>JACCDN010894189.1_pt1 | contig 18522 bp, 15 predicted proteins | sample 7441691 | NCBI WGS metagenome assembly JACCDN01 (sample SAMN15323439, study PRJNA562643) | freshwater metagenome | isolation source: river surface water | place: USA:Blue River Watershed | collected 2017-08-16
CGCTACATTCATGGTGGTCGCGGCCGACAGCGCTCTAGCTGCAGAACTGGCAGGCAAGGCAGATTCAGTTACCAAGGATGCCTTTGACGCTTACCTCGAGAAGGTCAAGCAGTCGAACGACATCGAACGTCTAGCGACCGACCGCGAAAAGACCGGCGTGTTCCTAGGGGCATACGCCACGAACCCGCTGAACGGTGAGCGTTTGCCAATCTGGGCATCGGATTACGTGTTGGCGGATTACGGTCACGGCGCGATTATGGCAGTGCCGGCACATGACCAGCGCGACTTCGATTTCGCCAAGGCCATGGGTCTAGAGATTCGCACAGTGGTTCAGACCGAAGAGGGAGATCCGAGCGAGACTGGCATCCCGACCGTTGGTGACGGTGTTCTGGTTAACTCTGGGCCGTTGAATGGCCTGAACAAGTCCGAGGCGATTGCCAAGTCGATTGAGCTTCTCGATGCGGCTGGTAAGGGCAAGGCTGCCAAGAACTTTAGGCTTCGTGACTGGTTGATCTCGAGGCAGCGATACTGGGGCACCCCGATTCCGATTGTTCACTGCGAAAACTGCGGTGAGGTTCCGGTGCCTGAGAACCAGTTGCCAATCGAGTTGCCGAGTGCCGATGGGCTCGACCTAGCACCGAAAGGCACATCACCGCTCGGTGGCGCATCCGACTGGATCAATGTGGATTGCCCAAATTGTGGCAAGCCAGCAAAGCGCGATAGCGACACCATGGACACCTTTGTTGACTCGTCGTGGTACTTCTTGCGCTACCTTTCGCCAAACTCGACCGAGCACGCTTTCCCGGCTGATGCAGCCAAGGATTGGGCGCCGGTTGACCAGTATGTCGGCGGTGTGACCCACGCCATTTTGCACCTGCTATACGCGAGGTTCTTTACAAAAGCGCTGCACGATCTGGGTTATCTCGACTTCGAGGAGCCGTTCACCAAGCTTTTGAACCAGGGCATGGTTTTGATGAATGGCTCGGCCATGTCGAAGTCGCGCGGAAACCTGGTTCGCCTCAGTGAACCGCTCGATGAACACGGTGTGGATGCGGTTCGCCTGACCATGGCGTTTGCCGGCCCTCCCGAGGACGACATCGACTGGGCAGACGTTTCGCCAGGTGCTTCGGCTAAGTTCCTAGCACGCGCGTGGCGAGCCGCCAATGATGTCACCGCACCACTTGGTGTCGATTTCAAGTCGGGGGATGCCGAACTGCGTAAGGCAACCCATGCGTTCCTGCGTGATTTCAACCAGGCAATCGAGGGTTTCAAGTTCAACGTCGGCGTGGCAAAGATCATGGAGTTGATCAACGCTTTGCGCAAGGCTCTCGATGGAAGGCCGGGCAGTGCTGATCCTGCCTGCCGCGAGGCCGCTGAGGTTGCAGCAAAGGCGCTATCGCTCTTTGCCCCGTACACGGCCGAGGATATGTGGGCAAGGCTTGGGCACCAGCCTGGCGTTGCTCTGGCTGGACTGCCTGAGGCGGACACCAGTCTTCTCGTCGAGTCCACCACCGTCGCCGTGATTCAGGTAGATGGCAAGCTTCGCGACAAACTCGAGGTGGCGATGGACATAACCGAGGCCGAGTTGCGTGAACTTGCTATGCAGAGTGAGAACACGCTTCGGGCAATCGGAGATCGTGAAATCGCCAACGTCATTGTTCGAGCCCCGAAGCTCGTAAACATCGCTACCCGATAGTTTTCGGCCATTGGCGTGCGTGTTTCGCACAGAATTTAGTTGTTTCAACTGCGTTGAGCCGGATGAGCCTACCTTGGCCGAATGGCAGAAAAAGCGGTCGAGTTAGCAAAACTTATCCTCGCAAAGATACGTGAGAAACCCTGGCTTGCTGTTTTTGCAGCCACCTTTGGGCTCTTTTTGGTCGTTGGTCTGAACGGTTCAACTGGACACACATTGTCTGCGGGTGCAGCGATACCAGACACCCAAGTTTCTGCCTCAACTGTTGTTTCCTCTGGAGCAACGCCAGCTCCGACTCCTGGCGATATCTTTGTGCACATCGCAGGCGAGGTTAGGCATCCTGGCGTCTATGTGGTTCCAGTCGGCTCTCGGCTGTTTGAAGCCATCGCATTGGCTGGCGGATTCACCGCGAAGTCCGACCAGTCCAGCGTCAATCTGGTTCGCCCAATCGTTGATGGCGAACAGGTCTTGGTTCTTGAGCGCGTTTCCGGTGCAGCAAACTCCTCCAGTGTGGGAGTCACGGGAGTTCGCTCGCCTGGCGCCAGTGGGCTAACGCAGAAAGTGAATTTGAATCAGGCCAGTTTGTCTCAGCTGGATGCGTTGCCCGGCATCGGCCCCGCGATTGCTCAGCGAATCATCGACTGGCGAACCGCAAATGGCCCGTTTCGTTCTATCGCTGATCTGAATAAGGTCTCGGGGATTGGCGAAAAACTTATCTCGGGCCTTCGCGATTCGGTGATCATCCCGTGAGTCTGCAGATGCTGGCTCACCCGTACAGAGTGGTGGCCGCTTGGGTTTGGTTTGGTCTAGCGTCTGCCGCGTGGCTGTCTTCTCCCGCCGTCGCCATAGCTGCGGCCGTGTTTCTTCTTTTGGCTTTTGCTGCTCGGTCAAAGAAATCTGGCTCGGGAGTTGCTGAGATTCGGCTGTTCGCAGCTGTTTTCTCGACCGGAGCAGCCGTTCTTTTGAGTGCAGGTATCACTTTCGCCGCGATCGAGAGTTTGGATCTTCCCTCGAATTCTTATCGGCAGGTCCGATTGTCGGGTGAGGTTTTAGAGCAGCCTCGATTATTGCCCGATAGTTCGGAATGGATTGCGACTGTCCGCGCCGACTCGATAGATGGCGCGAAGCTGTCTCGCCTGGACTTGCAGCTGCGCGGTTTGCCGACAGGTCAACTCAGGGTCAAATCCCAGATTGCACCCGAATTGAGGCAGGGCGATCGATTCGAAGCGTCTGGCATCGTGGTGGCTAGTTCGGAAAGTGCCGCTAAAGGCAGGATCCGATTCGCGCTTCGAGCCACAGAGATACAGATTCGTCACAGTGAATTCGGCTCGTGGCTAACTTCGGCCAGGTCGGGGTTTGGTTCACTGGCCACATCCGAATTGCCGGCCGGTTCTGCTCTGGTGCTCGGTTTGACGACTGGGGATACCAGTCGAATGTCGCAAAGCCTTCTTGATCAAATGAAACAGATTGGCCTGACTCACCTTGTCGCTGTTTCAGGTGCCAACTGCGCCATCGTGTTGGCTGCGGTGCTGCTTCCGTTATCGCGAACCAGAATTCGGCGGTCGATCAGAGTGGCTATCTGTCTGGCAGCTCTGGTCGCTTACGTCGCTGTAGTTGGCCCGCAACCAAGTGTCCTGCGGGCCTCGGTAATGATGGGTTTCGTATTCGTGGCAACTTCAGTGGGTCGCAGAGTGAATCCGTTAGATGCCGTTTCGCTCGCGGTGCTGGCCCTTTTGCTGATTGACCCATGGCTGTCTGTCGAGGCGGGTTTCGCACTTTCAGTCCTGGCAACAGTCGCGCTTCTCAGCCTGGCACCTGCCATTTCGCAGCGCCTTCAGAAGCGGTTACCAGAATGGCTTTCCTTGCCAATCGCGCTCGTCATAGCGACTCAGCTGCTGTGCTTACCGATTCTCGTTTCGCTCGGCTCAAAGCTTGGGATAGCCACAATCTTTGCAAACCTCATCGCAGCGCCGCTCGTCGCTCCGGTCACGATCCTGGGCATGGCTTCGTTTCTGCTCTCACTGTTCGGGCTTCCAATGGCCAACCTTGTGTTTGCGATTGCATCCTTCATTGCGACACCGATAACCGGTCTGGCTCAGGTGTTTGACAAACCTGGGTTGGTCGGCGTCAACTGGGTTGCTGGCCCAGCGGGTGTGGTTTTGGCCATATCCGTTTCGATTGGCTTTGTCATCTGGCTACTCAGCCCCAGCTCAAGGCATAGACGGATTGCAGCCACGATCTCAGCAGCCGCTTTGGCCTGTGTTTCGGCGGCAATTGCGTCGCAAAACCCGTTCTTATTGGCCAAGTCAATACCTGCTTGGTCGGTGTTTAGTTGCGACATTGGTCAGGGCGACGCGTATGTCCTGAAATCGGCAGGACAAATCGCGGTAATCGATGCCGGACCCGATCCGCAAAAGATCGACGACTGTCTGACCACACTCCAGATCGATCGGATCGATTTGTTCGTCTCGACACATTTCGATAGAGATCACATCGGTGGTCTCGAAGGTGTACTCAAAGGTCGAGACATAGACACCGCGATGGTTACGTCATTCGCTGACACTAGGCCGGCCGCGAAGGCATCCGAAGAGCGAATCAGGGCAGCAGCTGTGCAAATCATTGAGCCCTCAGCGGGCCAGCGGGGCAGTTTTGGAAACGGCAGCTACCTGATTCTGAATCCAGCCAGCCCGAATGATTACTACGAGGATGCCAATGACGCCAGCATTTCAATGGTGTTCTGGTTCGACGGCCTGCAGCTTCTGCTCCTAGCAGATCTGGGTGAAACCGGGCAGATGCGCATCGCGCCTCTGCTGCTCAGCGTTTACCAAAACCAACCCTGCTCAATCCTGAAAGTAGCTCACCACGGCTCGGCAAATTTCTATCAAGAGCTCTATCAAGAATTGCACTTCGACCTCGCCATGATTTCTGTCGGGGCAGGAAACGGTTATGGGCACCCGACGCGAAGAGCTCTGGATACGTTAGCTCAATCCGGCATTCCGGTTGCCCGAACGGATCGAAACGGGTGGTTAGCTGCCCGCTGTGAATCCTCGACTCCAAATGGCGGCAAAACCCTTACGGTAACGGCTCAAAGGTAGGCTTGAAGTATGAGCAAAGCGACAGAGGTGGATTGGCGTAAAGCTCACGCCGCACCCGTTGTGCTCATCTTCGGTCCAGAGGACTACACGGCTTCGGCCGCTGTGCGCCAGATTCGAAAAGAGCTTCGTGACCGGCATCCAGAGCTAGAGCTCCACGAAGTTGATGCCGCCGACTACGGAGCAGGTTATCTAACCGCCTTGGCGAGTCCGTCACTTTTCGGTGAACCAAAGCTAATCACCATCAAGGGTTTTGAAAAGTGCTCGGATGCCTTCATCGATGACATCATCGGCTACATGGAAAACCCCGACGAATCGACGACTCTGGTTATCCGCCATACCGGTTCTTCGGTTCGTGGCAAGAAGGCGATAGATGCCATCAAAGCTTTCGGTAGCGGCATCGAGATTAAGGTTCCAGAGCTCAAAAAAGAGCCGGAACGCATCGCTTTCGTGCAGGCACATTTCGCGCACGCCAACCGCTCGGTACACCCGAATGCCGTTAGGGCTCTGGTCGTGGCTTTCGGTGACCAACTCGCGGAATTGGCTGCGGCGGCCGATCAGCTCATGCTCGACGAAGCCCAGACAATCACCGAAGAGGTTGTTGATCGATACTTCGGCGGCAGGGTAGAGGTAAGTAGCTTCAAGGTAGCCGACCTAGCTGTTGCCGGCCAGTCGGCGCAAACCTTGACCATGCTTCGTCACGCTCTGGCTACCGGGGTTGATCCGGTGCCGATGGTCATCGCACTTTCAACCAAGATGCGCCAAATGGCCAAAGTTTACGGAAACCGGGGAGCGACACCGGCCTCGCTCGGCATGGCACCTTGGATTCTCGATCAGACTCGTCGCTCGCTAGCCGGCTGGACAGAAGAGGGTCTGGCGAATGTTTTCATCGCACTTGCCGACACGGATGCGGCCGTGAAGGGCGCTGCCAGAGATCCTGAATTCGCGTTGGAACAGCTGATCGCGCTCATCGCCAATCGCGGTACCCCGGCCGAAGTGGCCTAAACCGATGCTAAAAACTAAGCGATTCGGATTGCTGCTACTAGCAGTTGGGCTGCTTGCCACACTTATGCGTCCACCAATCGCGATTGTTGGTCCGCTACTTGGACAAATAACCGAGTCGTACAAGTTAGATGCAGTCATGGTTTCGGCGGTAAATAGTTTGCCGCTGCTGTGCTTCGGCCTAGGGGCATTCCTCGCACCTCGCCTGGAGCGTTTGCTTGGGATGCGAGCGCTCGTGCTGCTACTCACTGCTCTTCTGACCGTGAGTATCGGGGTTCGCGGCTGGGCGGGCGAAGAACTCTTTCTGATCGGCACCTTTGTGCTCTCGATCTGCATCTCACTTGCAAACGTACTGCTTCCAACTTTGGTGAGGATGCTGTTTCCCGAGCGCATCGGTCTTGCTACCGGCTTCTACGTGACCGTCATGGCGGTAGCCGCCAGCATCAGCGCCTCAACGGCCGTTCCGTTCAGCGCGTTAGTGGGCAGCTGGCAGGTCGCGCTTTCTGTTTGGTCGTTGCCGGGCTTCTTTGCATTGGTGCTTTGGAGTCTGCTCAGAAATGAGCTCGCCACCCGACAGAAAGACACAAGGACCCTGCCCCTTAGTTCCATCGAAGAACCCCCTATTCAGGGAACGCAGACCAGTGTTTATCGGCAACCCAGAGCTTGGCTGCTGGTGGCTTTCTTCGGCATTCAGTCGCTGGGCTTCTATTCGGTGTTGGGATGGCTTGCGCCGGCTCTCGTTTCGGCCGGTATGGGAGCCAGCAGCGCGGGAGTGACTTTGGCGTTAGCCACGGGGCTGGGCATCCCGCTGGGGCTTCTGACCTCTAGCATGTTGCACAGGGTCAAGTCAGTGGGTGCCTTGAACGTTGCCTCCACCGGCGTGGCTTTGAGTGGACTCGGCTTGTTTGTCGTGGTCATCAGCATCGGGCTGCCCAATCTGAGCGTCCAGATGCAATGGCTTCTTTTGGTGCCTGCGACCGTTTTGCTCAGCTTTGGTCAGGCTGTAACTTTTCCGATCGCGCTAGCACTGATTAGTTTGAAGTCGGCCACCAATCGCCAGACAACGCAGTTAAGTTCGATGGCTCAGGGTGTGGGCTATAGTTTTGCCTTCCTGGGCAGTTTTGCCCTCGGCTACTTAGGCACAGCCTTCGGCTTTGGCTTGGCCTTCGGGGTTCTGGCAGTCCTGACGGTAATGCAGCTTTGGCTAGCCTGGGCTGTCGCTAAACCCGGCCAATTGCGTCCGTAGTCCCACTAAGCCCTGCATTCGTCGTGTATTACGATGATCAACTCCTGGATAAAAAAACACCCCGCACCGATAGGGCGCGGGGTGTTCGAAAAGCTTTGCTTAGAGCGATGATGCCTTGGTTGCAATAGCCGACTTGCGGTTAGCAGCCTGGTTCTTGTGGATTACGCCCTTCGAAACAGCCTTGTCTAGCTTCTTGCTTGCCAATGACACTGCCTCTGCAGCCTTCGCCTTGTCTCCAGCAGCAACTGCCTCGCGAGCGGCGCGAATAACGGTCTTTAGCTCGCTCTTGACAGCCTTGTTGCGCTCGGCGGCCTTGCGGTTGGTGCCAATGCGCTTGATCTGCGACTTAATGTTTGCCATGTTTCACTTTCTGGGTCTTCAGCGACCTGTAGAGGTCGCACGAGAACTGAAAAACTTTAGTTTGGTTTCGATTTCAGAGGGAGACACACCTCGGGCATCAAGTGACCAGTCTAACAGCCAAGTTTCAAGTCAGGCAAGCACCAAACCTGACCAAATCGACGGCTGAATCGATGAGCAAACTCTTTGGTCTGGGCGGAGGCTCACTCGGCCGGCCGTATGCGACAATAGACTGGCGCTCTGGCGCAATCACTTCATCCATTCAATCTGAGGTTTTTCTTGTCGCCACGTGCCGTAACCAGACTCGAGCCAGCTAAGACTGACCCGAGCCAGATTCGCAATTTCTGCATTATTGCGCACATCGACCATGGCAAATCAACCCTTGCCGACCGCATGCTTCAGTTGACCGGCATCGTCGATGACCGATCCATGCGAGCCCAATACCTAGACCGCATGGACATCGAACGCGAACGCGGCATCACAATCAAGTCGCAGGCCGTGCGCATGCCCTGGGAAGTCGATGGCAAGACCTACGCGCTGAACATGATTGACACGCCGGGACACGTGGACTTTACCTACGAGGTGAGCCGTTCCCTCGCCGCCTGCGAGGGCGCGGTTTTGCTGGTGGATGCCGCTCAGGGCATCGAGGCTCAGACCCTGGCCAACCTTTATCTGGCACTCGAGAATGACCTCGAGATCATCCCTGTGCTCAACAAGATCGACTTGCCGGCCGCCCAGCCTGAGAAGTATGCCGAAGAGCTTGCCAACCTAATCGGCGGGGATCCCGAGGACTGCCTGCGAGTTTCTGGCAAGACCGGTGTCGGCGTGGATGTCCTGCTCGACAAGATCGTAAGAACTGTGCCGAACCCGGTCGGCGACCTGGACGCACCGGCCCGAGCAATGATTTTTGACTCGGTTTATGACCCGTACCGTGGCGTGGTCACCTACGTTCGAATGATTGACGGCAAGCTCGCCCCGCGCGAGAAGATTCAGATGATGTCAACCAAGGCGGTTCACGAACTGCTCGAGATCGGTGTGAGCTCGCCTGAACCAGAGCCAACTAAGGGTCTCGCGGTTGGTGAGGTGGGCTATCTGATTACCGGCGTGAAGGATGTTCGTCAGTCAAAGGTTGGTGACACGATCACCAACAACGCCAAGCCGGCATCCTCACCGCTAAAGGGTTATAAGGATCCTCTGCCGATGGTGTTCTCGGGTATTTACCCGATTGACGGCAGTGACTATCCGCTGCTGCGCGAAGCGCTCGACAAGCTCAAGCTCAGCGATGCGGCACTGGCATACGAGCCAGAGACCTCGGTTGCTCTGGGGTTCGGATTCCGCTGCGGATTCCTTGGCCTGCTCCACCTCGAAATCGTCACCGAGCGCCTCGAACGTGAGTTCGGCCTAGACCTGATTGCTACCGCACCATCGGTGGTTTACGAGGTCACCATGGAAGACGGCAAGGAACTGACCGTCACCAACCCGAGCGAGTTTCCGACCGGCAAGGTCAAGAAGGTTCTCGAGCCAATCGTGAAGGCGACCATTCTGACTCCGAAGGATTACGTCGGCGTCATCATGGAACTCTGCCAGAGCCGTCGCGGATCGATGATTGACATGCAGTATTTGGGCGAGGACCGCGTTCAATTGCGCTACACGCTACCGCTTGCCGAGATCGTGTTCGACTTCTTCGACCAGCTCAAGAGCAAGACACAGGGTTATGGCTCGCTCGACTACGAAGAGGCCGGACTCGCCCAGGGTGATCTGGTCAAGGTTGACCTGCTGCTGCAAGGCGAGCAGGTGGATGCGTTCAGCGCCATCGTGCACAAGGACAAGGCATACGCATACGGCGTGATGATCACCGGAAAGCTTCGCGAACTGATTCCGAGGCAGCAGTTTGAGGTGCCGATCCAGGCCGCGATCGGTTCGAGAATCATCGCCCGCGAGTCCATTCGCGCGATGCGCAAGGACGTTCTCGCCAAGTGTTACGGCGGTGACATCAGTCGAAAGCGAAAGCTGCTCGAGAAGCAAAAAGAGGGTAAGAAGCGCATGAAGATGGTTGGTCGCGTGGAAGTTCCGCAAGAGGCCTTCATCGCCGCGCTCTCAACCGATGGTGAAAAGAAGGGCGAGAAGAAGGGCAAGTAGCCCAATTCTCGATTCGAGATTCGCTTGGCTAAGTCCATCGACCTGGGGCTTCGGGTTCCTGACAACGGAGGCCTGCCAGAGCAGGCGGGTATTGGCGCATCCGATAGGACTTTTCACGCCTACGTTCACGTGCCGTTTTGCCGCGTGCGTTGCGGATACTGCGATTTCAACACCTACACCAGTAGCGAATTGGGGGCGGGGGAGTCAGCGGTAAACCAGAACGATTTCGCCGCAGTGCTGGCCAGCGAAATAGATTTCTCTGAGGATGCGCTGGCGCTCAGTGGAATCCCTCAGCGCCCTTTGGCTTCAGTGTTTTTCGGCGGGGGCACCCCAACTTTGCTGCCGGCGAGTGACCTAGTGGGCCTGTTATCAAAGCTGATTGAAGCATTCGGGCTCGCCGCTGACGCCGAAATCACCAGCGAGGCCAATCCAGACAATCTCGACGAAGCCTACGCCCGCGAACTCAAATTGGGTGGTTTTACCAGGCTCTCGATTGGCATGCAATCGGCAGACGAAGATGTTCTGAAAACACTTGATCGAACTCACAATCCGGAGTCGGTTGCCACGGCCGTAGCGGCGGCAAAATCGGCGGGGCTTTCGGTCAGTGTCGATTTAATTTACGGAGCACCGGGTGAATCCATTGAGCAGTGGCGGCGTTCCCTAGAGCAGGCAATTGCGCTCGAGCCAGATCACATCAGCGCGTACTCGCTAATCGTCGAAGACGGCACCAAGCTCGCAAAACAGATTCAGCGCGGTGAACTGCCCGAACCCGACGAGGATCTTCAAGCCGAAAAGTACGAGTTGGCGGATGCGCTGCTCGCAGCGGCAGGTTTCGAGTGGTACGAGCTAAGCAACTGGGCCAGGAGCTCGGCGCAGCGCAGCAGGCACAACGAGGCCTACTGGCTGAGCAACGACTGGTGGGGCTACGGACCCGGCGCTCACTCGCACGTCGGTGGAGTGCGGTGGTGGAACGTGAAGCACCCGGCCGCCTACACGCAGCGCCTGCGCGATGGCGTGAGCCCAGGCCACTCGAGCGAGCTGCTCAACGAGCGCGTGCGGCTCGAGGAGCGCATCCTGCTTGAAATCAGGATGGTCGGCGGTCTCGACCTGGAGCTTGTGCAGCGCGTCAATCCCGCTTATCAAAAGGTGGTTGCGCAAGCAATCGCTGACGGTTTGGTGGATGCAAAGAGCGCACTCTCGGGCAGGTTGGTGCTGACTCTTCGCGGCCGACTGCTTGCCGATGCCTTGGTCAGGGATTTGCTGGGCTGATATCGCACCTCGGCGGTAATATTGGCACTCAGGGAGTTTGAGTGCTAAACCGCTCAAATGCCCCAAGATTCGCTACAGGCAGACCCAGGCGGTGATCATGGTTTCAGACAGAAGTCTCGAGGTGTTGCGAGCGATTGTTCAGGACTACATCGCAACCAACGAACCGGTCGGCTCGAAGGCGCTCATCGAGCGTCACGGTTTTCAGGTTTCCAGCGCAACCATTCGAAACGACATGGCCCTGCTTGAAGAAGAAGAGCTGATTGCGGCGCCGCACACCTCTTCGGGCAGAATTCCAACTGACAAGGGATACCGACTCTTCGTCGATCGCTTGGCAGAGGTCAAGCGCATTTCAAACGTTCAACGCCAAGCCATTGAGACTTTCCTAGAGGGGTCTAGTGACCTCGACGAGACTCTCTCACGCACCGTTCGACTGTTGGCTCAACTAACCAACCAGGTGGCGATGGTTCAGTACCCAACCCTTGGCAAGGCGAAAGTTCAGACCATTGAGCTCATTCCAATTTCGCCGTCACGAATCCTGCTGGTTTTGGTCACCGACTCCGAGCGAGTCCAGGAACACGTCATCAACCTGGGTCGCAACATCGCGCAAGACTTCGTCGCCGAATTGCGCGGTCGTCTAGCGGCGCTTCTAATCGGTGCTCAGCTAACCCAGGTCGAAGCCAAACTCAACGGCTTTGTTGCGCAGTTCACCAGCGAGCGGGTGGATTCGGTAAAACCCGTGCTGGATGCGCTGGTCTCAGAAGTCGATGCCAACCGTCAAGAGAAAATCATCATGGCTGGCGCGGCTAATCTGGTTCGCAGCGAGCAGGATTTCGCCGGATCTATCGGCCCGTTGCTCGAAGCAATAGAGGAGCAGGTCGTCTTGCTGCGCCTAATGAGCGAGATGGATGCCGGCAACCACGGTGTGGGTATCCGCATCGGTAGTGAAAACGCCGCTGAGCCGCTCTCGAACGCTGCAATCGTAGTTAGCGGTTACGAGACCGCAGGGCAAGAGATCGCAAAGCTCGGCGTGGTTGGCCCGACTCGCATGGATTACGCATCCAACATCGCTGCGGTAAGCGCCGTGGCCCGCTATCTATCTAAGACTTTGGAAAGCTAGGTCAAGTTTTGGCAGATCACTACGAAACTCTCGGTGTCTCGCGCGATGCCACCGAAGATCAAATCAAAAAGGCATACCGCAAGCTGGCCCGCGAGTTGCACCCGGACGTGAATCCAGCACCCGAGGCGCAAGAGAGATTCAAGGCCGTGACCCACGCCTACGAGGTGCTGAGCGACCCCGATTCCCGACGCAGCTATGACATGGGCGGTCAGGATGCCTTTGGGGGCATGGGTGGGTTCGGATTCGGTGATATCTTCGACACCTTCTTCGGTGGCGCTCAGGCGCGTGGTCCGCGATCCATGGCACAGAGAGGTCAGGATGCCCTCATTCGCGTCGATCTGAGTCTCGATGAGGTTGTTTTTGGTGCGCCGAAGACCTTGCAGATCGACACTGCGGTGCTCTGTGAGCTGTGCAAGGGAACTTGCACCCAGCCGGGCACAAGTTTGGCTACCTGTGACATCTGCCGTGGCTCGGGAAACATTCAGAGACAAGTTCGCAGTTTGCTTGGCAACGTGATTAGTTCGTCGCCATGTGGTGCCTGTCGCGGTTTCGGACAAGTAATCTCGGATCCCTGCTCAGGATGCCGTGGTGAGGGTCGCGTCCGAGCTCGCAGAAACCTGGATGTCAATATTCCAGCCGGCGTTGAAGATGGCATGAGGTTGCAGCTGGCTGGCCAGGGTGAGGTTGGTTTCGCCGGTGGGCCTGCGGGCGATCTCTACGTTGATGTGGCGGTTCGTCAGCACGAGTTCTTCAGTCGCGATGGCGACGACCTCACCTGCGTGCTCGATGTACCGCTGCACGATGCGGTGCTCGGTGGCTTTGCCGAAATCGAAACCTTTGACGGCAAGGTTCAGATTGACATCGACGCCGGTGCTCAATCGGGCGACGTAGTAAACATTCGCGGCAAGGGAGTGACCAAGATGCGTGGCGGTCGCGGTGACTTGCGCGTGAAGCTTCAGATCGAAACCCCCACCAAACTCGATGCAAAGCAGAAGGAACTGTTCAGAACCCTTGCCAAGTTGCGCAAGACGGACACCCCGAAACTCGCCAAGCAGCGCCCGGGTGTTTTCGGAAAGCGTCGCTAACGAGCATGGTTTTGCCGCTGTTTCGCATTGATGGCCTCGATAGTGCCGAGGTTGGGCAACGCATCCCGCTGACCGGCCCAGAGGCAAAACACGCCGTGTCGGTTCGAAGGATGCGTGTCGGCGAGGCGATCCAGCTCTCGAACGGTCGGGGTTTGCGCGTGATCGGGTCGGTGGCCGAACTCGGGTCAAACGAGCTCGTGGTCGAGGCTGGCGAGGTTACTCAAGAGTCAGAGCCAATCCTCAAGCTCACGGTCGCCCAGGCTCTTGCCAAAGGAGACCGCGACGAACTCGCGATTCAAGCGGCCACGGAACTCGGCTGCTGGGCAGTTATTCCCTGGCAGGCAGAGCGTTCGGTTAGTCGCTGGGATGCCGCCAAGGCCAAGAAGGGCGTCGAGCGCTGGCAGTCGATCGTGTCAGAGGCGAGCAAGCAGTCGTTGCGCGCCTGGGATCCACGGGTGACTGAGCCGGCAACCACAAAACAGTTGCGTGCCATGGTCGGATCCTTTGATCTGGTGTTGGTTTTAGAGCCATCGGCCGAGACCAGAATCTCAAGCGTTGACTTTGGTGCTCTGGGTTCTGCCAACATTTGCCTGGTGGTTGGCCCAGAGGGCGGAATTGCACCTGACGAATTGCAGCAGCTGTCGTCGGCCGGCGCAAAGTGTGTTCGGTTGGGCAGGGAAGTCCTGCGCACCTCTACGGCTTCGGTAGCCGCAATCTCTGCGATTTTGGCGCTTTCTGGGCAGTGGTGAACCGCGAATGACTGAAGCCTAGACTGGTAGCGGAGGCATTTTGGAAACCTGTATCTTCTGCAAAATCGTGAGTGGCGAGATCCCATCAAAATTGGTCGCCGAGACCGAGCACACTATTGCCTTTCACGACATCAATCCACGCCAGCCCGTGCATGTTTTGGTGGTCCCAAAATCGCACCACCGCGATGTGGTTGAGCTTTCGAAGCACGCCCCGTTTGAGCTGCTTGACCTCGTTCAGCTTGGCAATCGAGTGGCAGAGCAGTTGACCAACGGTTCGTTCAGGTTGCAGTTCAACACCGGAGCCGAGGCCGGTCAGACCGTCTTTCACGCGCACGGTCACATTTTGAGCGGCAGCCCTCGCGGAGCCAGCGAATCAACTCCGATGTCCGAGGATGAAGCGCTTGGCTAAGCCCTCGTTCAGTGTCCTGATTCGCCCCGAATCGATCTCTATGGTGGATTTTGTAGGTGCCAATGACTCTCTTTTGGCTGAGCTCGAGAAGGCTCATCCAGACGTCTCTGTTACCGTTCGCGGCAACAATATCTCGCTCACCGGACCTCAAAAATCCGTTCTCGCTGCCCAAGCACTCATTGAGCAGCTTGTTGAACTCATCGAGGCGGGTCAAACCATCGACCTGGTCGACATCCGCAGAGGTTCTGTCGCAAAGACCGCCAAGAGCGCAAAGGCATCCAGCGATTCAAGGACCCAGCAGGTAACAGCCGAAAAGTCATTCGAAGCGGGGTTTAGCGAAAGCATTTTGAGTTCGAGAGGCAAAAGTGTTCGCCCAAAGACGGCCGGTCAACTTGCATATGTAAACGCGATTGACGAGCACACCATCGTCTTCGGTATCGGGCCGGCTGGAACCGGAAAGACCTACCTGGCCATGGCAAAGGCTGTTCAAGCGCTGCAGCGCAAAGAGGTCAGTCGCATAATCCTCACCCGTCCCGCGGTAGAAGCGGGCGAGAAGCTCGGCTTCTTACCGGGCACTCTCGGTGAAAAGATTGACCCGTATCTGAGGCCACTTTTCGATGCATTGCACGACATGCTCGACCCAGACAGCATCCCGAAGCTGATGGCATCCGGCACAATCGAGGTCGCGCCTCTTGCCTACATGCGAGGCCGCACTCTGAATGATTCATTCGTGATTCTGGACGAGGCTCAGAATACGACTCCCGAGCAGATGAAGATGTTCTTGACCCGTCTCGGTTTCAACTCGAAGATGATCGTCACCGGTGACGTCACCCAGATCGATCTTCCTAAGGGGGCATCGGGTCTGCACACCGCACTTGAGGTTCTTAGCGGAGTTGACGACATGCACTTTGCGAGACTCACCAGCGAAGACGTGGTTCGCCACAGCTTGGTTGCCAAGATTGTGGATGCCTATGCGCGACACGAAGCCGAAGAACTCAAAGATAAGGCGACCCGCAAGCCCGGGGTTGATCGCGGCAAGCAAGCCACCGTAAAACGTGCACCAACCAAGAGAACCTGATCAGGAAGCCCAATTGACCGTCGAAATTCACAACGAGACCAACATCGAAGTAGATGAGCGTCGAGTGCTCAACCTGATTGATTTCGCCCTCGACTTCATGAAAGTTCACCCGCTTAGCGAACTAGGACTCAAGTTTGTTGACGAGCCAACCATGGCCGCCTATCACGTCGAGTTCATGGACGAAGAGGGTCCTACCGATGTTATGAGTTGGCCGAGCGGCGAATTCAGCTACGGTCGGGATGAAGGCCTGCCTTCGCCTGTTGACCTGGGGTCCATTGCCATCTGCCCATCGGTTGCGGCCAAGCAGGCCGAGGCAGCGGGGCACGACGCAATCAACGAGATTCTGCTGCTGACGACTCACGGCATCCTTCATCTGCTCGGATACGACCACGCTGAACCGGATGAGCATGCAGTCATGTTTGGAATCCAGGGCGATATCCTGCTGAGCTTCTATTCGAAAGAGAAGGCTTAGAGTGCTTGGTCTAGCCATTGTCACCGCTTCGCTGGTTGCAGTCGGTGCACTGCTTGCAGCCCTTCTGCGAGCCGCGGCCGAGGCGAGTGAAGACCACATCGACAAGGCCGAGTCTCTGGGTTTTTTGAGGCTAATTCTTACCGGAACCTTCGGTGTCGTTCTCGGTCAGGGGCTTGGCCCCCTTCCGCTTGATTGGTGGTGGGCCGCATCCATCTGCGTCGCTTTGATGTTTGTGCTGCTGCTCGGTTCACAACTCATCGCTAGCCGAAGCGGCCACAAGCGATTCGGTGCCTGGCTGCTCAAGGTCTGCCTTCCGCTGGTGAGATCGTGGAGCCTCTTGTTCACGCCGCTGTCTCTGCCCAAAGAGGAAGAGCCAGAAGAATACGAGCAGGAACTTCTGGACTCGGTCGAGGAGTTTGGCGAGACGATTGTTCGTGAAATCATGGTGCCTCGAGTTGACATGGCAACGGTCAAGGGGGATGCCCCGCTCAGCGAGGCCATGCAGATCTTCCTGAGTCGCGGCTACTCGCGACTGCCGGTTACCGGCAAGGGTATCGACGACATCATCGGTGTGATGTACCTAAAGGATTCGGCTCGAGCGATGCACGAATCAAAGATTGACGTTTCTGTTGCCCCGGTAAAGCAGCTGATGCGTCCTGCCATCTTTGTGCCCGAATCCATGGCCGTGGATGCGTTGCTGCGCATGCTGCAGAACACCAACCGCCACATCGCGATCGTGATCGACGAGTACGGTGGCGTTGCCGGTTTAGTCACCCTCGAGGACGTCATCGAAGAGCTGGTTGGTGACATCGCCGACGAGTACGACGCCAAGAATTCTGAGGTGGATGAGCTTGAGCCAGGTCGCTTCCGGGTGAGCGCGCGCTACTCGCTGTTTGATTTGGGTGAGCTCTTTGAACTCGAACTCGAAGACGATGAGGTTGACACCGTCGGTGGAATTCTTGCCAAGGAGCTAGGCCGTTTGCCCGCCCGAGGCGATAGCGTTACCTTTTCGGGTCTGAAGCTGACGGCAGAGCAAATCGAGGGTCGCCGCAAGCGTCTGGTGTCGGTCTTGGTTGAGCAGGATGCCGAACTAAAGGATGCCAAGCAGGCATTCCAGCAGATTGAGGATTGACTTGAGTGATTCGCTAGAGCACCGCGCGGGATTCGTATCCTTCGTTGGTCGCCCAAACGTCGGCAAATCGACGCTCACCAATGCATTGGTCGGGCAAAAGATTGCGATCACAAGCCCTAAGCCACAGACCACTCGCAAGGCGATTCGCGGAATCGTTCATCGCGAGAATGGGCAGTTGATCATCGTTGACACGCCAGGTCTGCACCGCCCGCGCACGTTGCTGGGTGAGCGCCTCAATGACCTCGTTGAATCAACTCTGGCCGACGTTGACGTAATCGGAATGTGTTTTCCTGCGAACGAAAAAATCGGTCCGGGCGATCAGTTCATCAATCAGCAGCTCGACCAGTTTCGACGAGCCAAGCTGGTTGCGATCATCACCAAGACCGAGTTGGTTGACCGCGGTGTGCTGACCGAGCAATTGCTTGCAGTGCAGAGTCTTCGCGACTGGGATGCAATAATCCCGGTTTCGGCTCTGGGGGATGGTCCCAACGGTCGCGAACAGCTGGCCTCACTAACCGACCTGCTGATTTCGCTGATGCCGGTATCACCCAAGTTGTATCCCGAAGAAATTGTCACCGACGAGAGCATCGAGGATCGAGTTTGCGAATACATTCGCGAGGCAGCTCTTGATGGAGTTCGCGATGAGTTACCGCATTCAATCGCGGTGACACTGGATGAGATGAGCGACCGCGAGCCGAACGAGGCAGGGCAGGTACTCACCGATATTCACGCCAACATCTGGGTCGAACGAGACAGCCAAAAGGGAATCATCATCGGCCCCAAGGGGTCTAGGCTCAAAAATCTCGGGCAAACCGCAAGGCGCGATATCGAGCATTTGATCGGCAACAAGGTGTTTTTGTCGATTCGAGTGAAGGTGGCTCCCGAGTGGCAGCGCGATCCAAAGCAGCTCGGAAAACTTGGTTTCTAGCGGATTCTGCCACTAACCTAAAGGCGTGTTCTCATTGCTTCTGCTTACGAGCCGTGACGGGGCCTAACCAAGCCTTCCCCGTCGCGGAGCTCACTGTCGGCTGAACACATCCAATAAGCATCGAACCATCTGAGCGTTCGATTAGCGAAAGAGAACAGCAAGTGAAAAACACCCAGCAAACTTCGGGCATGCCAACTCACAAGTACCTGCCCTTTCACGAACAAATCAAGGTTGAACTAAGCAATCGAACCTGGCCGTCTAAGACCATTACCGAGGCTCCGCGCTGGTGCGCGGTTGACCTGCGCGACGGCAACCAGGCCCTGATTGACCCGATGAGCCCTGAGCGCAAGCTCAAGATGTTCCAGCTCCTCGTGAAGATGGGCTACAAAGAGATCGAGGTAGGTTTTCCATCTGCCAGTCAGACCGACTTTGACTTCGTGCGGCTGCTGATCGAGCAGAATCACATCCCCGAAGACGTAACCATTCAGGTGCTGACCCAGGCTCGCGACTCGCTCATCGAGCGCACCTACGAGTCGCTGCGCGGTGCAAAGCGAGCCATCGTGCACTTCTACAACTCGACGTCGGTGCTTCAGCGTCGCGTGGTTTTCAAGTCCGACAAGCAGGGCATCCTCGAAATCGCGACTCACGGTGCGCGCAAGTGCCTTGAATCGGAGCAGATTGCACCGGGCACCGAGTTCTTCTATGAGTACTCACCCGAGTCGTATACCGGCACCGAGCTCGAGTACGCGGCAGA
>JACCDN011155929.1_pt1 | contig 18507 bp, 12 predicted proteins | sample 7441691 | NCBI WGS metagenome assembly JACCDN01 (sample SAMN15323439, study PRJNA562643) | freshwater metagenome | isolation source: river surface water | place: USA:Blue River Watershed | collected 2017-08-16
GATGAAATTGCCAACAAGCTCAATACAAGACCTCGCAAAACACTGGGCTTTAAAACCCCAGCAGAGGTGTTTGATGAAGCGTTGCACTGACCCCTTGAACCCACCACAGCCAACGGTAGAAGTTTGGGTACAAGCGCTTTATATGAGTCATTGTCTAGATCAGCACCAGAACAACCTAAAACGTCAATCGCCCGAGGGTGATATGTTTGAAGAATGGCATCTAGGGTCGGCCTTTCTACTCCATCAAGCATTGCCAGATAGGCGCTTCCTAAATGACCATTTTTGATACTAAGGAGCATTTGTTTTTCATTTTTTATTTTTGGCAAAGCCGACTGCTCGGCACCTGCTTTGATGAGCAAATCTACAATGGCTTCATCATTCTGATTGATCGCAATAGACAAGCAAGAGCGTTGCTCAACATCCCGCAGATCTAAACAGGCACCTACTTCAACAAGACGTTCGACTTCGACTTGGTTGCCATCTTCAACCGCGCGTATCAGTGCTGTTTTTCCATCTTCACTCGCATGATCGACGTCTGGCATTTGCGTATTTGCTAGTAACCTCAGCTGCGCATAAGCGCGTTTGTTGGCATTTAGAGCTGCATAGTCATGTGGATACAGGCCAAATTTATCTCGGGAACAAGTATTAAAACCCCGCTCAACTAGCCTACCAACTAACCACGAAGTTTGGTCTTCTTGATCAGGAGCACTTGTTAAGCAGAATGGTGACAATGCTGCGTGGTGGAGAACACACCTTTTATTTTTATCAACAACCGCAGTATTGATATAAGGAAGAAGTGCATCCAACATCTGCGTAGAGGGTGACTTAATAACGTATGAAATATCAACATCAGCATGATTGTTGATTAGCAGACCTACCGCATCAATGTCATTCGCCATCACTGCAAGCTCTAGCAGTGAGAACTTCTTCTTGAAATTAGGATTTACACCCGCCTTTAGTGCGGCCTTAATTTCAGCTTGGTTACTATTTACGGGCTCTATAGCCTCTTGGAATATTTTAGCTTCACGAACGTTGCGCTGAAAGACATCTACGTTTTTTTTAAACGATTGATATAAGGAAATACTTGCAACACTGACCATATTGGCATCGCTACATATTTTTTCAGATATTTGGTTTTCATTCTGAGTCATAGCCATACACCTTTGATTAGTTACTCAATCCCAATCGACTTGAACACCGCATCCACTGGGTCTGAATAAAAGCTCGTCTGGAACTTAGCAAAAAGCTCGCCAGGAACCGAAGGGATATCAATCACGCTCGACATAGGCAGCATGATTTTCTTAGCACCCGCATCAAAGGCCACTTGCAAACTCTCAGCGAGGTTTCTGACCGGCACCACCGAACCGCCCAGACTCATATCGCCCATGATGGCCATCTGAGATTGGATCGGACGGCCCAGCGCAGAAGAACAGAGGGCGATAAAACTCGCCAGTGTCAGCGACTGCGGTGTACCGACGTTTTGCAGCTCTACCAACTGCAAGTGAAAATCGTGCTCACCAGGCTTGATCGATGCACTCACCCGTGACGTATTGGCTTTAAAGTAATCAAACGCCACGCGCACCGGTTCTTTTGGTGCTGCACCAGACGCTGATATTTTTCCGGATCCGGCAATGTTCTGGATCTCGAGTCGGAATACACCAGGCATTTCTGCCGTCCCCATACTAATCGTATGCAAGGTTCCCGGAGCTAAGCGACCATCGGGGATCAGCGCCCCACCCGACTGCTCAGGCACAGCGATGAAGCGCTCTTCGGTGTTTTCTAGGTCAATGTAGGAGAAATGAACGTCGTAGAATTCCATCCCGCCAATTTTCTTAAGCTGTTCCTTCACACGACGACGCGTTTCCAGGGCGTATTCAAGGCATTTGCGAACAATCTCCTTGTCGTAATCCCCAGCTGGACAGATCAGCTTCAGCAAACCGGAGACTGTGCGCCGAACCGCAATCGTGTCCCGTTGATTTAGGTTGTTGCCCAACTTGAACCACTTGTCGATCGCATCCGCAAAATTATATTTACGCATCTCACGAAGGTATTCCGCCAGGTAATCCACAATCAGACCAAACTGATTGGTAAAGAATTCCGGCCGCATCTTGGGGATTTCCCAACCCGGCACATAGGCGTGGAAGCGGTCGAAGAAGGCCGAATCAATCATGGCTTCTGGAAATGGTGCCAAGAGGTGGGATGTCTTAACCAAGGACTCAACGCTCTGGTTAATATTGCCAATGAACACCATGGATGCATTGGCATTGATCGCCTCGCGGCCACGGCTAAATGACCCAGACGCCATGTAGTCCTTCATGATCTGCACACCATCGTGATCCTTGAAGGTAATACCGGCCACCTCGTCAAAAGCTACCGTATCCCACAGCCCCACCAGGCCAACCTTGCGCGCCCCCATGTTGTAGAACAGATTTGCAACCGTTGTCTGTCCGCCCGATACCAAGATACTGTTCGGGCTAATTTCCTTATAAATATGGCTCTTACCCGTACCGCGCGGGCCTAGCTCACAAAAGTTGTAATTGTTTTCAACCAGCGGGATCATCCGTGCCAGCAAATGCCATTTCACCCGCTCTTCAAAGCAACTAGGCTCCATACCAGTGGAGCGGATTAAGGCATCAATCCATTCATTTTCTGTAAAGGCTTTACGCCCTTCAAACAAAGCCTGCATGTCCATATTCGGCATCTGGATCGGCTTAAGCTCAACCACAGAAAACGGCGAACCCTTCTGGTTCTCTTCAAAGAAGTATTGAAGGGTCACAATGCACCAAATGCCGCCCACTAGCAGCTTCTCATACTGTCGGACAAAGGCATCAGAAACCTCTGCCTTAACCCCAAGATTTGAAAGCAATGCCTCGTAGCTATCCCGCTTCTCGTTCAGGCGAACCGTGACTTTATCGATTACCTTGTAGCTGCCGCTTTCGCGGATCTTCGACTTGATCTTTTCTGCCTCATCCGGTCGAACGTAGTTCTCAGCAAGCACCCGCTTAACGCTGGCCAGGCCATTCTGAATCGTCTGGTCATCATTTGATGCACAGTACATGCCCAACAAATACTCCAGCACATACACAGGGACGTTCGCACCTTCCTTAATCAGTTTCGTCAGGTCTTTTCTAACCACCTTGCCAGCGAAGTTCTGATTCAGCAGCGCGTCAATGTCTTGGTTTTTCAGGGGGCTATCTTGCATGGTCATCTCAGAAATCATTACTAAAGACTAGGTCTATACGAACGGGGTGTCGTAACACCTCTATTTTGGTGACAGCATCTCTTGCAACAAGATAATAATCCTTGTTTCTATCGTAATTGCCTGATTTCACCGTCACAAATAAAGAGCGTTTGCGCTCATCCAGTAACTGCGAATCACTATCCAGCGTTAATGCCTGTTCATTGCTGACCAGATCCTCGCCGTCTCGTATGCTAATCAAGACTGTTCGCGCCAGGGATCGCTCGGTCACAGCCTCCGTCTGGATAAACTCGAAGCGCTGCGTATTTGTAACCACCCGGTTTGAAGCGCCGAGTAGACTAAACGACACCGGTTGCGTTCTGGCTTTACCCGATTCGTCTTCCCGAATACTAATCACCGGCACCACAATCTCTTGCGGCATCGCGCCACCGTGCACAAAACGGGCACCACCCGCCAGGTGAAAGCGCGAAGCCCCCTTCGGCACCCAGAAATCCAGGCTGCCATCCGGCACAGTACCCGCAGTGATCAGCGTATTGCTCTGCCAAACCTTCGGGTTCTCCCCTAACCCCTGCCCCAACACATAACGCTTCTTGGAGCGCAGTACCGCTTCCGGCTTTTCAATCAACACGGCTTTATCAGCCGACTCCAAGGCAGATTCCTGATACAAAAAGCCATGATCTGCCGTTACCAAGACATGTGCGCCATTCAAGGCATTCACCACAAAACTCACCAACTGCGTCAACTCAGTCAGCGTATCCGCCACTGCTTCAAAGGTCTTGGACTCAGACGCCTGCTTATCCCCAATCAGATCAATCCGGTCGTGGTACACATAAATAACCTTCTTATCCCGAACAAAGTCTCGGCCGCGCTCCTTGCCCAGGGCCAAAAGATCCTCGGACTTTATAGCCGCACCACCAAACTTTTCAAGATAGGTATTTCGCTGGTCTGTCGTCGCTACTGGCTCTCCGTTAGCCAGCACCTCCAGATTGCTATTTAGCCGATACGCCAAACTTTCATGCGGCAGTAATGACGCCATACCCAGCGTGGTGTAACTCGGCAAAACCCCAAGCTGTGAACTCAACTCAGCCTTGAGTCGGTTTTTGCTGTTAATCCCCTGCACCAGTTCCTGGGCTACCTCATAACGCATCGCATCCGAGATAATGACAAACACCCGTTTCTTACCGGCGTTCAATTGAGGCAAAACGTTACTTGCGTAAAAGTTCTGCTGATTTGCCACCTCTGCGATGCGCCAGGTCTTGAGTAATCCCTGATCGCCTTCCAATACATGAGCCCAGGCTGACCCAAGCTGTGGCAAATACCAACCGGCATAGCTATCCTCTATCTGGCGACGCAATTCATGCAGTACCGCCCAACCCATGGGTTCTACCTGGTCTGCAGCATGATTAAACTGACGGTAAAGCTGATCAAACCGGTAAAACACCTGACCGTACTGCTCAAACGCCACCTTTGCATTAGCAAAGCTAAAGCCAGAGCTATAGCTCGCCTTCAACTGAAAATAAGCATCAGCCACTTCAATCGAGGTATAACAGGCCACCAACGCCCGGGTTCGATCACTGGTCTCCGCTAGCAAACGGTTAGCCCAGTGCCCATCACGGCGACGGGCAATCCAACCAGCCACCGCCTCCTGAGCCGCACCGCCCGCCGACAAAATGCGATCCTTCAAATCAGCAATGATCCGGCGTTCAACCACTTCAAAGGTCATCAAATCCAGCAGCGCCTCAACCGGCAGCTTTTCAAGGATCGATTGCAGCTGTAATTGATGCGCCACCTCAGCAGAAAGCAGGTCGTAACCCGCGTAATGATTCAGGTCAGTGCGCCAACGACCAGCAAAAACCACCGCATTCACCGCCAACAATGGCTCGGCCAGAACAAAGTGCTGCAACGAGCCAGGTACATCACCCGATAATGATCGGGCAAAGTCTGTTACCAGAATCTGACACAGCAAATCGCGTAACGAGGGCGTTGCCTCTTCGTAGCCCAACTCGGCTTTTACCCATTGCCAGAAAGCAGGTTCCAACTCGTTCGCTTCAATCTCAGCCCATGCTTTAGGGGTCAACGACAAATCAGCTTCGCCATCCACCACCAGCGCACTAAACAGCTTCAGCAGCAAAGAAAACAAATCAGCTTGATCAACGCGGCACAAAACGGCCAACATTTTGCGATCCACATCCTCCGCCTGATCAGCGGGCACCAGCAAGCGCTTCAGTCGTTCAATACGGTCTTTAGCCCGTAGAAACTTGGCGCGAGTTTTCAAATGCTCTCTGAGCGTCTGAGCGGTTAACCCCATATCCTCCATCAAAATCGATGTGGCATCCGCATAGAAGGTCTTACCGCGTAACCGCAGATCCAGCAACCAATCCTGTTGCTGGGCTGGTTCAGCCGTAGGGTTGTAGAGCAACCATTTCGCATCCGGCGAACGCTCTACAAGAAGCTTCACCTTCAAAGCAGCTGTCTGGTCCAAACGAACCACGGCCACACCCTTATCCCCCCAGCCCTCAATCACCGGCAAAAAAGCAGCATCCTGGTCATACCAGAACACCAGATTGTGGTTTGCAAACAAGCCTTGCAAGGCATCTTGGACACGTTGTTGACTCATACCAGACTCCAACAACTTGATAGATTGGGAGAATTCACGATTTTATTAACCACAGACCTTGCCACTCCCAATTGTGCAACAACCTCTTGCACAATTAACCTATCAGGCCAGGATTCAGCAAAACTACTCATATACAAAAGGTTACGTCGAGAGAACCCCTTCATATCGAGGAACCCCGCAGTCAGATCTTTAGCTAACTGATCAATAACTTTTGCACCCCACCCCACATTTTGCTGGCGCTCCAAAATCTCGCGACCGATATGCAAATAAAGCAATACCAGCCCCCGGTTAACCGAAAGTGCGGCACGTTGCTGGGCAGACTGGATGCACTGTTTGAGGTTAGCAAGCCATTTCGTGTAATCCAACCTGTTCTCCATAGGTACACATTTTTCAGAATGGCTTTGATCGATTTTTTTCAAGTTGATTCACTGTAACCATTATGGATTGGCAAAGATTAGAAACTCTTTGTATGAGCGTTTCTAGCTCATTAGCTGAAAATGTTAGCTTCTTCCCGTCCTTCTCATATCCGGCGCGATGCACGCAATCGTGTCTTTTTGTTACCGCCTTGAATAACCATCCTATATCACCGAGATCATGCCCCAGTACGGATTTATACATAGGCTTGATTTTATTCAAATTGTGAAATATCAATTTATGAAGGTAGGCTGCTACCGTTTCTTTGATGCTTTCCCGCTCCCTAAACAACTCAGACATTGAAAATTTCATTTCAGAGAAACTGGAATCGGTTTCCACAAGTCGTCTAATCAACTCCTCACTACTAGTCGTCGATTTTATGAAAACTGACGACAGAAAACCCTCAGTCGCAGCAACAACGTTACCGTAAATCATCACGTTCAAGCTGAACTCATTGCTTTGACCAACATCTATTTTTAAAAGTACTCGAGCACTAGTCAAATGACTATTAAGGATACGGAGTTGCTCCGAAGGTTCCTCTAGCCAATAAAAATCATCATCACGATCTTCCTCATCGAAGTATGGGCCAACGAAACTGGCCTCAATACTTCCACCATCAATAGAAACGTCCGCACCACCGAACGAGTTCAAGATCATGACATCATAGTTCTCGCCACAATTTTTGCACTCAATGCAATCGTCCGTCTCCACATAGCTATCACGATTGCGTTCCGCCATGTAGTTAGGCTCTGAACAGGGCACTGTTTCCTTTATCAGGGATCCACATTTGCATACGAATGAAATATCAATCTTCACTTGATCCACCCGTCACTGCCTTCACTTCAGCCAGCAGATCCCCAAACTTAACGTAATTGACCTTAACACCATCATCAAGATCCAGCTTGATCCGCATATCTGCATAGTGACGGAGCTTTTCATCATAAGCTAGCAACTCAACATGCTGCTTCCTAAGCTTCTCGATCTCTTTATTGATCTTATTACGCGCTGCCGTAGATCCTGCAGACTCTGCATCTTTAACCAACATGTCAATCCGCGCCTGGATCTTGCCTGTTAAAGGCACAACATATTCAGCCCGCATACGAGCCAACGTGCCTTCATTGTAACGATGCAAGTAAACCAACGCCTGGAAAGCACCCTGCTTACCACTAGAAAAAAGCCAGTAGATCGGGCGTTTCTTGTATGTTTGCAGGTGATCCTTGTAAAACTTATCCGCCAGGTAACGACGAATCGCTTCATCCGCAGTCTCTGATTCCTTCTTACCAAGACTCTCTGCCAGCCAGATCATGTTTTCTTCTAGGGTCTCAGCCCCCCAGACAACCTGCACAAAGTCACGAACTCGATTAGCGGCATCATCAACAAACCAGAGGTTACCAGTTATCGGGACAATACCGTCAGCATCAGCGGGGAACTTTACGTATCGATCAGGTTCAAAGCCGACATTTCCCGAGTCCGCGTAAATAAGTCCCGGCTCATCGAGGCTGTAGCGGCCCAACATGGCGCCGATGGCATAGGAGATCAGGCGCTGGCAGTCTTTTTCGCGGTCGGCGCGGGTCAGGGTGATTTGGTCTGCAGGTACTTCAACAATTAGTTGATTTTGAAGCCCGAATTTGCCAACAACAAATAAATTGTTTTCTGTTTCTCCACGCTGCAGTCTTTGAATATTTTCCCGATTTACAATTTCCCATGCATGCCAACGTTGCTTCAACGATCCATTGACTAAAAGTTCATTGAGCAAAGGATGCACAGAAAAGTCCCAAGATGTTTCGTAGGCGTCCCAGTCGTTCCGTGCAATGGCTACCATCTCTTGAATGTTAGTAACTTGCTCTTCGGGCCAGTCTTCAGCAAAGGGAACGCTTCCAACCGGACCCTGTGAATAGTCCATCGTTGGAGCAATCTCCTTCAGAAACATATCAATCACAATGCTATTTGCATACCCCAGCAACTCCCACAAACTAACATTATTTTTCGGGAAACACATTGGCCCTTTGGCGTCAAAAATGTGTCCTGCAGGTACATAGCGCATAGAAAGAGATGAGATAGTTAGTGATGTCCATGTCAACCCTTCCCTAAAAAAGTAATGAATATTTTGAGGTCGCGATCGCAACTTGCCATTCTGATCAAAAAAATTTCGAATTTCCCTGCCATCATCCTGCCAATTCACTACGTATTCGTTATTGCCATACCATTTACGGTAAGAACCACCTTTTTGATATGGATACCACTTCGCATTTGATCTTTCACTCATTGCGGATTTTTTGAAATCGACCTCGAACCACAACCTCATAAAACGATTATTTTCACCAGTTATCAATCCCTGCTTTAGATCAGCGTAGGTTGCCAAAGCAGGCAACTCTTCAAATGCATCCAAAGCCCGTTGAGGGTATGAATACGCAATTATCGACGAAGGAACCTTCTGAAATCGATCATTATTCTGATCAAACCGCCACGCACAGGCTTTGTCCTTTAATGCCTCAAGGGCTCTCGGTGCCTGATTCTCAATTCCCTTAAATTCTGAGAGTCTGATATAGGAGCCTCTTATTGAGTCAATGTGCGTCATACTGAGTGTAAATGCACAAACTGGGATGCATGCGGGTTCAAAGGCGTTGTATTCCAATTGCACCAAGCTAGTAATAGATGTCTCGGTTAAAAGAATCTCGCGCAACTCCTGATAAGAGGAGAGAAACATCCAAACAAACGGAGTCACAAATCCGAAATGAGAGTGCTTATTTGAAAAATATATACATCGTTCAATAAATGCTGAAAATAGATCTGACTTAGATCTTGGATAATTTGTCTTTAAGCACCCCTTTATTTCAGGTGTCTGATATTGCCCCCCCATATACGGCGGATTAGCAACTACTGCATCGTACTGGCGGCCGAGGATCAAACCTTGCCAAACCAGTGGTAGCAAATCATTTGCGGCGGATTGTTCGTAGAGATCCCCGCTTTGGCTTGCTTGGCTGAGTGCCTCTGCGAGTTTAGGGAGCTGTTCATTAAGGTTGGCGGGTAGCTGGATGAGCGAGCCAAAGGTTTTAGCGTGTTCGAAGGTTTCCAGTAATTGCTGTAACAGGTCTGGTTTTATCCCATAGGTCGCCAGTGCTGTGCTTATGTCTTGCTGCGACAGCCCCCTGCTCTCTTGCAGGCTGAGTACATTCAGCACTATCTGCTCTTCAAATAGTCGGCGATCATCGGCACGGGCTTTCATCAGCAGCGCAAAACCTGCCATCTGGGCGGCGCGGTCATCAATGTCGAGGCCGTAGAGATTCTTTTCCAGAATCAGGCGTGGGATGTCTCGTAGACGATAGCCTCGCTCTAGGTAGATGCCTTTGAGGAGTTCGTAGGCTTCTACCAGGATATGGCCGGAACCGCAGGCTGGATCCAGCACGGTGATGGATTCTGGATTGAGGCTGCCACCGTCTTCATCCATACGGGTCTGGATGAGTGCATCCAGCTGGGCGTTGACTTCAGCGCTCTGATCTGACGGTTCGATGAAATAAGGCCACTGGCTTTTAAGCGTGCTTTGCGGGTTGGCCATCATCCAGAGGCGGCCGACACTGTTTTGTACGAGGTATTGAACAATCCAGTTGGGGGTAAACAACTGGGTAGCAGCAGGGATGTCTTCGCTTTTAACGACTTTGCCGATGACCTGGTCTTTTTTCTCGCTGATGTAAAACTGGTAGAGCCAGCCAACGATTTCTACGTTTTCCCAGTCTTCTTCGGGGATCTCGTTCACCAGATTGGCAATTACCGAGTCGGTGCGTAACAGGTTATCGGGCAGCAGCAGTTCACTGTCGTCATCAATGCGTTCAAACAGAAATGGCATGGACTGACTGAGCCCATTGCACTGGGCGATGAGAAGGCGGCGGTATAGCTCGGCATCTTGATTGCCAGCAAGCTTGAGCTGGTTAACAGTATCCGCATTCAACCCCGGCAGCGTCTGGCTGTCGGCCAGATCAACGGCGTGCAGCAGAATATCTGGCGTATGAGCGCCCGCGCTATCGGCGGTGCTGGAAAGTACGCGGTAGCCATGTCCCAGGTAGTCATGGATCTCCATGTAACGAAGAGCGGCAAATCGGTTGAACCAGGTGTAGGCAATGGCCTCAACCACCTGTTGGAAGCCATCTTTACGCAGGCGCTTGATAAGCGTTTCACGCTGGACAAATACTTTGGCTTGCCACTCCCGCCCTTCAATGAGGGTGACATCTCCCTGCCGTGTGGCTGGGGAGATGGTAAGTTCGCCTTTGGTGTCTGAGAGGCCCAGCTGGTTGGCGCGTGCGGTTACCGCCGCAATAAAGTCTTTACGGGCTTGGGGTGCGTAGGCCTTGAGTTTGGCTTTATTCATGGGTGGTCGATGGATTAAAGGCGATCGATATGTTGCGCGATACGCTCGAGGATGGCGGAAAAAGGGATTTGCCCGCTGTAATACAGGCTGGCAGTTTCACGGTATTTGTTGTCATACAGCGCACGGGTGGCGGGATCGACGATCAGAAAGGCGTCGTTGCTGGCGATATGGCGGTTATCTGCCGCGCGGAAGCGCTCTTGTTTTCTGATCTCATAAGCAGGCGTGCCAATAAAAGCCTGAACTTCAGGGTGTTCTAGCAAGCAGTACAAGTCGTAGTAGTGGCGTAGAAAGTTTTTAGGGAAGAGCCCCGTTTCGGCAGCTTGCTGCTGACGGTATTTGGTGGATACGGTTTGCAGCTTTTCAACGAAGGTATAGGCTGGGCTGTAGCACAGTACGTTTTGAGCACGGTTATCGATAAAGCTGACCGGGCTCTGCCGGGCGGTATCCAGCGCCCAAGCACTAATGCTGCATGGCGTATTGGGTGCAGTATCGTCGAACCCAACTTCTAGAAGAATGCCGGCTTTGATGCCCGGTAAGCTGCTGGTTTGAACCGGATAGTGCAAACGAATACCGGCGCTGCGAAACTTGGAGTCATCAAATTCAGGATCCCGCTCTACCGAGATAAAACCGGGCATGCCGCGTTGATTGATTTCTATGGCGAGCCAATCGAAATAACGCTGTCGGCTTTCGATATGCGCGGGTTTGTCCTGGTTTTTGCCTGTTTTAACTTCTAGATCAATGGGAGGCTCGATCCGCAGATCGATATCCTCCGAGAACCGGTGAATGATCTGGTGCCCTTTAGAGAGTGATGTGCCGCCTTTGAGCTGAAATTGCCAGCCTTGCTGCTGCAAGCCCCATAGAGCGTGCATCAGCCAATAATCTTTTTCTATCAAAAATGGCGATATACCCTCTGCCTGACCAACTTGTTGCAGGAGATCTGGAAAATTGGGATGGTCGTGCAAAAAACCGGGTGCTTGAAGCTTAGGCATGGTCAGCCACCTGCATCAATGCCAGGCGGCGACGGGCTTTTAACGAGCCAAATTCTTTCAGTGTCTTTAGCAAACGGGGTTGGTCAAAGGATGCCAGTTGATTTTTAACTTTGTCGAGAACAGCAGCGGGGTCTTCGGCCAGTTCATCCAGATTGTTGAGAAGATCGACCAGCAGATACTCCCGAGTTACTTTATTGCGGGTCGGGAAACGGGGTTTGTCTCTAAAATCAAAGGCCAACCCGGCCAGCGTAAATTTGCCATGCCGTTTATGGTTGTATACCACCGTGGTGTTGTAAAGCTGGGTGAGACCTAGGCCAAGTGCGTTGTAGCAAGCGGGGTTGAACAATAGAAACTTTTGATCATCAAGGAATTTACTGACGAGTCTTTCTTGGCTTGGCGGTGCCTCGCCGAAAGGCGTTTTTTTAGGGACGTAATACAGCCCCTGACGCGCTTTGCGAACCGCGCCGGATTTCAGGGCTTCGGCAAGCGCACGATCCACAGCCGGTAAACCACCCGCCACATCGCGACGCCGGAAAACGGCGCCCGCGCGCAATCCAAACCGTTGATCGGTACGGGTCAAAGCTGCGACAGGACTCGATTTCATAGCAAAAACTCCACTGACGTTTCATGCAGTATGCCACACTCAAGGCGCGCTGTTACTGGATTCTGGCGCGCCCTCCCGCTTGAATGACCTCAAGTAGCTCGGTTTTGAGGCGCGCCAAGTACATATCTACCTCGGCCTCTGTTTCCAGATAGGATTTGGCGGAAAGTTCGGCGGCACGGATAACGGCGGTAGGCTTGGGTGTCTGTGCACCACCATGACTGCCTGTGCCCAATCCCCCACCCTGCTGGCCCGGCTGCGCCGCACCCAGAGGCGTTTTGTGCTGGGCAGCTTCAATCAGCGCCATTGCAGCATCCATGAGCTCGCCCGCTTGTGCGCGTTTGAATTCAATTTCCGGGATGCTGACTAACGTAGCGACCTTGTTTTTAAGATCCTGCAACCCTACCAAGGCTTGGTTACGCAGCCCTGCTTCGGCTTGAACGTCATGGAGTTTCTGGTTGATTTCTTTGATTTTCCGGTCAATGTCTTTGATGGCCTGTTCACGCTGGCTCTGTGCCAGGGATTCGTTGATGCCCTCTATGAGACTGACCAGCGGTTCGATCTGGCTGATTTGCCCGTAGGGTTCTGCGTTATCTCGTATGGCTTCGAGTGATGTGAGTGCACTAGCGGCTTGGGTATTTTTGAACAGCTGATCTCGGTTGGGCTGGAAACGTTCCAGAGATTCGAGCAGTCGCTGCCAAACCGGAAGTTGCTTGCTGTAAAAACCGACGACGTTATAGATGTCGTCGGACAGATCCCGCCATTGATCACGATTCTGAACAAAGGTGTTAATAAATTCGTAGGCATCACGAACAGCGAGTTGCTGGCTGATCTGCGCCAGTGCGCTGTCAATAATAGGGCTGCCCGGATGATGCTTGGTGCCGGCGGTGTGTTGGTACTTTTTGAGATCTGCCTGCCAGTTGTTCAACCCTGTGCGTATATCGGTTACCAGGCCGTCTTCGTCTGCACGCGGGAGTCCGTTGAAGAGATCCCGGTATAGGTCACTGGCTTTTTTGAGAATGGCGGCATCCGTGGTCTTGCGCTTGAGAATGGCCACTTGCTTGAACCGCACTGACTTAGAGAGCGGTTCAAAGGCAAGTTTGGGGTCTAGATCGCTTCCTTCAAAGCTGAGCTTGATTTCACCCGCCATAAACAGACGCGCCACGAGTAGTACGACCTCGGCCTCCGGCTTCCAGCCCCACGGTATGCCGCTGAATCGTTCGACCACATCCGATAGCAGAACCCGCTCAGTAGTTGCTTTAAGGGTCAGGTATTGACGGATCTCGGCCAGAGCTTGCGGATTACCCTCTTCCCCACCGAGCACGAGGGTTTTCTGGGCTAGATCATCTGCGGCCAGGACGGCTTTGAGTTCTGCCAGGGGATCGGCGCAGCGGTGTTTGAGATAGCCAAGCTTGTTGTAGGTATTGGTGATCAGGTAGTTGACCAGCTCATCAAGCAAACTGCCAGGATTTTGCGTTTTAACCGTGAGCTTTTGGCCCAGGGCATAAAAGTCGCCGACCAGCATTTGCTCCACCAGCTGTTCACGCAGTCGGGTGTAACGCTCCCGGTTTTCGTCTTTACGGTCGGCGAGGATGCGCTTCAGGCTGGGCGTGGCGGCGCTGGCTTTCGGGCTGATGATGTACTTTTCGATCTGGAGGTATAGGGTTAGCTCTTCGTATAAGCGGATGCCTTCCGCCATTTTGATGAGGGCCCTCGACGAACCATCGGCACAGCGCATGATGCACTTGGCGTCGTTGAGGCTATCGTACTCATCGTTCAAAGGCGTTAATACTTCCAGCGTGAGTGCATGATTTGCCTGCTTCCAGGCAACACCATCGAGTAGGCGGTTAAATTCATAATCGGCTTTGGTTTCGCGATGCCGGACCTTATTGGCCCCTGAAAAGATATCGTCGAACACTAACTCTGATAAGAGGCGTGTTTTTTCACTCGCGGAGATTTCAACATGGCCGATCTCACGGGCGACATCACGCTCTTCATTGGTCAGGAAGAACCAAAGATCCCCATTCCGGCTAACCAGGCGCTCTCGCTCCAACCGAGCCAGGCTTTCCTGAATCTTTCTCTTGAGGCTGAGTTTATCGGCATCAATTTCATCGACACACAGTGTCGCCAGGTTGTCGATGTTGGGTTTGACGATATCCGGGATGTAGCGGATGAGGAATAGTGCCTTGAGTAACTGGACATCGAACCCCTCTAAAGCGGCATTCGCTGGGGCTTCATCGATGGAGCGTTTGGCTACTGTATCGATAAAGCTTTCAATGGAAGGATAGAAGTCATAGAGCGGCACGAGCGCGCTAATCGGCTTGTCGGCGTTGCGGATGGTAGCCGACTGAAAGGCATCCAGCAGCGAGCGTTCGCCACGCGAAAGGTGCTTGCCAGTGGCGCCTACCCGGCGGATGGATTCAAATATTTTCTGCAACAACTGAAACTGGTATGGGCTATACGGGTAGTAAGCGACAAATTCTGCGGCATCACGGTAGCCCTGCAGACTGACCGAGTTGCCAATGAACGCCAGCTGGTTGTTGATGATGTCGCCCTTTTGGGCAAAGGTATCTCTTAAGGAAACATGGGCAGCTTCGGTTTTGGCTAACAGCCGTTCGCCGATAACTTCATCAGTATTAGAACTGGCGAGTGACAAGCGGGTATGAAAGCGACCCTGAATCTTGGAAAAATCCTGAGATTTGGCTTTATTCGCTTCGCCAAGTGCGGCATCGATATCTTCCTGGCTAGTGACAATAACCCAGGCCTTGCCTTGAGTGAGTGTGCCGAGCTGCTCAGTGATGGTCTGCATACTGAGCATAAGGTGGGTGTTATCACCAATAAACTGCCCTACTTCATCCACCAGAAAGATGATTCGGTGACCCTTGGGTTTGGTTTGCAGGTATTCCTGGATGAGTTTGGCGAACCCTTCAATATTGATGCGGTAATTGTCACGGGCGTTGTCGAACCAGGCAGCGGCGGATTCCTCACTCATGCCGAGAGCTATAGAGAGTGCTTTGACGACATCGTCCCGTAGAAAGTCGACGGCATCACGCTCCGATTCCCAAGGATTTCCGTTGCTGGCCTGAAATGCCTCTTTGAATACTTGATACGCGTTTTTGCTGACGAGGTAGCGCTCCATCTCCGCTACATGGGGTGAATCGCCGGTGTAGCCGAGTTTTTCATTAAAGACCCGGAGGAAAACCTGAAGGATAGCGTCCCGATCCGATTTAGCATCGGCCTTGGCATCAATGTTGAACAAAATGACGTCAGCCGACCCACGGACAGCGCGATGGATATCTGCCAGCAGCATGGGATCTTTGATTTTGTGCTCATCAAAGAAAGCAACGGCCTTTTTGGGTTGGCCGGTTACCGGGCTAATGGCTTCGGTGTTTTCCAGGAGATACGAGAGGATCTTGATGAAGTGAGACTTACCGGAACCAAAGAAACCGGATACCCAGACCCCCATGCGGGCAGCGATGGTGGGATCGTTAGGGTTGTCAGCGGCAGCCAGCCAGGCATCAAAAAAACGTCGAAAATATTCGGTCAGCTGTTTGGTGATGACGTATTCGTCTAGCTCCTGCCAGATGCTTTCTGCATCGCGCTGATCGGCTTTAATGACCCCGTTGATCGGTCGATCAATTTGCTTTTTGAATAGTTCACGGATTTTCATGATTCAGGGTTCGCTTAATTAAAGGGTATCCGGCACGAGGCGGAAAGCGCGGTAGTAATGGTCTTCTGACAATTTATTGAAGAGCTTGAGGCTGTATCCGTCATACGTACCTGGGAAAAACATGAGGAGTGGCGTGTCACCCATGAGCGGGTGTAATGCCGATAGCAATGTGTGTGTACGCAACATGGGATAGGCTGTTCCAACACCAGAAATCATCAAAACATCCGTTTCATTGAGATTGATCTGCTGAACAATCATCTGCGCGAGCTTGTCTTCCTTAAGAACAGGCCTTAAAGCCGCAAGAACCGCTTCATCGCCCTTGGTTTGCTGCATTTCAAAGACTTTGTCGAGCAGTCCACGCTCATCTAGCAATGAGGTAATGAGATGAAATAGATTTAAATGGGCAACTCGCAGCGGTGGATGCGTTTTGTTGAGTGCTGGGAGCACTGTATTTTCGAGGAAATCCCGCATTTCCCCTTCCCGTTCGGGGGGGTAATCAAAAATCCAGAAGCCAATTTCATTGCCAAGACCCTGGCTGCTCAGAAAATCATCAGATTTCACCCGAGGCAGAATGAGATTAAGGCGTTCTTCGAAAGTCAGGCTCATTGCCTTGGCTCCAGCAGGGAAAGGATTCGGAGATCGTTTTGAGAGCGCAGGTATTGGGCAACTTCAGGGTGCAGGCTTTGGGGGGTCAGCCGCAATGTGCGCGTTGACTCAATAAACTTGGCTTCCGCCAGAATGCGCAGCAGTACCTGGTATAACTTAAGCTTGGTGCTATCAGACCATGCGTTAACCGTTTGATCGCGCTTACCGCACTCTTCAAGCAAGGCATCATATTTATTACGCAATAAATTGTTTTCTAACGATTTAATGGATTCGTTGTAGACCGTGTCTATAAAGTCTGAGAGCAACTGACTGTGTTTGACTGCAGCTACAAGCAGCATCTGCATGACTACCTCTTGGCTACCCGTATTAATAAGCCGCAGCCCTGATTCATCAAGCATTTCTAGGCGGTTACGGATGAGACGGGATTGGCGCTTTGCTGTCGCGAGAGTCTTCTTTTGGAGCAGATTGTCGGCTCTTAACGCTGCATCCCATGCATCAGGGGTTGGATGCGTTAAAAGCAAAGCGGCAATCCGTTTGCTTTCTTGTGGCATCAGTGAACCTGCGGAGATTTCAGCGTTGTACATCAATCTTTTCTTTATTAGTTTTGGGTCTTAGTCTGTATTCTAGTTCAAGCGTAGCGCTTGTAGCTCTGAGCAAGCAAGTCGCTAGCTTTGCGCCTGAGCTCTAATGGTGCCAGGACTTCGACCTGCGGCCCCTGCTTCAGAATGTCCATGAGTAATTCGGTATCGTTGCCATAGGGCACCTCCAGGATGTAAGAACCATCCGGTTGGTAACTTCCACGCTGCTTCGGATGCCAGATCTCTCTGGCAACCCACTGGGCTCTAAATGGAGTGAACCGTAATCTGGCTAAGTGGCTGGCTTTGCCGTTGAATATGCCATAGCTTTGCTCGTAGTAATCGGCCAGGGCTTTGTCGGTGGCCGTGAGCGCCGGTTTATCCAGCAGGGATACAGCTTCAATGGCGTCCAGCGCAAAGCTACGCAGATCATCGCGCAGGTGGCAGTAGGCATCCAGGTACCAGTTATCCCGGTAATAGACCAGCCGTTGGGGAGATATGTCCCGTTCGACTATTTCGCTGCGCTTGCGGCTGAGGTGCCGAATACGCACCCTCTGTCGTTTGACCAGCGCGTCTGCCAGCCACTGGAAGTGCTCATCACTTACCGGCCTTCTGGCCATGGGCAGTATGCGGATTCGCTGCATGATCTCGCTGGCGCTGCCGGTGCCCTGCTCCAGCAGAATCTCCAGCCGCTGTTTCAAGGGAGCCATCCGTTCTACCAGGGTACTGCCGGATTGCATCTGGTTGATGATTTCAATCATGCCCAGCAAGCCGTGAATCTCGGATTCATTGAACCAGACGCCGGGGAGCTCCTGTCTGGCAGCATCAGATGCCATGCTCTCAAGAACATAAGCGCGTGATTTTGCATCCCAGACGATGGGAACACCCAGACGATCCCGCAGGTAATCCAGATCACGACACAGGGTGGCACGGGAAACGTTGAGCGTTTCCTGCAGACGCTTCATGGTCAGCTTTTTCTGCTGTTTGAGCAGATCCTGGATTTTGTAGAAGCGTTCGGTGCGATCCATTCTGACGTTCCGGATGTTTTTCTGATTATGCAGCATTCGGTGTATCACCAGATGACACAGCTTCAGTTGCACAATCTATCTATTTTTAATCACATTGATGACAGGAGCCTGAAATGCGCAATAAACTTGAAGCGGCTGGCACCCTACTGATCTTGCGTCTACTCGCTGCACCCGATGCCAAAGCCGATCAGCTCTATATCTATAAAGCGCCAGGCACCAACACTGAAACCGGGAACATGACTTACTGTAACTAAGCGCGGATTCTGTCTAATTAACCAAGGTCGATTTACCACTCCCCGATATCTTCGTTCCAGAGCACTGGCTTGGCAGCGATAAAGTCCTGCATCAGGGTGATACAGGTCGGGTCCTGGATGACTTCCACAGTCACACCTCGGGAACGAAGCAAGTCTTCCTCGCCCATAAAGCTCTGGTTTTCTCCGACCAC
>JACCDN010284677.1_pt1 | contig 18500 bp, 39 predicted proteins | sample 7441691 | NCBI WGS metagenome assembly JACCDN01 (sample SAMN15323439, study PRJNA562643) | freshwater metagenome | isolation source: river surface water | place: USA:Blue River Watershed | collected 2017-08-16
CGCATTGATCGTTAGATCACGCCGCCGCAAATCTTCTTCAACCGTGATTTCTGGGCCGAATTCAGCCTTGAAGCCATGATAGCCGGCACCAATCTTTCGCTCAACTCGAGCGAGAGCGTATTCGTCTCGAGTTTGCGGATGAAGAAAAACCGGAAACGAAGAGCCGACCTGATCAAAGCCCCTTTTAATCATTTCTTCTGGCGTGGCCCCAGTAACGAGATAATCTCGATCCTTGGGTTCGATCCCTAGGAGGGTATCACGCACAGCGCCACCAACAAGATATGTTTTCATGGTGTCATGATGTCCTCGAGCCGACGATTTTCAATCCTTTGTAATGCTCTTCATGTTCAAGCAACGTCACCTCGCGAATGTGACTGCAAGTATGACGATACATGAACCCATCACAAGTACATGACCACTTACGATTTACGTTAGTTACCACGTAATCGCCATTTTTGCCCTTGACGTTATATGATCTAACGCCTGAATCGGCTTGCTTCTTTGTCACGTCACCGACCATATCGATAACATAAGCAAGATCAACGCGGGCAACTGGATGATGAATACTTGTGGTCGACATGCGAAACGTGTGTGGTGGGTCACCACGAAACGATTTCATCACCGTTCCTGTGGTGACGTTATCCTTGAACCCAGAAGGATGATGAATGCTTTTGGTAGGAAAGCGAGTTGTCACGGTAATCTTGCTTCCAGGACCTGGAGCTTGAAACATGATGTCTCCTAGTTAACCAACATAGGAACTATTATATCACACTTCTAGTTTGCTGGAAAACTTGAATTAAAAATGCTTCAACCTCGGCCTCGATGCCAAGAATCCCGTTCCCAGCAACATTTAAAGTTTTTACAGCATGGCGCCGAATAAAAAATATCGCTTCAGTAAGTTCTTCAAGATCTAAAACATCAGCATGAATTTTCAGATATGGCTTACATCGATGCTCGCAACAACGAATCGTTAGCTTTGTTCCTGGGCTATTGAAATTAACGGCGAGAATTAACGTCGCATCGGAATTTTGAACATTGAGATCAGTTCGAACTTTATAATTATCATTTTCGGTTTCGATCAGATTATATTCGGAACCAAGAATCGGCAAGTTGCCAAGCTTCGTTCTAAAGCCGTGTGGAGCATGACCACCAGTTTCCAGGCCACATTTTTTTGCGGCCCTAAGCCCAGCAATATCAGCGCCAATTTGACCGCCCGAAATAACCTTCACCAACGAGCGATCAAAGTCAAATTCAAAGCTCATATTTTTCGTAGATTGTGCTTATCAAGAAATTCAAGGGCCGCTGCATCTTGTTTTTGCTTTTCGGTCGGCTCGAGCGATATACCACAAGCTATTGCAACATCAGAAATAAACTCAGACCCTTGACTGAGCTGAACAACGAGGCGCCCGGTGCCATCAGGCTTTTTCGACGTGACAGCGATTCCAGCGGTGCCTTCTTTTTTCGCAGTTTCAAGCGCGATCAAAATATACGGAATTGCAATTTTCAGTCTAGCGATTGCGGCTGAAACTTCTTCATTCTGTTCCATAAGTATCCTTCAATATTCTATGTCATCAGGTAGGGATTCAACAATCGCTTTTATCGTACGATCGGCGACGATTTTTTGTTCAAGCGCAACAATCAGCTCTGGATGAAGCTTTTGAACGAGAGCTTTCTTTTCATTCCAATAAACCCAACGTGTGATATCACCCTTGACTAGAATGAAATACCTAATCATTGCATAATCAGTTGAAGATAAGGTGCTCATTTTGTTTCTTCAGATTTTGGTTCATGTTTAACCTTAGATTTTTCAAGAGGTGATGATAGTTGAAGCGTCATGCACTGAAATGGATTTGCGCTGCACAGCTCCCTAAACGCCGGGGTCATTGCGATACACCCAACAAGCAATGCTGTCAGGCAGCACACGATCAAATATCTAAGCATTCGTTTCATATCATTAAAAAGTAGGATGCTCTATAAGCGGAGTTCTGTCTTTGTTGCCATCATTCATCTCGAACGTTAGTTACCTAACGCCTCTAGCCACAACCCGACTCCTCGGCAAGTTACGTCAACGGAATCTGTTTGTGTTGCTGCGCGTAGAGATTGCCCGTTTCACCCGAACTTAATCGGCTCGTCTCTGTTGCTCTAATCCTCACCTTACGGTGGATGGGTGTTACCCACTACGCTACTTTATGCAGCTCCGACTTTCCTCTATACACAAGTGCACAGCGATGGCCCGAGCATCCTAGAATCATTATATACAATTTGCTCAAATTTGAAAATATGTTATTCTCGATCAATGTCTGAAGTTCCGTGACTAACGAAATTTTCAGTTCGGGCGGCAAGATCGTATGTTGTCGATACTTCACGATTGCTATTCATTTGTGCAATAGTGTCTTTGTGAATTTTTCCACTCGCTCTGGAAACATAATAATCCTCATCTTCGATCGCTCTTACGATGCATGAATCCATAGACTGGCCAACCGGATCATCGCGATTTTGGTATTTGATAATAGCACAACTTGATGTTCCGCCATTCTTGACGATATCTAATTTCGCCAGCAATGCCAGAAGATTTGTTCGAGAAAGGGTCAAGTGTGATGATTTTGGTTCAAGATCTTGAACGTCGAGCATGGCTTTGTGGATAGCTAATACATTATCAGCACACAACCCTTCAAATCCATCTGCAATATCACCAGCAGCTATTCGCATCGCCTTGGTTGGCTCAGCCGACATTGGTTTCATAGTTCCCCCTTAAGTCGAAGAATCGCGTGATATGCCGCTAGTAACGGTGTGGACCCGAGCAAGCATTTGTCGCTTGTGTCACCTTCAGCCGTTGCAAACCAGAGCTTCGTTTTAGCTTGTGGAAATATCTTGATTCGATATTTAACAAGAAGAATCGAAAGGTCGGACTCTAGCCCGACCTTCGAAGCTAGCTGCAGCAGCTGATCATCAGAGAGCTGCATCGAGATTTACCGATGCTTTAACCGTAATCGCGTCGCCGGTCAGATCAGTTGACACGTCGAGCTTTTCAACAGCAAGGCCAGTATCACGCACGAATTTTTCAAGCGCTTCTGCAACACGCTGCTCAAGCTGAGCGCGACACCGTCGCACGGTCTTGAGAGTGACGTTTGATTTCTTTTCACTGCCTGATTCTTCGATATCTGGTGTCATGATTTTTCCTTAGTCGTGATTTTCATATTCTTCAACGGTGACACCCTCGGCCGTCGCCGTGACGATGACGTGATTACCAAATAAAAACTTGAGCTCATCTTGCAGATGGCTGAGCATGCCCTCAAAGGTTCTTACAAGCTCGCAAATTTCAGCCGTCAGGGCAGGGCGCCGGTTTTGGGTGTCGCGGCTGATATACGCACCCATATCATAAATGCTTTCGTCAAGATCCTCGCCTTCAAGGTATACCCCGATCTCGCCAATTCGAAATACACATTCGTCGCCGTCATTAAAGTATGGGGTGTACTGCTGCCATTTCAGCTGTTTGATCTGCGGAACAGATGCCAAAAATTCCTTGATTGAATCACCAATCAACGCGGCCGTTTGTTTCTGACGCTCTTCAACAATCTTCTTTGTTGATTCGGCCATTTCAATAAGCTTGGCAAGTGGGGACATCAAATTCGGAGCTGGGGTTCCCATGATATTTTTCCTTAATCGTGATTTTCAAAAGAGGATTTCTCCTCGGCCTGATCAAATTTTAATACAACTCGCTTCTTTCTGCTACCACTCATCCAACCTTTAATCGGAAGGTCCTTGAGCCAATCTTGCATGGTTGGAATAAATCCAAGATCTTGAATAACGTGCTCTTCGGCGATATCTCGAGTTGAGATATCCTTTCCTTCTGAATTTTTCAAAACGGACCCAAACACCTGCTCCACTAGATAAATGCCCCATGACGAGTGAAGCATCGCGCGATGCCGAATATCAGGAACGCTCGACTTGCTATGATCGATAAATTCGTGAATCGGCATATAATCTTCAAGCTTTCCACCGTGAGCTTTAACGCTGCACTTTGCGTGTATTAATGGCTTCATATTTTAGTGATCGTGAAGGTCGCAAGAATTCCTAAATACGTCATCTCAACGCTTGTAACGCCAGTTAAAACAGCCTTTCCGAGAAGAAAAATATTACCGGTTTGTGGTAGGTTTTCCACACCATACCACAAACCGTTCTCAAGAATTACGATGTGAGTGGTGTCATCGCTGGAAACATGAATCGACCACTTTCCGAATTTCATAGAATGAAATCGTACGCTGTTTGAGCTTGTTGCTTCTTGACAAGCTTCACTAAAAATCCAGCCTCATTTGCAAAGACGATAGTACCGTCATCGGACATCGACTTCATGTCACGCGGACCAAAAATAACAAGACGATCATCCTCCCAGCCCCACACCTTGTTACCTTCCTCGTCGATGATTTCTTTATGGTATTCTTGATAATTGATCTTGATTGCCGGCACCATGACAGGATTGCCACCGTATTCAGCCGTATCCGTCCAGTGGTTGTATTGATTCGGAGTGAATTTAGCAGTTCCTTCATACGGCACGACCTTGTTGTCACGATACAGCGTTACAAGATATCGTGAGCCATCGTCCATGAATGGCTTAGCATTCAAAATTTTCAAGGCCTCTTGCGGCGACTCGTTGTATCGATTCATATCCTCGACCAGCGCCTTCAACATATCAAAATTGAAAGCGTGATAAATCGAGGCTAGCTTGCAAATAGATTCGATATACGATTTGTCGTTTAGCTTATCTAGACAGTATTCGCGAATTGCTGCGGTCGACAGACCATCGAATTCAATCAGATAAAACAGGCGACCTGGCCTGTTCCTCATGTGAAGATTGATTTTGTATTTCGTGTTGCACGTGAGCACGAACATCTTTTTCGATTGAAACACACCATCAAGCAGCGTGAGCATTTCTTCCTGCTCGTCGTCGTCATAGACCTTTTCAAATTCATCAAACATGATCAAGCACGGCTGCTCGATGTCTTGAATAAATTTATTGAATGCGCTGCCGCGAAACGCTTCGTTAACCAAAATGCACGGAATCCCTTGCGTTGCCGCGTGAACAGCAAGCATTTTTCCAAGAAGAGTTTTTCCAGAGCCCTTTTCGCCGGAAAGCAAGACGCCAGTAGAATTTTCGCGATCCTTAAACGTGTTGAAAATTCGATCGCGGAATTTCGTTAGGCCACCGTAAATCTTTCCAGAAATTTCAAATGAATCTACCAATTCGAAATAAAAGCCTTTTTCTGGGTGGAATTTAACAATGTAGTTGCTGGGCGCTAGCTTATCGACGATCGGAAGGGTTTGATCGTCGGTAACGAAAAACTTGATACCGTCACGAATAAACTTTGTGCTCATGATTTTCCTTGATTATTGGTTGAACATCTTCACGTTTTGCTTTATCGATCGCCGCAGCAACAATCGCCTCGGCATTCTTAACTTTGGCGCAACGATTGGCTCGCGCCTTGATTATCGTTTCTTCGCGGCGACGAATTTGCCTGAACGCAGCAATATCAGTCAATCGAAGCTTGACAGAATCGATAAACACCTTTCGACTATACGATCCTGATTTGATTTCCTTTTTGATTGATGTCTTCAATACCGAGCTAAGACGCGACGGCTTAGCTGGTGTTCCTGCACCATCTGGGTGCGTCAGGGGGTTTGGTGGTCGAGTAAAAATTGCAGCATCGATGATTTCATCTATTGAAACTTCATTCCAAGTCATGATTTACTTACGGTGGTTAAAAAAGAGTTATGGTGTCAGTCCTTGAAAAACCTTTTGAACTGAGTCGTGTAAACGGTTTAATTCTTTCTCAAGCTCGAGAATTCTTTCACGTGAAAACTCAAGCTCCTTTGCGGCGTCAAGACAATCCTTTCGGTGATTCGCGCCGCCGCGTTGATACTTGCCATATTCCATGGTAAAGCAAGTCCTAAGACGGTCTGGTAAATTTTCAGGAGTTAGCGGCGCTATTTCCCCTTTCGGCGCCTCCAATGCCCGTCGCTGGTTTACCTTTGACATTTTTGTTCCTTAAGAATACCATACGATCCGCTACCACCGGCTTCATCAATTTCTACCGTATAGACCTTGATACCATCGCGACTGACGGTCAGCTTTTCTAGATCAATCGAGCCAGACAGCTTTGCAAATATTTCAGCCTTTGGGCTAACCCAAGATGAATCGCCATTGAATAGCCAATGATTCAGCTGTCGATACTCGTCACCACAAAACTGATGATTCAAAATCGAAATGCTTGGGTCCATCCCCTTCATGATGATTTGAGCGAGCTTCTTTCGATCAACCACAACAACTCGTTTAATGCACGAGATCGGAATTGTTCCTAGGTGAGCGCACGTGCCAAGAATCTTCAGCGAAATTTCATGATCATATTGCGTCGCGATATCACGATAGTGAACGGTCCGTTGCTCCATCGACATACCGACGAGCTTATCCTTTCCGCGCGTTGCTTGTTCAATCGCATCCTCATCCGCGTGAAGATTTTCAAGCTCGGTCGTATCAATTTCTAAAACGATTGCAGCGTCTGAGTGATGCTCTTTAACAGCGCAAGATGCAAAATACAATCCGTATGTCGACGTCAAATAAACGCTGTCACGTCTCCCGTCGATTGTGTGCTTCCAATTTCCGGTCTTATCACCGCGCGGCTCCAACCCGAATTGAAGAATGCTAGAAAGAGATTTTTGATTTGTCCCGTGATATAGGTTCATCGTCTTTTCTTCCAGTTATAGTCTGGTGGTAATACCCCAACCCCAAGATCGCCAACCATGCCATCAGGCTTCCCGATCATTGTGATATGGCTAACAGGCTCGCCAGCTTTTTCTTGTGCCCGTAACGTCTCGCAAATTTTCAAAGCTTCTAACAAATCAGGAGTATCTTTAAAATGCGCCGTATCGACGCTCGCACCGAACAACGGTTTAACCCCAGTGCTCCAATAAATTCTGTATTGACCCATAAATGAAATTATATCATAATTGCGTCATAAATACAGGTATGAAAATTCTCTACATTCACGGTGCAAATTGCACTTCAGCAAGCTGGAATTATATTCGTAAGCACGTGAATCACTCGCATGAGCTAGTTGATTATTCATGCTCAAGATCATTTTTTGATAATCTGGATCAGATGATTGAGCTAACAGAGGGAACAGATTCCTGGGTGCTGGCCGGACATTCTCTTGGTGGCATCTACGCTCTTCACCTTTCACAAGCTTTAGGAGCTCGCTGTCTCGGTGGGGTATCAATCTCAACCCCGTTCGGTGGCACGAGTTTGGCCGATTTTGGAAAGCTTATGTTTCCGACATATCAGCTGTTTAAAGATGTTGGAACGTTCAGTCGGCCAATTCTTGCCAGCTCAAACATCGCTAAATCACTAACGATTCCGTGGACTCAAATTGTTACCACCATCGGAAATGTTCCGTATATTCTTGGAAAGAATGACGGGGTTTGCACTGAGGCTAGCATGAGAAAGCACGCAACCTCGATGGAAATTGTCGAGGTTGCGTGCACGCACTATGAGGTACTGCAGAACGATTTAACGGTCGAGGTTATTAACCAGACTCTTGATCGTTGTCATCACGACACCTAGTGGCATCACTTCAAGATTCTTAGTAAACTTTGCAAGCACAGCCTGCTTAAGCTCATCAATCGTGCAATTTGCAAGAATGGCCAGCGCGCTCAAATCAGCATCAACCGATGTAGATGGGGCCTTCGGAACCCAATTTGAATTTGGGGTCTTGAGAATCTTAGTTGCATTGGCTCGACGCTTTTTATCAGCGGCATACAGAGTGTATGCAAAACGACCGCCATCACGCCTTTTTTCGCCGGTGTCGACCTTACGAATTCGCTTTGAGATTCGACACATATATGTTAGCTGACTAAAAACACGCACCTTAAGATTTGGAATTCCTGCTGTCGCGGGATTTTTCAATAGCGTGGCGTAAATTTCACCGCTTCGAAGAGGATGGTCGGCGATCGCCGCCATGATTGCTTGATTGATATCTTCGTTGTTACGAGGTTTCATTTTAGTCCTTTCAGATAGACAGCGGTTTACGTTTCTACTTTAACAGCCAGGCCTTTAGTGATAGCTTTTCCAGTCTTGAGGTACATACCAGAAAATTTAGATGGTACATACAGCTCAAGAGAAGGATCAAATGCTAGATTTGAAATCACCAACTCTGGAATTACAATATCAGAAACTAAGCTCCAGGAAATCATTATATCCCAACTTTTCCATTTTTCTACCGCAAAAGACGCGGCTCGCTCATTTGAAAATTGCAAGTATTCGCTTTGGGATTTTTGAAATTTAATCTCAGTCTTAAGGGAATCAACCTTCAAGTCCCAATGATATTCTAGCGTTGTCTCTTCGTCATTATGAATAACCTCATGGCCAGCCCGCTTTAAGGCCCTTGCAATGCACATCTCTCCAAACATTCCAAGCTTGATGTCGTTCAACATTTTTTCAGTTGATCGACCGTTTTGATTCAATCTTAAGGCAAGATTTTCTACGCGAGCAAGCATAAATGAAAAATCCTGAGAATACTCAGAATCTGTCAAGTCGATAATTGGCACTGCCAATGAAGCGGCGATTTGCTCAAGCTTGTCCATCTACAAACCATTGTGGCTTTTGGAATCTGTCTGTAAAGCGGTACTTAGTCTCAGTCTCCATCACATCAATTTGTGTCGCTTCAGGCCAGTTGCGCAAAATCTCCGCCTCGTCATCGGCATAAGCCACAACGATTGCGTAATCGTCACCTTCGCCGCTGATCCAGTAGGGGTGTTTTATCGGCCAATTAACAGGCCGCGGATCGTCAATGTTTGCGTGAAATCTTGCCCGTATCATGGGCGCACCTTTGAATCGAAGCTCACCGAATGATTCCAATGCTCGTGCCAATTCTCAAGATAGCTCGACGCAAGCTCTGGACTATTGCAGATCAATAAATTTTCAGAATTATACAGCTCAGCATTTCTTGACAGGTTAAATGACCCGGTTTGAACTAGGTAGGCGTCGACAATGATAACCTTGTTATGTTGAATCTTATGCTTTTTGTCGATTCGAATCGTCACCCCACCGACCTCTAGTGCTTTAAGCATTGACCCGCGCTGAGTAAGCTGCGACCGATCTGCAATCACAATAACAGAAACTCCGCTATTTTTTGCAGCGATTAAGGCGTTACCGATCGGTGTTGACGTGAGCTGATACGTCATGATGTGAATTGATTTTTTAGCGGACTGAATTAATTTTATCGTCTCTTCCAGGGCCCCGCCCTTCGGAGAAAATTTCGGGGTGCACATTGCTTGATGCTGAGATGATGCAGCCGTTGAGATAGCAAGGAGAAGTCCTAAGAGAAAATATTTCATGAATGCTTTCAAGTTATGGTTGTTTGTTGCGCTCAGCAATCATGGCATCGGCCATTTCGTAGACCTTGTGAGCGATAAGTGCGATGTCATTACCTTCTAAGCCTTCGCGACTGATCATACCTTCAAGGGCCTTACCGGCAAACCAATCACGAAGCTCGCTTGTGGTTTCTGATGGTGTTGCTGGCATTGCTTGCGGCTGACAACCGCCAAATGGCATACACATTCCGGGCTGTTGACACAGTTGCATAGTTTTACGACAGATTAACATTGTTTCTCCTGGTGGGGATTGTGATTCGTGATCGCTAGCCGAACATGCTCAGGAAATTTTGCAACTCTATCTTCCGTAACCCTTTCGTAATAAGAAACAGAATCTTCATGATCCATGCTTCTCGAAACTTGAGAATCTTTATAATGAGTTAGCCAGAAAAATCTGATTGATTTCCAGACTGGAAGAATTTTACCAGCGTCGAGCATTTTTTCGAGGGCGAAACGAAGGCCTTCGCGCACATCGCGGGATGCATCATAAATTGCAGGACCAGTTTCATCAATTCGACTAGAGCTGCAGTGATGCAGCGCATCTCGATCACCCTGATAATTGAAGAACATGTTCGCGCTGTTTACAGATTTATGATCCCAAAATGTATCAAATTTGAGAATGATCCCGTCACGCCAATAGACATAAAATTTGTCGTTGGTTTCGGGAATATCCTCAACTAAAATCTGCTCAAATCGAAGATCATCAAGCACCGCGATAAATTCCGAAATGCCTGATCGAAAATGGGTATCATTATTTTTCTTGAGAAGATCACTGGTGATCTTATTAGATTCTAGCATCATTAAAAATCCAAGGGCTTCTGTTGCTGGGTTGTCCTTATATGACTTGCCTGTGATTTTTTCAGCAGCAGATAGCGGATCAAAATTCAATGCATCTTCAATGTTCGTGTTCATTTCCTACTCCCTCGATGAGCTCGATATGTCGGTGATACGGTGTTTCTAAATGGAAAATGTGGATAGTTAGGAATAATATGACTTCTAACAGAATACGAGAGAACTTGCTCTAGATAATTTTTACTGAGCCCATGACTCTCGAAATAATGCTTGAACACTTGGGGTCGTGACCAATGATGAACTTCAAAGTTAGTTCGAATTTCACGAATCGTATCCTCTGAAGCTTTTAGCGGCACAACGCGCCGCGATTGCGGTTTAGGCTTCGGTACCGGAGCATTCACCTTTATAGCGATGGCTGTCAGAATATCATTAAATCCTGTTGCGCGACCAAAGCCTGAATGCTCTCGAACCTTATAGACCTTTTTCATGATTTTAGTTCCCTCCATCATTTTGCTTGTGGTGGTTTTCTAAAGCTCCACTTGTCAAAGCCATGCTGTTGAATTCTGTCCTTGTCGGTGATTGGTACCATCGGTGGTGCTGGAGCTCCAATCACGCCACCAAGATACATCTCAATTTCTTGATAAGTGATATACGGATCAAACACCTTAAAAAACTGATAAGAATTGAGATTTGGATTTCCGAGTAGAACTGGCGCAAAATTACTCTTCGTATAAAAGACAAGTGCTGGAAGCCTTTCTGCTACGACAATTTCACCAAGGGGCTTAGATGAAATTGAAATTTCAGGGCGCTTTAAAAAATAATCACGCAGCTGAGCAATCGTTGTTTTTCTTGAAAGAAAATGATAAACGTCGCCATCCTTATGCGAAATAAAATCATACCCAAGCTTCAAGCACTGATTAATAAAATCTTCCATCGTGTAGCAGCAAATTGATGGGAGCGTCTGCGATAAAGCGTGGGCAATTGGTTGAATGCGGATTCCTGGGTAAAGCACACCGCAAAACAAAATTGTAAACGATTCTATTTCCAAGTGAGAGACTGAATCATTTTTAAAATGCTTTGATTTATAAATCGGCCCGAGCCTAATAGTTTGAAACGGGGTATCACGGCTAGACTCAAGCTTCCACAGCTTTCGGTGCTGAACTGTTGGATAGATCTTATCAAAATCAAATTCTTTTTGTAGGCGAACGTATGTCAGCGTTCCGTCATGACCAAAGGTCTGAGCGCTGTCATAGTAGTCTTGAAATTTGCTGATAATTCTCATGAAATTATTATAACATCAAAGAAGCTTTAAGTGACCGGTAATTGAATCAATTAGCGCAGGATCTCCAGGCCCAATTGCGATCGCAGTGAGGGTAGGATTGCCGTGAAATTCGGTTAACCCACGATCAACGATTTCAACGGTCGGCAGGCCGGCAGCTTTGGCCTTGACAAACAGCTCGTGTAAGCCGATTTCGGATTCGATCCCAACAACAATTTTCTTGAACGTTTCAGTATGATCAAACCAACTAAGAGTGCCGGTCGGAATTTTTATGATCATAAAAGATTCATCGTCATCGTGATAAAACTTCCCATCACGAAAAACGGCCGCCATCGACGCGTGTGCAGCTTGACTGCACATCTTACCCTTACGCATGTTCAAGTCGGTGCGTATCACGATTACTTGCTTTGAACTCATATATATCTCCTATGCGAAGATGGGAGCCGAGGCTCCCATCTTTCAGATTTTAAGAAATTCTTTCAAATCAGCAATTGCGGCAACAAATCGTTTCAGATCTGATCCCTTACAACGATGAAGCTTAGAAGTTCCATTTACCTTATGTGGCTTGCACATCAAACAACCGGCACGCCGATTTTTTGGTCGCTTACGCTTATGATGCATGGTGGAGCCCTTTCACGAGTGATTAGTGTGATGCTCCAGCTGTTTGCTCGTACCATGATTTTTCCTAAGATGTAACCCAACCTGATTTGTCGTGCCAGGCGGCAACAACAACCCCATCGACCATAACAATTGATTCGTCACGATTACCATCAATCGTACCGAGCTTCTCGGCAGCCCTCATCCAATCATTATAGCTTTTATATGTTTTCGTTTTTAATTCGGTAAGCTTCATTTGGTTCCTTTATATGGAATCAATTTTCCGGCAGAATCTTTTGTAAACTTAAAAGCTTCTTCTTCCCAAGACGGTTTGTCTGCAAGCATCAAAAGCGACGTTAGGCGCATTCTCGCCATATCCCAATTCTGTTTTCCAACCTCGATCGCAGCTTCTCGAGCTAGCCATTGAGCCCGATTATACACAACTAGCTTTGAGTGCTCATTTGCATAATTAGTGAGAGCTTGATCAATGCGTAGCTGATAAGCTTCCGGTTCTAGCTTTCGATGCTTGCTATTCGTTACAACATTTTCTTTATACTCTTTTTCAAATCCGTACGGTCGATTCAGATATCGCAAGACCTTCTCGCACTTGTCAACCACATACTCCTGACCAGCATCATGATACGCGGCCATGTGTGACATACGATGAGTTAAATCTCCAACGTGTTCAACAACGGGATTTAGCACGCCACCACCCATCGCGGTTTGAACCTTTAACATCGCTGTTTCCGGTAGGGCGCGTTGATCATTGCCAAGCTTGATAAAAGCTTTTTCCACATCCGCCGGCAATTTCTTTTTTGCAGTATCTTCTTTGAAATTATATCCCATAATCAACTCGAACTATATTACCGTTATCGCGAACATACACATGAAATTTTGTCGGTATCTCGTCGCCATTGATTAAGTCCCAACTAACTTGAGGAGTATCGAGTATCACCTTTTCACCGTTATGCTCAACAACAACCCCAGCTTCAGATTCTAAAAGTTCAAGCTCTTCATCACAGACCTCAACCTCACCGAGCTCATACAACGCTCGAGCCTCACAAACTAGCTCACACCAAGCTTCAGATCCATATCTGAAAACGCACTCGGTAATCGGTATCTCACGCTCTAAATGATATAGCAGCGCGTGAGATACGCTCGAATGATTCGAAATCTTCATTCTACCTTAGCTTTAATCCACTCCCAAACCTTCATCCAGAACGGCGAGAACGCGGCACCAACCACGACTCCAACGATAAATCCAATCATAATTTTCTCCAATGTGACGTGATTGTCACATTGGTATTTATTCGTGTCGAACGATCTTTAGCACAAGATCGTTCGCATCATCTTTTCGTATTAGGCGATGATAAACGCCGGCCTTAATCTGATATTCTTGATTAATTACGAGAGGAATAGGAAGCCTATTATCAAGCTGTAACAGCCAGCTATTTTCAACGAGCGGCGTCACTGTTCTAGATTGCTCATCCCAGTGCCATTTCAAATCGGCTTCAGGAACCTTTCCGGAAAATGTTCGAATTGATTCTGTTGCTGATAACCAAATTTCATCGAATGGCTTCAATAATTTTGATTCGATGCATTCCATTTGAACAACGGCATTTTGTTCGACATCACTAAGATTTTTCCACAATTTTTTGTGAGCGTCGGATTCGCTTTTACTAGTTACCCAACGTTCACAATTTAATCCCTCAATATAAAAAAGATATTGATTCATCTTACCATGGTCTTGTTGACGTTAAGCCAAGAGCTTTTGCATATCTAGCAACGTTACAGCTCCACCAGCCAGCGGTTGTTCGATCTGTTTTTTCCTTGCACTTGTGTCGCGCTTGAAATGATGCCGCGGCAACGGGATCGTCATTTCGAATCTTAGAATTCGGATCGCCGAAATTAACCTTAACAACCTTACCGGCTTTATTCTTTACGTACACCGAAAATTTTCTAGGGCCGCCTGATGTTCTGAACGGCGCATTTAGCTGAACCGTTTTTCCTTGATATTCCGCCTCGGTGATTAGCTCAAGGTCTTTACACGAATCACAGCAAATTTCTGTTAGCTTCATAATCTCTCCAAAAGAGTATTTATTCTTTTGGCGGAGTCCAGCCCATTCTGATAAGCACTTGCTCGGGGTCAATTCGTTCGCTTCCCCTCTTCTTATCTTCAACCCCAATCAGAATCATAGCAAAGCGCTTGCCCTTGCCGGCGCTGTATCTTTGCTCAACCCATTCCGAGTCATTTTCAATAACAACGCTCACGCTTGAAGCGACCACCAATGATCCGATTCGCATTATCGATCCTTATTTTCAGTACCAAACTCGACCTCAGTCAGCCCATACTTTTCAGGCTGCCCCTCAAAATCTTTTTGAGAATATTGAAACGCCCACTTGTTACCATAACGCTCAGCGATCTTGGTGCGCGCCTCATCATAGGTTCCTGGGACCACAACAAAATTATTACGGAGAATTGAGCCATTGCCAAATGTAAAATACCAAAGCTCTTTTTGTAATGTATATTGCCAAGCCATGTCATTTTCTTTCTTTAATACACCAAATTATAAAACCAATTAGCGCAAAAAATCCAAGCAAAACCACAGCATCCCACATTCCCATTTCATTCTCCGTCAAGATTTAGTAAGGTTCTTCAAGTTTTGGTAGTCCTCGTAAGAGCAGAAGATTGTGTTAGAAGATTTATCCAATATCACTTCACCTGGGTTAGTGATTGGATCTTCATAGCCAAAATTAGCTAACAGCCATCCGTCTACTCTTTCTCGCAGCTCATCGCTGACTTGAACGTGCGCCCGAATTTTTAGTTTTGGTTGTGGATACAAGATCACCACGTTGTATCCACTGATTGTGCCGATGCAGTTCACACTTCATTCCCCATCGTTGGCGATTTTTACTTTTTGACCCATGAAATCAAGATGCATGACATTGATATCATGTCGCTTGCACCAAATCTGAATTCCTTTTCTTGTCCAACCGACTTCAAGCATGCTCCAATCGCGAGGTGAAATGTCATCTGGCTTTTCAGCTAAACATTTGGCGCAATGAAAAAATGTGCCAATCTGCTTTTCTGGTTCTGTGGTAGACATAGCAGTCCTAACGAAATTGATACACAATCATATCACAAAGCGCTAACCCCCTAAAACCATCTTGCGATGGTTTTTAGTATGGGGTATTGCGAATGATTCTTAGTTGGCGGAGATGTAGGGATTCGAACCCTAGGATCAACTTTCGTCGATCGACGGTTTAGCAAACCGCTGCCTTAAGCCACTCAGCCACATCTCCATGCTAGAGTAATTGTCGATTAAAGAGAGGGACCACTCCCTATTTTTAGGCGTGGAGTCGAACCACTGCCCGTCAGTTTTGGCGACGAAGTATCTTTAAATCTACGCAACTAGCGTTGGTACTCATAGAGAGATTCGAACTCTCAATCCTTTCGGCATTAGTCCCTCAAACTAACGTGTATTCCAGTTCCACCATATGAGCATTGTATTTGGTACCTCGAGTGAGATTCGAACTCACACAATTCAGTTTTTGAAACTGACACGTATACCGCTTCCGTCATCGAGGCATTGTACTTGAAGAAAAAATTTATAAGAGCATTTTGATGTTGACTCTCGGAATCGAACCGAGGATGTAGGCACGAGGCCTGTGCTTTTGCCGTTTAGCTAAGTTAACGAAGTAACTCTTACAATCGCAATCAAGTTGGCAGGCCCAGAGGGAATCGAACCCCCGTCCTTGGTTTTGGAGACCAGTACACTGCCGCTGTGCTATGGGCCTTTTGAAATTTTGAATTTGCTGAGGGCGGAAAGCTGGAGGGTCGAACTCCAAAGGCTATTTCTAACTCGTCTGTTTTCGAAACAGATCCCGTCGCCGGCTATCGGGTAGGCCTTCCGTATGGGTGGAGAGACTCGAACTCCCGTGGATTTTATTCGTCAGTTTTGGAGGCTGATGCAATCGCCGCTATGCGACACCCATATTGTTGGTACCATCGATGGGATTCGAACCCACAGAATCTAGTTTCTGAAACTAGCACGTTTACCGCTTTCGTCACGATGGCATTGAATTACTTGCTGGTACCCCACTCCAGACTCGAACTGGAACCTTGATGGATTTTAAGTCCATTACCTCTACCAATTGGGTTACTGGGGCTTAGATTTTGCTTTTAGTGTTTCTGAAATTTTTCTTTTATGTTCTTCGGATTTTGATTTTCCTTTATTTGCCTTACCGCCATTTGATTTGTTACCATTTCGTTGTCTATTTTTAGCTTCCTCTAATCCATATTTCTTAACTGTTCTTTCCCAGATACTTTCATGGTTACCATCTAAAATAATATTATCGTAATCGGTCCCCCAATATAAATGTTTTGGGTTTGAACATTTTGAATTATTACATGCATGACATAACAAAATCCTACCTGATGGTATTGTAGAATTTAAAAATTGTGCTAATATGCCTTTATGATTTGTTGAATTACCGCCACGCTCACAGCATTTTTCTTCAAGGGATAAATGTTTTTGGCGCTCATTTCTTGGTAATTTAATAAATTCATTAACGTTTATCATTTGATTCTCCTACGTCTATTTATAGTAGACGATAAGAACCGAATAATAGTGTGTTTACTTTGTATGCTTGGGCGGAAGCGGGGAGGGTCGAACTCCCAAGGCCGGTTAAGACTCGGCTGTTTTCAAGACAGATCCCATCACCAATTGGGTTGCGCTTCCGTAAGTTGTGACCTAATGCAGGCTTTATCTGCTCTAGCCGTCAGGTTATCGGCATCCCAGATTACGCTGGTGCGGTAAGTTTGTATTACGTTTGCAAGGCAACTTGCGTATTCAAGGCAACGGTGGGGTCCATTGTTTCCGGGCACCGGTGCTTTAACCCTCTAGCCACTTGAATGGCGGAGATGTAGGGATTCGAACCCTAGGATCGGCATGCCGATCGTCAGCTTTCCAAGCTGGTGCCTTAAGCCACTCGGCCACATCTCCCACTGTTAGAGAAAAAGTCGATAAGAGAAATTTTTCCTGCCTCTGCCATCTGGGCTACCACCCCAAATAAAAATCATTTGGTGGGGTGGGAAGGATTCGAACCTCCGCTGTCGGTCGTTTACGGCGATGTAACTCTAATCTACGCAACTAACGTGGTGCCCTCTGGGAGACTCGAACTCCCACACCATACGGCGCTGGAACCTAAATCCAGTGCGTCTACCAATTCCGCCAAAAGGGCATTGTTATTTTTTAATCCATACTTTTGTTTCTGAGTCTACTAAAATTTTTTGAAAGCTATGATCATCGTAGCAAGTTGTGTCGCTGCTTTTGGTATAACCAATCCCGTTGTCAGTAAAAAATCTACTTAACCAACCAAGATCACCAAACTTAACTTGCTTTACTTTTTCACCATCAAATTTTTTCATGTGAACTCCTTTGGCAGGTCCCTTAGGGCGCGACCCTAAATTTTCAAGACTCCATGGAAGCCTTGACGTAATCTTCTAGAATGCTTATACGAGAGACCTATTGTTGGTGGAGTGTCTAGGGATCGAACCTAGCATGTTCAAAGAACGACGGGGTTACAGCCCGTTGCCACACCATTGCGACGAACACTCCATATTTTTCATTTCATTGGTGGGTGGTGAGAGATTCGAACTCCCACGGTGCAAGACCGATCACGGGGTTACAGCCCGGTACCTTACCAGATTGAGGTTAACCACCCAAAGATAAAACTCGAATTTTTAAAGATCAATAAACTACAAGGGCTGTACCTTTCGGTTACAGCCCTTGTGAATTCTTTTCAACGTTTTTATTACGTTCGAAAGCGCACAAGGGCTTCCCAGCTTAGGAGCGAGGAAAGCAATGACCAATAAGATAATGAAGTGCGTGTTTTCATGATGTTGCTATAGTACTACGTTTTTATTTCGTTGTACATATATTTATACGGCTCGCGAAAATTTCCAGAATTCACTTTTTGATTTCATTGCCTTGGCCGTAGCATCCACCAAAATGAAATGTTGCTGTTGATTGCATTACCACGGCCGCATTCTCAACCAGATTTTTATACGCAATGTTGCAAGCAGCGTATGAATCAAATTGATGCGTGATCGTCGACGTTTTTCCAGTCATGACAAATACAAGAATAAGAACGAATTTCATTTTGAGTCCTTTGTAAAGTTAATATGACGCAGGTGCTCATCGAGCGTCCTGTCTGGTATTCCAAAATGTTCTTTAATTTCTTCACGACACAGCAATGCACCATCTCTAAAACCACCTTGGTAATCAGATAGTTTCTTATCTTCTTCCACTTTGGTGCAGCACCGCATACATTCTTGAATAATCAATCTAGCAAGACCTTCAATGTTACCTTCACCAAATCCCATCAAATCAATAGAGCATCCTGC
>JACCDN010256828.1_pt1 | contig 18499 bp, 19 predicted proteins | sample 7441691 | NCBI WGS metagenome assembly JACCDN01 (sample SAMN15323439, study PRJNA562643) | freshwater metagenome | isolation source: river surface water | place: USA:Blue River Watershed | collected 2017-08-16
TCGCCGGTCGAGCATTCACTATCGCCGCTTCTCCATCGCGAAGCTTTCGCATTCTTAGAGATAGATGGTCAGTACGATCGAATAGAGGTTCACTCCGACGCCCTCTCTGGTTTCTTCGCGGAAGAGAGTTCTAAGTTTGATTATCTCTCCATCACAATGCCGCTTAAGGAAGAGGCGTTATCGCTTCCAGTAAAGATTGATTCAGTTGCAACTCATATCCAATCTGCCAACACGCTCTATCGCCGAGACGGTCTTTGGCATCTCACAAGCACCGATGGTTCTGGTTTCATCTCAGCGCTTCGCAACCAAGGTTTTGATAGGTTTAATAAAGTATTAGTTCTCGGCGCTGGAGGGACCGCGCGTGCAGTAGTCGGTGCCCTAGATGGAGTTGCCGATGAGATTGTTGTATTAGGTCGCACGAGTACACGGCGAGATGTGCTTGAGTCTTCTGTTCAGCACTCTACCTTTGAGTACCAACGTTGGAACGATTCGCCAGGTTTCGCTCAATATGATCTGGTAGTAAACACAACTCCTGCTGGCGCTGCTGACCTCCTTGCAGATTCGCTCAATACTGGGGAATGCGCTCTACTATTCGATGTTATCTACAAGCCATGGCCAACAGTTTTAGGTGCACGCTGGGAAGATTCCGGCGGCACGGTGATCAATGGACTCGAACTTCTTCTCTATCAAGGTATTCAACAACTTGCCCTAGCGCTCGATCGCAAACTCGATGAGGCAGCACTTGCCGACCATCTTCGGCCTCTCCTCAAGTGTGCAATTCGCTAATCCACAGGGGCTTTTCATAGAGAAGAGAATTTCTTTACCCTCATAGGATGTTAAAGGGCCTGATCATCTTCACGGCTCTACTCATTTGCGTGATCGATATCAGAACACATCTAATTCCAAATCGATTAACCATCGGATTAGCAACTCTCCTTCTTCTTGATCCGCCTCACTCGTTGAGCAAAGCGGCGATTCCAGCGATCATCCTCACAATCACTTTCGGAACGCTGGCGCGTTTTGGTGCTGGAGATATCAAACTGTTTATAGTCCTGATTCTTACCGCTTCACCGGTTGTGACTACGGCAGCTTATTTTCAAGGAATGGCGCTCGTATCAATGGCTTCGATTCTCATCTCGCGCTTGATTTCAGGTTCCTATGTAAAGACGATTGCCTTCGCGCCGGCGATACTTCTACCTTTTCTCGCGCAGTATCTCGCTATCTGAATCGTTCCACCATTTAAGGTGCCTGAACCAGCCTCTATCTGAGACAATTGCGCCATGCGTTGGATTACCGCCGGTGAGTCTCATGGCCCTGCACTCTCAGCAATCATTGAGGGAATGCCGGCCCATATCAAAGTTTCCACATCTGATATCGACCTCCATCTCTCACGTCGACGTTTAGGTACAGGTCGTGGTGCACGACAGAACTTCGAGGCAGATAAGGTTTCGATTCTCGGCGGCGTGCGACTCGGTGAGAGCCAAGGTGGACCAATCTCTATCCAGGTTGGAAATAGTGAGTGGCCAAAGTGGGAGAAGGTCATGTCAGCTGACCCGCTGCCAATTGATGAGATTAAAGATCTTGCACGTAATGCACCACTTTCGCGCCCACGACCTGGACATGCAGATCTAGTCGGAATGCAGAAGTACGATTTCGATGATGCGAGACCTATCCTCGAACGTGCAAGTGCTCGAGAGACCGCCGCACGAGTAGCTTTAGGTGCGATTGCACGAGCCTTCCTAAAGCAGAGCGTAGGTATTGAAATCTTTAGCCATGTCACCTCTATTGGAACTGTTGCTATAAGTGAAGGCCTTGCACTTCCTACCCCAGATCAAATGGAACGTATTGATGCCGATCCAGTTCGCTGTGCCTACCCAGAGTTCTCGGCAGATATGGCTGCAGAGATTGAAGCTGCACATAAAGATGGAGATACCCTCGGAGGCGTCTGCGAAATTCTCGCCTACAACCTTCCACCTGGATTAGGTTCGCATGTCCATTGGGACCGTCGTTTAGACGCACGCCTCTCTGCTGCGATGATGGGCATTCAGGCAATCAAGGGCGTCGCGATTGGCGATGGCTTCACATCAGCGATGCGTAGAGGTTCAGTTGCGCATGATGAGATTGAACGTGATTCGACCGGAAAGATTGTTCGACGAACAGATCGCGCCGGAGGCACAGAGGGCGGCATGTCCAATGGCGAAGTCTTACGAGTCTCCATTGCAATGAAGCCAATTTCTACTGTTCCTAAGGCGCTCGACACCATCGATGTTCTCTCTGGGGAGGCTGCTAAAGCGATCAATCAGCGCTCTGATGTCTGTGCCGTTCCTGCTGCTGGTGTTGTGGGTGAAGCAATGGCTGCACTTGTTTTAGCGGAGGCGGTACTTGAGAAGTTTGGTGGCGATTCGGTAGGAGAAACCCGTCGGAACTATCTCTCATATATGGAAAATCTCCGATTTAAATAAGATGGCACCACGTATCGTTCTTATTGGACCAATGGGTTCTGGCAAGACCACTGTCGGCGCTGCACTTGCTCGTTCGCTCTCCACCCACTGCAGAGATACCGATACGATGATTGTCGAACAGACCGGTCGCGATATTTCAGATATATTCATTGAAGATGGTGAAGATGAGTTCCGTGCACTTGAGAAGATCATCCTAAGAACCGCGCTCTTGGAAGATGGCGCGTTGCTCAGTCTTGGTGGTGGTGCTTGTCTATCAATCGACGCTCAGTCGGCGCTTCGGGCCAGCGGTGCTTTCATTGTTTACCTAAGAATCTCACTCGCACAGGTTGCCTCTCGCGTTGGCTTCAATCAGGGGAGACCTCTGCTCATGGGTAATCCACGTGCACAGTGGCAGGGACTTATGAACGAACGCGCACCCATCTATGAGGGACTTGCTCATTTCATTTGCGATGTAGATAACAAGTCTATTGAAGAGATTGTGGCTGAGATCGAGATTGCATATGAATTGCGAAGTAAAGGAGATATCCGTGGCTGAGATACAGGTAAGCGCTGAACATCAATACTCGGTTCGAATCACCGGCGATTGGCGTGGCGATCTCTCTCCGATAGCCTCAAAACGAGATCGGGTTGCAGTGATCCACTCTGCAACTATGAGTTCCTCCTTACCAACGTTTAACTTTTCACATTCAGAGGTTACTTTGATTGAGGTTCCGGATGGTGAAGCAGGCAAAACAGCTAGCGTGATCACATATATCTGGGGAAGGTTGGCTGAAGCCGGTTTTACTCGTAGTGACCTCATCGTTGGAATCGGTGGTGGAACCGTTACTGATGTCGCAGGATTCGCAGCAGCGTCGTGGCTTCGAGGTATCGATTGGGTTGCGATTCCAACGACCTTGGCAGGAATGGTCGATGCTTCGGTAGGTGGCAAAACTGGCATCAATTCACCATACGGAAAGAACCTCATCGGTGCATTTCACTCACCAATCTCGGTGATAATCGATCCATCGTGGCTTCGCACTCTTAGTGATAGAGATTTCGCTGCTGGAATGGCCGAGGTTGTTAAATGTGGTTTCATCGATGATGTCGAGATTCTTAATTCAATTAGGGGAAAAACACTTCAAGAGATTCGATCCGAGAGCACTTTGGTAAGTAATCTCATTGAACGTTCCGTCACCACGAAAGCTAAGGTTGTCAGCGAAGATTTCAAAGAGTCAGATCTTCGCGAGATTCTTAATTATGGCCATACCTTCGGCCATGCAATCGAACGTGTCTCTGACTATTCAATTCGTCATGGAGAGGCTGTTTCGATAGGAATGGTCTTCGTTGCAGAACTTGCCGCCGAGTGCGGTCTTATGGAGAGCGATCTAGTTGCAGAGCATCGCCAAATCCTCAGTGCGATTGGTCTGCCTATCTCACTCGCTCAAGTATCTGGTGGCAGAAATTGGAGCGCGCTATATGCCGCAATTTCTCTTGATAAGAAAGCTCGTGGTTCTTCGATTCGCTTTGTAACCCTCAATTCAATCGGAAATTGTGGACGACTTGAGGGTGTAACTGAGGAGCAATTGAAATCAGCATATGAGAAGGTTCTCTCATGAAGGTATTGGTAATCAACGGCCCTAATCTCGCTCGTCTAGATATCCGTGATTCTTCGATCTATGGCGATCTCTCGTACCCGCAGTTAGTAGACCTGATCACCTCCGAGGCTCAAAGCCTTGGATTCGAGGTAGATATTCGACAGAGCGATCAGGAGTCCGAGATTATTGGTTGGCTCCATTCAGCAGCAGATTCACATACACCGGTCATCATCAACCCGGCAGCCTTCACTCATTATTCATACGCGATTCGTGATGCAGCTGAATTGGTGAAAGCTCCGCTAATTGAAGTTCACCTCTCTAATCCATTGGCACGTGAAGAGTTCCGCCACACCTCAGTAATATCTGGTGTTGCTACTGGGACTATCGGGGGATTCGGCCCTGATTCCTACCTCCTCGCCCTTCGTGCGCTCTCAAAGATTCTTAATAAGTAGGGTAAACTCGCGCCTTGTGCTTCGAAAGACGGAGCGGCTGAACTGGAGTTTCAATCATGGCAACAACTAACGATCTTAAGAATGGCTTAGTCCTTGATATCGAGGGACAGCTCTGGACGGTTGTTGAGTTCCAACATGTGAAGCCAGGCAAAGGCCCTGCATTCGTAAGAACCAAGTTGAAGCAGGTTATGACCGGCAAGGTAGTCGATAAGACTTTTAACGCAGGCGTCAAGGTTGATACTGCCATCGTTGAAAAGCGTGAGATGACATTCCTTTATAAAGAGGGTGAAGACTTTGTATTTATGGATGATGTCAACTTCGATCAGATGACAATCTCTGCTGCCACCGTCGGTGATGCTGCTAATTACATGCTCGAAAATACAAGTGCAATTGTTGCGATTCACGAAGGCAATCCACTCTTTATCGATCTTCCTGCCTCTGTGGCGCTTAAGATCACCTATACCGAGCCAGGACTTCAGGGTGACCGTTCATCAGGTGGAACAAAGCCAGCAACTGTCGAAACTGGAATTCAAATTCAGGTGCCGCTCTTTATCAAACAAGATGAGGTTGTACTTGTTGATACGCGAGACGGTTCATACCAAGGTCGCGCCAACTAAGTGTCAGCTCGTAGCAAGGCGCGCAAGCAAGCTCTCGATATTCTTTACGAATCAGATATTCGCAATAGTGATGCTCTAGCGATTCTAGAAAGTCGCGATGTCGTTGAAGAAGGTCCTGATGCACGCCCTATTCGTGAATACACTCGAGAGCTCATCGCTGGTGTCACAGCCAATAAGCGCAAGGTTGATGAACTGATTGCAACATATGCCCAGGGTTGGGATATGGATCGTCTCGCTGCTGTTGATAGAAATATTCTCCGCCTAGGTATCTACGAGATAATCTGGAGCGATGAGCTTGCCGATGGAATTGCTATTGATGAGGCAATTACTCTGGCAAAGGATTTATCTACAGAAGATTCGGCAACCTTTATCCATGGGCTCTTGGGGAAGATTTCATCAATCAAAGAGAGCGTTGCCCGCTAACTTCGCTAGCAAAGAGATATCCCGCTAGCCTCAACTCTTGATGAAGCTCTACTGCATCGAGATTACAGATGAGCTCTAACAGTTCGGTATCTAATCTGCGAAGCGATATCACTTCACCATTCCAGTCAGAGCGCTTCCGTGCAATGGCATTGAGATAGCGTTTAACTGGAGCGAGCTTCTCAGACTCAGCGCCGTTCTTTCGTATACGCCGCAAATCGAAGATGAATCCATCGTCTTCTCGCCGTGTTTCGTGGTTCTTCCCGTCGAAAAAATATTGAAATGGAACCTCATAGAGCTCGGCCAAGCGTTCCAATCTAGCCAACGAGATCGCTCTGGTGCCTCGCTCGTAGGAGCCAATGACAACCGCCTTAAATTCTCCGTTACTGAGCTTCTCGGCTTGATGGAGAGTGAGGCCTTTGCCTCGCCTTAACTCGCGCAATCTCTCTGCGCAGCGCACCTCAACTCCTTGATTCTCCCGATACTCCACTTCATTGCCCCTTTCTCCCGTTGAAGGTGAGGGTAGAGCGCTCATGATGGGTCGTTCCTGAGCTGTCCACAGCTGAGGTGATACCCTTCGCACACGTCCTTTAACGACCTGTCCAGAGAGGCAGGAAAGGAGATTTACATGAGCCTTGCCCTGAACGAAAGCGACATCACTCGCGCCTTGACTCGGATCTCACATGAGATTCTTGAGCGGAATTCGGGTTCTGCTGATTTAACCATTCTTGGAATACCTACTCGTGGCGCCCATCTTGCTCATCGGTTGGCAGCCATCATTGAGTCCATTGAGGGGAGCCCGATTCAAGTAGGCACACTCGATGTGACTCTCCATCGTGACGATTTGAGGATGCGAGCGCCTCGGCCACTCATGGAGACTGTAATCCCATCGCTGGGGGTGGAAGGTCGCACGGTGGTGCTCGTCGACGATGTCCTTTTCTCAGGGCGAACAATTCGATCTGCCCTCGACGCCTTAGGTGAAATAGGTCGCCCTACAAGAGTCCAGTTGGCCGTTTTAGTAGATCGCGGCCATCGCGAACTTCCAATCAAGGCAGATTTCGTAGGCAAGAACTTACCAACTTCAAGAAATCAAAGCGTAAAGGTTTCTCTCCGTGAGCACGATGGCGCTGATGAAGTTCGTATCGAGGGGGAGAGCGCATGAAGCACCTTCTCTCTATTAACGATATCGACAAGGAGTTTGCTCTCACCATCCTCGATACAGCAGCTGAGATGGCAAAGGTGACCGAAGGTCCGGTGAAGAAGTTGCCGACGCTACGCGGAAAGACGGTGGTCAATCTCTTTGCAGAGGATTCAACTCGTACTCGTATCTCATTTGAGGCCGCAGCTAAGCGACTGTCAGCAGACGTTATTAACTTCACTGCAAAGGGTTCAAGTATTAGTAAAGGTGAATCACTCAAAGATACCGCTCAGACCTTACAAGCGCTCGGTGCTGATGCAGTCGTGATACGCCATCCGGCATCTGGTGCTGCACATCGTCTTGCTCAGGGGCGTTGGATTAATGGAACTGTTATCAATGCCGGTGACGGAACTCATGAACATCCTAGCCAGGCGCTTCTCGATTCTTATACGATCCGAAAGCATCTCTGCGCCGGAACCGGTGATTTATCAGGAATACATGTTGCAATCGTTGGAGATATTATTCATTCTCGTGTTGCGCGCTCGAATGTACTTCTACTCACCAAATTAGGTGCGACTGTAACTTTAGTTGCCCCACCAACTCTATTGCCTCATCAAGTTGAAGCTTGGCCTGTCAGGGTCTCTTATGACTTCAACTCAGTGCTTCCGACTGTCGATGCGGTTATCATGCTTCGAATTCAACAAGAGCGCATGAGCGATCTCTATTTTCCATCCGAGCGAGAGTACTCAACTCTCTTTGGAATCGATTCCGAGCGGCTTAGCCTCACAAAATCGACTTCGATACTAATGCACCCAGGACCTATGAATCGTGGTCTTGAAATAAGTGCAGAGGCTGCAGATAGCAAGCAATCAGTAGTCGTAGAGCAGGTTGCAAACGGCGTCTCTATCAGGATGGCGATTCTCTACCTCTTTATCGCTGGAAGTCAGGAGTCAATAAATGGTTAATTCAATTTTGATCAAGGGAGGTTCGATAGCCGGTGGAGCGATCGCTGATCTGCTGATTAAAGATGGCGTGATTGTCGAACTTTCACCAGGAATCGATAGCCAGGCAGATGAGATTATCGATGCCAGCGGCTTAGTGATTCTTCCAGGCTTTGTCGATCTTCACACACATTTACGCGAACCAGGTCGCGAGAATTCAGAGACAATTGCAACTGGATCGCTAGCAGCAGCTCGTGGTGGATACGTTGCAGTAAGTGCGATGGCGAATACTCTTCCAGTGGCAGACAACTCTGCGATTGTCGAGCAAGTCGCAGCTATCGGAAAGAGCGTTGGATTGGTTGATGTCTTCCCAATCGGTGCGGTGACCAAGGGTCTAGAAGGTCATGAATTGGCTGATCTCGGATCGATGGCTCATTCACGTGCTCAGGTTAGGGTCTTTAGCGATGATGGAAATTGTGTCTCAGATCCTTTGATGATGCGTCGTGCGCTCGAATATGTGAAGCAGTTTGATGGTGTTATCGCTCAGCACGCCCAAGATCCAAGGCTTACTGAAGATGCTCAGATGAATGAGGGAATCGTCGCTTCTACCCTCGGCCTCAAAGGGTGGCCCGCCGTTGCTGAGGAGTCAATCATTGCCAGAGATATCTTGCTGGCCAATATGGTCGGAGCTCGTCTACATATCTGCCATGTGACCACTGCGGGTGGAGTAGAGATTATCCGTTGGGCAAAGTCACAAGGGATGAAGGTGACAGCTGAGGTGACTCCTCACCATTTGCTTCTTACTGATGAGTCAGCGACAAGTTATGACCCGATTTATAAGGTTAATCCGCCACTTCGCACGCAGAGCGATGTGGATGCTCTCCGCAAAGGTGTCATTGATGGAACGATTGACATCATTGGTACTGATCATGCGCCACATCCCGTTGAGAGCAAAGAGTGCGAATGGCAGAGCGCAGCTTTCGGAATGGTCGGTCTAGAAACTGCTTTTCCAATTCTCTACACAACTTTAATTGCGCCTGGACTTATATCGTGGGAGAGAGCTATTGAGGTGATGAGTTCAGCTCCAGCGGCAATTGCTGGATATCAGAACCATGGCCGGAGATTGGCGGTAGGTGAGCCTGCCCACATTGCAGTCGTCAATCCAGATGGTCGCTTGCGCGTGGATCGAGCCTTATTGGCCTCTAAGAGCAAGAACACACCCTTCCACGGCATGGATTTCCAGGGAACAGTGGTCGCAACTGTATTTAATGGAACCCTCACACATAAGGACGAAGTTAGGTCGGGAACACATGAGTAAGGCATACCTAGTCCTCGATGATGGACGAATTTTTGAGGGGCGCTCTTGGGGCGCTCTTGGAAAGACCTTCGGTGAAGCAGTTTTTCAAACAGGTATGACTGGCTACCAAGAGACTCTCACCGATCCCTCCTACCATCGTCAGGTCGTCGTTATGACCGCGCCGCATATTGGCAATACAGGAGTGAACCTAGAAGATAACGAATCATCCAAGATCTGGGTGGCTGGATTCGTTGTGCGCAACCCGTCCACCATTACCAGCAATTGGCGAAGTACATCAGATTTAGAGGCTGAGCTCATTAAGCAAGGAGTTGTTGGCATCTCTGGTGTCGATACCCGAGCGATCACAAGGCATCTTCGCGATCGCGGTGCCATGCGCGTTGGTATCTTCTCTGATACCGAATTAACTCGTGAAGAGATGGTTATTGAAGTTCGTAAACAAAGCCCGATGACCGGCTCCTATCTATGTGGTGATGTCTCCACCGAGGTTCCATATTTGGTTCCTGCAATTGGAGAGAGGAAGTTCACCGTTGTCGCTCTCGATCTTGGCATCAAAGCGGCAACGCCACGAAATATGGCCGAGCGTGGCATTGAAGTGCACGTGCTTCCCTATAACTCAACGCTCGAAGAGATTCTTGCCTATAAGCCAGATGGGATCTTCCTCTCAAATGGTCCCGGAGATCCATCTACCATGACAGATACCGTGGCATTGGTTCGCGATCTTCTGATTGAAGAGATTCCGATCTTTGGTATCTGCTTCGGCCATCAGATTCTTGGACGTGCACTTGGTTTTGATACATACAAACTTCAATTCGGTCATCGTGGAATCAATCAGCCCGTGCTAGATCGAAAGACCGGCAAGGTTGAAATCACCGCTCACAACCACGGTTTTGCACTGAAGGCTCCAACAGATTCAATTTTCTCAACCGTCTTTGGTCCTGGACAGGTAACGCACATATGTCTCAATGATGGAGTCGTAGAGGGGCTCGAGCTTCTCGAACGCGGTGCATTTAGCGTCCAGTACCACCCAGAGGCCGCGGCCGGGCCACATGATGCGAGCTACCTCTTTGATCGCTTCCTCGCCCTCATGGAGAAATACCCACGAAAGGCGGTCAACGCATAATGGCGCTAGATAGTTCAATTAAGAGTGTTCTCGTAATCGGCTCTGGACCAATTGTTATCGGCCAGGCCTGCGAATTTGATTACTCGGGTACGCAAGCATGCAGAGTATTGAAGGCCGAAGGAATTCGAGTCATCCTTGTAAATTCAAACCCAGCGACAATCATGACTGATCCAGAGTTTGCAGATGCAACCTACATCGAGCCGATTACTCCTGAGTTTATTGAACGAATCATTATTAAAGAGAAGCCTGATGCCGTACTGGCGACCCTCGGCGGACAGACAGCCCTTAATGCTGCGATTGGAATGTTTGAAGCAGGAATCCTTGCTCGACACAATGTTCGCCTCATTGGCGCCGATGTTGATGCAATCCAGCGCGGAGAGAACCGCGAATTATTTAGAGGCATTGTTGAAAAGGTTGGGGGAGAGTCTGCTCAATCGATTATCTGTCATACGATGGAAGAAGTTTTAGCGGCTGCTGATGTCCTCAACTACCCATGTGTGATTCGTCCATCATTCACAATGGGTGGCTTGGGATCTGGAATCGCTCATGATGAAGATGCGCTGCGACAGATAGCCGGTGCAGGTCTCCGACACTCACCAACTTCAGAGGTTCTTATTGAAGAATCAATCATTGGTTGGAAAGAGTATGAGCTCGAGGTTATGCGTGATCGGGTAGATAACGTGGTGATTGTCTGCTCCATCGAAAATATCGATCCCATGGGCGTTCACACAGGAGATTCGATTACAGTCGCCCCGGCACTGACCTTAACTGATGTTGAATATCAAAAGTTACGCAACCTATCGATAGATATCATTCGCGAGGTTGGAGTCGATACCGGAGGATGCAATATCCAATTTGCAGTTAATCCGGATAATGGCCGCATCATTGTGATTGAGATGAATCCTCGGGTCTCTCGCTCCTCGGCCCTGGCTTCGAAAGCGACCGGATTTCCGATTGCCAAGATTGCCACCAAGCTTGCGATCGGTTACACACTTGATGAAATTAAGAACGACATCACTCAGGTAACTCCTGCCTCATTTGAACCAACTCTTGATTACATCGTTGTAAAGGCGCCACGTTTCGCTTTTGAAAAATTTGCTGATGCTGATCCGCGACTGACAACAACGATGAAGTCAGTCGGCGAGGCAATGGCTATCGGCCGTTCATTCCCGGAAGCGCTGATGAAAGCGCTTCGTTCGCTTGAGCGGAAAGAGGCGATTTTCGCCTTCCCTTCCGATATGTCTTCTATCAATATAGGAGAGCTCCTTGAAGCGATGAAGATGCCTACGGAATATCGCTTACAGCAGGTTCATCGCGCGCTTTGGGCTGGAGCGGATATCGAAGATGTATTTGCATCGACCAAGATCGATCGTTGGTACCTCAAGCAGCTGCTGGATATCAATGAAGCCGCAAGAGAGATTGCTCAACCCGGTGAGATGACCTTCGATTCACTGAAGTTCGCTAAATCCTTTGGGTTCTCAGATCGACAAATTGCAGAGCTACGTGGTTTGACTGAGGAAGATGTACGTAAAGCACGTCACCATCTCGATCTTCATCCGGTTTACAAGACAGTCGATACATGTGCAGCAGAGTTTGAAGCCCATACCCCGTATCACTATTCGAGCTATGAGGAAGAGAGTGAAGTTCGTCCTCGCACAAAGCCTGCGGTAATCATTTTAGGTTCTGGACCTAACCGCATCGGTCAGGGAATCGAATTTGATTATTCATGTGTGCATGCGGCATTTACTCTTCGAGAAGCTGATTATGAAACGATCATGATCAATTGCAACCCAGAAACAGTCTCTACGGATTACGACACAAGCGATCGACTTTACTTCGAACCATTGACGCTCGAGGATGTTCTTGAAGTAATTCATGCTGAGACTCTCGCAGGTCCAGTACTTGGTGTGATTACTCAACTAGGTGGCCAAACGCCACTCGGCCTTGCAGCTGGATTAAAGGCGGCAGGGGTCAATATTCTCGGTACAAGTCCGGATGCAATTAATCTGGCAGAGGAACGTGGTGCTTTTGGTGATGTACTTAAATCAAAGAATCTCACTGCGCCAGAGTTTGGAATGGCTTCATCCGAGTCTGAAGCGATAGCTATCGCCCAGAGAATTGGTTATCCAGTGCTTGTTCGCCCATCATTTGTCCTCGGTGGACGTGGCATGGAGATTGTCTATGATGATGAGTCGTTATCTGGTTTTATCACCAGAGCTACTGATATCACTCCAGATCATCCAGTTTTAGTTGATAGATTCCTTGATTCAGCAATTGAACTCGACGTTGATGCCCTCTATGACGGTACCGAACTCTTCCTCGGCGGAATCATGGAGCACATTGAAGAGGCTGGTATTCACTCTGGCGATTCTGCGTGTGTGCTTCCAGCTATGACAATTTCGGATGCTTCACGAGATGAGGTTCGTCGTGCAACGCTAGCGATCGCTGAAGGTGTAGGCGTTCGCGGCTTGATCAATATCCAATTCGCAATGGCTGGAAACATCCTCTATGTGCTTGAGGCGAACCCTCGTGCATCCCGCACCGTTCCCTTCGTCAGCAAGGCAACTGGTGTCCCTCTAGCAAAAGCTGCGGCAAGAATTGCTGTCGGCAACACAATTGCAGAGTTGAAGGCAGAGGGATTACTACCGGAATCAGATATCCATATTGCTCGCGGAATCAGCGTCAAGGAGGCTGTTCTTCCTTGGAATCGATTCCGCCGCACCGACGGGCGTGGAGTAGATGCGGTACTCGGGCCTGAGATGCGTTCGACTGGTGAGGTTATGGGAATATCATCGAGCTTCGGCGGAGCTTATGCAAAGAGCCAAATTAGCTCCTTCGGGCCGCTCCCAAAGAGCGGAACAGTATTTCTCTCACTTGCCGATAAAGATAAGAGCGCTGGGATCGATTCTGCGCGAGCCCTTGTTGAACTTGGATTTAAGGTACTTACAACGTCCGGAACATCTCTCTTCATGGCAGGCCATGGCGTTGTTACATCTGCTGTTCGAAAGAACTCTGAGGGGCGCGGTCCACTCGGTGAACCAACGATCGTAGATATCCTCAACTCAGGAGAAATTGACCTCGTGATCAACACTCCAGTTGGACGTGGCACAAGAGCAGATGGTTGGGCAATTCGCACCGCTGCAGTACAGCGAAGTATTCCTATCATCACAACGACCCCTGGATTTAATGCAGCTGTTGAAGGAATTCGAACTCTTCGACAAGGCGATCTCGGGGTAAAGTCGATTCAAGAGTGGCTGGCATGAGCGCGATCAATAAAGCAGCGGCGCAAGTAACGGCAACTGTCATTTCGAATAAGCGAGTCGGTGCATATCATCAGATTATTCTCAGCGTTGGGGAAGTAGTTCGACATTGTCGTCCCGGCAATTTCATCGCTATCCAGGTAGGCGGAGATACATCTCGGATGGTACTTCGTCGCGCCTTCGCAATTTCCAGAACTTCGGAGAGTGCTCAATTTGGTGGCACAGTTGAGTTGATTGTTGCTCCTCACGGAACGGGCTCTAAGTGGCTCTGCGCACAGGGCGAGGGAGCTGAAGTAGATGTAGTAACTCCACTGGGCAAGGCTTTCGGCGTTCCTACTGAACCTGCAAATGCTCTTCTCATCGGTGGCGGTTATGGCTCTGCGCCTCTATTTGGTTTAGCAGATCTGCTGAAATCTCGAGGATGTCGAGTCGACATGATTCTCGGTGCAAGCAATGGCAGCAAGATTTATGCACCGATGGAGGGAAAACGCTCGGTAAATTCGCTGAAGATATTTACCGAAGATGGTTCGATGGGCGAATCAGGGAGAGTTACCTCGCAGCTCGCTTCTATCATCGAGGAACGCGGCGTTGAGATTATCTACTCCTGCGGTCCAATGGCGATGCTGAAGGCGATTACAGAGATTGCAAATTCCCACGGAGTCATCCATCAGGCATCCGTCGAGGAGTCAATGGCCTGCGGTATTGGCATTTGTATGACATGCGTTCTCCCAGTCAAAGATAGCGACGGCAAGATTTCTATGAAGCGCTCGTGTATCGATGGTCCGGTGATGGATGGTTCTTCTGTCTGCTGGGATCTCGTAGGCAAGAGCACGGAGGGTTTTTAAGTGAGCGCGGCAATAGATCTTTCGACAACTCTCGGCAATGCTTGGTTCCCATCACCAGTATTTACAGCTAGCGGTTGCGCCTCTAGTGGTAAAGAACTTGCACAATTTTTTCCACTGAAAGATATCGGCGCTGTTGTCACCAAGTCGGTAATGAATAAGCCACGACACGGTCGACCTACACCTCGTATGGCGGAGACGCCTTCAGGCATGCTCAATTCAATCGGCTTGCAAGGTCCTGGCATTGATGCATTCTTGGCAAATGATGTTCCATGGTTGCTCAGCCAGGGTTCTCGAGTCATCGTTTCAATTGCAGGTGAAACTGTTGAAGAGTATGCAGTCCTTGCACGCAAACTTCGGTCAACCTCAGGTATCTCAGCGATTGAAGTGAATATTTCTTGCCCCAACGTCGAGAATAGAGGATTGGTTTTCGCAACTGATTGCGATACCTCGGCTCGAGTTATCGATGGAGTGCGCAAAGTTATCGGTGGCGAGATTCCAATCCTTGCCAAACTCACACCAGATGTGACAAATATTGCTGCCGTTGCAAAGAGCGTCGCTGATGCTGGCGCTGACGGCGTAGCGTTGATCAATACCGTGCTTGGAATGGTGATCAACCTGGAGACTATGAAGCCACATCTTGGAGGAAAGACCGGAGGTCTCTCCGGACCTGCGATACGACCAGTTGCAGTTCGCGCCATCTATCAAGTTCGAGAGGCGCTTCCTCACCTACCAATTCTTGGCATGGGGGGAGTCTCATCAGGTCGCGATGCGCTCGAAATGATCCTCGCTGGCGCATCTGGTGTTTCAGTTGGAACGGCGAGTTTTGGCAACCCGACAGCGTTGATCAAAATTCAAAGCGAACTACGCGAACTATTAGCACAGCGTGGTTTTACCTCGCTCTCACAAGCTGTTGGTTATGCCCACCGATAGAAGGAGCTCATTATGACCGCACCGATTATTCTCGCCGTTGATACTCGAGATTTTGATACCGCACAAAGATGGGTAGAGGCAACGAGAGATAGCGTTGCAGTCTATAAATTAGGGCTTGAATTCTTTCTCACCTTTGGTAGCGAAGGTGTTTCTAAGATTAAGAATGATTTTGGAGTCGAGATTTTCCTTGACTTGAAATTGCACGATATTCCCAACACCGTCTCATCTGCGGCACATGCGATTTCAGATATCAATCCACGATTTCTCACAGTCCACGCCTCCGGTGGAAGTGCCATGGTAAAGGCAGCGGTAGCAGCTGTTCCTCATATCGATATTACCGCTGTGACAATCTTGACCTCACTCTCTGAAGAAGATTTATTCGAGATTGGATATGCTAACCACGCTCTCGAAAGCGCAGTGGCTCTCGCTGACTTATCAGTACGGGCTGGAGCGCGTGCGATTGTCTCTTCGCCGCTAGAGATTTCAGCAATTCGCTCATCTGTCGGACCCAAGCCAATTATCATTACACCTGGCGTTCGACCAGCAGGAAGTGCAGGAACTGATGATCAAGTTCGCACGATGACCCCTCAGAGGGCGATTGAAGCCGGCGCCAATTACGTTGTCATTGGCCGTCCGATCACCGGTGCGTGGAGCCAAGGAGCAGCAGCCATGACATCTGCCGCTCGTGCAATCGCGGAAGAGATCACTAGGTAGTATTGCGCTATGACACAGCCTCCTCGTCTATCGGATGAGGAGCGCACGCGGGCGCTTGAAATTGCAAAGTTAGCGCGACAAGAACGTGCTCGCGCTAAGTCAGATATCCATAAGGGGCTTCTCTCCTTTGCGGATTTTCTTAATCTCGCTGAAGGTAATCCCGTATTGGCAAAGATGCGCGTTGCTGAATTACTGGAATCGCTTCCTGGATATGGCAAGATTCGTGCCCAAGCGCTGATGGAGAGATATGAGATTTCTCCGACTCGTCGAGTTCAGGGCCTTGGTCGCCATCAGAGAAGTTCTTTATTAAAGGAGTTTGAGATTCCATCTTCACAGAGTCGTGGAAAGCTTCTCGTCCTCTCGGGACCTGGGGGAGTCGGAAAGAGCACTGTCGCTAAAGCTCTTCGCGAAGTTCCGGGATTTTGGGTGAGCGTATCTGCAACCACGAGAGAGCCTCGATTTAATGAGACTCCTGGGGTTGATTACTTCTACCTCACCAACGAAGAATTTGATCAAGCAATTGCACAAGGTCAATTCCTTGAATGGGCCGAATTCGCCGGAAATAGATATGGGACACCGCGAAGCGCCGTTGAGAAGGCTCTTGCCGACGGAACTCACGTCTTACTTGAGATCGAGATCGCAGGCGCGAAACAGGTCCGTGCCCACTCATCCGAGGCCCATCTCATCTTCCTCGAACCACCATCATGGGAGGAGCTCGTCTCTCGCCTTGAGGGACGTGGCACCGACTCGCCAGAGAGAAGGGCCGCACGCCTCGCCCTCGCTCAGGAGGAGCTCGCAGCAGCCTCCCTCTTCGATACCGTGATCATCAATACTCAGGTCGATGAGGTGGTCCAAGCCCTGATAAGATTGGCAACCTCGTAAGAGCGTATTTCTACACTTGAGATAGACCATTGCTGGACTAATGAAGGAGCACCCATGAGCGGACACGTCGACGGAATCACCAACCCACCAATCGACGAACTACTCGACAAGAGCGGTTCAAAGTACGCCCTCGTGCTCTATGCAGCAAAGCGCGCTCGTCAGATCAATGCGTACTACTCACAGCTCAACGAAGGTCTCCTCGAGTATGTCGGTCCACTTGTTGATACATATGTCCACGAGAAGCCACTCTCCATCGCGCTCCGTGAGATCAACGAAGGTCTTCTGACCATCGAAAATCTTGAGACAAACGCTTAATTCTTCTCAGTAAAGCCATGTCCGCCCCAGCTCGCGAGATTATTCTCGGAGTCGGAGGCGGCATTGCTGCATATAAGGCATGTGATCTTCTTCGCCGTTTACAAGAGCGTGGCTTTGCTGTCACCGTTGTTCCAACGCCTTCGAGCCTCAACTTTGTAGGAAGCGCAACCTGGGAAGCTCTCTCAGGGCGTCCTGTTACCACCCAGGTATTTGAATCGGTAGATCAGGTTCGCCATGTCTCACTCGCAAAGGTTGCTGAAGCGATTGTCATTGCACCGGCAACGGCTGATCTGATCGCACGAATAGCTGCGGGTCGAGCCGATGATCTACTAACTAATTGTATTCTCGCATCGAGTGCTCCTATTTTGCTTGTTCCTGCGATGCACCCCAATATGTGGTTCAACGCAGCTACACAAGAGAATGTGCGAACTCTCCGTTCTCGCGGGATCGATGTGATGGAGCCTATTGAGGGTGCGCTCACAAGTGGCGACGTTGGTAAAGGTCGCTTCCCAGATACCGCTGAGATCATCGAGCAATTCACAGGCAAGACGCTGCGCGAACGTGATCTCGCGAAAGTGAAGGTTTTGGTAACAGGCGGCGGAACTCGTGAGGCGATTGACCCGGTTCGTTTTATCGGCAACAAATCAACGGGCAAGCAAGGTCTGGCGATAGCAGAGGCAGCGTTATCGCGAGGCGCCGAAGTTACTTTAATTATGGCTAATAGCGATTTGCCTTCACACCCATTAATCAATCGAATAGATATTGAATCGGTTGAAGAGATGCAGAGGTCACTTCAGGAGCAATTTATTAATACTGACATCCTTTTCATGGCTGCTGCGATATCTGATGTTCGTCCAGCAAAGAGCGCAGGAGAGAAGATTAAGAAGGGCGATCTCACGTCGATCACCCTTGTAGAAAATCCTGATCTCCTCGCATCGCTTCCTGCTGATGGTTTGCAGAAAGTTGTCGTTGCATTTGCTGCCGAAACAGATCAGAGATCTACTGCAGCAGCGCAGGAGAAGATGGCAAGAAAGGGCGCTGCCCTTATCTACCTCAATGATGTCTCCCATGGAGCAATATTTGGTTCTGAACTCACCTCTGGCTTGATTATCGATTCAACCGGAGTGCTTGAGGAATGTACTGATATCTCGAAAGAAAATCTCGCCCATGCCCTCATCAATCAGGCAATCTCCAAATCGCATAAGTTAGGCTGACCCAATGTCCAAGCGCCTCTTTACCTCTGAATCAGTAACCGAAGGTCATCCAGATAAGATCGCAGATCAGATCTCTGATGCCATCCTTGACTCACTTCTCACTCAAGACTCTACGAGCCGAGTAGCAGTAGAAACCCTCATCACCACTGGCCAGGTCCATGTGGCCGGTGAGGTTACGACATCCGGCTACGCCGATGTGATGGGAATCGTTCGAGATACCGTTATCGGAATCGGATATGACTCTTCAGTGAAGGGCTTTGACGGCAATAGCTGTGGCGTTTCAATCTCTATCGGTCA
>JACCDN010814293.1_pt1 | contig 18486 bp, 18 predicted proteins | sample 7441691 | NCBI WGS metagenome assembly JACCDN01 (sample SAMN15323439, study PRJNA562643) | freshwater metagenome | isolation source: river surface water | place: USA:Blue River Watershed | collected 2017-08-16
CAGCCTTTCCTAGCGGGCTTGCTGGAAGCCTAGGGCCTCCCTCTTCTACCACAATAGGCTCTAAGGCCCCACACTGAAAGTAATTACTCACTACAATGCCTGAAAAAGAAAAGAGTAAGCAAAATAGAGCGCCACAAAAGATAAGGTAGATATTTTTCATACAAAAGGGAGAGGATTAAGGAATCTGGGTCCTAGCGTCCAAACTAATGGGTGAGGCAGCGGTAATCTCTGTTTCTTTACAAAATAAAAGCATCCAGAAGAAGTTGATCGCAAAGGCAATATGCCCCAAAGTAATGAGTATACCCGAATGCGTCCTTGCATTGAGCCAAACTTGGGTATGCTTGACTACATCTAAGAAAGGAATCGAGGGATCATTCATCTCTAAGCCTTGGAGCCATCCTCCTACGTGCAGGGCTATCACCATAAGCGTAATACCTACAGCCACACACCAAAAATGAAGATGAATCAGCAACGCTGAGGGCCATTCGCGCCGTAGCAGACGAGGTAGCATAAAGTAAATGCTTCCAAAAGCGACCATGGTAAAGAACGCGTAGAGGCCATGGTGGGCATGCCCTACTGTAAGATGGGTAAAGTGGGTGATTTCATTCACTTCTCTTAAGGCCATGGCAGAGCCAATAAAGCTAGACAGCGTATACGACATAGCCCCAAACACAATAAACCTCAAAACAGGGCTTTGCCAGACCTTCTTAAAACTGCCTATGACTGTAAAGTGATGGTTAATCGCTGTTACGAGTACAGGCACTACCATCATCACGCTAGCCACTGTACTGGCTGAGATGAGCCATACGGGTACAGGCCCTCCGATAAGGTGATGCATCCCCGCCCAATTATAAAATAAGGCGAGAGACCAAAATCCTAATAATGAAAGGTAATAACTATGTATGGGCTTTCCCAAAACCTTAGGAATAAAGTAGTAAATGGCAGACAAAGCCATGGGCGTCACCCATAGGCCTAGAACATTATGGGCAAACCACCAATTTGCCACAGCCTGTACAGCCCCACGAGCTGGAAACCAAAGGACCATCACCTGCGCTACACTATACAGCCAAGGAAACCAAAAAATAGCTGCCAAGATATACCACTGAGAGACATACACATGCTCTGCCTTTCGGTAAAGGAAGCTCATGACACCCCAAATGCCAATGAGCACATACGATACAGCTAAAAGCGGCCCCACATAAGGCGGCATATCGAGCCACTCAACAGACGTAATCTGCCCCGAGAGGAGAGCGACAATACCCACGAATACTCCGACATTCCAGAAAATACCCGCAATCAGCAAGAGTTTGCCTCCCATAAGTTCTCGTTGGCAAAGCCTTGCCATGATCCAAAATGAGACTGCGAAAATAGCATTATTAGCCCATCCATAGGCCACAGCCGTTAAGTGTGCAGCTCTTGCCCTTCCAAAGGTGAGCCACTCACAGCCTTTGAGGAACTCTGGGGCGTGGAGCTTGATAGAGGCAATCAAAGCCAAGGCCGTCCCCGCTAGGAGCCATAAGACTGCGCATACCAAAAAATAGACAGCGTAAGGCCGGGTAGAGGCATCAATGGTACTGAGCCTCACGCGTTCTTCCGCACTGCTTGATTTTAAGACTATAGCCATACAAATACCTTAAGAGTGAGTTGAAAAGACTTTCGTTTTACGAGACTTAGCAGGAAAAAAGTCAGTCTGCTCCCCCTCTGGCTCGTCTGGGGTAAAGATACTGCGAGCTCCTGCTTCTAAGTCCTGAAAGTGGCCCTGCTTGGCTGACCAATAGAGCGCATAGATACTAGACACAAAAAATACCACCATGAGGCCTAAGATCACTAAAGCATAAGGACTGATTTCCATAAATATCAAAAATAGAATTTAAGGCTGAGTTGAAGGGAGAGGGACTACCTCCTGAGAAGAAACAGGGGGAAGATTAATCGTTTTTAGGGTGAACTGCATGGCCTTGTCTATAGGGATACGAACGTGGGTATGGCTATCATCAACCCAGGCGTAGGTGGAGAGGAGCTCTGCTTGCACCCTGTTGACTTGCTTTAGCTTTTCCAGCCTCTCCTCCACAATAGCAGCGTTTACTGCTCGGGGACGAGAGGGAAGATACAGAAAAACCATCACCACCGCCAAGAGTAGCATTAAGGCTAGAGCGATAGCAACCGAGAGGCTAAGCTTAAGAGGAGAAGGAGTAGCGTGAGGCAGGTCTGTCATAGGTGGGCATGAATAGATTCGTGGATATAGGCATCCCCCCGGGGGATGAGATGAGTGCTCATAAAGCTTTTAAAGTAGGCAGATACACAAAGAAAACCTATCCCAAGATAGGCAAAGATATCGTACACGGTAATACTAAAGGGAGTAACGGTGTAGCCCAAGGGATTATCAGCTGGTATTTGCTTAGGGAGGATGTTAAAATAAAGGTCTACTATGTGGAAGGCAAGGATCCAAATAGCGATCAAGACTGTGCGCTCTAGCTTTATCTTATTCTTGTAAAACAAGAGAGCAAAGAAGGGTAAAACAAAATAACTGAGCACTAGACCAAAGAGGCTGACGTACCACCAGGAGTTTTTGACCCCGCCGCTATGGACTTCTCGCATGCTGTACCAAAAGGTTTCTTCAGGGATATTAGCATTATAAATAAGAAAGTATTGAGAGAAGCTAATGTACGCCCAAAAGACAGTGAAGGCTAGCATCAAACACCCCAGCTGGTAAGAGTGCTTTTCGTTAAAAATCCCCTCCAAGAAGCGCCCTTTGCGGCTAGCTAGAAAGCAGATGACATAGGTGCCAGCAAAGCCTGCACGCATAGAAGTCGCAAAAAACCACACCCCATACATGGTTGAAAACCAATGATAAGAAATACTCAAAAATAAATCAAAGGCAGCAAAGGTCAGCCCCAAGGCTAGCAGGGGGATGCCAGCGTATGAAGTTTTTTCGGCCTCTAGGGCGAGGCTAGCAGAGGGCCTTTGGTCTCCTCCAAAAGAATAATACCTTAATCTACGAACTAAGAAAGCAAATAGCCCTCCATAGAGGCAAAGGCGAATCAGTAAAAATGGACGATTCAGGTAGATGGCCTTGTGCAGGTAGAGAACATCATCTTTTACCTGTAAGCCCTCTGGTAAAGTAGCATGGGGGTCCATCCAAGTCCAGATCAGGGCAGCTTTTTGAGGGAAAAAAGCAATGAGGACTAGAAAGGGCAAAAATGCATAGACCAGGTAGCGAAACCCAGCCAGGGCATGCTCTATTTGGCGCCTTACAATCGGAAACCAGCCAGCTCCCAGGGCATAAGCGATCATCATAAACATCAGCATCCCGATCCCCATGGATAGCCAAATACTAAAGCCTAGCAAGAGGCTATACAGCGGACGGCTATCGTGGCGGACAAGGCCCTGGCAGAAGCCATAGGCTACCACACTCAGGCACAAGACGCCCAAACAGAAAAAGCGTCTTTGGTGTTGAATATTTTCCATACTAACATGAGAGTGTTGTATCATAGACCTAAGAGATGCAATTTATCAGAAGGAACGTCGGAAACAGAAGCATTTTGAGACCGCTGAAGAGCCCGCACGTAAGCGATAATGGCCCAGCGCTCTTCTGGAGAGAGCTTATCTCCATAGCCATTCATTGTATTTTTACCGTGAGTGATAGTGTTAAAAATCTCTCCCTCAGGCATCTGGCGGATACGATCGTCGTGATACGAGGCAGTGGCAATCATCCCATATTGCTTGGTAATGCCGTTGCCGTCTCCGGAGGCGCCGTGGCAGACTTGGCAAAAGAGCGTATATTTCTTCTGGCCCTCCAGCAGGATGGCTTCGTCTATCGTAAACGGAAAGCCCTGGCTAAAAGCGCCTGTGGTATCTTTACCGGTATATAAAGCAGGATGGAGACTGGGTAGATAGGTATAGGTAGAGGAGAAAACCTGATCCCGCTCCCAGCCTTGGCCACGGCTAATAGCATGGGAAAGAGAAGGGCGGTCATTCATGGCGTTTTTAAAAAAGGTATTACTCCTTTGTGGCAGGTACTTGGCTTGCCAGTCCATATCTGGAAAAATGTACAATGGTGGGCGGCTGGATTTGCTACCGGGCAAACCTAAAATCGACACCACAGCGACTACGCATAAAAGGAAAAAAGCTAAAAAATAACGCATGGGCTAAAAAAAAGCAGGTTTATGCCTCCGTATAAATGGGTTGAGTTCTGTTTGAAACGATTTTTTCGATAAATTGAGTCGTTTCTTGAAGCTTAAAGCGCTTATCTTTAGCCTCTATATAGAGAAATAGAGCATCGTCTGAACCTTTTTCTATGCCTGGAGCATCAAAAATAGGATGATGGTGCTGTGGAAGGCGGTTCATTAAAAACATGCCAAAAAATGTTCCGAAAGCAGCGAAGAGGATAGTGAGCTCGTAAAAAACTGGAAAAGGGAAAATAGGACTGAAGAAGGGCTTGCCGCCCACGATGAGCGGATAGTCGTAGGCATTCATATACCACACCATAGATACGCCTGTGAAAAAGCCGCTAAGGCCTCCCGCTAGAGTTAGGTAGGGTATCTTAGATCTTTTTATACCCATGGCCTTATCTAGGCCGTGTACAGGAAAGGGAGTAATGGCATCCCAGCACTCATAGCCTCCTTCTCTAATAGCTTGGGCAACACCTATGAGCTCGTCTACAGAATTGAGCTTTATCAGCAGGCCATAGAGCTTTTGGGGATCGGATCTAGTCGTCATATAAAGCATTAATGGGTTTTAGACTGGGCCTGGGGCATGATGGCCTTGATCTCTGCTATGGGCATAAGGGGGAGGAATCGAATGAAGAGCAAGAAGAGGGTAAAAAATAGCCCAAAGGTACCAAAAAAGGTAAAAATATCCACATAGGTCGGTGAATAGTAACCCCAGCTAGAAGGGAGGTAGTCATTGGCTAAGGATGTCACGGTAATCACAAAGCGTTCAAACCACATACCAACGTTGACAAAGCCACAGATGATCCAAACTAAAGTCGTATTATTCCGTATAGCCTTAAACCAAAAGAGCTGCGGGCTAATGACGTTACACGAGACCATAATCCAGTACGCCCAGGCATATTGGCCAAAGGCTCTATTGATAAATGTAAAGCCTTCGAAGGGATTGGCACTGTACCAGGCTACAAAAAACTCCATCGCGTAGGCGTAGCCCACCATGCTGCCGGTAGCTAGGATGATCTTACACATATTATCAATATGATGTTGAGTCACTAAGTCATGCAGCTGGTAGATGGCCCTCAAGGGAAGCATGAGGCTCAGCACCATAGCAAAGCCTGAAAAGATGGCACCTGCGACAAAGTAAGGAGGAAAAATCGTCGTATGCCAGCCAGGGACGAGAGAGACCGCAAAGTCAAACGATACAATCGTATGCACGGAAAGCACAAGGGGGGTGGATAGGCCCGCTAGGAGGAGGTAGGCCATTTCATAGTTGCTCCAGTGGCGGTTAGAGTTTCTCCAGCCCATGGCCAAGATACCATAACAGTACTTGCGGCAGAGGGTCTTTGCGCGGTCTCTTAGCGTAGCAAGATCTGGAATCATCCCCATATACCAAAAGAGGCAAGATACGGTAAAGTAGGTAGAAACGGCAAATACGTCCCACTCTAGGGGGCTACGAAAATTTGGCCAAATGCCATTAGCATTGGGTAAAGGAAAGAGCCACCAAGCAAACCATACACGCCCTACGTGAAAGAGCGGGAATAGCCCTGCGCACATCACGGCAAAAATCGTCATCGCTTCGGCCGCTCTATTGATACTGGTTCGCCACTTTTGCTGGAGCAAACACAAGATAGCAGAGATGAGCGTACCTGCGTGGCCGATGCCAATCCAAAACACGAAATTGACAATCGCCCAGCCCCAATTCACAGGGCTTGCCAATCCCCACACCCCTACTCCTGTGGAAACGAGATAGCTTAGGCCCACCAAGGTAAAACTAGCAATACACAAAGAGACTATAAAACATACCCACCACCAGCGCGGCGTAGGCCCTTCGACGATGCTGCAGATCTTATCCGTCACCCATGCTAGAGACCGGCGATTGGCCACCAGCTCTGGCCTGGGCCTAGAAGCAGGCATGAGATCTTGAAGGAGAGGAGACTTGAATGCAGAAGACATAAGAGAAAAACTGTAAAATCTTTAGCTGGCATGTGCTGGGCTATGGCTTTCATGGCTACTATGGCCCTGTTTGTGATGGTACTCTACCGTACTTAGGGGCTGAAGGTAGTAATCTGGCATGGCAGGGTTGGGATTTCGAATACGTGCCAGGTAGCTCGTACGAGGGCGGGTATTGAGGTAGCCTAGAACGTCATAGTTTCTATCCAACGCCTTGAGCTTGGAAACTTCCGTATCCGGATCTGCTACGTCTCCAAAGGCAATGGCCTCTGTGGGGCAGACTTGTTGGCAGGCCGTCTTTATCACCCCGTCGGGGACTTTGACATTTCCTGAGTCTTTCGCTTTATTGCGCTGGGTGATCTTTGCTTGCTCTATGCGCTGCACGCAGTAGGTACACTTTTCCATGACGCCTCGCATACGCACGGTAACGTCTGGGTTTTTCTGCATTTTTAGCGTTTCAGCCATGCCGCTAGGGCCAAAGGGGCCTTCATAGTAGTGGTCTTTGTGGCGTTTATTCCAATCAAAAAAGTTAAACCGCCTGACCTTATACGGACAATTATTCGCACAATAACGTGTGCCAACGCAACGATTGTAGGCCATGGTATTTAGCCCTTCTTCACTATGCACGGTGGCGTTTACAGGACACACGGTTTCGCAAGGGGCAAGCTCGCAGTGCTGGCAGAGCATACCCATAAAGGCGACCTGAGGATCTTCTGGCAGGCTATCCCTATGGGTGCTACCTGTAGAGTAATAGCGATCTAGGCGAATCCAATGCATTTCTCTTCCTCGCAAGACTTGGTCTTTGCCGATAACGGGTATATTATTCTCACTCTGGCAGGCGATCACGCAGGCATTGCAACCCGTACAGCTATTGAGGTCTATCGTCATACCCCACTGTTGTGCACCAGAAAAAACAGGAGTTTTATACAAAGAACCTCCCTGGGGAATGAGCTTTGCCTTCTCGTGGGAGGGAAGATCTTTGGACTCCCCGTAGACAGGCGGCGTATGAGACTCTAGGCCCATATGCTTTACAAAGTGAGGATGCATCGTATAATCCTGAGCATTAGCCTCGCGGATGATAGCCCTGCCTTCCATAGACCAGTGCTCTTGGGTATTGGCCACAAAGACCGTTTGATCCAAGAGCTCTAGGCTGGCATTCCAGGCAGTGTAGGCGCTTTCTGTCTCAAAAATTGGATAAATATCAAACCCAACGCCATCCCCTACTCTACCCGCTTTTTTTCGGCCATAACCGAAGCTAAGCCCTACTGTATACGTAGCCAAGCCAGGCTGGATATGCAAGGGGCCGCGCAGGACCTTGCCACCCACGTTCAGTTCTGCCATCCATGCCTTTTCCTTACCCTTTTCAAAGGTATTGAGCGTAGACTGCAGCTGGCCCGTCCTTGTCATCACACTAGAAGGGAAAAGAGTCTTTCCTGTCTTGGCTTCTAGCTCTTTAGCTAGGCGGGGGCTGATGCAAATGAGGTTATCCCAGGTGGTTTTATTGAGAGACTCGGGGCACTCCTGGAGCCAGGCATTATTACTATACTGCCCATCCCAGACTTGAGAGCTAGGGCATAAGCGAAGCTCTAGGTTTTCCAAGCTGCCTTCAAAGCTTGGGCTAGGCCTTAGACAGGCGGCTATAGCTTTTTCAGACAAGACAGGGCCCGTGGCCCTAGAATAGGCAGACTTTTGATAAAGGCCCTCCCCTAGACAAGTCTCAAATGAGGCACCCGGGGCCATGGCTTGAAAGGTATCCAACACGTGGGTATAGGCGTCTTTCTGGCTATCGCCTGCTAAGTGAGCCAAGAGCTCTAGTTCAGACAGCGTAGCATAGAGAGGAGCCATCAGCGGCTGTATCGGCAAGTAGGTGCCATCCCAGGCTCTATCATCCAGCCAAGACTCTAAATAATGGTGAGATGCAATATGAATCTGCGAGGTAGCAGACGTCTCATCCACATGTGTAGCAAAACGCAGCACCTGGGGCACCCTCGCTTGTACCTGCTTCCAATCTAGGCTAGCAGGAGCGTTATAGATAGGATTGCCTCCTAGGACAAAAAGCGTTTGCACCTGGCCTGCATTGATAGCTTCAGCAAGGTGGGTGATGCTCGTCAGGCAAGGGGGCTCTGGGACTTCTAATAAAGATAGCGTATGGCCAGGAGCCTCGAGATAGTCATTCACCAATGCAATGAGTCCATGGGCCTCTGGGCTTAGGTGAAAGCCACCTATCACCACAGCAGAGCCGGTGTAGACCACCAAATCTTTCGCACACTCCTCTACCCACTGCTGGTCTATCGATAAAGACTGAGCTTTTGCTAGACAGCTGTTGATGAGCCCCCTAGGCCCCTTTTTGAGCCTTAATACTTCTGCTGCTATAGCTGCGACAAAGGCCTCCATCTGGCTCGCATACAGGCGAAGGCGGTGGTCTGCCATACCTCCAGACAAAGTAAAAGTACTCTCTACAGCGTATAAGCGATTCAGGCTTTTGGCTTCTTGGGCACCTTTTAGCTTGCGGAGTTTAGTAAAGTCTCTTGCGTGGCGAAGGTGGTCTGGCTCTGTATGCAGAAAGTCTGCATCAATGGATAATACCCGGTAGGCTTTATCTAGATGATAGAGGGGCCTCACACGTGTCCCATAGGCTAGCTGATAGCCGCGGGCTGCTTGCTCAAAACTTAGGGGAGTATAGCTGCTAAAAATGGCTTTTGGATAGAGGGATATTAGTTTCTCAAAAAGACGTTTTTTAGTAGGAGAGGCGGAGGGCTCTACTAAAAAAGCAAGTCCTTGGCCGGCAGAAGCTAGGTAACGATCTTTAATACCAGCCAAGAGAGCCTTCACCTCGTCTAAGGAAAGTTCCCGCTGGGCTTGAATATCTAGAGCGCTCGTTGCCCTGTCTGGATCGTAGAGGTCTAGAACGCTGGCCTGGGCAAAGGCATGCGTAGCGCCACCATAAGGTAGGTAGCTAGGATTGCCCTCTACTTTTGTTGGGCGATTCTCATGGGATTCTACAATCAGCGGAATAGCCCCTTGAGACTGGGGCAGAGCGGTAGCAAAAAAACGAGCCACACCCGATACAACACCCTCTGCTTGCTTTGCATAGGATAAAACTGACTTTTCTGGCTCGCGGCAGCCACTTAAACTCAGGCCCGCTAGGCCAAAAGAAGCCGCCATAATCTTCAAAAAATGCCGCCTATCCATAGAACCTTCGTGGCTACTGAGCTCCGCTGCGCCAGAGGGAAATTCCCGCTCTAGCCAATTTCGAAATTCTGGGCTATCGCCTTTTTCATCTAGGCTACGCCAGTAATGCGGACCAGTTAATTCAGCCGTTGTAGGCTCGGGATGTAGAAAGATACGTTTCATCGGTGGCAACCTGAACAGGATTGTGGGGGGGTGACCTTCCAGTCATGGACAAATTTTTTACCTTGCTCTAAACTGCCTTCCTGGGGCTTCCAGTCTAGGTTATAAACAGCATCTAGAGGACGGATAAACTTTTCTGGATTACGATGGCAGTCTAGACAAAAAGACATGCTCAGCGGCTTGGCCTGGTACACCTTTTCCATGTGATTAATCTCTCCATGGCACTCGATGCAGCTAATACCGCGATTCACGTGCACGGAGTGATTAAAGTAAACATAGCCAGGTGTATTGTGAATTTTCACCCAAGAAATAGGCTCTCCGCTTTCAAAACTGTCTCTTACCGGGGCAAGGTTAGGAGAGTCTGTTAATATATGCTGGTGACAGTTCATACAGGTGCTCGTAGCAGGGATGTTTGCATGCTCGGACCTATCCACATAGGTGTGGCAGTAGCGACAGTCTAAGCCCAACTGGGTGGCATGAAGATAATGGTCATACGCGACGGGTTGTAGAGGCTGATAGCCTACGTTTGTATACTTTGGAGTACAGTAATAGGTAAGACCTAAGGTTATCCCTGCTCCTAGCACGCCTAGGGCAATGAGTACTTTCAAGGGGTAGCGATTAGCTCTCTTTGGGAAAATATTAGGCATTCGTTTTCTGAAGAGGGTTGTGACTCGTATAGGCTACCGTGCGGGCATCTGGCAAGGCTTGGGGCGAAGGGACCACAGTAGAAACCTGTAAGCCAGAACGAGAACGTGCGCTAGCCGTAAAGTAACGGCTTAAGCTGAAAAGGCCTAAAAAAGCTAGAAACGCTTTTAGGAAAGCTCGGCGTGATAGCGAGGCTTGGGGGTTGAATGCACCTTCCTTAGAAGAAGGCTCTGACAACTGATGACTGGGAGCATCCGGCAACATGGGGTGGGGGGACTTTCTAGGGAATTCTATTTTTTATACACAAAAAGGAAGCTAGGGGGAAGAAAAAAATAGTTTCCAAAGCAGGCCGAAAGCACTGCTTCAGTTACACTTAATGATATGCAGGTTTTTTCATAAATGTCTACCTTATTTTTCATAAAAAAAGAGAAATGAGAACTGGAAATCGTTTCACTCCAGCGTCCTGATACATTAGATACCAATACGAAGGGAATCAAAAGCCATGGAAAGCTTTAGTGGAGCAGGAGCAAAGGGTAAGACCCCAGAGCTTAGGTATTCATCTTTATAGGCCTGGGCCAGGCCAAGGAAGGCATGCAAGGTATCATCTTTTAAGCTAGGATCATGATGAAAAAATAGGAGGTGCTGGACCTTCGCCCATAGAGCAAGCTCTATACCCACCTTGTAGGTAGAGTGGCCCCAGCCTCTTTGCCGAACCTCTGCCAAAGAAGACATGGCGTCAAAAATAAGAAGGTCTGCGTGCTTGCAAAAGGCTACAAAGGGGTATGGAGCAGCGTAGTCACCTTTTGGGTGCTCGCAGTCTGTAGAATAGATAACAGTCTTGGTGTGGGATTCAAATTTATAAGCATAGGAAAGGCCGGGGTGTTTTTGTAAAAGGCTGGTGATGGTTGTCGAGCCTATCTTAAAATTCGAACTTGGTTTTTTAATATCAAAGCTCACTTTTGCCTTGAGATCTTTAAAAGCTACGGGAAAGACTGGCGTATCAAACATACTACGGAACACCCGTTCTATAGCCTCATGATGGCCATGAAGAATAATATGGCTTTTAGGAGGTACCTTGACTGCAAAAAACGGAAAACCCCAAATGTGATCCCAATGCAGATGAGATAAGAATATATGAAAGGTTTGAGGGGCTCTAGGGGCTACAGGGGTGTGATTGAAACTCTCTATAAACTCTATAATGCCGGTACCTGCATCGCAGAGAAGATGCGTGTTTTCCATTGCTCTAGCTTGTATCTCCACGCAGCTTGTATGTATTCCATAAGTACTAGGAAGAGAAGGGCTATTTCTCAATGGCTGGGCTAAGCCTTCTAAGGATTGTAGCTGGGGTCTTTCTGACAGCTCCTTTACCGAGAAGGAAGCAGGATAGGAACCACGCGTGCCCCAAAAACATACTTTCATGAAGCAGTAAAAAAAAGAATTGCACTTAGGAAAGAATGAGTCTAGCCTTTTGTTAGTTTATTAGCGATCCTAAAATCATCCATTCTCAGGCTTTTACATGGAATCTTCCTTCAATAGATCTGCCTTTATTACTTCCTACTATGATCTTACAGCCCACTGGTTTAGCCTTCTTATACAACATCCAAGGAGGGCAACTCCTCCTCATCATCTTCGTAGCGCTGATTCTATTTGGCGGAAAACGTTTGCCAGAGCTCGCTAGAAGCATTGGCAAGGCTGTCAATGAATTTAGACGCGCAGCCACGGACCTCAGCCAGGACATCCCTCCCCCTTCTTCCCCAAAGAGAACTCCGGAGCAAGTTATGGCTGAAACACCAGCCCCTAAAACTGAAAGCCAGCGCTGCACAGCTTGCTCGTGTCAGGATAAGGCTTAGAGCCTAGTTTCAGAGTATAGGCATGCTTGCTTTTTTGCTAGATACACTGCTTCCCTTTTTGTGCTTAGGCGTGGCCCTAAAATATATCGTGTATGATTATAACAAGAATAAAAAAAGCTGTGGATCTTGTGGCTGCAAATTAGCGATAAACAACCTCAAAAAAAAGATCCAGCAGGATAAAAAAGCAAGATACCCTTTTTGAGCTAAAGTTCAGACCCATTTTTTAGGTAAGACTCTAGGCTGCCTTCTAGTGGAACAAGATTGGGTACTTGGGCCTGGGCAAGATAGTTTAAAAAACAGTATTTAAAAAATAGCGTGCCCGTTTTCACCTCTCGATCCAAGTCCTCCTTTGTTTTCAACAAGCAAAGACGCTCTTTTTGGAACTCTAGAGCACGAAAACGAAGGCTAAAAGCACTCTGATCGTCTCCATCAGCTGAGATTTGCTGCACGTCCAGGACCCCTTTAAGCATCTTCGAAGGAACTTCCTTAAGGCTAAGCACCACCTCGAGCGAGACAATTTTCTTATTAAAGTCTAAAAATCGGTAGCAGGCCAAGGCTGTATCCTTCAGATTTTCGTAAGACCTGAGAGCTTCTAGAATGGCGCTTTCCAAGCGTTGCACAAACTGCAAAGGGGTAAGAAACATAAAACAAAGCCTAGTATAACGGCTTTTGCAAAATAAGGGAAGTTTCTATTTTAAAAGAAACGAGTAGACAGCTAAGGGGAGCGATTAGCTCTGCAAAACTGAGTTTCAGGCCTTAAGGAGTCTGAACAAGAGGGTTTTTCTGAGAGCTCAAACAACGCTTTTTAAATAGCAAACGCAGGCTATTCAGGCAAACAAGCACCGTAGAACCCTCATGTGCAAAGACGCCTAAGCTAAGCGGCACCCAGCCAAAACTTGCGGAAAAAACCATTACCACGATAGTCCCCAATGAAATAAAAAGATTTTGATGGATGATTTTTTTTGCAGCAAGGCTGAGCTCGTAGGCTTCAAGGAAATTCTCTATACGATCATGCATGAGGATGACTTCGCTCTGCTCTAGGGCGGCGTCACTCCCTCTTGCACCCATAGCTACTGAAACGTAAGCTGCCGCCAGGCTAGGAGCGTCATTGACTCCGTCGCCTATCATGGCTACTTTATTGCCATGCTGGGAGAGTTTTTGGATAGCCCGAACCTTCTCTTCAGGGCTGAGGCCACCTTGTATATCTTCAATGCCTAGAGCTTTCCCCACTTTCTGGGCAGCACCAGAATGGTCTCCTGTTAGCATAACGGTATGCAGTCCTCTTTGTTTTAGGGCTTGTAAAACTGCCTTAGACTCTGGCCGCAGAGTATCCTTTAGCAGTATACGCCCTAGCCTCTCAGCCTGTACAACCCAGACCTCTGTAAATCCTTCCTCAGGATGAGGAATAGCCGAAAGCCACTCTTTAAATGGCCCAAGAGCCAAAAGCTCTCGCCTACCCAAGATACACTGCTCCTGACCCACATAGCCTTTTAGCCCCTTACCCACTAATGACTGAAACTGAGATACTGGCAGTACCTCCACTGCCCTTTGCTTTGCATAGCGCACGATAGCCCGGGCGATGGGATGGTTGGCATTTTTCTCTAGGGCATACGCTAGGCGAAGGACCTGGTCTTCCGCACCTTCTGGAAAGCTTTCTACTTTACAGACCTCTAGATTTCCAGTGGTGAGAGTGCCGGTTTTGTCTAGAGCAACCGTGGTAAGCTCGGCCAGCTTTTCAACAGCGGCTCCTCCTCTAAAAAGAATACCTTGATGGGCTCCCCAGGCAATAGCTGCCAAAATCGCAGAAGGGATCGATAGGACCAAAGCACAGGGGCTGGCTACCACCAAAAGCGCCATTGCCCTATAAAAAGCAGAGTGGCTTTCAGGGGTATTCAGAAAGGGCTCTAAGCCCATACCTAGCCACCAGATGAGAAACATCACCGTAGTTGTAGCCAAGACTGCATAGGTGTAAGGAGTGCCAAATCGATCCGTAAAGATTTGGCTTTTAGCCTTTAGGTGCTTGGCCTCTTGGATCAGCTTAATAATCTTTTGTAAGGCACTCTCCTTGGCAGGCCTGAGTGCCAGGGCATACACTACTCCCCACAGATTGAGAGTGCCGCTGTACACGGTATCTCCCTTGGCTTTACTAATGGGGGTGGCTTCGCCTGTGAGGGTAGATTCGTCTGCTCCGGTAGTGCCGGAGAGCACCTCCGCATCCACGGGAAACAGATCCCCAGGCTTAATCAGCAGGCACGCTCCAGGGTTAACTTTATCGATAGGTACTTGTGTTTCCTCCCCTTTTTCGCCTACGACAGTAGCGGTTTTAGGGGCTAATTTTAGGAGCTTATCGATAGACTGATGGGTACGATGGAGGGCAAAATGCTCTAGAGCTCCTGAAAACGAAAATAAGAAGAGCAAGAGCGCCCCCTCCTGCCAGGCCCCAATAGCTGTAGCCCCTATAGCCACAGCCAACATGAGAAAATGGATATCCAGCTTTCCCTTGGGCACATTGTGAATGACATCTGTTGCAGCTTCCCACCCACCAGCAACCATGGATAAGATAAAAAAACCAAAAGATATCCAAGAAGGAGCCTCTAAGACCCTAGCCCCCACACCCATAAGGCCCAAAAGCCCACATAGGCCAGCTAAAACAGCTAAAAAGCGCCAATCTTCAGGTCCATGGTCTTCATGGATTTTGGGCTCGTACCATTCTAGGTCTCTCCAGGTCCAGAGCTTGGGAGCCGTCATACAGGTGGCTTTTTCGAGTAGGGTTTGCCCAGGCATGGGGCGGATGGCGATACGCCGCAAGTCTTCTACAGCATGAAACTGGGAGGGGTTCTCCTCCTTCAGGGTGTCTTCTATTTGCTTTAAAGTGACCCTTAGCCTTTCCTGCAAGGCTTGGTAATTGACAGGCCCTAGGGTGGCGACAGTGAGTTTTTTCTCCTCAAAGTTAACTAAAATCGCCTCCACTTGAGTTTCTTTATTCAGAAAGTGAGCTAAGCCCTGCATCCAGGTATTCGTAGGGTCCGGACTGGTATCTAGGTCTATCAAAAGGAAAAAAGATTGAAGGTTTTTGAGAAAGTAGCGATTAAGACTCCCAAGTTTTAGCCTGATGCCAGATAGCCGTCTGGCTTTCAAAGCTCTGGCCTTGTAAAGAACTCAGACCTAGGCTATGCGTCACTTTCTTCACCTTTTCGAGCCTAGAGGCAAATTTGGCATTGGTCTTGAGGAGCGTTTCATGAATATTCATATCCAACAAGATACAGAGGGTAAGGGCAGCGTGCAGAAGATCTCCTACCTCTTCTTGAAGGCGATCCTTTCCCTCGTTTTGAGAGACAGCTTCCTCCACTTCCCTGCATTCATCACGAATTTGATCGAGCAGAATATGGACATTTGGCCAGCTGAGGCCAAAAGCAGAGGCCTCTTGCTCTTGGTTAAAAAAAGTATCTAAAGGATGGAGCTGCATAACAGAAAGCTCATGCCAATACTGTATAAAAAGCAAACCTTTTTTATGGAACGGTTTGACTCTTCTTCTCTCAAAGCCTCAAAGTGGACTAAGCCTCCACAAAAAGAGCAATAGCTGTCAGGTTGTCTGGCGCACTTCTTTCATTGCCTTCCTGAATGAGGCTATCTACCAAAGTTTCTGGACTGGAAGAGCTATGCAGGCGCCAAGCCAAGTCTTCCTCACTAAAAACCTTTGTAATACCGTCTGTATACACTAAAATGCGTTCTCCTCCTTCTAGATCTAGGCTGAGAGTATCTACCTGTACACCTTCTGGGTGGCCCAAGCAACGCGTAAGCGTGTGGTAAAAATAATCCGGAATGTTCGGTATAGGCTCTTCGGGACTGAGAGAGTCTAAGATGTTCTGAGCTAAGGTATGGTCTTTGGTGAGTTTTTTTAAAATTTTATGCTTCAAGATGTACACCCCGCTATCTCCTACATGCCCTAGATGCAAGGTAGCACCCATAATATGGATCAGGCTCAGAGTAGTACCTATGCCTACAGCAGTGCCTAGTTCTTTTCCTTTTTGAAAAACGGCTTGGTTTAGGCTAGAAAAAAGAGAATGAAAATCCAACGCTGGCAGAGAAGAAGGATCAGGATTGTTATTATAAATTTCTTGTATATGAGCGGCCAAAGTATCCAAAGCTAGCTGGCTAGCGACTTCTCCTTGAGGCAAACCGCCTAGCCCATCGGCTACAGCATAGGCTTTGAGGGCGTTGTCTATCCAATAGGCATCCTCATTTTTAGCTCGTACCTTGCCACGATCTGTCTGACCAAAGGCTTGTACTTTTAAGGAAGCTAACATAGTTAAATAGCCTAGAGCCTAGCCCAAAATAGCGTAGAAGACAAGCTTTTGCATGAAAGCCGCCCCTTCCTCCATACTTCAGAAAAGCTCCTCCCCTAGGTGGCGCTGAGAGAGGAGGTAGCGCTGTACGTAGTCTCTTACTGCCTCTTCGAGAGGAGTAAAGCAAAAAGATGGACCATACCTACCTTTATAAAAACTGAGAAATTTCTCAATATTAGCTTCGGTAAAGTATTGATACTTGGCTCTTAGCATTTCAGGCATAGGAATAAACGCTATCTGCGGAGGCTGATCTAGGGCTTTAAAGACTGCCTGCATGAGGTCCAGCCAGCTATGAGCCTTGCCAGAGCCGATATTAAAAATACCCCCTACTCCCTTAGCGTCACCTAAGGCAAGGGTCATCTGCACAGCATCTTTTACGTAGAGAAAGTCCCTCTTTTGCTCGCCGTCTTTATAGTCTGGGTGGTGGCTCTGAAATAGCTGGACTTGTCCCTGAGCTCTTATCTGATGAAAAGCCTTGTGGACGAGGCTTCGCATGTCCTCTTTGTGCCCTTCATTGGGCCCATAGATATTAAAATACTTGAGGCCCACGATGGGGTTAGAACCCTTAAACCATCCTTGATTGAGGGCATAGCTATCAAAGAGCTGCTTAGAATAGGCATAGGCGTTTAGCGGACGAAGCTTCGAGATACTGCTTTCCTCGTCTAACATGCCTTGGCTTCCATCGCCATAGGTAGCTGCAGAAGAGGCATAGATAAAGCGTTTTCCCTGATTTAAGGCCCAATGAGCGAGGGCCTTGGTATAGGCATAATTATTTTGTATGAGGTAGCGGCCATCTTTTTCTGTCGTACTCGAGCAGGCCCCCAGGTGGTAGATAGTCTCTACAGATTGTAGGCTAGCATCGTCGCTTTGCACCTTAGCCAGAAGCTCATCAGACTCAAAATAGTCTTTGAAGCGAAGCGGAACGAGATTTTTATAGCGCTCATCGCTCTTTAAAGCATCGACTACTCCAATGCCATCTATCCCCTTTTGGTTTAAAGCCCAAATCAGGGCGCTACCGATGAAGCCTGCCCCGCCAGTAACTAAAACAGAAAAATGCCCCATAATAATAGGATTGAGAGGTGATTACACTTTTAGAGTTGTGACTTTGCTTTATTTTTATTAGAACACTAGAGTGCTAAGACCATTTCATGACAGATGAGATTCAACTCTACAACTAAAATTTATGTGGCTGGACATGAGGGCCTAGTAGGGTCTGCCCTCCTGCGCCTCTTAGAAAAAGAAGGCTATAAGCAGATTATTACCGCTACCCATAAGGCCCTGAACCTAGAAAACCCAGACAAAACCCAGCTATTTTTAGAAAAAACAAGGCCAGATGTGGTCATCAACGCTGCGGCCAAGGTAGGAGGCATTCTGGCCAATAGCCAAATGGGAGGAGACTTTATGTACAGCAACCTTGCCTCTGCCCTCTCCCTCACGCAGGCTGCCCTAGCAAGCGGAGTCAAACGCTATATATTTCTGGGTAGCTCCTGCATCTATCCTCGAATTTGCCAACAACCGATCCCAGAAGAAGCCTTGTTAACAAGTCCCCTTGAACCCACGAATGAAGCCTATGCTATTGCCAAAATTGCTGGCCTCAAACTTTGCCAACACTACCGAAAGCAGTATGGCGTCCTCTTTCACTCTGTCATGCCGACTAACCTCTACGGCCCAAAGGATAACTATAACCTAGAAACCGCCCATGTGCTCCCCGCCCTCTTACGAAAAATGCATGAAGCAAAAGAGCAAAACTTAGCTCAGATAGAACTGTGGGGAAACGGTAGTCCAAAAAGAGAATTTTTACATGTAGATGATCTTGCTAGAGCCCTGCTCTTAGTCTGCTCTATCCCTCATCCGCCAGATTGGATCAACGTAGGAAGCGGGGAAGACCTCAGTATCCACGCTTTAGCAGAGCTCATAGCCCATATAGTAGGCTTTAAAGGGAGCTTCAGGTTTGACCTCACAAAACCCAATGGAACGCCCCGAAAGCTCCTAGATAGTAGCAAGATCCGGGCACTTGGCTGGAAGCCCACTATTTCTCTAAGAGATGGCCTTAAAAGAACCTATTTAGACTTCCTTCACAGCTACCAAGCCAAGACCCTTCGCCTATAAGACCTCTTGCGGACCTGCGTATTATCTTGCTTGGCCTGCCGGGCGTCTCCACTACGCTGAAGCTTCGGG
>JACCDN010120522.1_pt1 | contig 18483 bp, 16 predicted proteins | sample 7441691 | NCBI WGS metagenome assembly JACCDN01 (sample SAMN15323439, study PRJNA562643) | freshwater metagenome | isolation source: river surface water | place: USA:Blue River Watershed | collected 2017-08-16
GCAACGGCAACGGCATGCCAGCAGGTACAACCGTTAGCGTCGATGCCAGCTCACTTAAGGATGCTACGGCAAAAGTCACCCCTACCGGTCCATCAGTGATGTCAAGAGAGCCGGACCATATAAACTTGGAAGTAACAAGCGCAGAAGGTAAAACAGCATCCGGAAATGTTAAATTAACAATCACTGCACCAGCAGGCATAATAGGTAGTGCGGTATCTACAACCTTCACCATACGGGTTAACCCTTAACAATAAAAAAAGCCCCGAGTAATTCGGGGCTTTTTTGTTTTGGCTGTTACCTAACACCAGATAAACTTTTTATTCTTTTATCTCTTTCTAATCTCCTGCTGAATAACTTGAACCTCGCGAGGCCATGGTGATGCTTGGCTTTGTACAAGCGGCAAACTTTGTATGGCTTGGCGAGCCTTAGCTGAAGTTGGAAAACGGCCAGTTACCACCACAAACCAATCCTTACCTGCACGCTTACTTCTGAACAAAAGCAAATCTTTTTTATTAGATTGCGAAGCTATGAAATCACGAGCCGACTTCTCATTACTCAACCCCACAAGCTGTAACGTAAACTCAGAGGGATTCCATGCAAGTATGGCTTTTTCTTGCTCGCTCAATGCTGCAGAGACCTCATGTAGACTCATATCCACATTCTTAGCTTGAGACGATGAAGAAGCCAACGAAAGGTCACTTTTTTTAGTTTCTTTTGATGCCGGCTTAACACTCACTTGGGCAACTTTCTGCGTCTCATCACCATCCAACGAATTTGTTTGAACTAAAGGCACAACACTTTGTTTAATGGCGGGCCCTTCTTTCGATCCAATACTCTCGATTTTATCAGGCTTCGCCAACGCTTCACTTGAGGTAGCAATAGACGTTTTTGCAATACTTGAAACATCGGAACTTACTTCAGCTACAACACCAAGCTTCGATTGTGAAAGAGCTGCCGCAGAAGAAGAGGAAGCCTGCAATTGCGGCCCTATTGGAACAGGAGAAGACACAGCTTTATCAAGTACTTTTGGCGTTGAATCCCGCCCCATATAAAGATAGCCAAACAACAACCCTCCCAACAACACAGAGGTTGCAACAATATGGGGAATAATTTGACTTGATCTGGCAGATATAGAATTCTTAGGCACAGAAACTGAAGCCAAGAGCTTTTCCTGAGCACTCTCATGCAAGGACAGCAACCGTCCCTGAGATTGGCGCCACCAAGGCTCCACACCACTCTCGGTGAAAACTTCTGGCCCCAAATAATCTGCCATTTCCATACGGAAATTAAGATAATCTACAGACTCACCCAGAGAGAATTTTTCAAGCAGGAAATCTGTCAGTATGAGATTAGGTGCATCTATATGTTCTAATCTACTCAAGAAATGAGGCTCAGCAAATAATACTAAGTGCAATCGTGATTCAACGTTTTCCTGAAGCAAATTGATCAGATCTAAAACAACATTGCTATCTAAATGGTGAGCATTATCGACAATTAATACTACCAACCCCTCTTGCTCTGTTTTTTTTCTACAAAAGTCTACAAACTCTAACGAGCTTTGTAGCTCAAATTGCTCATAAACCTCTGCTAACAAAGAGCCTATGCGACTATTAATCTGCCCCTCAACAAAACATATATCATCCGCATCATCAAGCCCATCAATTAATGCTTGCGCCATACGAGTTTTACCCACCCCATATTCACCAGCCACCACCAATAAGTTATGACTGAACTGGCACAAATGGAGCAACTGCTCGAGGATTTGCCTACGCTGGGCACCAGTATAAAATGGGAAATGAGGGTCATCTACAAAAGGATCTATCGATAGTCCATAGCGCTGACGATAATCGGACATAAGCTGAGACTCAACATCAATTTGGGATGTTGAACTCTCATATGAACGATCAGTATCATCTAATAAGCCATGATCAGAATCTGTGGAGAAAGAGGGTTCTGTCCTCATAATCGATATCTCTATAAATAATTAACGACAAGCAGAAAATGTTTGTAGCAATAAGCTTTTGTCTATCTCACTGGTAACCACAGCACAACCCAAAGATGTCAAAAGCACTAAACGTAAACGCCCATCCAAGACTTTTTTATCAACCCCCATAAGCTCAATGAAGTTCTCAGCCGTCATATTTTCAGGAGCTTTGGTCGGTAAATTTGCGCGCTGCAAAAGCTCAATAATTCGACGCAAATCGGATTCTGAAATATCGCCTCGACGCATTGATAAATCTGCAGCCATAACCATACCCGCGGCAACAGCTTCTCCATGCAACCAATTTCCGTAGCCTTGCGCAGTTTCAATCGCATGACCAAAAGTGTGCCCCAAGTTTAAGATAGCGCGAATGCCTCCTTCATGTTCATCCTGCACAACAACCTCGGCTTTATTTTCACAAGAGCGAAGCACCGCGTATGACAAAACCTCTTCATCTCCTTGCATTAATAATTCAATATTTTTCTCAAGCCAAACAAAAAAATCATAATCGGAAATCAAGCCGTATTTAATGACCTCAGCCAAACCAGCAGAGACTTCACGCGCAGGCAAGCTTTTGAGAAGAGAAATGTCTGCAACAACAGCTTGCGGCTGATAGAACGCACCTATCATGTTTTTGCCCATCGCATGATTCACACCGGTCTTTCCACCAACGGAAGAGTCCACCATGGATAAAAGTGTTGTAGGTATTTGAATAAAATTCACGCCTCTTTGATAAGAAGCGGCGGCAAAACCTGTCATATCACCAACTACCCCACCTCCCAGAGCTATAAGAGTTGTTGTGCGGTTATGTCTTTCTGTTAACAGGGCAGTAAAAATTTCATTTAGGGTTGTAAGATTTTTATGCGCCTCGCCATCAGGCAAAATCACAGTAGCAATATTAAAGCCGGCTAAACTATTTTTTAATTGTTCTAGATAAATGGGCGCAATAGTTTCATTGGTAACAATGCAAGCCTGCTGGCCATGAATATGAGGGCTAAATATATGAGGGCTGGAGAGCAAATTAGTACCAATAAAAATTGGGTAGCTACGATCTCCAAGAGCAACAGAAAGTGTTTTCATAACAAGACTCTTTCGCAAAAAATATTTGGCGCTACTTTACCACATAGCGCTGAATATTTTTTGTCGAAATCAGAGGCTTAATTAACAGAACCAACCAAGCTGGCAATTTCTTGGGCAACCAGTTTTGGAGAGCGTCGATCTGTGTTGATTACAAAATCCGCTGCTTCACGATAAAGAGGATCTCGTAGCGCAACCAAATCAATAATCTTTTGACGGGGATTTTCAACTTGTAGTAATGGCCGTTTTTTGTCGCGAGCAGTTCTTTCCACAAGCTGTTCGATGGACGCTGTTAGATAACAGACATAGCCTGATAACTTCATAATTTCACGATTTTGAGCTCGCAAAATAATTCCGCCCCCGGTCGCTATAACAACATCTTGTCCTTTAGATAGCTCATCCAAAACAGCAGATTCACGATCCCGGAATCCTTCTTCGCCTTCCATATCAAAAATCCAAGGGATATCTGCACCCGTTCGATCCTCAATAACTTTATCACTATCACGAAAGCTAAGATGAAGCTCCGCCGCAAGAACACGGCCTATAGTAGATTTGCCGGCCCCCATAGGACCGACAAGGTAGATGTTACGTTTTTGCATTAATTCGTCATTTTGTCTGCAATAATTTTAGGTGTAATGAAGATCAATAACTCAGTTTTGGTTTCGCCCGTAATGGTTTTCTTAAAAAGTCGGCCAAGATACGGAATATCCCCCAATACAGGCACTTTTACCTCTGACCTATTGGCATCAATACCAAATACCCCACCCAAGACAACCGTTTCACCATTTGGCACCAACACCTTGGTATTTATCTGATTGATATCAATCGTCAAGCTACCTGTTGCTGTAACCTCACCAATTGAATCCTTACTGATATTCAAATCCATTATCACATGATTATCTGGCGTAATTTGGGGCGTAACTTCCAGCTTCAGCACTGCTTCTTTAAAGCCCGTACTCGTCGCTCCACTTGCAGAGCTCTCCAAGAAAGGAATCTGTTTACCTGATTTAATCATTGCCATTTGTTTATCGCTAGTAACAACTTTCGGCTGAGAAACTATCTCAGCATAACCGGCATTTTCTAGAGCGGACAACTCTAAGTCCAAGAAACCATTATCGGTAAGAATCCCAGCAGCAATACTACCTGCCGTGTCACCAGCACCAAAATCAACAACTTTGTCTACTGGTGAAGGAGTAGTAGCTCCTGCAACGGTTCCATTGACTAAGGCATCATAGGGGCGCCCAAGACCTTCACTAGAGCCAGACACCTGAACCAATCTACCATCTGTCTTACCATAAGTTATGCCGCCCCAACGTACACCCAATTCACGGCGGAAGTTAGAGTTAGCAATCACAAGACGAGCTTCAATCATTACTTGACGAATAGGTATGTCGATTTGATCAACCAGCTTCTTGAATGCCTCAATCCGGTCGGCTGTGTCTGTGACAATGATGGAATTGGTCCGTTCATCTACAATTGCTTGCCCACGCTCCGATAGAACACTACCAGTTGATTGGTTACCTCTACCACCTGCAGAGGCTCCCGATCCACCAGAGCGGCCACCAAACAGCGCAAACATTTCGCTTGCATTGGCATAACGGACACGCAAATATTCAGTTCGTAGGGGAGCCAATTCTTCTAACTGTTTTCTTGTCGATAACTCTTGGCGCTCTCTCTCTGCAATTTCTGCAGCTGGTGCAATCATCATTACATTGCCATCAACGCGCTTATCCAAGCCTTTTGTTTTCAGCACTAACGACAAAGCTTGATCCCAAGGTACATTTTCCAAGCGCAACGTTATACGACCTTGAACTGTATCGCTTGCAACCAAATTTAAGTCTGTGAAGTCAGCGATAATCTGTAATATGGCTCTAACTTCAATGTCTTGAAAGTTAAATGATAGTACCTCACCACTAAATTCAAAATCCTTCTTCTTATCTTTCTTCTCTTGTTCCGTTAAAGGCTTAACACTTAGCACATACTCGTTATCCGTTTGGTATGCCATGTAGTCAAACTCCCCAACCGCAGATACATTCAACGTAGAGTTTGAACCCTCCTGTGAAGCATTAACGATGGTTACAGGTGTCGCAAAATCAGCAACATCTAGTCTCCGACGCAATTCCGTTGGCAAAGCAACATTCGCAAATGACAACTTAACTCCAGCCCCAGTACTTACAAGATCTGCACTTACATGAGGATCGGACAAGGTCACAACTACGCGTCCCTCACCGGACTGGCCGCGGCGGAAATCAATATTCGATATGGCTGACTGTCCAGCTTTAATCGTCGACGTAGATTCCTTTTTATTTGCAACAATTAGTGGTTTAGGTTCAGACACCCTACTTGCAGCATTAGCTCCACGATTTGCTCCAACTTCAACAACAAACGCATTCCCCTCTTTTCTCGTTGTATATGAAGTCAGCTCATTCAAATTTAAAATTAAACGAGTGCGCCCTTCTGTTGATAACAACATTGCACTTTGGCCATTATCGAAAGCTAGTGGAAAGCGGCGCTCTTTCAATTCACTAACAGAATCAGGAAAGTCCAAAACAATACGAGCAGGCTTCTCGATCGTATAGCCTTTGGGGTCTGGTGGAGTATCGCTAAACTGTACTCTTACCTCAAAACGCTCGCCAGGAAGCTCTGCTGTATTGAAGGCATTTATAGAGTTTGCCAAACCTAGAGGTGAGAGCAAGCAAAGTATTAATAAAATTTTATTGCGCATATTTAACCCCAATAAGAACAGAACACGCATGACTGATTATTCCTTTGCAACTAGCTTAATAATTCTGGGACGTTCGACCCAGCCATTCGAGCCATCAGCAATAATCTCCATGACTTCTAGCTGCGTTTTTTCTGTAGAAATAATTTTGCCGAAACTTTTACCCATATAATTTCCGATGGTAACCGGAGTAACCTTACCTTGCCCATCATCTATCAAAGCCCAGAGCTTTCCTGATTTAGATAAGGTGCCCACCATGTTTAGACTGGCTATATTAAATCCTTCTAAATACTCCTTTTCACGGGTCAAATCCGGCTCAACTGTGCGGCCACCTTTAGTCTCTTTTTCAATAGGTGCAGGGCGCTCAAATGGACTACGTAAAGTCATGGCGCTATAAGCAAAGGGCTGATAAGGCTTAAAGGGAGGTAAAGGATCTATTTGCCCCTGTGGTCTACGCTTAGCCTCAGCCATAAAATCTCGCAAATCTTGCTGATCCGATGAGGAACTACACGCAGATAACAATAAAACAACTGCAAAAAACTCAATCAACAACAGGATAGATTTCATTTTACTTCTCCTGTGTTTTATATTTATAAGTTTTAGCGGCTATTTGCATATTCAATAAACCACCGCTTTTTTTAGTGATGCTGTAATTGTGCAAAGTCACGATACGAGGCATTGATGCTATACCACTTATGAAACCAGCCATATCGTGATATCCACCATCAACATTTATCCTAAAAGGCACCTCAATGTAGAATTCAGCCGCTCTTTCACTTTCCATCGTCGTTGCATTTATTGTCAAACCACTTTCACGACCTTTTGAACCTATATCATCAAGTAAACCCGGTACCTGTGAATCACTTGGTAATCGACTCAACAGAGACTTAAAAGTTTTATCCATCTCAACCATTTGAGCCTTGTAAGCATCTAAGTTAGCAGCTTCAAAACTTTTAGTTTCATACGACTTACGCAAAGAAACTTCTTTGACCCTAACCTCCTCTAACTCTTCGTTTAGGTCACTAATCTTGACGTAATAAGTTAACGCAAAAATAACAAAGACCAGCAAGATCAAAACAAAAACCTTTGCTGGCACAGGCCACACACCCATTTTGTCAAAATCGACATTATTAGGATCAAAGCCTCTAATTTGCTCAAGGGTATCTTTAATCGCCATGATTACTTGCCTCCCGCATTTGTAGCGGTTGCAGGATTAGCGCCGCTTTTATCATTTGAAACCACAGCAGTCATATCAGGTTCGACTGTATTTACAGTCATTTTAAAAGCTTGCGCCTGATCACCCTCGCTAGGCACAGCAACAACAGAAGTTAAATTAGGGCCAGCAAACCAATCTGATGCATCTAAGTTTCGCATCAGAGTTGCAACACGATTATAAGATTCAGCAATTCCCTCCAAACTTAAAACATTTCCTTGGCTGCTCAACATAGTGATATGGACACCATCTGGTATTGAGCGTACGAAATTATCAAAATACCTAACAATTAACGGACGGGTTCCTTGCAAATCCTGAATAATTTTTATGCGAGCCAACAAATCATCACGAACTTTTTTGAGATCAGCAATTTCTTTTACTTGCTTATCAAAATTTGCAATCTCAGTCTCTAGTAAATGATTTCGCGCTTGCTGATTTTCAATCGACGATTCGACACTCACAACCCACAAATACGCCAGCAATCCTGACAATAAAACTACGCCACCAATAACGGCAAGAAACTGCTCTTTCTTCTCTTTGCGATAGGCTTCACGCCACGGCAATAAGTTAATCTTTGCCATTAGTCGAAACTCCTCATCGCAAGGCCAGTCACAATCATGAGCGATGGCGCATCATTAGCCAGAGATACAGCATTCACACGCGAGGATACCGACATGCGCGCGAATGGATTTGCTACCACAGTTTGTGTGCCGAGCTTTTCTTCAATCAAACTCACCAAACCTTCAAGCGAGGCGACGCCTCCTGCAAGAATGATGTAATCAACATCATTGTATTGGCTGGCAGAGAAAAAGAATTGCAACGAGCGAGTGACTTGCTGCACTACAGCCTCTTTGAAAGGAGCCAATACTTCGGATTCGTAATCGTCTGGCAAGCCGCCCTGTTTCTTAGCCAAACCGGCCTCTTCGCGCGACAAACCGTAACGGCGTTGAATCTCTTCCGTCAGTTGCTTGCCACCGAAAAGCTGCTCTCTGGTATAAACAGTTTTACCATCAACCAACACACTCAGCGTGGTCATGGTGGCACCTATATCAATGATGGCCACAACTTGGCCTTCCTGATCTTCAAGCTGCTCTGAGATCAACTCGAAAGCACGCTCCATACTGTAGGCTTCAATATCAACCTTTTCAGGAATCAGCTCAGACAACTGCAACACACCAGCGCGCATCTCAACATTTTCGCGGCGACATGCAGCCAGCAATACTTCAACTTGTTCAGGATTGCGTGGAGAAATGCCCTGAACTTCGAAGTCGATAGCAACCTCCTCCAAGGGGAAGGGGATGTACTGATCAGCCTCTAGGGAAATTTGGGTTTCCATAGCGTCATCGCTCAAACCTGCCGGCAGATCGATCAGCTTAGTGATCACTGCTGAGCCCGCCACCGCAACGGCGGCGTGCTTAAGCTTGGTTTTGGATTGTTTGACCATAGATCGAATGACCTCGGCCACCGCCTCTTGGTCATTGATATTTTTCTCAACCACCGCATTAGGTGGCAGGGCTTTAACCGCATAGGTCTCAACTCGGTAGCGATCACCGTGACGAGTGAGTTCCAACAGTTTTACCGAGGTTGAACTGATATCCAACCCGATAACCGGTCTCGCTTTTTTTTCGAGGAAGCTTAAAATGCCCATTTTTCTATCTATATCCGTAACTTAGACGTTGTTTATGTTATAGCACTTTAACTTAAGCCTGCAACAAACAGATGAATATGTAAACAGTCAAAAAGCTCGTATAATGCCGGCCAATCGCTACAAATTCGCTAACCTATTAATTCCCTTAGAAAAAATGTTAAATAAAAAATCCGTATTCAGTATTGTTTTTTGGTTGTTACTTGCAGGCACAAGCGTTACCGCGGTTACATTCGCAGGGCTTTACCTGTACTTGAGCCCCAAGTTACCACCCGTCGATAGCCTTCGACAGGTTAAATTACAGACCCCGCTGAGAGTTTATTCAAGTGACGGGAAACTAATTGGTGAGTTTGGTGAACAGCGTCGCACACCATTGAAATATAACCAGATTCCGCCGCTTTATCTGAAGGCATTATTGGCGGCAGAAGACGCCGAATTCTTCGAGCATCATGGCGTTTCTCTAAAAGGCATGTTGCGCGCAGCTTCACAAATATTAAAATCCGGCGAGATTCAGTCCGGCGGTAGCACACTTACGCAGCAATTAGCGCGCGATTTCTTCTTAAGCCGTAAACAAGTTTTTTCACGAAAATTCAATGAAATCCTACTTTCGATACAAATTGAGCAGGAGTTCACAAAAGAAGAAATTTTAGAGCTCTTTAACAATAAGATGTTCTTCGGCAACCGCGCTTACGGCCTGCAAGCAGCCGCCCAGATCTACTACGGCAAAGATGTACAGGAATTAACCATAGCACAGAACGCCATGATCGTCGGAATGCTCAAAGCCCCCTCCGCCTACAACCCCATTGCCAACCCCAAACGCGCAATGACCCGCCGCAACTGGATCATTGGCCGCATGTATGAACTCAAGTTTATTGAGAAAGCGGCCTATGATGTAGCGATTCGCGAGCCCAATACCGCCACTATTCATGGCAGTGGCCAAGAGACCCAAGCACCTTATATTTCTGAAATGGCACGCAAAGAAGCGATTGATCGCTTTGGTGAGGCAGCCTATACCGATGGCTACAAAGTTTACACAACAGTCGATAGCTCTATGCAAGCTGCCGCGCAAGCTGCAGTTATTAATGGCTTGATAAATTACGATGAGCGCCACGGTTACCGAGGACCAGAGCGTCGTCTAGCGCCATCTGCCAGCCCCGACCTAGAAGACTGGCAGGATCAACTGCAATCCATGCCACCTTTAGGCGGACTTGAAGCCATGGCGATTACTGCAGTAGCAGATAAGAGCATCACCCTATTGCAAGCCAATGGCGAAAAACTCGAACTGGATTGGCAACACGGCCTTTCAGACAAGCGTCCCTATATCAGCGAAGATAGTCGCGGCGCGGCGCCAAAATCAGCTAAAGACTTTTTACATATTGGCGATGTCGTTCGTGTTGGCAAAGATAAAGATGGCCAGCCTCGCCTTACACAGGTTCCAGAAGCCCAGAGTGCGCTTATATCGCTCGACCCTATGAGCGGAGCAATACGCGCCCTTGTTGGTGGCTTTGATTTTAACCAAAGCCATTTCAACCGTGTTTTACAAGGTGCACGCCAACCAGGGTCGAGCTTTAAACCACTGGTTTATACCTGCGCACTCGAAAATGGTTTCACGCCCGCCACCATGATTAACGATGCACCGATAGTTATTCGCAATGAATGGACCGGTGAAATTTGGCGACCAGAAAACGATGAGGGCGAGTTTGACGGCCCCATTAGTTTCCGTAGAGCGCTCTACAGATCCAAAAACTTGGTATCAATTCGCATCCTAAAAAGCCTTGGAGTCGATACTGTTATCAACAGTTTGGAACGATTCGGTTTTAACAAGAAAGAGTTCCCTCGCGAGCTGGCATTAGCACTTGGCGCACACGCATTAACCCCCATGCAAATGGCAACGGCTTACGCCTCATTTGCTAATGGCGGCTATAAAATCGATCCCTATCTCATTAGCCGTATCGAAAACGGTAAAGGAGAGGTAGTGTTTGAGGCAAATCCAAAACGCGTTTGTAAAACCTGCCCTGATACGCCAGCGCCTGCAGACCCCAGCAGCACTGAAGCTGATAAGGCATCTGGTGAGACTGTGATTGAACCGCAACACGCACCACGCATTATTGATGCGCGTGTCGCCTACATCATGGATTCAATCTTAAAGGATGTAGTCGACAAAGGGACGGGGGTCTCTGCCAAGTCACTGGGACGCACCGATTTAGCAGGCAAAACCGGTACCACCAACGGCCCGCGCGACCTGTGGTTTTCCGGCTATAACCCCAATTTGAACACTACGGTTTGGGTAGGTATTGATAAGAATACGCCACTGGGCAGAAGAGAGTTTGGCTCAACGGCGGCGCTGCCAATTTGGATCGACTTTATGCGCACCGCATTGGAAGGAATCCCAAACCAAATCACTCGCCAACCTGAGGGTATAGTGACAGTGCGCATCAATCCCGAAACAGGCAAACCCGCACAACCGGGCGATACCAATGCGATTTTCGAGATATTTCCCACCGAAATATCGGCCGAAGGCTCAACTCCAGCAGGTATCGCCGAAGAAGCTCCCGCCGATGAAACATTGCCAGAGGGTGTGCTTTAAAAAGCCACCCAAAACGGAATTAGTCATCTCTAAAATAAAAATGCCGAGTGTTTTCACACTCGGCATTTTTATTTTCTAGCTTGGGGGAATTCACCAAGCGAATAAATACCTGCTTATTTCTTACCGCCAATACGGCTGCCGAAACGCTTGGTGAACTTGTCAATACGACCACCGGTGTCAACGATTTTTTGCTTGCCAGTGTAGAACGGGTGGCATTCGCTGCACACGTCTACGTGGAACTCGCTTTTACCCATGGTAGAAGCAGTAACGAAGTTGTTGCCGCAGCTGCAGCTAACAGTTACTGGAACGTAATTTGGATGAATTTCTGGTTTCATGATGTCTTGCCTAAGTAATCTGTGCCGCCACCCGAACGTAAGCCGAGCACCGCACATCGGTTAATAAAATTGGCTCTTTTAGAGAGGCGGCGATGCTACCAGAATTCAGCCTCAAAGCAAGTAAAAATCCATCTCAGACTAAGGTTTTGCAGAAATATCCACCATCAAACTAAAAGACAAATCCATTAAAAAAGGAGCCGAAGCTCCCTTTTTTTGTCTCACCCAATTTAAATTAAGGCTTCTTCGACCAGACTTTACACCAGCCGGTGGCGCTGACTTGTTTACCGGGGAACAAATTACAACCTAAGGCTTTTACATCACCTTTTGCTTGCGCACAGTTAGCGCAGTTACTACCTGCCACAGTAGACTGAGTGACATAACCCAAAGCTTTAGCCTGCGGATCTTCAGCAGTAAGTGGTACATCTGCAGCTACTGCCACATTGCACACTGGAATTAAGGCTAAGCCCGCAGCTGCGCCCGATATTTTCATAAAATCTCTACGGTTCATAGATCTATCCTCGTAACAAGTTATTGTCGGTTAATCACTTACTGCACGGTGAACTCACTGTGTTGACGCTACAACTTCAGCCACCATTCGCCAAGGCTTGCCATCACACGCCCGATAATGTGGGCAGTTTGATTGACATCCTCGACAGGGTAAGCGTTCGTCTTGTTGAGCCGGCGGTAAATCTTGAGTATTGGGTTCAGTCATTGCCTTAATCCTCGTCCATTGTTAACCATCTTGTACGAGAATAATTTGATTTAAGACCAGATTTACACTTATTTTCTTAATTTGACGTTAGCCACACGCTTAAAATCTCCCTTCACTCTAGCAAGAGATAGGCTATCCTGCGCGACTGTTTTGCTTTGTTCTGTTGATACATTCCTGATATGCCAAAAACTATTCTAGAAATTGCGCTACCCACGCCTCTGCGCCGACGCTTTGATTACTTGGCGCCCGCCGATATGAGTGACCTAGACGCCAGCGAATTATCAGCGGGGGTATTGGTGCGAGTGCCATTTGGGCACCAAGAAATGACAGGCGTATTGATTCAAACTAAAAGCCATACGGATCAAAACATCGAAAAGTTGCGCCCCGCTTTGGCCGTTATCGATCGAATACCTGCGTTGGATACTGCCCTACTTGATCTTATCTTGTGGGCCGCCGATTACTACCAATGCCCAGAAGGCGAAGCTCTCAGCACAGCCCTGCCCGCACTGTTGCGCCAAGGCGAAGCTGCCGAAGAGCGCCGTGAAGCTTGCTGGCAACTCACAACTGAAGGTAAAGGTCTGCCTGCTGGAGCGCTTAAGCGCGCACCCAAACAAGCGCTGTTATTGGATGCATTACAGGAACACAAAAAACTTAGCCGAAGCGATATTGGGGCCTTGGAAATTCCCGCCAACATCATTAAAACGCTTACCGATAAAGGCATTATTGAAAAAACAGTAGCCGATGAGGCTGAGCCAGAAAAATCAGTCAATATCTTCCGCCAAGCCCCACTAAACCTGAGCGATGAGCAGCAAATCGCCTTCGATCAAATCAGATTTGGACAATTTCAAGTCAGCCTTTTAGATGGTGCAACCGGGAGCGGTAAAACCGAAATCTATCTCCAAGCCATTGCCAAGGTATTGGAACAAGGTCAGCAAGCTTTAGTCTTGGTCCCAGAGATTGGCTTAACACCTCAAACCATCGCCCGTTTCCAAAAGCGCTTTGCAGTAGAAGTAGCGGCGCTACATTCCGGCCTAAACGACCGCGAGCGCCTTGATGCTTGGCTGCAAGCTAGATCAGGCAAAGCCCGAATTCTGATTGGTACCCGCTCGGCTATTTTCACCCCCATGCCCAAGCTCGGCATTATTGTTATCGATGAAGAGCACGACGGTTCTTTCAAACAGCAAGATGGCTTTCGCTATTCCGCCCGTGATCTCGCGGTAGTACGCGCTAATCGATTGCAAATCCCCTTGGTACTCGGCTCGGCGACAGCATCGCTAGAGACACTCAACAATGCCCAACAAGGGCGATATCAGCATTTGCGCTTACGCGCTCGCGCGGGCAACGCCAAGCCGCCGGAAATTCAATTGCTGGATATTCGCGGTCAAACACTTACAGAAGGTTTTGCGCTAGAAACAAAAATTGCCATAGGCAACGAATTAGCAGCGGGTAACCAAGTTTTAGTATTTCTCAATCGCCGCGGCTACGCCCCCACACTGGAATGTCATGATTGCGGCTGGCTGGCAAGCTGCCCGCATTGCGATGTGCGCATGACCGTGCACCAAACCCCGCGTCACCTACATTGCCACCACTGCGGCCACCAGCGCGCACTGCCGCGCAACTGCCCGAGTTGCAAAAGCAGCAAGTTGCAACCGCTGGGGCAAGGTACAGAGCGCAGCGAGATTGCCCTACGTGATTGGTTTCCCGACACGCCAATTATCCGCGTTGACCGCGACTCCACACGCAATAAAAACGCCATGGATAAAATCCTCAACGAAGTTCACCAAGGCGAGCCCTGCATTTTAATCGGTACCCAAATGCTCGCCAAAGGCCACCACTTTGCGGATGTAACCTTGGTCGTCATCATCGATGCTGATGCCGGTCTATTCAGTACCGATTTCCGCGGCCCCGAACGCATGGGTCAACTTTTGCTGCAGGTTTCAGGTCGCGCTGGCCGCGCCGAAAAACCGGGGCGCGTGATTTTGCAAAGCCATCACACCGATCATCCGCTAGTACAGACTCTATTTTTCAAAAGCTACCAAGCCTTTGCCGATTTGATTTTGCAAGAACGACAAATCACACAACTACCACCCTATCGCTACCTCGCACTCTTGCGCGCAGAAACCAAACGCCCAGAAATAGCCTTGGATTTTTTAAAACTCGCGCGCCACGAAGCCGAAGCAGTTTTTCCACCGAGCCCACAACTGAATTACCTTGGCCCGCTACCCGCAATGATTGAAAAACGCGGCGACCGATTCCGTTTTCAATTGCAATTCAACAGTGCGCAACGCAAACCATTGCAACATTTGTTAGCGCAGCTGGTAGAAAAGCTAGAGGCAAACGCCTTAAGCAAACGCGTGCGATGGGCAGTAGACGTTGACCCATCAGAGATGGGATAAATAAAAGGAACTCTCTTTAAACTCATAGAATGTTGACAACACATTTATAAACTGCAACTATGTTGCACATACAACAAAGTGATAAGACGCCATGTTTGACCGCTGCCTTTATTTCAACTCTAATATTTTAATTAGAAAAATCGAAAAGATCTGGGTAGACGCTTACTCAGACGTAAATTTAGCGCCAGCACATGCATACCTCCTACGTTTAGTGTTAGAAAAACCGGGCTTGGCGCAAAAGGAAATCGTTGTGGAGCTATCATTGGATAAATCCACAATTACACGCTTTATCGATAAGATGGTTATCGACGGTTATCTCTACCGTGCAGCCTCACCAACAGGAAATCTTAAAGAACAATTCATATACCCAACTGACAAAGCTATCGAACTAAAAGAAAAACTGAACACCATAGGCTCTGACTTGTACAAAAAAATGCAATCTCTATTCTCAGCCGAAGAATTGAAATCAATTGTTGGGTGGATTCGTAGCGCAAATCAGAAGCTTTAATTTTTTTAACTACATAGTTGCACATACAACAATATAAGGTGAGAAAATGCCATTCGTAAACATCAAAGTAACCAATGAATCTGTGACATCCGAACAAAAACAACAATTGATTGCAGGTGTTACACAGCTACTACAGGAGGTTTTACATAAAAACCCTGCAACCACATTTGTCATTATCGATGAGATCAATACCGACAACTGGGGCGTAGCAGGCAAGCAGGTCACTAGCCTTAGACAACAGCAAAATTCACCACTTGATAAATAGAGGTTCATATGTCCAGTAATTTTTTTGTGCTTTCAGCAATTGCACTAAATGTATTTATGATTGTATACACCCTGTGGGTGCTGTCGCTTAATACCTCAGGAAAAATGCCATGGTCCATAGGCGCCGCTCTTTTTGTTTGGCTATGCGGGCTACATTTGTTTATTCACCATCAGCTACTCTTCCCGCAAAGCATATCTGGCATCGCATTTTTGATGATCATTTTTGCAGCGGTTGGTTTAGTCGGTTTAGCGTTGCTATTAACACCCGCTATCCGTAAGCGACTACTTGGGTTAACACAAGAACAACTCATGCTAATGCAAGGAATTCGCGTCTTTTTTGGTGCCGGTTTTTTAATGCAGGCAGCCCAGTCACACATACCATTAACCTTTGGTGTCATTGATGGTTTTACCCATATAACCGCAGGCTTTCTTGGCTTAATCGCTGCATTTACCGCATCCAAAAAACTGTACGGAAATTCACGGATATTATTTGCGAATATTTTTGGTTTAGCCGACATTCTGATCGTAGCCTCATCGATTGCATTAATTTTACTACCCGAGCTTGGGCCGCACCACACCATGATGTACGCCGTATTTTTACCTGCGCCTTTATGGCTGTGGTTTCATATAATTTCATTGTGGAAACTACTAAACGATAAGCACTCACTGCTTAGGAATGAATAGATGAGCAGCGCAATAAATACCAACTCTATAAACCCACGACTTACCACTACACGAAGTAAAATCTGCATAAGTTAGCAACTTTAAAAATCCTGTTTATCTTGCTTCACTTAAAGACTATTTACGTGGTTAAATTGCAAGCGAGCGTTGAACTCTCAGTGGATTGCAAAGGAATATATTTTTGGAGCAAAAATATACCTCGCTGCTTGCTGCTGGGAGGGTTGATTTGTGCAGGTGAATTTTTTCAAGGAATTATTATGTCGTATACCGCTGTATTACTGGGTTTGTGCCAATTTTTATTTATGGCGGCGGTTGCTGTTGGCTTAGCATTCAATGCGCTTGTAGGAAAAGATTTAGCACCTTCACCCAGCATGGCAACCTTGCCATTATTTTTTATGATGGGTGGCACAGCAGCCTTAACACTTTCTATGCCTAAAATTCTGGCACAATTTGGTTATCGTAAAGCATTTATTGCCGGTGCATTAATGGGCGCGCTGGGCGGCATATGCGCCGTGCTGGCCAACCTAATCCAATCGTTTAGCTTATTTTGTTTGTCGGGTATTTTCATGGGGCTGTATCAAGCCTCAGCTATGTATTATCGTTTTGCAGCAGCAGATGCCGTATCAGCAGAGCACAAAGGTTCTGCTATTGCGTGGGTGTTAAATGGTGGAATTTTAGCAGCATTTATAGGCCCACTTATTGGTAGCCACAGCTTGCATTTTTTTAGTGTGGATTATGTTGGCTCCTACGCCGCTACCGCCCTACTCGCTTTTATTGCATTACCACTTTTATTCTTTGTGCCACTGACTCCTCGCAGCCAAGGTGCGTCGCTTCCCGCATTTTCATTTCGTTCAATAAATTTTCACGCCTTTTGTGCGATGCTATTTTGCACCAGCGGCTACGCCATGATGGGCATGGTGATGATCGCAAGCCCATTAGCTATGTCTGGTTGCGGTTATCACCCGCACGATGCCGCCAGTGTTATTCAGTGGCACTTATTGGGCATGTTTGCGCCTTCTTTAATCACCGGAAAAATGATTGCTCGGTTTGGCGCACAAAAAATTGCATTAATGGGTGTGGTCATTTTATTGACTGGTTGCGCTCTGGCATTATTAGGAACAAATTTAAATGTTTTCCATTTTTCATTGTTAACGGTGGGGATTGGTTGGAACCTGATGTACATGGGCGGCAGCACTTTGCTTGCTCAGATTGCAGATCCAGGTTTACGCAGCCGCTTACAATCGATTAATGAATTTGTCACCTTCGCTTGCATAACGCTTATTTCTGGATTAACCGGCTGGCTTTATGAAAGCTTGGGATGGCAGGCAATTATTTATATTGCAGTTACTCTGTTATTAACGGTAATGGCGACTATTTTAATGGGGCAATATCGTCACTCACGTCTCGTAGAGAATAAGTAAATTTAAAACAAGTGATAGCGCGTAACGCAAATATTTCCTTGCGCAGCGGGTAGAAAAGTTAAAAGCAAATGCATTGAGCTAATGCGATGGATGTTACTCATCTGAAATGAGTTAAAGCAATTCTGAAATCTGTGACAAAAAACAGATTCGCTCGCATCTAAAATAGGGTTTAATCTGTAATACATGTATCCCCACGCTGCTGAAAACTCATGCACCAGCCCATTACCGAAACAATGATTCCTGTCTATCAGCCCCCGCCCAGTTTTTTGCAGCGCTGGCGACGGAGACTGGTTAAGCTGGCACTGCTTGCATTTGCCGTGTGGGGATTACTCGTTGCGGCCATTTGGAACCTACAAGAAAAACTGTTATTTCACCCTGAACCTCTCAACCCAGAATTCAAGTTTGATCTGCCTTACACCTCAGAAGTCTTTATTGATGTACCCCATGCAAAATTACATGCGCTCTATTTGCATCAACCCGCGGCGCAAAGCAAAGGTATAGTGCTGTTTCTACACGGAAATGCAGGCAATCTGGAGACTTGGTTTACCCATACGGATTTTTGGTTGAGCACAGGCTATGACGTGCTTATGCCCGATTATCGCGGCTTTGGCAAAAGCACAGGCAAAATCGAAAATGAAGCCCAATTAAACGAGGATGTGGAGCAAGCGTGGAACTACGTTGCACACAACTACAAGGATAAGAAAAAGGTTTTTTATGGCAGGTCGCTTGGCACTGGCTTGGCCGCTAAGCTCGCGACTCAAACACCTGCGGATTTAGTGGTTTTGGTATCGCCCTACACCAGCATGACGGCCATGGCTCGGGAATATTATCCTTGGGTACCCTCGTTTATTCTTCGTTATCCTTTAAAAACCGATCAACTTTTACCCCAACTCAACACCAAGATTCTTTTACTGCACGGCACCAGTGATCGGCTTATCTCC
>JACCDN010868715.1_pt1 | contig 18483 bp, 17 predicted proteins | sample 7441691 | NCBI WGS metagenome assembly JACCDN01 (sample SAMN15323439, study PRJNA562643) | freshwater metagenome | isolation source: river surface water | place: USA:Blue River Watershed | collected 2017-08-16
CCTGACGCGCAAAAAAATTCCCCTTATGAATGTGGTTTTGAGGCATTTGAAGATGCCCGTATGAAATTCGACGTTCGTTATTACCTTGTTGCTATTCTGTTTATTCTTTTTGATTTAGAAATCGCGTTTTTATTCCCTTGGGCTGTTGTGATTAAGGAAATCGGTTTGTTTGGATTCCTTGCCATGATGGTATTCCTTGGTATTTTGGTCGTTGGCTTTATCTATGAATGGATGAAGGGTGCGCTAGAGTGGGAATAAATAAACCTAATTTGATGAAGGTTGCCAAATGAGCATCGAGGGCATTTTAGAAAAAGGCTTTGTGACCACGAGTCTTGATACGGTGATTAATTACACCCGTACTGGTTCTTTGTGGCCAATGACATTCGGTTTGGCTTGTTGTGCGGTAGAGATGATGCACGCAGGCGCTTCACGTTATGACTTAGACCGTTTTGGTGTGGTGTTCCGCCCAAGTCCTCGTCAGTCTGATGTGATGATTGTGGCTGGTACTCTGGTGAATAAGATGGCGCCAGCGCTTCGCAAGGTTTACGATCAAATGGCTGAGCCACGTTGGGTGATCTCAATGGGTTCGTGTGCTAATGGTGGTGGTTATTATCACTACTCTTACGCTGTGGTGCGTGGATGTGATCGCATCGTACCTGTGGATGTCTATGTGCCTGGTTGTCCGCCAACTGCTGAAGCTTTGCTTTACGGCATTATTCAGTTGCAAAACAAAATCAAACGTACCAATACGATCGCTCGCTAAGGATAAGAAAACATGACGACGCGATTAGAAAAGTTGACCGAAAATGTCCAATCAGTGCTTGGCGAGAAAATCACCAAGCTCACTGTTGATTTAAACGAACTGACCATTGAATGTAGTCTTAAAGACATGACAAAGGTCGTTAAGACGCTTCGCGATAACAAGAAACTCAAATTCGAACAACTAATAGATCTTTGTGGTGTTGACTACAGCGACTACGCTGATGGCACTTATGAAGGTCTCCGTTACGCAACGGTTTATCACTTTTTATCAGTGACTTTAAATCATCGCATTCGTCTAAAAGTGTTTGCAACGGATGATGAATTTCCAGTATTCCCAACTCTGGTTGACTTGTTCCCAGTAGCTAACTGGTTTGAGCGCGAGTCGTTTGACCTTTTTGGCATTATGTACGATGGTCATCCAGATTTACGTCGTATATTGACCGACTATGGTTTTGTTGGTCATCCATTCAGAAAAGATTTCCCGATGATCGGTAACGTTGAGATGCGTTACGACCCAGAACAGCAGCGTGTGATTTACGAGCCAGTTTCTATTGAACTTAGAAACAACGTGCCACGCGTTATCCGTGACGAAGGCTTCCACAATGGCTGAGATTAGAAATTACACGATGAACTTCGGTCCGCAGCATCCTGCGGCACACGGAGTATTGCGTTTAGTGTTGGAGTTGGACGGTGAAGTGATTCAACGTGCTGACCCACATATTGGTTTGCTACATCGCGGTACAGAAAAGTTAGCTGAAAACCGTACCTATCTTCAATCTGTCCCTTACATGGATCGTCTGGACTACGTGTCCATGATGGCAAATGAACACGCTTATGTGATGGCCATTGAAAAAATGATGGGTTTGGATGTGCCAATTCGTGCACAGTACATCCGTGTGATGTTTGATGAAATTACCCGCATTCTAAATCACTTACTTTGGTTGGGTGCACATGCGCTAGACGTGGGTGCGATGAGTGTGTTCTTGTACGCTTTCCGTGAGCGTGAAGATTTGTTTGATATTTATGAAGCGGTTTCAGGTGCGCGTATGCACGCGGCTTATTACCGTCCAGGTGGTGTGTATCGTGATCTACCAGATCGCATGCCACAACATGAAAACTCAACTTTCCGTAGCAAAAAAGAAATTGCTAAGCTCAATGAGAACCGCCAAGGATCTGTGCTCGATTTCATTGAAGATTTTGCGAATCGTTTCCCTGCGTATGTGGATGAATACGAAACCCTATTAACAGATAACCGTATTTGGAAACAACGTACTGTTGGTATTGGCGTTGTAACTCCAGAGCGTGCATTGGCGCTTGGTATGACAGGCCCAATGTTACGAGGCTCAGGCATTGCTTGGGATTTACGTAAAAAACAACCATATGAAGTTTACGATAAATTAGATTTTGATATTCCAGTCGGCGTGAATGGTGATTGTTATGACCGTTACTTAGTGCGTATTGAAGAATTCAGACAATCTAACCGTATCATCAAACAGTGTATTGACTGGTTGCGTCAAAACCCAGGCCCTGTGATTACTAGCGACAATAAAGTAGCGCCGCCTGATCGCGAAGGTATGAAAACGAATATGGAAGACATGATTCACCATTTCAAATTGTTCACTGAAGGCTTCCATGTGCCAGAAGGTGAGGCTTATGCCGCAGTTGAACATCCAAAAGGTGAGTTTGGTATTTATATGATTTCTGATGGGGCGAACAAGCCTTATCGTTTAAAAATTCGTGCGCCTGGCTTCCCGCATTTGGCGGCATTGGATGAAATGACTAAAGGCCACATGATTGCTGACTTGGTGGCAATTATTGGTACGCAAGATATTGTTTTTGGGGAGATCGATCGATAATGTTGTCTCAAGCGTCTCTCGATAAAATCGAATACGAATTAACAAAGTATCCAAAAGAAAACCGCCAAGGTGCGGTGATGTCTGCATTACGCATTGCGCAAACGGAAAAAGGTTGGCTTTCTAAAGAAACCATCGCTTACGTTGCTGAATACTTAGGCATTCCTGCGATTGCTGCTTTAGAAGTAGCAACTTTCTATAACATGTATGACTTGCAACCTGTAGGCAAACATAAGATTACGATTTGCACCAACATCTCTTGCATGTTGCGCGGCTCAGACGAAATCGTTGATCATTTGCAGAAAAAACTTAAAGTAGGTTTTAACGAAGTGACGAAAGATGGTCAGTTTTGCCTAAAAGAAGGCGAGTGCATGGGTTGCTGCGGTGGTGCGCCATTGATGCATATTAACAACACTGAAATGCATGAGTTTTTAACGCCTGCCAAAGTGGATGAGATTTTGGAGGGCTTGAAATAATGTCATTACATAAAAAGCCTATCGTCACTGATTTAAGCAAACAAACATTAGTGACCCTTCAAACGCTATCTGTTTCAACAGATAAAAATCCAGGCAACATTAAGAATTACGAAAAGTTAGGTGGTTACGCTCAGCTTAAGCGTATTGTCACTGAAAAAGTTAAAGCAACCGATATCATTACTGAAGTGAAAACTTCAGGGTTGCGTGGTCGTGGCGGTGCTGGTTTCCCAACGGGTCTTAAGTGGAGCTTTATGCCACGTTATTACGACGGCACTAAGTACTTAGTATGTAATAGCGATGAAGGTGAGCCAGGTACATTTAAAGATCGCGATATTATTCGTTATAACCCACATCAATTGATTGAAGGTATGGCGATTGCCGCTTATACCTTAGGTGCGCGTGTTGGTTACAACTATATTCACGGCGAGATTTGGCAAGATTACGAGATTTTTGAAGAAGCCTTAGCAGATGCGCGTAAAGCGGGTTATTTAGGCGAAAACCTATTTGGCACGGACTTCTGTTTTGATTTATATGCAGTGCATGGTTACGGCGCTTATATTTGCGGCGAAGAAACTGCATTGATTGAGTCTATCGAAGGTAAAAAAGGTCAGCCACGCTTCAAGCCACCATTCCCAGCGAGTTATGGCGTGTTTGGTAAACCAACCAACGTCAATAACACTGAGTCTTATGCTTCTATTCCTTGGATTTTGCAACATGGCGGTCAAGCCTTCCAAGACTTAGGCGTGCCAAACTCAGGCGGTACTAAATTATTCTCTGTATCTGGCCATGTTGAAAAGCCAGGCAATTACGAAGTGAATATGGGGATGCCATTTACTGAGTTGTTAGAAATGGCCGGTGGTATTTGGAAAGGTCGCAAGCTCAAAGCCGTTATTCCAGGTGGACCATCAACGGCAGTAATACCTGCATCTGCGATTATGGGCGCAACTATGGATTATGAAGGCCTATCAAAAGCCGGTTCTAGTCTTGGCGCTGGCTCCATGATTGTGATGGATGACACCACCTGTATGGTGAAAGCGCTTAAACGTTTGTCTTATTTCTTCTACGAGGAGTCATGTGGTCAGTGTACGCCATGCCGTGAAGGCACTGGCTGGGTATATCGCGTGCTAAAACGTATTGTAGATGGCGAAGGCAAGATGGAAGATTTGGACTTGCTCACGGATATTAGTAATAACATTTCAGGCCGTACTATTTGTGCCTTAGGTGAAGCTGCTGCAACGCCAGTATTGAGTTTTATTAAACACTTTAGACCAGAATTTGAATACTACATTCAGCATGGCAAATCCATGGTGACAGGTAAATAATATGTTGAAAATTGAAATAGACGGCAAACAAGTCGAAGTCGATCACGGCACCACGATTATTGACGCAGCAGACCAGCTTGGCGTGGAAATCCCCCGTTTCTGTTACCACAAGAAATTGTCAGTCGCGGCAAACTGCCGTATGTGTTTGGTTCAAGTTGAGAAATTCAACAAACCATTGCCAGCTTGTGCAACGCCTGTTGCTGATGGCATGAAGATTTTTACGCGCTCAAAATCAGCCATCGAAGCACAGAAGAGTGTGATGGAGTTCTTGCTGATTAACCATCCTTTAGATTGCCCAATTTGCGATCAAGGTGGTGAGTGTGATTTGCAAGATATTGCAGTGGCTTATGGTGCCAGTGGTTCACGTTACACCGAAGAAAAACGTGTGGTACTCAATAAAAATATCGGTCCTTTAGTCAGTACAGATATGACGCGTTGTATTCAATGTACGCGTTGTGTTCGCTTCTTAATGGAAGTGGGTGGTATGCAAGAGCTAGGCCTTGTTGGTCGTGGTGAGCATGCAGAAATTATGGCTTATGTGGATAAGAGTGTTGAATCTGAATTGTCAGGCAACATTATTGATTTGTGCCCAGTGGGCGCTTTAACAAGCAAGCCATTCCGTTACTCAGCACGTAGCTGGGAATTAACACGTCGTCCATCGATTGCTGCGCATGATGGCTTGGGCTCGCACATTGAAGTGCAAGTTAAAGACAATAAAGTCATGCGTGTTTTACCACGCGAAAAAGAGAGCATTAATGAGTGTTGGTTATCTGACCGCGACCGTTTCTCTTATGAGGGTTTAAATAGTCCAGATCGTTTGACTAAGCCGATGATTAAACATCATGGCGAATGGCATGAAACCGATTGGAAAACAGCGCTTGAATTCGCTGCACGTCATATCAAAGAAATTACCGATGAAAACCCTGCTGATTTAGGTGTGTTGGTTTCTCCAAACAGCACTATGGAAGAAGGCTTCTTAGTTAAAAAGCTAGCAAAAGCTTTGAAATCAGGCAACGTAGATCATCGTTTACGCCGTAGCGATTTTCGTCTAGATGGCCGCTTCCAAGGTACGCCTTGGATGGGCTGCAATATTAGCGATGTGCAAGAGATGGATCGCTTTTTAGTGATTGGTAGTAATTTACGTAATGAGCATCCATTAATTGCTCAGCGTATTCGTAAAGCCGTTGCTCAAGGCGCAGAGCTTTCTATGGTCAATCCTATGGATGATGACCAATTAATCAATGTCACCCACAAGGCGATTTGTTCACCTAACGATATGGTGAATGTGCTTGCTCAGATCTTAAAAGCGATGTCTGGGTTACAACGTCTTTCACTTTGCTTACCAAAATCAATTAGCGATATTTTGGAAGGCGTGACTGTGCGTGAGAATAGCCAAGCGATTGCTGAGAGCTTAGCTGGTCATGGTAAAGACTATGACTTGATTAGTCCTAAGAGCGTTATTTTCTTGGGCAATATTGCTCAATATCATCCACGTTACGCTGAGATCTACACTTTAGCTGAAGCGATCTCTTCACTATGCGGTGCGACATTCGGTATTCTTTTTGAATCATCTAATCGTATTGGTTTGGACTTAGCACGCGTATTGCCAAGTCAAGGTGCGCTTAATGCGAAGAGCATGTTAGAGCAACCAAGAAAAGCTTATATTTTATTGAATGTTGAGCCAGAGTTAGATTGCAGCAATGCAGCTTTAGCCAAACATGCGATGGCAAAATCAGAGTGTGTGATTGCACTGACTTCATACAAATCAGAAGCCTTAGAGAATGCACATGTATTGCTTCCAATTGCGCCGTTTACAGAGACTTCAGGTACGCGTATGAGCATGGAAGGTCGCGTGCAGAGTTTTGCGGCGGCAGTACGTCCTCTAGGCGAATGTCGCCCAGCTTGGAAAGTATTGCGAGTATTAGCGAATACCTTAGGTTTGAGCGGCTTTGATTACGAGAGCAGTGAAGAAGTTAAGGATGAGATTTTTGGTGGTGAGAAACCATCTACAGTGGTTTGGAATCGTCTGAATAATAACTTGCGTGTTTTATTTGACGTTAAGGTGATGGAAAAAGATAAGGCGCTTCAACGTTTAGGTGAAGTGCCACAATTCCAAATGGATGCCATAGTGCGTCGCTCACCACCATTACAAAAAACCAAATATGCGGTTAAAGCTGTCGCTGGCATGAACGCAGACCTAATGGCCCAGCTTGGTGTGCAAGAGGGCGATCAAGTCATGGTTCAGCAGGGTAAAGGCAAGTTAAAACTTCCAGTTAAGCTAGACAATCGCCTTGCTAAACGAGTTGTTCGAGTGATTGGCTCACATCCTGAAACCAGTGCGCTTGGAGAGATGATGGGCGAGATTGAGGTAAGCAAAGCATGATTGATTTAATGCAGCCTTTATTAAATTGGATGGCGCTACAATTTGGTAGCTATTGGCCAGCTGTTTCGATTACAGGTTGGACGCTGATTAAGATTGTTGCCATCGTATTGCCTTTGATGGGCTGTGTGGCTTATCTCACGCTTGCTGAACGTAAAGTCATTGGTTTTATGCAAGTCCGTATTGGCCCTAATCGTGTGGGTTATTTTGGTTTGCTTCAACCACTTGCTGACGGCATTAAATTACTGATGAAGGAAATCATTATTCCTTCAGAAGCTAATAAAGCCTTGTTCTTGATTGGTCCAGTCTTGGCGATTGCACCAGCATTTGCGGCTTGGGCAGTGGTGCCATTTGATATGGACATGGTGCTCGCTGATGTGGACGCAGGATTACTTTATATCTTAGCGATGACTTCAGTGGCTGTTTACGGTGTGATTGTGGCGGGTTGGGCTTCTAACTCTAAATACGCATTCTTAGGTGCACTGCGTTCTGCAGCGCAAATTGTTTCTTACGAAATCGCGATGGGCTTTGCGTTAGTTGGCGTTTTAATGTGTGCTAACTCATTGAATCTTGGAAAAATCGTGTTGGCTCAATCTGGTGGTATTTTCGAGTGGTATTGGTTGCCATTATTCCCGCTGTTTGTGGTCTATTTTATTAGTGCAGTGGCTGAAACTAACCGTGCACCGTTTGACGTGGCTGAGGGCGAGTCAGAAATTGTGGCTGGTTTCCACGTTGAATACTCTGGTATGGCTTTTGCCGTATTCTTCTTAGCTGAATACGCCAATATGATTTTGGTGGCGATGTTAGCAGCCATTATGTTCTTAGGTGGCTGGTTATCTCCAGTGCCATCAATCATTCCTGATGGCTTCTTATGGTTGCTGGCAAAAGTAGCTTTCTTACTATTCTTCTTCTTGTGGTTCCGTGCGACTTTCCCACGTTACCGTTATGACCAAATTATGCGTTTAGGTTGGAAAGTGTTTATTCCAATCACCTTGGTCTGGATTATTGTCGTTGGTGCGATGATGCAAACTCCTTGGGGCTATTTGTTCCACTAATGGGACGAGTATGTGAAAAATATGATTAAGAAAATTACACAAGTTATTTCAAGTTTGATGCTGGTGGAGCTGCTGAAAGGTATGGCGCTGACTGGGCGTTATTTCTTCTCACGCAAAATCACGGTGCAATTCCCTGAAGAGCGTACACCGATGTCGCCTCGTTTCAGAGGCTTGCATGCCTTACGCCGTTATCCAAATGGTGAAGAGCGTTGCATTGCTTGTAAGTTATGTGAAGCGGTTTGTCCTGCGATGGCGATTACGATTGAGTCTGAGCAGCGCGAAGACAATACACGCCGTACCACACGTTACGATATTGATTTAACGAAATGTATTTTCTGTGGCATGTGTGAAGAGTCTTGCCCAGTGGACTCTATCGTTGAAACACGTATTTTCGATTACCACGGTGAACAACGCGGTGATTTGCTTTATACCAAAGAGATGTTGCTCGAAGTGGGCGATAAAAATGAAGCGCAAATTGCTGCCGACCGTGCAGCTGACGCTAAATTTAGATAAGGCGATGAAGTCATGATTTTTCAAGATTACGTTTTTTATGCGCTTGCAGCGATTCTGCTGATTGCAGGTTTGCGTGTGATTACCGCACGTAACCCAGTGCATGCTGCACTTTACTTGGTATTGGCTTTCTTTACGGCAGCGGGTATTTGGTTATTGTTAGAAGCTGAGTTCTTGGCGATTGCCTTGGTCTTGGTTTATGTCGGTGCCGTTATGGTGCTGTTCTTGTTTGTGGTGATGATGCTGGATATCAACCTCGACAAACTACGTGAAGGCTTTTGGAGTTACTTGCCTGTTGCTGGCACCATTGGGGCTTTGATGGCCGCTGAAATGGTGATGATTTTAGGTACTAAATACTTTGGCCCAGCGATGTATGCACCGCCGGCACCTCATGCTGCGGATTATAGTAATACGGCTGAATTAGGCATGCATTTATATACAGAATATTTATTGCCATTTGAGTTGGCGGCAGTGGTGCTCTTAGTTGCGATTGTTGCAGCGATTGCATTGACTATGCGTGATCGTAAAGATTCTAAATTTATCGACCCTGCGGCGCAGGTGCGTGTGAAACGTGCTGATCGTGTTCGCATGGTTAGTATGCCTGCAGAAGTTGAAGTATCTGCAAAAGATGAAAAGGCGGCTTCATAATGGTCAGTTTGTCTCATTACCTCATTCTTGGCGCATTGCTATTTGCAATTAGCGTGGTTGGTATTTTCTTGAATCGCAAAAACGTCATTATTTTATTGATGGCCATTGAGCTGATGTTGCTTGCAGTGAATTTGAATTTCATTGCTTTCTCACATTACCTCAATGACATTGCTGGTCAGGTGTTTGTGTTCTTTATTTTGACAGTGGCTGCTGCTGAATCTGCCATTGGTCTTGCGATTTTAGTTGTGCTGTTCCGTAACTTACGCACCATTAATGTTGACGATCTAGATAGTTTAAAAGGCTAGCCACGGGCTGAACCAGAAACAATGAATAACATCTCTATGCAAACCATCTACTTGCTCATTCCTTTGTTGCCACTCATCGCAGCTGCGATTGTTGGTTTATCAGGAAAAGTTTTGCCACGTGCTTTTGCCCATACCCTCACTATTTTGGGTGTAGGTGGTGCTTTCGCTTTGTCTGTATTGGTATTCTTAGATGTGCTTAAGGGTAATACTTACAACGGTACGGTTTATACCTGGTTAACCTCTGGTGATATCCGCTTTGAAGTCGGTTTCTTAATCGACCAATTAACTGCAATGATGATGTTGGTGGTGACTTTTGTGTCATTGATGGTGCACGTATACACCATAGGCTATATGCACGAAGACCCAGGCTATCGCCGTTTCTTTAGTTACATCTCACTGTTTACTTTCTCAATGTTGATGTTGGTGATGTCTAACAACTTCATGCAGTTGTTTTTCGGTTGGGAAGCAGTGGGTTTAGTGTCTTATCTCTTGATTGGTTTCTGGTTTACTCGCCCAACTGCGATCTATGCCAACTTAAAAGCCTTCTTAGTAAACCGTGTGGGCGACTTTGGTTTCTTGCTTGGTATTGGCATGGTCTTATTCTTCTTTGGTAGTTTAGATTACGCAACCGTATTTCAACGTGCACCTGAACTCACAGATATGTGGGTAAGTGTTGTACCTGGCACACAATGGTCTTTGATGACCATGGTTTGTATTTTGTTATTCATCGGTGCGATGGGTAAATCAGCACAAGTACCACTTCATGTTTGGTTGCCAGACTCAATGGAAGGCCCAACGCCAATTTCAGCATTGATTCACGCGGCGACGATGGTGACGGCGGGTATCTTCATGGTGGCACGTATGTCTCCATTATTTGAGCTATCAACAACAGCACTTTCAACCGTGTTGGTGATCGGTTCAATTACTGCTTTGTTTATGGGTTTCTTAGGGATTATCCAAAACGATATTAAACGCGTAGTTGCTTATTCAACGCTTTCACAATTGGGTTATATGACCGTTGCTTTGGGCGTGTCTGCTTATTCCGTAGCGATTTTCCATCTGATGACGCACGCTTTCTTTAAAGCTTTGTTATTCCTCGGTGCAGGTTCTGTGATTATGGGCATGCATCATGATCAAGATATCCGCAACATGGGTGGCCTTCGCAAGTACATGAAAATCACTTGGCTCACATCTTTGATTGGATCATTGGCATTGATTGGTACACCATTCTTGTCAGGTTTCTATTCAAAAGATTCGATTATTGAAGCTGCGAAAATGTCACACATTCCTGGTAGCACCTTTGCCTACTATGCAGTGCTTGCAGGGGTGTTTGTCACAGCGTTTTATTCATTCCGTATGTACTTCCTTGTATTCCACGGTAAAGAGCGTTGGATGGAAGCTAAACAAGGCCACGATGATCATAAAGATCACGCGCATGACGACCATGACCATCACCATGGTTTAGGTCCAAATGACGTGCCGCATGAGCAATCATGGGTGGTGACATTGCCACTCGTGTTATTAGCGATTCCTTCATTAGCGATTGGCTACTTTGCAATTGAGCCTATGTTGTATGGTAATTTCTTTGAGGGTGTGATTTATGTGGATGGGCATTTACATCCTGTGATGCACGAATTGAAAGAGGAATTCCACGGTGCAGTTGCAATGGGGATTCATAGTCTGACCTCATTGCCATTCATTCTTGCATTGTCTGGTGTGGTCTTGTCTTGGATTTTCTACATGTGGCTTCCAGCAATTCCAACATGGATTAAAGCTAAATTCAGCTGGATTCATTACGTATTAGAAAACAAATACGGTTTTGATCGATTTAATGAAATTGTGTTTGCTGGTGGATCACGTTTCATTGGTAGCAAGCTTTGGAAAATCGGTGATGTGCAATTGATTGATGGTTTCTTAGTCAATGGCACTGCTAATCTGATTGGCCGCATTTCGCAACGTGTACGTCGTTTGCAATCAGGCCTGATTTACCACTACGCATTTGCCATGATTATTGGCGTATTCCTATTACTTAGCCTATTCACGAAGGTTTAAATGACTGCTTTGCCATTATTAAGTCTTGCGATTTGGGTACCAATTATTGCCGGTATCCTAGTGTTATTGACTGGCGACGATAAAAACGCCTCTATTGCTCGTTGGGTCGCTTTGCTCGGTGCACTTGTTGCTTTTGCAGTGACTGTTCCGCTGTATACCAGCTTTGATTTTGCGTACGGTGGGTTTCAGTTTGAAGAAGCGTATAAATGGATTCCTTCCTTCAATATTCACTATCATTTAGGCGCTGATGGTATTTCAGTACCATTAATTTTACTCACTAGCTTCACTACAGTTTTAGTCGTGATTGCTGGCTGGGAAGTGATTGAGAAACGAGTGGCGCAGTACATGGCGTCATTCTTAATCATGTCTGGTTTAATGATAGGTGTATTTAGCGCGCTAGATGCCATTCTTTACTACGTATTCTGGGAAGCAATGCTGATTCCAATGTTCTTAGTCATTGGTATCTGGGGTGGTCCAAATCGTGTGTATGCAACGATTAAATTCTTCCTGTATACCTTGCTTGGTTCATTGTTGATGTTGGTGGCATTCATCTACCTTTACCATCAAAGCAATAGCTTTGAATTAGTTGATTATTACCGCATGCCGTTAGCGATGAATGTGCAGATTCTAATTTTCTTAGCTTTCTTTGCAGCCTTCGCGGTGAAAATCCCAATGTGGCCAGTGCATACATGGTTGCCAGATGCTCACGTTGAAGCGCCAACAGGCGGCTCAGTTGTATTGGCAGCGATTGCCTTGAAACTGGGTGGTTATAGCTTCTTGCGTTTCGCGATGCCAATTGCCCCAGATGCCGCACATTACTTATCAGGTTTCATGATTACTTTGTCATTGATTGCAGTGGTTTACATTGCCTTGGTGGCCTTGGTTCAGCAAGATATGAAAAAGCTCATCGCGTACTCATCGATTTCACACATGGGTTTTGTGACTTTAGGCTTCTTTATTTTTAGTCCGCTGGGTTTAGAAGGCGCGATTGTTCAAATGATTTCGCACGGCTTTATTTCTAGTGCCATGTTCTTGAGTGTAGGTGTGTTATATGACCGCATGCATTCACGTCAAATTGCCGATTATGGTGGTGTGGTAAATACCATGCCTAAATTTGCAGCCTTTGCAGTATTGTTCGCGATGGCCAATTCTGGCTTGCCTGGTACTTCTGGTTTTGTGGGTGAGTTCATGGTGATCTTGGGCGCATTACAAGAAAACTTCTGGTATGCAGTATTAGCGTCTACTACTTTGATTTTTGGTGCGGCTTATACCTTGTGGATGGTGAAGCGCGTATTCTTCGGAGACATCGGCAATAAGCATGTCGCGAAATTAACAGATATCAATAAACGCGAAATGCTCATCTTGAGTGTACTAGCGATCTTAGTGATTGGTTTCGGTGTTTACCCACAACCAATGACAGAGATGACGCATGCGACCGTAACAGATTTCCTCGGACACATGGCGCAAACTAAATTGCCAGCAGGCTTGTAAGCAGTTCATTGAAACTGAGAATTTTGGAAAAATAGAAATATGAATATTCAAACTGACGTAATTGCCGCATTACCTGAGATCTTTGTGCTCTCAATGGCGATGTTCATTTTGCTGATTGATTTATTCATCAAGCCAGCTAACCGTATTGTGGTATTTATGTTGGCGCAAGCAACCTTACTTGGTGCGGCTTACATCACAATGACTACACATGTTGCGAGCGTAACTTATTCTTTCTCTGGCATGTTTGTGGATGATCCGATGGCTGATGTGTTGAAGCTGATGATCTACCTAAGCACTGCATTGATGCTGATTTATACCCGCACCTACATTACCTTGCGCGGCATGTTCCGAGGTGAGTTCTATGCTTTAGTCTTGTTCGCAGTTGCCGGCATGATGATCATGGTTTCAGGTCAACATTTCTTAACCCTGTATATGGGCTTGGAATTATTATCACTTTGTTTATATGCCTTAGTGGCGATGGACAGAGACAATTCCCGTGCTGCTGAAGCAGCGATGAAGTATTTTGTATTGGGTGCATTAGCTTCAGGTATGTTGCTATACGGTATGTCTATGCTTTACGGTGCGACAGGCAGCTTAAATATTTCAGAAGTCGCGAGTAGCGTATTAAACGGCATACAAAACAGACCAGTGCTTGTACTTGGTTTGGTGTTTATTGTTGCAGGCTTGGCATTTAAATTAGGCGCTGTCCCATTCCAAATGTGGGTGCCCGATGTGTATGAAGGTTCGCCAACAGCAGTGACCCTCTTTATCGGTTCAGTGACTAAATTAGCTGCTTTTGCTTTAGTGATTCGCTTATTGGTTCAAGGTCTGTTTGTACTAGCGATTGATTGGCAAGGCATGCTGATCATCATGGCAGTGTTGTCTATCGTGATTGGTAACATTACCGCGATTGCACAAACTAGCTTAAAAAGAATGTTGGCGTATTCAACCATTTCACACGTCGGCTTTTTGCTTTATGGCATCATGAGTGCGGGAGTTAATGGTTTTGCTTCAGCCATGTTCTATATCGTTTCTTATGTGCTAATGACACTGGCTGGTTTCGGCATCATCTTATTGTTATCACGCAAAGGTTTTGAAGCGGATAAATTAGACGACTTAAAAGGCCTAAATCAACGTAGTCCTTGGTATGCATTCTTGATGCTCATCACAATGTTCTCAATGGCGGGTGTGCCACCAACACTAGGCTTCTACGCTAAGTTTGCTGTACTACAAGCGGCATTGCAAGCGGGTATGGTTTGGTTGGTAGTATTTGCTGTGCTGATGGCAGTGATCGGTGCGTTCTATTACCTTCGTATCGTAAAACTGATGTACTTTGATGAGCCTAAAGACAAAGCAGCAATTAAGAGCACACCAGAGATGCGTTGGGCACTGAGCTTGAATGCACTTGCCTTGTTAGGGCTTGGTTTGATGCCACAGTCATTGATGAATCTTTGTGCCTATGCCATTACACTTAGTTTGTCATAAGCCTGTTATAAAATAATCATTCAATGACCTATCTTATTTTATTGTTGTTAGCGTTGGTGCTTGCCAATTCACCTTGGTTCTCGCCACGTTTGTTTTTGATTATTCCAGTGAAGCAACAACCTAAACATGCTGGTTGGTGTTTGTTGGAATTAGTGGTGCTGTATTTTGTGATGGGTGCGATTGCTCGTTATGCAGAAAGCGTGACGATGGGGCAGGTCGCACCGCAAAAGTGGGAGTTCTATGCGACCACTGCTTGTGTTTTTTTAGTATTTTCATTTCCAGGATTTATTTATCGTTTTCTTTGGCAACGCTAAAGCGAAGCTAGATCCCTGGTGTTGATTGGAGTAGTCAATGTTCACCAAGTCATTTATTCAAAAACCTGTATTTTCAGTTCTGCTGCTAAGCTTGGCGTTAAGCCTTGCAAGTTGTGGCATCACAGACAAAATCAATAAAAAGTATTTTCCTGATGGTGAATTCAACAGCCTCATAGTTAAGGGCGACTCAGCCATGGATAGAGCTGACTGGGATAAAGCAATTGCTGCTTATGAAGAAGCGGCAAGCATCAAACCCAAGGACGGAGCAGTTAAGCTTAAGCAAGCGAATGCTTATGAGCGTGATGGTAAGCTTGCGCAAGCATTCAATCTCTACCAAATCATTTTAGATAGCCCTCAGTATGGCGACGAGGTGTTTAAAACGGCAAAAGCTAGACAAGCTAAGCTAGGTTTTAAACCTGAGCCTGTTGCGCCTGTAAAAGCCCCCGAAATCATTCCGACTGTTGTGCCTGAGAAAAAAGTAGAGGTCATCGAGAAAAAAGTAGAGAAGTTTGAAGATAAGCCTAAACCTGCAGAACTTGTAATTCCGCCAGCTAAAGATGTGAAAGATGTACCAACGATTGAGGCGCCAGTTGCACCTGTGAGTAAGCAAGTGAATATGGCGCAGATGCAAACTGAAGTTCAAGACTTTTTAAATTCATGGCGTGATGCTTGGGCATCTAAGAACTTAAATCGTTATTACGATCACTACGTAGTTGCTTTCGCTGGGGATGCTAAAAACACAGCAGCTTGGCGTGCGCAGCGTAAGTTTAAAATCATGGTCAATAAAACCATTGTTGTGAATCTTGATGACGTGGTGATGACCAGTATTGCCCAAGACCAAGCAGAGGTAAGTTTTACCCAGCACTATCAAGCGGGTAGCTACCAAGATAAAGGTAAAAAAACACTCAAGCTACAAAAAAACAACGGACGTTGGCAGATTGTTCAAGAGAGTTTTAAAGCCCAATGATTGAGTTTGATAAAAATGCTCCAGAAGAACTGGTTGAGACTTGTATTTCTTCAGAAGTCATTTTGGATGGTGGTTGGATCAAAGTTAAGCGTGACAAAGTGCGATTGCCGAGCGGTAATGTTGGTCAGCGCGAATTCATTACGCATCCTGGCGCTGTGATTATTATTCCTGTGTTTGATGATGGAAAATTATTATTCGAACGCCAGTTTCGCTATCCACTCAATCGCGTTTTTATTGAATTACCTGCGGGCAAAATTGATCCGGGTGAGGATTTGTTGGTCACGGGTCAGCGTGAGCTACTTGAAGAAACTGGCTATGAAGCAGCCGAGTGGGTATACCTTGGCTTGCAACATCCATGTATTGGTTATGCCACAGAAGTGATACATATTTTATTGGCGCGTGGGTTAAAAGCAGGTGCGCCAAGTCGTGATGAAGATGAGGCCTTACAGTTGTTTGCAATGAACATGGAAGAGTCACTCGCTAAGATCCAATCTGGTGAAATCACCGATGGCAAAACCATCGTTTCATTAATGTGGGCAGAGAAGTTCTTAAACGGTACTTGGCAGCCTGCACCCTTACCAAACGCTCAATGAAAACCATATTAGCAACGGATGTCTTAATTGTCGGTTGCGGTGACCTAGGTTTAGAAGTCGCAGGGCTTCTGCTGAAAACCAATCTCAATGTGCTTGGCCTACGTCGCCAAGCAATCAATAAAGAAAACTTTCCTATCATGGCTGGCGATGTTACAAAGCCGGAAACTTTAAAAATACTCGGGCAAAGCCAAGCTAAGTGCTTGGTTTATTGTGTTGCAGCTAGTGAGCAAAGTGATGAAAACTATCAGCAGATTTATGTGCAAGGTTTAAAAAATATCTTGGCAGCACTCGCAGATAATAAAGAGTTAGCGCATGTGTTTTTTGTTTCTAGTACGCGTATGTATGGACAGGTTACGGATGCTTTATTAGATGAAAATGATATTGCTCAGCCCGCTGATTTTGGTGGCGTGCGATTGTTGGAGGCAGAGCGGCATTTGTATCAAGCTGCGCTAGATTCTAAGCAATGGACAAGCACTGCTTTAAGATTGACTGGTATTTACGGACCAGGCCGAACACGCATGCTGAATATGGCTCAGGATTCAAATAAATGGCCTTTAGAGAATACATGGACGAATCGTATTCATCGAGATGATGCCGCCGCCTTTATTGTGTTCTTAATTACACAGGTGCTGGCTAAAAAGACTGTTGAAGATTGTTATATTGTCACCGATAGCTGTCCTGTTTCCATGTTTGAAGTGCTCACTTGGATTGCTCAGCAGCTAGGGTTTACAGTTAAAGAGATGCAGGCTGCACGAGCTGGTAAACGTATGAGCAATCAACGTATGTTGGCGACAGGTTTTGAATTACAGTATCCGGATTACAAAAAAGGCTATCAGACCTTAATTGCCAATTGCACTCAGTAAGGCATCTAAATCTGATTCCATCGTAAACGGATTCATCAAGGTTGTTCTCAACCAAATGTTCCCATGGAGTTCCACTTGTGTTAGATGAAACGCGCCATTTTCAATTAAATGTCTCCTGATTTTTGTTTGGTGCGTGTTTAATTCAGAAGCCGTTAAATTGGGCACTTGATGTCTAAAGCACACAATATTGGTTTGTGGTTCTAGCAGTAATTCAAAGCTTGCATGCTGTTTAATTTTCTCAGAAAACAATTGCGCTTTACTAAAAGCTTCATCCACTAACAGACCTAAGCCATTCGACCCGTAAAGTGAAAAAGCTACCCAGAGTTTTAAAGCCATCATGCGCTTTGTGCATTCAAGCGTGCGGTAGCTAATGTTGAAAGCTTCCGGTTTTGTTGCTTCAACTGCATCATCTTCCTCTTGGAACAAATAAGAAGCTTCTTGTGCAAAAGCGGCATCGGCATGTGCAGCATTTTTAAATAAAACGGCTGACACAGTCGCGGGCATATAAAGTAGTTTGTGACCGTCCCAAATCACGGAATCAGCCAACTCGATTCCCTGGAGTTTGTTGCGGTGTTGCTCAGATAATAATGCAGAGGCACCATGTGCGCCATCGACATGAAACCATAAGCCTTGCGAGTGGCAGAATTCGCCAATCGCTTCTAGCGGATCAATACTGCCAGTGGGTGTGCAACCGGCACTTGCTACTACGGCGATGATGTGTAAATCAGATGATTTGCAATGTTGATGGGCTGCTTTTAAGGCAGCAACATCCATGCGGCCTTTGCTATCTGTAGCAACTTTAATTACAGCATCACTACCTAATCCCATAATGCCTGCAGCCCGGGCGATGGAGTAGTGGGCATGTTCAGATGCCAAAATACATAAGCGTGCTTGGCCATTTAAGCCAGTTTTCCAAGCATTCCATTTTGTTTGGCTATTTGTTTTTTTGCTAATTTCGTTTGCGGCAATTTGCCTCGCTGCTAATAAAGAAGTCAGGTTCGCCATTGCGCCACCAGAAGTTAAAACGCCACCTGATGTTGTATTGGTATCATCGATTAAATTGCATAACCAACGAATCACTTGCCGCTCAAGCATCGTGGCACTTGGCCCCACTTCATAAATGGTCATGGCTTGATTAGTCAGTGAAGCGACTAAATCACATAGCGCCGCAATTGGTAGAGGGGTTGCAACTTGATGCCCAATATTGCGCGGATGATGAATGACTAAGCTGTTAGCTAAAATTTGTTTTTCTAGCTTTTGGAGTAGGGCGGCGCTATCGAGTGTGGCTGATGTTGGTAGCGGTGCTTGCCAATGAGCATCTTCTCTTACGGGGTCTTGCCAGTTCAGTACAGAACGCTTTGCGTCAATGTTTTCAGCAAGGTGCTGACTTAATAGATCAATCAGTGC
>JACCDN010553190.1_pt1 | contig 18476 bp, 17 predicted proteins | sample 7441691 | NCBI WGS metagenome assembly JACCDN01 (sample SAMN15323439, study PRJNA562643) | freshwater metagenome | isolation source: river surface water | place: USA:Blue River Watershed | collected 2017-08-16
AAACTTTCGTGCATGGCAACTGCGAATCGCTCATGTGCCGCAAACTATTTTTCTTGCCGATTCCAGTATCGCAGAGAACATTGCTTTGGGCGTGTCGAAGGATCAAATCGATATTGACCGCGTGCGCCGGGCTGCCGAAAAGGCACAGATCGCCCAAACGATTGAATCTTGTGATGCCCAATACAACACGATTGTCGGAGAGCGCGGGGTGAGACTGTCTGGCGGACAAAGGCAGCGCATCGGAATTGCCCGCGCACTATATAAGCAGGCAGATGTGCTCGTGTTCGACGAAGCAACAAGCGCACTTGACGCCGAAACCGAACAAGCAGTTATGAGTTCAATTGAAAATCTAGATAATGAGGTCACGATTTTGCTCATCGCCCACCGATTAACAACCCTCAAAAACTGCAGGCAAATTGTTGAATTGCGTCATGGGTGCGTGAATCGGATTGGCACCTATAACGATATTGTGGGGCAGTCATCTTGAAAACCCAACGAATAAAAGGTATATTTTAATGCTCAATAACTCATCTATTCTCATTACAGGCGGCACGGGCTCGTTTGGTCATGCGTTTGTTCCCATGACGTTGGCAAAGTGCAACCCACGCCGCCTAGTTATTTTTTCCCGCGATGAGATGAAGCAGTGGGAAATGGCAAAATTATACAAATCAGATAATAGGGTTCGGTTTTTCATAGGAGATGTACGCGACAAAGATAGATTGATTCGTGCGCTAGATGGGGTAGATTATGTGGTACATGCTGCTGCAACTAAGATTGTTCCAACCGCGGAATACAACCCATTTGAATGCGTAAAGACCAATATTATTGGTGCAATGAACTTGATCGATGCTTGCATTGACCGTCGCGTCAAAAGAGTGGTAGCACTTTCGACTGACAAGGCGAGTAATCCGGCAAACCTCTACGGAGCGACTAAGCTGGCTTCTGATAAGCTTTTTGTTGCAGGTAATTCGTATTCTGGCTCACATGAAACAAGGTTCTCTGTTGTTCGCTATGGCAATGTAATGGGGTCGCGTGGCTCTGTCATACCTTTTTTTATTGATTTGGTAAATAATGGGAAAAGAATACCAATTACAGATGAGCGCATGACGAGATTCATGATTACGCTAGAACAAGGTGTGGAGCTTGTCTGGCATGCATTTGAAGATTCGGTGGGGGGGGAAATTTATGTGAAGAAAATTCCATCGATGAAGATCTTAGACCTTGCTCGTGCGGTCGCACCTAAATCGACGCATGAAATTATCGGTATTCGCCCTGGTGAAAAATTGCACGAACAAATGATTGGTCCGGAGGATGCGTTAAATACTTATGAGTATGATGCCTATTACAAAATACTTCCTGCCATTCATGACTGGTGCAGCGATCCCAAGCGAATTAAAGGAGGATCCAAAGTGTCGCCTGATTTTACGTATTGCTCAAATGAAAATAGCGAATGGATGACGGTTGAGGACTTATGTGCATGGATAGCAGAATACCAAAAATTTACTAAAGAAAAGTAGAAAAATTGTAACTTATTTAGAGATTTTCAATACCAGTAAAGTAAAAAAGAAAAAATGATTCCATATGGCCGTCAACAAATAACCGATGATGATATTGAAGCTGTTGTACGTGTGTTAAATTCAAATTATTTAACACAAGGGCCTTACACGCAGTTTTTTGAGCAAAAAATTATGAGTTATTGCAATGCTCGTTATGCAATTGCAGTGAATAGTGCAACGAGCGCTCTTCATATTTCTTGTTTAGCCCTCGGCGTTGGTGTTGGTGATAGCGTTTGGACTAGTCCAATAACATTTGTCGCGAGTGCAAATTGTGCACGTTATTGTGGGGCTGATGTTGATTTTGTGGATATAGATCCTCATAGTTACAATATGTGTATAGATAAATTAACTGAGAAGCTAGAGTGTGCTGAAAAATTAAATAAATTACCCAAAGTCGTAATTCCCGTCCATATGTGTGGACAATCTTGTGATATGGCTAAAATTTTTGCTTTGAGTCAGAAATATGGTTTTAAGATAATAGAAGATGCATCGCATGCAATAGGTGCAAAATATCTCAATAATCCAGTTGGCAGCTGTCAATATAGTGACATTACCGTGCTTAGCTTCCACCCGGTCAAAATCATTACATCAGGTGAAGGTGGGATGGCGCTGACAAACAATGTCGAAATTTCTAAAAGACTTAAGCTATTGCGCAGTCACGGCGTTACGCGCGAATCACTTGAGATGACCTCTCAACCAATGGAGGAGACTTGGCAATATCAGCAAATATCGATAGGATACAATTATCGAATGACTGATATTCACGCAGCATTAGGCGTAAGTCAAATGGATAGATTGGATGCTTATGTGGCGATCCGCAAAAGAATAGCAGACACATATGATTGTAAGCTAAAGGAATTGCCTATTATAATGCCTCAGCGTGCTGATTATACAAATTCAGCTTGGCATCTGTATGTAATTCGAATTGATAATGATCGTACGGATCGACGTCAAAAAGAAGTGTTGCATGCATTGCATAACATGGGAGTGGCAGCAACGATTCATTACATACCAGTCTATCGCCAGCCGTATTATGAAAGCTTAGGGTATAAGAAAGGTTATTGTCCCCAGGCGGAGAGATACTTTTCTGAAGCAATGAGTATACCCATATTTCCTGGCTTGAGTGAGAAAGATCAACTTGAAGTTGTGGGTAGCTTGGAGAAAGCATTGCGATAGAATTTTCTAATGTGGGATTAGATATGCAAATCTATATCGAATATGAGTGATCTTGTAACAACTGATTTACGATGACAGCCTTTCTAATTTTCAAAAATACATTTTTGACTCTTAGAAAGTCAAAGCAATCATTGAAATTATTCATGCGTAACAATGATGAATAAACGCTTGATAATCGGAACTGTTCAGTTTGGACTGGATTATGGAGTCGCGAATAAGGCTGGGCGTATAGGTGCTGATCTAGGGCGATCAATTTTGGATTTTGCTATACAAAATAAAATTGATACATTGGATACGGCAATAGCTTATGGAAAAAGTGAAGAAACACTTGGTCTAATTGGCGCGAAAGAGTTTAAAATAATAACTAAGTTGCCGGAAGTTCCAGATATGACTGGTGATGTAACTGGATGGGTTGAAAGTCAAATTTTGAGTTCTCTCAAAAGGTTAAAAATAAATCAGTTAGACGGAATATTGTTGCATAGGCCAGATCAGTTACTTGATGAGGGTGGGGAAAAATTATTCCTAGCATTGACAAGGCAAAAAGAAAGTGGCCTAGTAAAAAGAATTGGTTTGTCAATCTACTCGACGAATCAACTTGAAAAGTTGCTGCAGAATATGAGCTTTGACATAGTACAAGCGCCTCTTAACATTTTTGACCAGCGATTAATTAGTAGTGGATGGGCAAAGAATCTTAAAAAACTAGGTGTAGAAATTCATGTGCGCTCAATTTTTTTACAAGGTTTGTTATTGATGCGACCAGAAGATCGACCAGAATATTTTAATTCATGGAGACACAGACTGAGGATGTGGGATGAATGGCTGTTTTTAAATAAAAAAACCCCTCTTGAGATCTGTTTAAATTATGTCATGTCAATGCCATATGTCGATCGAATTGTTGTCGGAGTTGATGGGTTAAATCATTTGCGTGAAATTATTGATGCTTCGAAATGTGGTTTAATGGAATTCCCTGATCACTTACAAATCCAAGATGAAAGACTGATAAATCCATCATATTGGAACCTAAGATGATTAGTGAATTGGTCCAAATAGTAATAGTTCGTATTTGAAATTTTGAACCCCAAAAAACCGGACAAAAAATGTTGCGGCATAACTTGAGAAAGAGTGCGAAGGAGAATATTATGAGTTTGAAGAATGAATTTGAGAAAAACGGTGTTTGTGTATTAGAAAATTTTTTCGATGAATCTTTAATAGCTGAATGTTTGGAGGATTTATTGAAATTCGACGGCTCTAATGCAATTCGTAATGGTGATTTAGTGGAGGACGAGCTTAATGAAGAAAAGCATTTAAAGTACTTTCAATATGTAAATTCTTATATAAGATCATTTGATAAGTTAAATTCTAATAGGTTATTAAATATTGCATCAGAGCTTCTTGAACAGGATGTGTATTTTACATCAATGGGGGTGCATAACAAGGCGCCAAAAATTGGAACAATTACACCTCCGCATCAAGATAACTTTTACTCCTGCAGGACGCCGCCGGATTTTGTTACCGCTTACATACCACTCTTACATATGTCTGAATCAAACGGTGGTATTCAATATGCACTAGCATCACACCAACGTGATATTTTGCCACATATGTCATCAACTGTGCCAGGCTTTTCAAGTGGCATATCTGAGGAATATGTTAAGGAATATGAGATATTTAAGCCGGAATTAAATGTCGGAGATGTTGTTTTTCACCATGGAAATTTAATTCATTTTGCGAATAAAAATAAAACAGACCTGCATCGCTATGCAGTCGCTGTGGGTATTTTTGGTGAGAAGGCAAGTGAGGATAAAGAAATGAGAGTTAAGTATCTAGAGAATTTGAAAATAAATAAAGGTAATGCATGAAATTGAATCTGACAATTGAGGCTAGGATGACTTCCAGTAGATTGCCTGGGAAGGTAAATCTACCTCTAAAAGATGGCTCAATGCTAGAGTTTTTAGTTAAAAATATACAGAAATGTAAGTTGATTGATAAAATAATATTGGCTACAACAACTAATGAAACTGATGACATATTAGTTGATTGCGCTGATAAATTGGGAATATACCATTTTCGCGGTTCTGAATCTAATGTGCTAAAGCGTGTATCAGATGCACACAGAATTGCAGGTGCAGATGTGGCCGTATTGCTAACGGCTGATAATCCATTTGTAACATGCGATATATTAGAAGAAGCAATATCTGAATTTTTAAAGCATGATTGCGATTATTTAACAAACAGTGGTTCAGGTAGAAAATATCCAGATGGTTTGGATGTTGTAGTAATGAAGAGAGCATTATTGGAGTATTCGTTGCTAAATGCACAATCACCAAGTGATTATGAGCACGTATGCAACGTTATACTAAAATCAAAAATTTTTAAAATAAATAATTATGTGAATAGCAATCAGAATAGATGGTTTCCCGATGCGTCGATTACTGTAGATACAGCAAGTGATTTTTTCAGGGCTAAGCAAATTGTTAATGAATTGTCAATCGATTACACATATGAAGATCTTCTGGCAGTTATAAAAAAAATGGAGTTGTGATATGCCAGGAAATGAATTGATCGGCACTGAAGAATTGGCTGAAATTAATGAGATATTTCGTTCGGGGGCTGTTTTATTTGGCCATGGCTTTGAAGCTAGGCGTAATGGATGTTATAAAGTTCGTGAGTTTGAAGATGAACTTAAATTGAAGTTCGGTGCATACGCGGCTTGTTGTTCGTCTGGAACGGCGGCACTATATGTAGCCTTGAAAATTCTCGGAGTAAATCCCGGTGATTATATTGCTATACAGCACTATAATTTTATAGCTAGTGTGGAAGCTGTAATTGCATGCGGCGCGATACCAATCGTTATCGATATTGATAATTCATTAAACATCTGCCCGCATAGTTTAGTAGAAAAGTTCGGAAAGTATCAGTTCAAGGCGGTCATTGCGACGGATATGCAGGGAAATCCTGCTGATTACGACTCACTGAGTAAGATTTGTTCGCATAATAATTGTTATTTAATTGAGGATGCTTGTCAAGCCATTGGGGGGAAATACAGGGGGAGCTACTTAGGTACTTTGGCGGACATTGGTGTATTTAGTCTGGATTACGGCAAAACAATAACAACTGGTGAGGGGGGGGTTGTTTTCACTAAAAACGAATCACTTCATGCCCTTGCAAAAGCATTCATTGATCACGGCCATGCTAATGAAAAAGGTGTGGACCGAGGAAATGATTCGGCGTTAGTGTGTGGTTTTAATTTTCGGATGTCTGAATTACAGGCCGGAGTTGGTATTGCTCAATTAAGAAAGTTAGACAGAATAATTAATTCACTAACAGTTAACCATCAGATTATGCTAAATCTAGTTGAATCCAAAATCAAAGATCAAGTAACGTTTCGAACACTAAATGATAAAGAATACTTACGAGATGGCATAATATTTTTTGTTGGTAATAAAGTAAATGAGAATGACCTTAAAGATGCTATGAATGAAATTGGCATTTCATTTAAAAACGTACCTAGTGCAATTAAATGGCATGCGGCTCAATATTGGGAGCACGTTTGGAGAAGTCATCCAATTTATTCTATGCGTGAAAATCGTGATTGGCATAATAGTATTAATATTTTGAATAAAGCATGGTCATTCTCTGTAAATGTGTTAGACAATGAATCTGATTTAAGTGCTAAAGCTGATAAAATTGTTACTTTAGTAAAAAGGTTTTGTTGATGAAAGTAATCATAACGGGTGGAGCTGGAAAGCAATTTTCTGCAGATATAGTTAGATATTTTTTGGGTAAAAAGTGTCAATTATCGATTTTTACAAGGTCGAAGGTTCGTGCTGAAGACGAATTGGCTCCTTTGATGGATTTATATGCCAATCAAATGTTAATTAATGAGGTTGATTACGCTGATTTTGCAACTTTAGAAAATGCTGTGCTTAATACGGTTCGTCAGTTTAATGGGCTAGATTGCTTGATTAATTCGGCTGCTACAGCAAAGCTGACTAGTGTTGAGGATTCTGATTTGGATTCATGGAATGAGGTACTGCATCAGAATTTGACTGTCCCATTATTTTTGTCTAAAATTTGTTATAAATATCTTAAAAATTCAATAAATGGATCTATATTAAATATTTCAAGCATTTACGGCGAAAGAAGTCCTAAACACTTTATTTATGAGGATAGTGGATTAAATAGCCCGATTAATTATGGTGCAAGTAAGGCGGGATTGCAATATGTTACTAAATATTTATCATCATATTGGGCTCCGAGTATCAGAGTTAACTGTTTAGTTCCAGGGGGGTTTTATAATAATCAACCAGAAAATTTCGTGAAAAATTATATTAGAAATGTACCAATGGGTCGAATGGCCGAAGCGGGTGATGTGGGTGGAGCTGCATATTTTTTATGCAGTTCGGATGCTAAATATATTACTGGTCAATGCTTATCTGTCGATGGGGGATGGTCAAATTGGTGAGTTATAAAGATATTGCTAAACGATATGAAGAGGTTGCAAGGCTTGAGAGTGATGAACTTAGACGAGTAGGCTGGAATAACAAAGAGCGCGCAATATTACGCTATGATTTCATCATGAATACAGCTATTGATTTAGTTAATAAAGCTTCCAGCGATATTGTTTTATATGACATTGGTTGTGGCTTGTGCTCACTTCACGATTATATTGAGGATGCTGCGCCCTCGCGCATGAAATTGGCAATTAAGTATCGCGGTTTTGATCTGTCTAATTATTTGGTGGCTGAGGCATTGTCAATGAGACCAAATTTAGATGTCTGTGCACATGATTTTTTGAATCCTCAAAAAACGATTCAATCAAAATGTGATTTAGCTGTAATGAATGGGATTTTCACACAGAAATTTTCACTATCCAGGCAAATGATGCTGGACTTCATCATCGAAATGATCAGCGCTGTTAAAATACATACATTATCGGTTATTATGTTTAATGTAATGTCAGATGAAGTTGACTATACGTTAGAAAATGCATTTCATATGTCTCAATCTCAGATTGAGGAAGTAATGGCCACATTAAAAATTGATAGATACTTCATAGATAGAGTCACACCATATGAGTACTTCGTGAGGGTTTATGTTTAATAAAAAAATTAAGATTGGAAATTCCTATGTCGGTAATGAGTCCCCAGCATACATAGTTGCAGAAATATCATGTAATCATAATAATTCAATTGAAAAAGGGATTGAGTTAATAAACTTGGCAAAAGAGGCGGGTGCTAACGCTGTAAAATTACAGACATATAGAGCGGATTCGATTACTTTAAATGTAGGCAAAAAAGATTTTATTATTAATTCAGGCAGCCCCTGGTCCAAATATCAGACATTATATTCATTGTTTGAGAAAGTGTCAATGCCTTGGGAGTGGCATGATATATTATTCAAAGAAGCAAGAAGGATTGGTATTGATATTTTCTCTAGTCCGTTTTGTTTGGATGGTGTGAATCAACTTGATCAATGTGGAACTGATGCGTATAAGATAGCTTCGCCGGAAATATATCACTATGAACTAATTGAGGCTTGTATGCGGAAGGGAAAGCCCGTTATTGTTTCTCTTGGCGTAGCCGATTTAAAGGATGTGATAGATGTGGTTAATATGGCTTATAGGCTAAGCTTTAAGGATTTAATTCTATTGAAATGCACTGCGACATATCCTGCTACTTTAAATTCATTGAATTTAAGTACGATCACTGACATGATTAAAAGATTTTCGTGTATTGTGGGTTTCTCCGATCATACTATTGGCCATGCTGCAGATGTCGTTGCGGTTTCCCTTGGTGCTAAGCTCCTAGAAAAGCATATAAAATTAGATAATGATGATGGAGTTGATGGATTTTTTTCAACAGGTGTGACTGATTTTAGGGAGATGGTTACTAAAATCCGTGAAGTTGAGTCCATACTGGGGAATATAAATTATTCAATTCCACAGGATGTGAAGGTCGATTATAGAGGTCGACGAAGTTTATATTTTTCGAAAAATCTATCGAAAGATGAAATAATAACAACAGATTCTGTTGCGGTAGTAAGGCCCTCACTGGGTTTGCACCCTAAGTATAGGAGTATGCTTCTAAATAAACAAGTAAATGTTGACGTTAAGTCTGGTGATAGAGTCCAATTTGAGTTAATTAAAGATTCCAAAATAAAAGTATTGATAATTGGATTAGGTGCTATCGGGGTGGGATTCGGTTGGCCAATTGAAATTGAAGGTATAACCAATCATTTATCATATTTGATGAATGATGAAAGATTCACTATTCTATGTGGAGTCGACCCAAGTGATGCGTGTAGACTTGACTTTATGAAAAAGACTGGTTTGGAGGCTTATCCCACCTTATTAGATTGTGAGGATTTGTTAGAGCAATCGGATATCATAATATTGAGCGACTCATCGGCATCGCGTGCGAAAAATTTCGTCAAATTATCTGAAAAGTTTAAGAATAAGATATTCCTTCTTGAAAAGCCAATTGCTACAAATTTAAACGAAGCATTAGAAATGTTTGCTGCAGTTGCTGAGTCAGGAAATAAAGTATTTGTGAATTATCAAAGAAGAGTTAATCCGAGTTTTAAATTTCTTAAGAAATTATTGGAAAATGAAGCTTCCATTAATATAAATTGCCGACATTCTGGATCTTATTTGAACATTGGAACTCATTTTTTGGATTTGTTTTTGTATTTTACTGGGGATTATGCATTTTTTCGGTCAAATATAATAAATTCTGGTATTAGAATTTTCGAGTCTAATGGCCATAGGTTAGTACTTGAGGAAATTAAAGCCCCTGAGTACTATACTATGTCAATAGTGAGTGAGACATATACAATTAACATTGATTTTAATGATGGGGAGGTTAAGGTCGTTGACTGCAGAACATCACATTCGACTAATTTCATGTTAGATAATACGTATTATTTTCAATATGTTGGCGATGAACTAATTAATTTATATAGCAAAAATGTGTGTTGCTTTACATCATTTCAAAACTCAATCAAATACTTGGAGGTCTAAATGAATAAACTCGCAATAAATGGCGGTGATAAACTAATAAAAAAAGAGTTTACAAAGTACAATTCGATCGGTGATGAGGAGTTGCTGGCTGCAACAAAAGTGATCGAATCCGGTGTGCTTTCGGACTTTGTCGGTGAGGCTGGATCTGGATTTTTAGGCGGTATTAAGGTAAATGAGTTCGAAAGATTGTGTGAAAGTTATTTTGATGTTAAGCATGCAATAACTGTTAATTCATGGACATCAGGATTAATCGCTGCTGTCGGTGCAATCGGAATAGAGCCCGGTGATGAGGTAATTACAACTCCATGGACAATGTGCGCAACGGCTACAGCAATCTTACACTGGAATGCATTGCCTGTATTTGCTGACATAGATCCTTTTACTTTTTGCATTTCGCCTGAAAGTATTGAAAAGAATATAACATCTAAAACAAAGGCTATTATTGGTGTTGACTTATTTGGCATGCCATGTGATTATGATGAAATTGATCGAATAGCAAAAAAGCATAACCTAAAGATTATTTATGATTCCGCACAATCGCCGAATGCCAAGTTTGGGAATTATTTTGCGGGTACAAGGGGTGATATTGGCGGCATAAGTTTAAATTTTCATAAACATATTCATACCGGTGAAGGGGGCGTGCTTTTTACTAATAATGATGATTTGGCTCATAAGTTGAGAATGATAAGAAATCATGCAGAGGCTGTGATTGGGGCATTTCCTTCTTACTCCTTGACTAATATGGTCGGATATAATTTTAGACTTGGCGAAATTGAATGTGCGATTGGTATTGAGCAACTTAAAAAATTGAAATTGAAGACTGATTCTCGAAGAAAAATTGCTTCTAGACTGAATTATGAGCTTGGCAAACTTAAAGGTTTAAATACGCCAAAGGTTTCCGATAATATCGAACATGTTTATTACGTTTATGCAATGACTTTGGATGAGTCGCTTTTAGGGATTGGTAAATCAAGGATAATTGAGGCGTTGACTGCTGAGGGGGTTCCTGGATTAGGTGGGTATTATGGTAATATTCATTTGCTTCCAATTTTTCAAAATAAGATTGCCTATGGATCTAATGGTTTTCCCTGGTCTACTTTTGATAGTCGTGGTATTTCATATGAGCGCGGTATTTGCCCTGTAGCAGAGCGCATCGCTGATCAATATTATTTGGACTTTGGCATATGCAGTTATGATCTTCCAGATGATGACGTAGATCTTATTATCGCAGCTTTTAAGAAAGTTTGGTCAAACTTGGACGAGTTATAATGACCGCTTTTGTTGCTTCAAATGATGCTGGTGGCGCAGAAGCTCTTTCAGATTTTCTAATTGCACGTGAGATCAATTTCGATTGTTTTTTGACTGGACCTGCACTTGGAATATTCAGTCGTAAATTTCCTAACTTAACTCATTCTACTTTAGATAAGTTGCATCATTATGAACATGTAATCACTTCAACAAGTGCTATTTCAGATACTGAATTTATAACTTGGGTAAATAGCAAAAAAATAGGGTTGAAGTCTACTGTCATAATCGATTCTGGTGGGAATATGGGGATTCGGTTTTTACGAAATGGCGTTTTACTATTGCCCGATGAGCTAATAGTTTGTTCCGATGAGATCGCGGGTGAAATTAAAAGTGCATTTGATTATAATTTGAATATTATTGTCGATAATGAGTTTTATATGGGTGGGATCTCTGTGTTGGAAAGTGCAATAATTTCTAATGTCGGTTTGTATTTGACTGATCCTATTTCTGAGCATGCTTCAGAATATTTTGGCGATGTAAATTATTTTGGATTTAATGAGTTTGATGCACTTGAAGGATTTCTAATTAATTTGAAAAAGATCAATCCAAATTTGAGAAAAATTATGCTAAGACATCATCCAGTTGAAGCACCTTATAAGTATGCAAACATAGTTAATAAATATAATCTAATAGTTAGTGATCAGAAGGATTTGATTAATGATTTGCGGCTTGTTAATGACGTGTATGGATGTTCAAACAATGCAATGTACATTGCTTACTTAGCTGGGCGACGCGTAACTTCAGTATTACCTCGTAAAGTGGCGAAGTTTGGTATTTATGATGATAAGTTCCTGAAATTCCTATATTGAAAATATTCCTTTAATGATTTGAATTGAATTAATTATATGAGTTTTTCTTGAGAAAAGTTTTATTTATTTTAGATTTGGGCTCCTCGATTGGTGGTGGGCATTATTCGCGCTGTTTGAGTATTTCAAGAAGATTACGTAATTGCGAGGTTATTTTCTTGATTAGAAAGCATGGTTATATAGATCCTCTTTTTTGCAAATTAGACAATCATATTATTGTACCGGGTGAGTGTAGTGGTGATGAGCAGTTAGATTATATTGGCAACTATTTCGGTGATATTATTTGTTGCGTCTGTGATATAACTAATCAAATAACACTATCTAACAAGGGTGCTACTAAAAATTTTCTGACTGGTTTGAAAAAGTATGTTGGTAAAGTGGTTTTGATCGATGGAAGGGCGGAGGGGCGGCTAATAAATGATCATGACGATAATACATGTGATGTATTGATAACTCCATATGTTGGTTCAGAAAGGGTTGATGGAGAGTTTCAGCATTTATATGGTGAAAAGTATTTTGTATTGCCTGAGTATAAGTGTGTAGATTCTTTGCTTCATAAGAATTATTATCTAGGCAAGGAGAAATTAAATTTGCTTATTACGTTCGGTCAAAGTGATCCAAATGAATTGACTGAGTATATTCTTAATATATTAATTAATAATAACACTTTACTCCAAAAATTCTGCTTAAAAGTTGTTCTTGGTGCCCATGTAGATGAAATACGTATTAAAACTGTGCAATCATTATTGGATATGCTAAAGATGACATGTGAGCTAATATTGGCTCCCTCTTCGTTGCAAGATTGTTTTGAGTGGGCTGATTTGGCAATTTCAGCAACTGGATTGACAAAATATGAGATGGCCTTTTTTGGCCTACCTTCGGTGCTAATTTCTGCTACTCGGCTAGATGCTTTATTGCAGGTGCCATTTGATGTGTGCGGTACTTCATTTCATATAGGATTCTACGAAGACTTAGATGATGAAGTCATTGTTGATACCCTAACTCATATGTATAATAATATCGATTGCCTTGCTCTAATGTCTATTAGGGGGCGTGCTCTTATCGACGGCCTAGGTTCAGATAGAATTGCATCTGTGATTAGCGGCAGCAAATAGAACATTAAATACTTTTAGGAGAGAAAAATGCACACAGTTATAGTCGGAAACGGTATTATTGGACTGACAATTGCTTATCGCCTACTAAGAAAGTGTGTAGAAGGGGACTTAATCACAATAGTTGCGCCGAAATCTCGTGTTGGATCTGCCAGTCTCGCAGCGGGGGCTATGTTAAATTCATTTGCTGAATTGGAGTCAGGTAGTTTAGATTCTGAATTGGATCAATTCAGGTTTGAAATGAGTTATCTTGCTACGCGTATGTGGCCGTCCTTTGAAAAGGAGATTATTGATTTTTCGGGGGAGTCTTTGCCATATGGTTGTCGAGATTGCCGTGGATTTGGATTTGAGCATGGATGTGCACAAGAGGGTACTTATATTGTAAATAATACGGCAGCCGATGATTTGGATGATGAGAACTTTGATGCAATTTTAAGTGCCCTTGTTGATTTCAATGAGCCACATGCACATATTTCTCCGAGAGATATTCCTGGATATAAGCCATCCCAAAAAGCTAGATCAACTAGGGCCGTTCTTCTCCATAATGAAGGTTGGTATAATCCACGACTGTTTATAGAGAAGCTTGATTTGGTATTGGAGCGTTCAAATCAAGTGAGATTTATAAATCAGCGGGTTGATAAGTTGCATGCTTCCTCATCCGGAAAAATTTCTATGGTGGAATTAGATAATGGAGTTACTCTTGAGGCTGATAATTTTGTAGTGGCTAATGGTGCAGAATTATCCAACTTGTTAAATCGAAGTGAATTAGAGGTGCCTATTCAGAGAGTATTTTATGGTGTAGGTGTCTCTTTGGAGGTGCGTATGGCACAAGGTCATCTTCAGCCTAAATGCATTAGGACGCCTAATCGCGGCTTAGCGTGCGGTATTTATAGTGTTCCATACTTTTGGGATCCAAAAGAAGAAAGAAAGCACATTCTTCTGGGGGCTTCGAATTTCATATCGGAAAAACCATTATTATTAGGTCGTGTTTCAAGTATAGAGTCAATACTTAAAGCAAGCATGGATCAGGTCCATGAGGACTTCTATAAGGCTGAATTAGTTAGAGTGAATGTCGGTTGGCGTCCAGTTTCATCCGATACCTATCCTTTAATCGGTAAAACTGAAATAGAGAATCTATTTATTGTTTCTGGTACAAAGCGTGATGGATTTCATCTGTCACCGCTTATTTCTGAATTTATAGTTTCTCAAATATTTGGGGAGGTTGCTGATTCAAAGATGCACCTATTTTCACCTACCCGCAAGTTGATTCGTACTATGTCTAGAGATGAGGCAATTTCTAAGTCAATTCGACATATGATGAGTGCTGCGTATCAGCATGAATTTAATCCATCAAAGGGGCGAATGTCTTTAACTCTCGTCGAAGCGTATCGTGCTGACTTGGAAAGGCTTCATGATAAAGTCGGTGCATTTGACTGGGGAATTCCACCTGAGCTTATCGAAATGTATCGTTATGGTCATATTAATGGTGCTTGAGATAATTGATTTTTTAATATCTCTTCGACTCTATATAAAATATAGGTGCTAGTATGAGATGTTCGATAATGCAGCCAACATATTTACCTTGGGCTGGATATTTTAATTTGGCAAGAAGTGTCGATTATTTCGTTCTGCTTGATGATGTTCAGTTTGAGCGCCGCTCTTGGCAAAGTCGAAATAGAATTTTAATGAATGGTAATGAATTATATTTGTCCGTCGGATTGGCTAAAAATAGTCAAAAAACTCTTATCAAAGATGTGGAATTAGATCAAAATAACGATTGGTGGAGTGTGCATTGGAAATCATTGTGTGCTGGCTATTCCAAAGCGCCGTGTGGCCGTTTGTTGTTGGATCTATTAGAGGAGCACTATAAGGGGCCTTATTTTGTAAGTTTAGCTGAGTTCAATCGTTCAATTATTAGTGAATTTTTTAAAGCATTGTCAATTCCCGCTAAAATAGTAATTGCATCAGAGCTTGGATGTGATGGAAGCCGTTCTCTTCATCTTTATAATATTGCAAAAAAGCTGGGCTGCAATGAATATCTCTCGCCTATTGGTTCCATGCAGTATCTTTTTGATGATGGTTTTGATCGGTATGATGGTATGAATTTGTTGTTCCAAAATTATTCTCCATTAGCATACAAGCAGTTTCGATCTGATGTTTTTCTCCCAAATCTTTCTGTCGTTGATGTCATTGCAAATCTTGGTATCGATGGGACTCGGGAGTATGTCGATGGCAGCACGTTTGGTATGTTTATTACTCCAAATGAGCTGAATAATTTGTAGAGTTTGAATTAGGCGGGATTAATATGATTTATCAACTTAGTGAGCAGTACTTTGTCCGCTCTCTTGCTGTATCGGATTTGGATGGTCCGTACATTTCATGGTTTGAAGATCAAGAGGTTTGTAAATATAATTCGCATGGAAAAATGCTAAATAGTTATGAATATTATAATAGCTATATCCGCTCAGCGAATGGTTTAAGCAGTTTGGTATGGGCTATTTGTCATAACTCTGAAGGCCATGTAGGGAATGTGAGTTTGCAGAATATTTCACTTATTAATCGTAGTGCTGAGTTTTCAATAATTATTGGAGAAAAAAAACACCACGGTAAAGGTGTAGGTTATTCTGCGGGTATTAAGATGTTGATGCATGCATTTAAAAAATTGAATTTGCATCGTGTCTATTGTGGTACAGCCGAGACGAACTATGGGATGTGTAAATTGGCGCTCTCACTTGGCATGCGCGAGGAGGGGCGTCGGCGAGAGCAGTTATGGCTTGATGGGGATTGGGTTGATGTAATTGAATATGGCGTTTTGCGAAATGAGTAATTAATTTAAGAGATCTATCTCTAGTATTTTTTCCTTTCACATTTTTGTAAGTACATCTGTGTGAAGTTGTCATTCAATGGGAATCAAATGTCATTCAATTTTATTAAGAATGTATTAGTTAAAATTGTGCGGTTAAAGCGCGATAATTTTGAAGCTCGCTTTATCAAGCATAACGGGGGGGCGTTCGAAAGTGTGGCCGAAAAGCAGGATGGGTGTCCTGTTGTATTGATGGAGCTCAGCTCTATGCAGTCGGCGCATATTGCTTATAGTTATTTGGCAAATGTGCTTTCAAAGGAAAGTAATGCTCGAATAATTGGGTATGTCCCAAGAGTATTTTCTAGTCGCTGGAAAAGGTTGGCATTCAATATTGCAAAACAATTCGGACTTTACTACTTGGGCGTCTATCGATCGTTTGGTACAACGGATTTTCTCGCTATTGAAATCAGCGGCACGCAAAGACAAAAAGCACATCGTATATATGATGAGATCATCAGCCAAATGGGGGATAAGTGGGCAATAGAGGCTCTGACTATCCATGGCATTTGTGTGGGAGACCTCATTTACGATACCTATTTAGCGAGATTCAAAAAACCAACGATTGACATATCCAATCAAGATTTTCAAGACTTCCTGCGGGAGTCGGTTGAATTGTTCGTCTTTTGGGAAGACTATCTAGACAATCATGATGTGCGAGCAATTAACGTCAGCCATTGCGTTTATAACATAGCAATGCCGCTTCGCTTGGGGGTCGAAAGAAATATTCCGGTCTTTCAGGCAAATGTGACGCACGTTTATAGGATGAGCAAGAAAAACTATTTTGCTTACAACGACTTCTTTTATTTTCGAGAGCGTTTCGCCGCCTTGCCCGAAGATGTGAGGGTTGCGGGTATTGAAGAGGCAAAGCGCAGGATTGAACGGCGATTTGCGGGGGAGGTAGGTGTTGATATGGCCTATTCAACCAAATCAGCTTACGGTGCATCGCGCCATGTTCGATTGTTGCGTCAATCTCCTCGAAAAAAAATCCTTATTGCTACGCACTGCTTCTTCGATAGCCCGCACAGTTACGGCAACAACATCTTTCCCGATTTCTACGAATGGCTGGAATTTCTTGGGATGATGAGTGAGGCCACGGATTACGATTGGTATATCAAAACCCACCCGGACTATCTGCCGGGAACCATGGAAATAATCGAAAACTTCGTTGCGAAGTATCCAAAGTTCACATTGCTGCCGGCAGATGCTTCCCATCATCAGATCATCACTGAAGGGGTTGATGTAGCACTCACCGTTTATGGGACTATTGCTTTTGAATACGCCGCACTCGGAATTCCGGTGATCAATAACTCGCTGAATAACCCACATATTGCTTATAACTTCAACTTGCACTCAAAGAATGTCGAAGACTATCGTCGCCTCTTGCTTGGCCTGGATGCCCTTGACTTCAAAATTGATAAGCAACAGGTCTATGAGTATTACTTCATGCGGTTCATGTTCAATACTGAAGATTTGTTCTTTGACTGCTACGACAAAACGCTAGAAGAACTGGGTGGTTATTACGGGCAGTTCACCGCTGCTGTCTACGATAAATGGTTGGAAGAGTGGTCGCCCGACAAGCACCAATCCATTGTTTCGGCCCTCCAAGCTTTTATTCGATCGGGTGATTTCCGTATGGACTATCGCCACTATGGTCGAGAGTTCAGTGTCGAATCCATTGGAGTAACGCCATGATCGCTGTGATCCTTGCTGGAGGCCTCGGTACCCGGATATCGGAAGAGACCCACCTGAAGCCCAAGCCAATGATCGAAATCGGAGGTAAGCCGATTCTTTGGCACATTATGAAAACATATTCATCCTATGGAGTGAATGACTTTATTATTTGTTGCGGTTATAAAGGATACCTGATCAAGGAATATTTTGCCAATTATTTTTTGCATATGTCGGACGTTACATTCGATATGGAGCATAACCAGATGGAAGTGCATCAGCGTAATGCTGAACCCTGGCGCGTAACCCTGGTAGATACCGGGGAAGAAACCATGACCGGCGGTCGACTGAAGCGCGTGGCGGAATATCTTAAGCGAGAAGAATCCTTTTGCTTTACCTATGGCGATGGTGTCTCGGACGTTGACATTTCTAAGGAAATTGCCTTTCACAAGCGCCACGGTAAGCTTGCAACAGTGCTGGGCGTGCAACCGCCGGGCCGCTACGGTGCGCTGCAGCTAAAAGGCAGTTGCGTGACCGGTTTTTCAGAAAAGCCACGAGGTGATGGGGCGCTCATCAACGGTGGTTTCTTCGTGCTCTCGCCCAAATGTCTAGATCTGATCGCCGGGGATGACACGAGCTGGGAAGGCGAACCGCTCGCAAAGCTGGCCGAGGGCGGCCAGCTGGAGGCCTTTGAGCACGATGGCTTCTGGCAACCCATGGACACGTTGCGAGAAAAGAATATGCTTGAAGAGATGTGGACCTCGGGCAAGGCTGCTTGGAAGGTATGGGCGTAAATTGTAAATTCTGGAAGGGTAAGCGGGTTTTCCTGTCCGGGCACACTGGTTTCAAGGGGGGCTGGTTGTCGCTCTGGCTCAGCGACATGGGCGCTCATGTCCACGGCTATGCGCTTGCCCCGGTGATGACGCCAGATTTGTTTACCACGGCGAAAATTGCAGATGGCCTTGC
>JACCDN010822060.1_pt1 | contig 18474 bp, 15 predicted proteins | sample 7441691 | NCBI WGS metagenome assembly JACCDN01 (sample SAMN15323439, study PRJNA562643) | freshwater metagenome | isolation source: river surface water | place: USA:Blue River Watershed | collected 2017-08-16
CAGTTCCACCCGCACGGTGACAGCGCTATTTACGACACCATGGTTCGCCTTACACAGGACTGGAACCTTCGCTACCCACTAATCAGCGGCCAGGGAAACTTTGGTTCACCGGGTAACGACCCAGCTGCGGCACCCCGATACACAGAGTGCCGCATGGCACCACTGGCCATGGAAATGGTTCGCGACATCGACGAAGAGACCGTTGACTTCCAAGACAACTACGACGGCCGCACCCAGGAACCAACCGTGCTGCCTTCGCGCATTCCAAACCTTTTAGTTAACGGATCAATCGGTATTGCAGTTGGTATGGCTACCAACATTCCGCCGCACAACCTTCGCGAGGTTGCTGCGGGTGCCGAGTGGTATTTAAAGAATCCAGAAGCAACCGATGATGAACTTCTGGCAGCTTTGCTTGAGCGCATCAAGGGCCCAGATTTTCCAACCGGTGCACACATTCTTGGCCGCAAGGGAATTGAAGAGGCTTACCGCACCGGTCGTGGTTCAATCACCATGCGCGCGATCGTTAACGTTGGAGAAATTAACGGCCGCACTTGCCTAGTGGTAACTGAACTTCCTTACCAGGTAAACCCAGACAATCTTGCAGAAAAAATTGCCGGCCTAGTTAAAGAAGGCAAGCTGCAGGGCATCGCAGATATTCGCGATGAAACCTCTGGCCGCACCGGTCAGCGTTTGGTGATTGTGCTTAAGAAAGATGCGGTTGCCCGCGTTGTGCTTAACAACCTTTACAAGCTGACTCCGCTGCAAGAAAACTTCAGCGCCAACATGTTGGCACTGGTTGATGGCGTGCCACGCACACTTTCACTAAACGGTTTCGTTAAGTACTGGGTTGAACACCAGGTTGAAGTAATTGTTCGCCGCACAACCTTCCGTTTGCGCAAGGCAGAAGAACGCGCACACATTTTGCGCGGATACCTAAAAGCACTTGACGCACTTGACGCAGTTATTGCTTTAATTCGCAAGAGTCCAACAGTTGATGAAGCTCGCGACGGATTGATGCAGTTGCTAGACATTGACGAACTGCAGGCACGTGCAATTCTTAACATGCAGCTTCGCCAGCTTGCAGCTCTTGAGCGTCAAAAGATTATTGATGAAGCCGCTGAACTTGAAGCACTGATTCTTGATTACAAGGCAATCATTGCAAACCCTGAGCGCCAGCGCGCAATCATCAGTGAAGAACTTGCCGAAGTTGTTGAGAAGCACGGTGATGATCGCCGATCAGAAATCGTTGCCGGCGGCGAAGGCGATGTTCAAACCGAGGATCTAATTCCAGAAGAAGAGATGGTTATCTCGCTTACTCGCGGTGGTTACATTAAGCGCACCAAGAGTGACAACTATCGTTCACAACACCGCGGCGGTAAGGGCGTGAAGGGTGCAAACCTTCGTGCCGATGACGTGGTAGAACACTTCTTTGTAACAACCACTCACCACTGGTTGTTGTTCTTCACCGATAAGGGCCGCGTCTACCGCGCCAAGGCTTACGAGGTTCAAGAAGCCGGCCGCGATGCAAAGGGCCAGCACGTTGCCAACTTGCTAGCAATGCAACCAGATGAAAAGGTTGCCGCAGTGCTAGACATCAGCGACTACCAAGCTGCGCCTTACCTAGTGCTGGCAACGAAGTCAGGTCTAGTAAAGAAGACCGCACTTGATGCTTACGACACTGCCCGCACCGGCGGCATCATTGCCATCAAGCTTCGCGAAGGCGACGAGGTAGTTTCTGCGGTGCTTGCCTCAGAAACAGATGACCTACTGCTTGTTTCACACAAGGGCATGTCAATTCGATTCTCGAACAGCGATGAATCCCTTCGTCCAATGGGTCGCGACACCAGTGGAAATATCGGTATGAATTTCCGTAAGGATGACTACCTGCTTTCGGCAAGTGTGATTAACGATGTAGAAGATTCGTTTGTGTTTGTGGTGACTGAGGGCGGCTATGCCAAGCGCACAGAAGTTTCGCAATACCGACCACAAAACCGCGGTGGCTTGGGAATCAAGGTAGCCAAGCTAGAAGAAAAGCGTGGCGATGTGGTTGGCGCCATTATTGTTGCCGAAGACGACGAAGTTCTTGTAGTTTTGGCCAGCGGTAAGGTTGTGAGATCTGCAGTAAGTGGTGTTCCGGCTAAGGGCCGCGACACCATGGGTGTGGTTTTTGCCCGCTTCGCCGATGACGATAGCGTTATTGGGCTAGCCAAGAACACCGAACGCAACTTAGAATCATCCGAGATTGAAGGAGCTACAGAATGAGCCTTTTCGCCCGCGCAAAGCGCAACATTCCACCGGTCAAGCAGGTAAAGCTAAAGCTGGTTCACATCGACTTCTGGTCTGCAGTTAAGACTGGTCTTTTGGTGACTACCGCAACCGGCATTGCAACCATTGTTGCGTTCTTCTTGATTTGGTTGCTGGTTTCACAGACCGGCCTGTTTGGTTCACTTTCAAGCTTGGTTAACAGTGTGATTGGTGGCGGGGCCGGTGCTTCACAGCAGGGTGTTGACGTGGCTCAAACCCTAAGCCTGCCTCGCGTAATGTCTTTTGCCTTCACTGTTTCACTTTTCAACCTGGTTTTGGGCACCGCCCTGGTTGGCATCAGCGCATTGATCTTCAATGTGATTGGTCGCCTAACCGGTGGTATTTCTGTTGGCTTCACAAACAACTAGTTTTTTGTGATCAAGAACTTTCCTGTTTGAACAAAGTCTAAATTTGTTTTTTCAAAGAGAGAAATCGCTTCGCTAAAATTTTCAATAATTGGTTCACCGGGACCGTTCAACGAGGTATTCATTACTACTGGCGGCAGACCAAGCCGCTTGAGCGAGACAAGAATTTTGTGAATTAGACCATCATCCTCTTTGACGGTTTGAACCCTAGCTGTGCCGTCAACGTGCGTGATTGCAGGAAGAAGCTTGCGACCTAACTCAGTAACTTTGTAATTGATCAGCATAAATGGGGAATCTTTGGGACCATCTACAAAATATTGGGACAAGTCTTCAACTAGCACGGCCGGAGCAAATGGACGCCATTCTTCACGATTCTTGACTCGGTTGACTCGAGCCCAATTGCTAAGAATTGATGGATTGGACAGTATCGAACGATGGCCGAGAGCCCTAGGACCGGTTTCCGATTGACCTGAGAGACATGCCCCAATCTTGTTTTCACATAAAAACATGGCAATTGACTCCGACATAACCTTTGGCTTCGTAACTTTGTAGCCCTTGAGCCTAAGTTGTGCTCGGCGAAAAACGGTTGGCTCTATTCTGGAGTGTTTAGAGCCCATATAGGCATATTTGCTCGACACAGTCCCGACCGAATTTGAATTGAAATGACCACTAACCTTGGCCAAGGCAAGGTTCGCTGCACCTAAAGAGCACCCGCCGTCCTCGCAGTGCGGCTCAATCACAAGGTCCCGCCTCAGACGATTCCAAATTTTTGAATTTGTTGGGCAATTAAGGGCGAATCCGCCCGAAATTCCCAAGGAGCCAAAATCATTTTTTGCTTCAATTTGACAAACAAATTGGCTGAAAGAGTCTTCTGCATATTTCTGCACGGCGAAGGCAATTTCAGCTGGCCCTAATTCCGTCGCTCTCGCCGGATCACCAATCCCAGAAACATCGAGTCCAATGGACGCAGCAGAATGCAGTAGCTCAGAGAAAAATAAGTCGTAGAGGCTCTCATTCTTGAGTTCGGTATTGAAGTACCTAATCAAGTCAAACCGATTACCCAACGGAATTGAGTGTGAAATTATCTTTTTTCCACCATAGGCGGCTAGGCCCATAAGTTTTCCTGCTCCACCGATAGAGCCGAGACCAAGTCGCATTGCACAGTAGTCATAAAGTTGACCAATTTCGAATTGATGCAGAACATTCAATCTCAAAGATCGCCCATCCCATCTCCAAACACCGCCGGACTGCACACCTAAACCACCATCGTGTGTATAAATGTTGCGCGGCCGGGAATCTGCGATCACATTACTCGCCGCATGAGATGCATGGTGAGACCAGAAATAGGCTTTCATTCTTTGACTACGAATCTGAATTTCAAACTCATGATTCATGTTCAGCGCATCCGAACCATTTGAGTTTGATGAAAAGTAGGCATCTAATACTTCACTTATGTTTCTAGGAGTGCCCAAACCCACCGGTGCCCTGAGGGGGTCATTAACGAGCAAGAATTCCGTTTCCTCTAGCTCAGAATTAGGAATCCTGCGATCTTGAGAAAGAAAGTCTCGAAACTCCTGCCATGATTTTGAAGTTGGGTCAGGACCCTGTTGAGCAATTACAAAACCGGATCCAAATGATTCATCTAGCCAGTCTCTGCCATGGTGAAGGACGTCGTCTGATTTCGGTTCAGGACGTTGCACGGGAAAAATTTTTATTGATTCAATGCTCCTGTTAACGATTGGCATTAACTGAGTGCCAGTTACTCCGACCGCAGAAATTTGGGATAACCGAACTCCAGCCGACTTCAAGGCCAAATCAATTGTTTGAATGTCTAAGCCGAAATCATGCCGAATACGAGTATGACGCTCTTGCAGTATTGAGGATTCAACACCTTTTTCCGAAATAACTGAGGCAGAAGAATCGTGTCCGAGGTGCAGTCCTAAAACATAAACCATTAGTCACCTTAATTGGAGAATCCATCCTCCTTACATCAACTAGTAGCCTACCTACTGAAGGTATTTATTGAGAACTAGTTTGACGGCCGCTAGTTGAAGCACTAAAGTAGAGATGTTCTACGGGCCTATAGCTCAGGTGGTTAGAGCGCTTCACTGATAATGAAGAGGTCGGAGGTTCAAGTCCTCCTAGGCCCACCAGGAAGCCTTGCTCAACTGAGACAAGGAGTCCAGACGTAGAAACACCGCAACAAAATGCACCAAGACCCGGGGATTTAGCTCAGTTGGTAGAGCACCTGCTTTGCAAGCAGGGGGTCAGGGGTTCGACCCCCCTAATCTCCACGTATAAGCAGACTTGGACAAATCACAGCCAAGACTTAGATTCGACTAAATTCGAACTCAACCAGGTGTTGAACGTTGGAGGGTTTGTGATTCTTGCGTTAATCAGCGTTAGTTTGAACGCGCTTGCCCAGATAGCAATCAAATCCCTCTCAAGCTTGGAGCCTGATTCAATTTTTTCCTACTTCCGAGCATGGCAGTTGTATGCAACGGGATTTCTTTATTTATCGAGCATAGTTCTTTGGTTTCTCGCTCTTAGGACACTTCCGCTAAGCATTGCTTATCCTCTTCAGGCTTCTGGATATGTCTTAGTTACACTTTTGGCCGGACTCGTTTTCCAGGAAAAAATCACCATTTTTCACATAGTTTCTCTGTCTCTAATCGTCCTTGGAGTTTCAGTCTTGGCAATAGGAGCAAACAAGTGAAAATCCTAATAACAGGCGGAAGTGGGTTTGTCGGTCAACACCTTAAGAAGGCCCTAGGAAAACTAGGTCATGTTGTGGTTACCGTAGACGTAACCCCACAGGGGTCTGATTTTCGTTGCGACGTAAGAAAATCTGAATTTTGTGAATTTCTTGAAGAACTAAAACCGAGCGCAATCGTTCACTTAGCTGGAGTGCAATACTTGCACCGAATTAGCCGCAGCAAACGCGCTGATTTTTTTAGGCAGAACGTTGAGATGGCCGAAGGCTTATCTAGAGCAATTTTGGCTTCGCGCTCCGTTAAGAGCTTGGTGTACTTAAGTACGGATATGGTTTACGGAAGGCCGGAAATTACTCCTGTGCTCGCAAATTCAAAAACTAACCCATTGGGACCCTATGGAAAAAGCAAACTAGAAGCTGAAAGAATACTCTTAGGGCTTTCGAAAGAGGCAGGCTTTCACCTTACGGTTTTTCGTCCAAGGCTAATTGCGGGGCAAGGCCGAAAAGGCACAATTGAGATCTTAACCAAGTTGATGAAAATGAACCTACCCATTCCAGTTTTTGGAAAAGGCACAAATAGATACCAACTAGTTTCAGTCAGTGATGTCTGCAGTGCAATCGTCCTTAGCTTAGAGAAAAGATCGGAAGGTATCTTTAATCTTGGGTCGGACAATCCTCCGGAGGTAAGGCAACTTATTTCCAGCACAATCGAGAGCTTGAAGTCACGCAGCATCGCGATGAAACTGCCAAATGTTTCTCTGATTCGACTGCTTAGATTTTTGGATTATTTAAACTTATCCCCCCTATCTCCCGAGCAGTTTGAAATCGCTGGGCTCGAATATGTGCTTGACACCTCTGAAACGAAAACCGCATTAGGGTGGGAGCCCAAGAAAACTGATTTTCAAATTTTGCTTGAAAGCGTCGGCTAAATATGTCAACAGGGAAATCGGCTCCAGCCCGTGTTTTAGTTGTAGACCTTGACGGCACATTAACTAGAACCGACATGCTTGTAGAGTCAGTGATGTGGAACTTAATCAATAATCCGCGCCTCGTACTTACGGCATTTTTCAAATTCATAAAAAAGAGGAATAAAGCAAAACTCAAGCAAGACTTGGCGAAAAACTATAAATTTAGCGCTGAATTTTTACCGTTGAATACCGACGTACTTTCTTTGATAGAAGAGTATAAAAGTAGAGGCTCCATCATAGCTCTGGCTACGGGGTCAGACATGCGGATAGCCATGAATTTTTCGACAGAAATGCCCGGCAGATTTGATTTCGTATTCGCAAGCGATGGAGAGATTAATCTAACTTCGGCAGATAAAGCGGCTGTTCTGGCAGAAAAGTTCGTTGAATTTGACTATGTCGGTAATTCTCGCGCTGATTTACCGGTTTGGGCAGTGGCAAAGAATAGTTTCACTGTCGGCAAATCAGTAAAGAATCCTCAAATAAAACCCATATCTCGTAAGAAAAGCTTGACTGAAAGTGCCAGAGTAATTCTTCGACAAATCCGATTTCATCAGTGGTCAAAGAATGCATTAATTGCGCTATCTATTGTGCTTAGTCATCGATTTTTGGAAGTGGACTCGTGGCTACGAGTGGTACTTGGGATTATTTCTTTCGGATTGATCTCTTCAGCGGTCTACATATTTAACGATTTGGTGGACATACAAAATGACAGAGAACATTCCACAAAAAAATTCAGACCAATGGCCTCCGGCGACTTATCAATTGCTGAGGGTGTCTCAGCAGGCATCCTATCGCTAGCGCTTGGCTGCTCGATTGCATTTCAGCTCAAATCGCCAAGTTTCGGCCTAATTCTATTTGCCTACTTGCTTACAAATGTTCTTTATAGTTTTTGGCTGAAGAAAACCTTGGTTTTTGACGTGGTAGTTTTAGCTCTACTCTATTCAGTTAGGCTATGGGCAGGTGCAGCAATCATCGATGAAAAACTGACATTTTGGATCGTAAGTTTTTCAACATTCTTATTCCTATCCCTGGCGTTCTTAAAACGATACTCAGAAATCGTTGGGAACGGAATGAACGATGAACCCATTTCGGGCAGAGGCTACCTTAGTGTCGACAAGAATATCGTTCTTGTGGCCGGAATCGCTTCAACCTTTGTATCCATGTCATTCTTAGCGTTGTACTTGGACAGTGCAGCCGTAAAAGAGATGTACCAATCGCCCGTTTATCTGTGGGCCTGGCTTCCCATTCTTCTAACATGGGCAATGTCTTTGTGGTTTAAATCCAACAGAGGAGAGATGCCTTACGATCCAATAGTTTTTGCGCTAAGGGACAGGACCAGCTTAATAAGCTTTGTAATGCTGATTTCGACTCTTTATTTGGCTATGGTTGCTTAAGTTCGACAGCGCATGAGAACGTTCCGCACATTTTCAAGTCACAAGCTACGTAGAAATATAGTGAGTGCCCTAATTTTTGCTATTACCGCTTTTGGCATCCTTTTCTCGTTGCACACAAGCCCAATAGCCTCGAATTGGATTTGGGCTACTCCCAAAGAGTTGTCATCATATTTTGGTCTGTCTGATTCCGGTAGCTACTTGCGGCTCGCAATGGATTTGCGAGACTTCAGAATTGAACCTGAGAATAACTGGATTCTCAGTCTTTGGCCACCAGGCATGCCGGCGCTCTTGTTTGTTCTCTTATCAATACCACTTCCCATCACCCCACTAATCGCACTAGTAGTGGCTATTTTTTGGACTCTGCCTACTTACTTTTTGTTAGATTTTTTTTCCAAGGAAAAAGGTTTACCCTATATCCTTATTTGGGTGCTCTTCTGGCACGCTAATCCCGTTTTCTGGAATTGGCTTCTGTCGGAAGGTGTTTTTTATAGCGAACCACTTGGCTTAGCCTTAAGTGCCACGTCGTGCGTCTTATTAATTAAGTTATCGATGACCAAGGGCAGCCATTTAAAGAAAGACTTGGTGCTTGCAGGAACAACAGCAGCGGCTTCGCTATTTTTTCGACCGACATTAATATTTCCTTTCGCATCCGCAGCTTTTCTTTTCGCAATTTGGTTTTTGGCAAAAAACGCACAGACAATAAGGAGTTTGTTTGTTGGCACAAAAAACCTATTTATTCAGGCCTTGCCATTTCTATTGCCATTTATTACCATTACCGCACCTTGGACTTTCATAGTTTTGACTTTCATTCATCCCGGAAACCCATCATGGGTTTCGAATGATTACTTGTGGGGTCAAAGATGGATGACCTCAGAATATTTAAACTCAATAGGGGCACAGTTCTTAGTTGAAGGCGGAGCGAATTGGGCTTGCCTTTTAGATCCGGTCAAATGTAGGGAATTAGAGCCAATGGCCATTCTTCAACTATCAGATAATTTTGATAACTTGAGGAGGCTTAGTTTTGAGGCTGCTATAAGCAATCCTCTAGCATTTTTAGAATTCAGGCTTGGAAACATGTCAAGAGCTTGGATCACACTGCCAGGAAACCCAATTGGTAGTGCATCGAACGCTACAACAGTACTTTCCCTTATTGTTTTGATTCTTTTACTTGTTGCCTCGATTATCAAAAAGAGGTTCAGTATAGGAAATTACCTATTTGCTTCAGCAGTCCTAAGTCAAGTTGCGATTCTAATTTTCGCGCATACGGAAACTCGGTATTTGTTGCCTATTCATGAAACGGTAATTGTTTGGATTACATTTCTCTATCTCAAAGGAAGCCTAAACCGAAATGTCAAGAAAGAGGTATCGTGATTCCTCTTTATGTCTGGCCAAGCATCATGCAATTGCAGACACACTTGAGAGCTAGAGCCTCAGTTCGGCAACAAATCAATTAGCGGAGTCATAATTAAGGCAAAACCACCTGATCACGAGGCGTAAACGTGATTAACATTCAGCGCCAAAGACTATTAAAAGTCCTGGAGAATCCCGCTGGATCTACTAGAAAAGATTTTGGAGGTAAGCATGAAAAGCCCCTTACCACAGATAAGTGACTCTGCCCAAATAGGACTAAATGTAAGAATCTGGGCGGGGACTCAGATAAGAGAGAATGCAATAGTAGGGAGCGGAACCTCAATTGGTCAATACTGCTATGTAGGCCCCGGTGTTCAGATTGGAAATAACTGCAAAATTCAGAATCACGCCCTAATCTACGAGCCCGCAGTTATTGAATCTGGTGTCTTCATAGGCCCTCGTGCGGTTATTACAAATGATTTGAACCCACGCGCAATCAACCCCGACGGTAGTCTTAAAACTGAGAATGATTGGGATGCTCGATCGGCACATATTCTCAACGGGGCATCTGTCGGGGCCGGTGTGATTTGTGTCGGTCCTATTGTCGTCGGGGCTTGGTCCATGCTTGCCGCAGGAGCCATAGTTACTAAAGACGTTCCAGATTTCGCGCTTTTCGCAGGAATACCGGCCAGGCAAATAGGTTGGGTGGGGAAGGCAGGATTCAGTCTGATAGAGAATGAAGGAATGTTCAAGTGCCCGAAAACAGGGGAAATCTACATTTTAGATGAAGTTGGGCGACTTTCTCTTTCACTCGAAAGCGAATAACTCTTTTATGGCCTGTCGATAAAAAACATGACTTTTAATGTCGCGCATTGTTTCTGATTTTTTCATTGCGAATTCGAATTGACTGTTCCTGCCGGCATCTAACTTGAGTACCTTTTCTAATGCGGTTTTCAAATCTTTGATAGCAACGCCTGCTTGAATATGACCTCTAACTTTAGCGAAATCCAATAGTCGCCTTATCGTTTTCTCGGAAGAAGTGGATAGGAGATTTGACAATATAAAACTACGCTCGGCCATCTCTCTTGCGAGTCGAGATTCGCGGGAAAAACTTAGACCGCTAGAACTACCAATTCGTTTTCGGTATTCAACAACGGGAGAGGGGTTTATCGCTATATCGCTGATTTGGGCAATTTTGAGCCAAAGTTCGTAATCCTGCAAAAGGTCCAAATTTCTTGTGAAGCCGCCAAGTTTCAAAAAAAGATCTCTATGGAGAGCGGCGCTGGGTGCGAGGAGAAAATTCCCCAAAAACACTAAGTGACCAAATACGTCTCCTCGTATCGGGTTGGGAATGAACTCGCTCGCTGCATAGGAATTAAGACTCAATCCATCAGAGCGAATCAATGCCGGTTTTGAGAACGTGGCACCTATTTCTTCACGCGCTGTCAGAGAAGCCAGCTGCATCGGAACCCGATGTGGTAACGATACGTCATCGCTTCCACACACGAAGAGGATTTCTCCAGAGGCGTGCTCCGCTGCAAGATTGTATGAATAGGAAATACCTAAATTCATCTCATTAGATAATATTCTGACATTTTTGTGTTTCAATGCGATGTATCGAAGTACCTCTAACGTTTTATCCGACGAAGCATCGTCGACAACCACAACCTCATCAACCTGAGTTGCAATACTTGATACAGCCTGACCGACGTAGGACTCAACATTATATGCACCAAAGATAGCCGTCGAAGTAGGAGCCATATCATTTTGACCTTCTTGTAGTACATACCCGTTTTATAGGTTTCTTTGATTGTATCTAACGTGACAAAAAAGCTCTTAAGGACGAAAATCTGATCACTTGTAATAACAACGCTACTCTCCGGCGAAGCAGAGGAATTAAAAAGGGGAAACGCAGTGTCACCGTCAACGAGCAGTACAGGATTTTCGAATTCCAGAATTGCCATGGACCACGCGCGATCAGAATAAGTCAAGGACTTAGAAAAAACTAAGATTTCACCGCGTTTCGGAAACAGGCTGCTGCCCAACCTTAGAAAAACCTCGGCGAAAAACCTGCGGGAGTCTATGAATTCTCCAGCTATGGAAGCTAGCTGGCCACGATTAACGAAAAAAATAGCCAGAAGGTAAGAAGGAATAAACTTTATCCACCTTCGTCTCAAGAACCAAGAGACAATTCCTTGACTGGGCCCTCCAAAAAGAAGCCAATTCACGCGCCCACTCTTGGCAGCGCGCATCTGTTTTGTCAATTCTCGCCTAAATGTCAATTTGAGATCTCGTCGGTTCCAATAAGTACCCTTAGTCATTCTTGAAAAACAAAAAACATAATCGCCCAGTTAGCAATTTACTGACTAGTGTTATCGTATGCCGAGGATTGGGTATGTGTGTTGGCGTTTTTAGGGCTTGTCTGGAAAGTTTATAACTTGATTGCCAACTGGTATGGACCGGGGCCGTCTCGCCAAAAAAAATATTCAATTAAGACACAGCTAAAGTATTACGGACAATATTTATTGATAATGAGGGCTCGCTTTCAACCTGACAACTTACGCATTCTAACTGCAATTGCTAGACAGTTGGCTTCCCTAGAAGTTTCAAACTCGGAAAATTCTGACGTTTATTTTTATGTTAAGGGGCATGATCCAAAAGGCAAGCAAATGACTGAGCCACTTGGCGAACTTTCAAACTTGCAAATAAAGTCAACCTTCCGACCTGACGTAGCTTTTGTGTTGAAGAAATTCTCATCGCGATATGGTTTGAAAATTTTTTCAAACACTCCAATTTCTGAGGAATTGCTTGTCAAGGTTTTAGGCAGAGAGATTGAATACTCAAACAAATCTCATTACTTGCCAAGTCCCCGCGCCAAATCGCTCAAACAATCAATTACTGACAAATTTGTGGTTGATGAAAGGGGAATGCGTTTCCGGCCCTTCCAGGTTGAACAATCTCTTTCATCTTTTTTCCTGAGACACAACATTCTCTGCCTAAAAGCCATAGAAGCAACTGGATCAATTTCCACAGCAAAGAAAATACTGAAGGACCTTTCAAAATTTCCAACGGAGTGGATTGAAGAATTGTCGTATCAAAAATTAAAATTAATTGCTGAAATTGACACACCGATTTCAAAGAGGTCAGTAAATCGAGGAGATTTCGAAGCGTGGGAGACTCTAGAAATCATCGAGCCAGTTTGGGAAGACGCTGGACTAAATTTAACAGACATCAAATACGGAACGTATGCCAAATCCTTTAGAAAACTAACAATTCAAAAGAACGTTTACGTTAGGTACGGGGGCACTATTTTCAGAAATAGCGCACTATTAAATAACGATTACGCACAAAACCCGGCGTTTGATTTTGTAGCCGGGAGATGGAATCATGTTGTGGGCAGTCACTTGACCTTAGGCAGGGCCCGGGTGCACCTAGGGCATGCCAGCCAGCAATGCCATGTTGGCGAGGCCATTCTTATTTCTAGCAGGTGCGATGACAATTGGTTCCATTGGATGATTGAAACCCTTCCTCGATTGCTTTTGGCAGAAAAAGTGCCAACTGACGTACCAATCTTGATTTCTGAAAGAGTTCCGCATGCAGGCGTAGAAGCGCTAAGAATAATTTCAAAAAGAGAAGTCATCAGAGCTAATGAGAAATGTCCTGTTTTGGTGGGGAGAGCTTACATTCCAGGGCAGGTAATTTTTCACCCCGACTCTCTCGAGTTTTGGAATAAAAATATATTTTCCATCTTTGACTTTCCTCTCCTTGGTGAATATAGGGCAAGAATTCTAAATGGCATTAATACCCCACCCAGAAGCGGTGGTAGGAAAATTTTCATAACAAGAAGAAGCACACACAGGAATTTGATAAACATCCGTTTCATTGAAAAAGTTTTGAGTAATGCTTTCAAGTTTGAAATCGTTGATACAGCTCAATTGTCTTTTCTTGAACAGATTGCAGCCGTGAAGGATGCAAAATCGATAATTATGATCGGAGGGGCAGGGATGGCAAACTTATTATTTGCAGATGAGGGCTCAAAAATTGCGGTAGTTTATCCCAGGTCCGCTGCGGGCTTTGACATACAAGAGAAAATTGGTTTCGTGGCAAAAACCGCTACTAAAACATTCTTTGGACCATCACTTTCAACTTTTTACTTCAACAGATATTCCAAAATACACGCAAACTTTGTCTTGACACCTCTGACTTGGTTACGGGTTCTAAATCACGTCCTATCGCCTAGAATCGGCTGAGGGGAGGTTCCGACGTGCACAGAGCGATACTTGTTGGCGTGGGCTATTGGGGAGTAAATTACGTCAACACGATAAATGCGTTACCAAACATTGAACTAGTTGGGGCTGTGGACTTTGATCTCACACGCATAAATGATCTAAAGGAAAGAATTCCGGCATTAGTGGTCGGAAAAGAGTTGCAGGCGGTAGCCGAGGAATCCAAAGCAACACTGGCAATTGTCGCTACTCCTGCAAAAACTCACAATTCTGTGGCAGAGAAGGCGATGAGCCTCGGATTGCACGTATTAGTTGAAAAACCTTTGTCGCTCAACTCAACCGAAAGCAAAGCGCTGCTACTGCAAGCTGAGAAGTCTTCAACAACTCTATACACTGGACTAAATTACATGACACATCCTTGCGTGCAAGCAGTCGCAGGATTAGTAGACCAGGGTCTAGAGATCAACCACATGCAGTCTGAAAGATATAATTTCGGACCTACGAGGACAGACGTTAGCGTCTTTGAAGACCTTCTTCCTCACGATGTATCAATAGCGTGTGCTGTGTTTAAATCAATTCCTGTTTCGGTGAACGCTATTGGGCTTTCAAGGTCGAAGACGACAGGCACCGCATCTGTCGAGGTGATCTTTGAAAACGGATCCACACTTATAGCAAATTTATCTTGGATGCATCCGCGCAAAACAAGGAGTGTTGTTTTTTCCGGGCCCAAGACCGCAATAACCTTTGATGAACTTGCAGAGTCGGGCAGAGAACTTCTAATTCAAAACTTCGAGTCTGTACCAACTTCAAGCCAACTAACCTCAATTGTGGTTAAGGATTCAAAAATCGTAAACTTTACACAGTATTGCATCAAACCCGAAACGTTTGACATGAGAAGTCAACCACTGACAGTAAGTCTTCAGACTTTCCTCGACAACATTGATGCAAAGAATTACGTGACGTATTCAGCAAAAGTTGGACACGCCATTGCCACTATTCTTGAAGAGGTGAATCTGCTAATGGAGGGGAAAGATGATTAAACGGGTTCCCTATCTTGATCTTTCCAGACAAAACAAATCAATCGCACCTGACTTTATGAATGATTTGCTTGAATCCATCGATGAATCCAAATTTATACTTGGAGATGATGTAGCGAACTTTGAAAACGAGTATTCTCAGTTTTCCAATTCTCGTTATGTAATCGGTGTTGCAAACGGAACAGATGCAATCGAATTGAGCGTTCGCGCTCTGGAAATTCAGCGCGACGATGAAGTTATTGTTCCGACTAACTCTTTTATAGCATCAGCCTTAGCTGTCACTAGAGCGGGGGCTACGCCAGTCTTTTGCGATTCCGATGAAAACTTCCATCTAGATTTGGAAAGCGCAAAGCGGATTCTCACGCCTAGAACCAAGGCACTAATCGTCGTCTCTTTGTATGGACAGTTACCAGATATGGACCGGATCCTCAATTTTGCAAAAGAGCACAACTTAAGAATTATTGAAGATTTTGCCCAAGCCCAAGGAGCTACATTTAGGTCAAAGCATGCTGGAACCTTTGGAGATGTAGCGGGTACCAGCTTCTATCCTGGCAAGAACCTCGGCGCTATAGGCGATGGCGGCGCGGTTACTACGCAAAGCGAGGAAATTCGCGATCGAATTATCGCACTCAGAAATTACGGAAGTCCAAGAAAATATCAACACCCAACTATTGGTTTCAATAGTCGCCTTGATTCCATTCAGGCAAGATTCTTGACTCGAAAATTGCAGCATCTACAGGGTTGGAACAAGGAAAGGCAACAAATAGCCACAAAATACAATCAAGAGCTTGCCGATCTTCCAGGCCTCAAGCTTCCTAAATTAGTTGAAGGCTCTGGCCACGTTTGGCATATTTATGCAACCCTGTCCGATCACCGAGATCAATTGCAAAAACATCTTGAGTCAAATGGGGTAGATACGATAATCCACTACCCCACGCCAATACATTTGCAGGGGGCTTATTCGGGAGCACGCTTTGATAAAAAAATTGACGTTGCAACTTCGCAGTCAAGAAAATTACTATCACTGCCACTTTTTCCTGGAATGACGCCTCACGAGGCAGATTTTGTCATTAGAAAGGTAAGAGAGTTTTACTCCTCACAAAAGTAATCTTCTCTACGCTGCTCTGAAGACCATTTATTCAGAAAATGCATAACCTCGACTATGGCACGAAAGCTTCCAGAGAGACTTTTCATCGACTTTCTGCTACGACTTTCATAATGGATTAAGGTGGAGCGCGTGCAAATAGCTGTTTTGTAGCCGGCACCCCTCAATTTAAGAGAAAAGTCAACGTCATTAAGTCCCACTTTAAATTTTTCATCCAACCCACCAACTTCAAAATAGATTTTTCGACTTACAAGTGCGCAGGCGAATGTAACTGCCGAGACCTCGAAGCATGCCCCCTCTTGGCCAAATAATCCCAATTCCTCATCAGAAACTCCCGAAAATGGGTGCCCCGCGACTCCCGCATAGCCAAGTGCTATACCAATGTGTTGAATACTCCCCTCTTTATAAAGAAGCTTTGATCCAACCAGTCCAACACCTGGTTGGACAGCATGCTGCATCAGGGACTCAAGCCACTCAGGTTCAATCACTTCTGTGTCATTGTTTAGGAAGCAAAGGTACGCTGCGGAGGAATAGGATGCTGCAAAGTTGCAGATTTTTGAGTAATTGAACTGTTCGGGGTAGTCAAGAACGGTGTATCCAAGCGAACGGAGCGAGGCAAGGTAGTCGAGGGTTTTTGGATCAGACGATTCATTATCGACAACGAGAATCTCATAGTTCGAATATGTAGTTTTGCTCTCGATGGATTCAATACAGGACCTCAACAGTTCGACTTTGTCCCTTGTGGGAATAACGATTGCAATTTTTGTCTCATTCCTCGGGGCTCCATGATGTTCAATGAAAGATTTGCGATTTGCAAGCCGCACTGGTTTTCTCACAGTGCGTCTTTTTATGTAGCGAAAGACTTCAAGAACAAGCAAAATATCCCTCCAGACTCTAGGCTAATGCTTGATGGATAAGTTGTTTCGTGTACCGGGAATGCTTGCGTGGCAGGACATTCGGCAGGCATATCGCCGTTCGGCCGTCGGGCCGTTTTGGCTAACTATTGGCATGGCTGTTCAGATTGTCACGATGGGCTTAGTTTTTGGACTAATCTTCAGGACTGAATTGACCGAATACCTTCCTTTTCTGGCAACGAGTATCATTTTTTGGGGCATGATTTCAAATGCAATTAATGAAGGTTGCATGACATTTATATCCTCTGAGGCGATGATAAAGCAACTGAATTTGCCGCACTTTCAGTATGTGATTCGAACTGTCTGGAGAAATTTGATTTCTGCAGGCCACAACCTCGTGATACTGCCTTTAGTCTTGGGGTTTTTTGGGAGATTTCCGGGGTGGACGTTGATTGGGTTTATTCCAGGCTTAGTTGTCTTGGTCCTCAACATCGGTTGGGTGGTTTGGCTTCTGGGCATGATGAGCGCTCGTTTCAGGGACATGCCACCAATCGTCGCGTCTGGGATGACAATAGCCTTTTACGTAACCCCAGTTATGTGGTATCCAAAGCTAATTGAAAACAACGGACTTGCTCACTTATTGCTTGGACTAAACCCGATTTACCACTGGTTGCAGATTGTGCGATTGCCAATTATGGGGCAGTGGCCAACGTGGGAAAACTGGGGGTTGGCTTTACTTTCTGCAGGAATTGGTTGGTCGGTCACCTTGCTGGCATACAAGAAGTACAGAAGCATGATTGCTTACTGGGTATAGACAAATGGCACACATTTCATTCAGCAACGTGTCAATTGAATTTCCTATATTCAACGCAACCGGCCGATCGCTAACTTCAAGCATTTTGAAAGTTGCCACTGGGGGAAAGTTGGATGCGGACCCAAACGGGCGTGTCCTCGTCAAAGCCCTTACAGACGTTTCATTCTCGCTTCGTGAAGGCGACAAGGTAGCTTTGCTCGGACATAATGGCGCAGGTAAGTCAACACTTCTGCGAGCACTGGGTCGGGTTTATTGGCCGACTAAAGGGACAGCTGAGATTGTTGGGGAAATCGGCTCGCTGATTGACATCAGCCTTGGAATCAACCCGGAAGCTACTGGCCGAGAGAATGTTTTTATTCGTGGGCAGCTGCTTGGGCTTTCAAAGCAAGAAATTTCTGCAAAGTATGCAGAAATAGTTGAGTTTGCTGAGCTAGGTAATTTTATGGAGATGCCAGTGCGCACTTACTCATCTGGAATGCACTTGCGATTGGCTTTTGCGGTGTCTACAGTTGTGCGCCCAGAGATTCTGCTTATGGATGAGTGGTTGTCTGTTGGAGACGCAGACTTTCAACACAAGGCAGAGGCGCGACTTCGAAATTTGGTTTCAGAAACTAAAATTTTGGCCATTGCAACTCATTCGCGTGAGCTGGTTGAGGCTGTTTGTAACAGAGCGATCTGGTTGGAGCATGGGCAAGTCAAAATGGATGGTTCAGTTGCTGAAGTTGTGGCAGCTTACTTTGGTTAAAAATCAGCAGCGTCAGAATCTTTTTGACTCAAAAGAAATTCTGTAATCCCTGAAGACTCAAAAGCGATCGCCAGCCTTGCCGAAAGCGGATTTATTGTTCTATCTGCCTCTGGTGCATACTCGGACGTGCAAAGGTAGTTGGCCACTGAACCGTCCTCAAGACTCAAAAATGCGTGGCCTAGGCTTTCAGAGATAAATACACTCAACCCATTCTCGGCAGATAGTTTGACGGAATCCCATTGGCCGTAGGTCGGAGAGTCTTTTCGAAGATCCACGACCACATCCCAGATGGCACCTTTCGGACAAGAGACATATTTTGCTTGGCCCTCAGGACTATCTGTGTAATGAATACCCCGAATTACACCTTTATTGGAGACGCTCTGGTTTACTTGCCGCACGGAGAATGATCTGCCAAGTTCAGACTCAATCTGGGAAAGCTTGAATTGCTCTTCAAAGTGCCCCCTGTTGTCCTCGTGACGTACTGGAGTGTGAATCCAGGCACCTTTGATCTTCATTTCTTGGAATGGCATAAAATCAAGGCTAGCCGAACAAGGGGAATTTATGCGCTGGGCAGTAGTAGGGGACACAGGGCTTTTTGG
>JACCDN011044295.1_pt1 | contig 18474 bp, 17 predicted proteins | sample 7441691 | NCBI WGS metagenome assembly JACCDN01 (sample SAMN15323439, study PRJNA562643) | freshwater metagenome | isolation source: river surface water | place: USA:Blue River Watershed | collected 2017-08-16
GTCCGTTCTAGTCCAGATAGACTCAAATCTCGATAAAGTTAGGTCCGAGTTAGCTCCATCCAAGTCCGCGATCACAATGAAATCTTCATCTGTTGCCTCGTTATCCAAAAACTCCATATATGCATTGCGGCAGTGAGCAATTCTGGCCGTCCTACTCGGGATACTCTCCTTAAGATTACCTAGGCTTTCAAAACGAAAATGTTGCTTTCCTACTGAAAACTTTCGTAGTTGGTTAACTGTTTCATCGTCACTATCTGACTCAATTATCAAGCTTTTATAAATCGGTTGCCCTATTGCATTTAGTAAGTTTTCTAATTCATCTATTATTGTGTTCTCTACATTTCGGCATACTCCGACTAAGAAAATTCGTTTTCTTTGGGACCTAAATTCGCTCATTTAGTGAATTCTCCTGAATGACTTTGAGAGGGAGGAGAAGTACTTCTCGAGACAAATTCTTTGCAATCTGCTAAATTCAACTTCATTTTCTTGAATTATCCATTCCTTAGGGAATTTGTGTCTATATGTTGGGACAATTGTCACACTGTGATTATTCATCAAACCGGCCACAATGCTGAAGGAAGACCTCCCTAAAATTAATACATCTGCTTTGGACATCATTTCCCAAGCTTGAATCGGATCAATATCGCGAACTACCTCCAGATTTTCCACAAAATCAAACTCTTTTTGAAAATCTATTGGGGTTAGGGAAATCTTGCCTTCCTGATTCATAGCGTTCGCAGACTTCCAGAACTTTTCGGTTGCTGCAGAGATATCAAGGGGCTTCCAATTCACTGCTTCCAATGGGGCATCAGTATGAATTATCACTCGGTACTTCAAGTCTAAATGCTTTAAAATTGAATCAATATTTTTTAGAATATCAACATACCAATTCAAGTCAACCTGCCTTGAACTCATTAGCTCATTACCATTCTTGCTACCGCGCACATGCATTTGTACCTGAATACACTTTTCCTTACTTCTATCTTCCTTCCCAAATCTGTTAATAAAGTGTTGGTAAATATTCGGGTAGTTCTCAAGGATTGGGTAGGGGTTGTCGCAAACATACAAGCGATGTTTTCCTGAAAAAATTGTCCGGAGGCCAGCTGAGAAAAAGTACACGCGCGCACCGAATCTAAATTTCATGATTTTACGATATTTCAGATGTCTTGTTATGTGTGGTCTGGAACAGTTTACATGTGTAATTCGAAAATTTTTATTTAGTTTACGAATAAAATCATTCTTAGATTCTAGGGTTTCAAATCCATCTCCAGGGTTTGACTCTATCTGGAGAATTTCTTGATGAATATAATTCAAACCGAATTCTTGGGAAATCGAATACACCGCTGCAATTCGTTGAAGTTGAGCTCCTGCCCCATCACTCCATTTTTCGGCTTCGTACTTTATGCATGGTTTCATATCAACCTCGTTGGTATAGATATATTCGTCGATTTTTCATTCTTAATAATCGGAAATAATTGACAAATGTCGGATCTCCTAGGTCGATTTCGAGTTCTACTCCTCGAAGAGCCATAATCTTTTTTAGTAGTCCCGGGAAACGAAGTCTATAGAACCCTTTGCGGTGCATGAATTTGTAGATCTGTACGTAGTCATTTGTTGTTTCCAAATAGCCATTTGTATCAATTTCCACTGTAATCGCTAAGAATCTTGTAAAGCTGTTTCCAATACCTTTAATTACCTCAAAGTCAGCACCTTGCACATCTATTTTCAAATGGTCAATAACTGGAAACCGTCTAGGGTCAATGAGGGTTATAAAATCTTCAAGTGTCCAAACTTCAACGTGCTCTTTATAGGCAACGCCAAAGTTAACCGGTGTAAGTAAGCTAGAACATCCTGGATCCCCTTCAGTGACATTAAAATCCATTCCCTCAGGGATATGTTTTGAAAAAAGGGCGCAGGGAACTATGGCCATTCTCGGGCCTAGAAATTTTGGATTCAGTTTTGTTGGCCAGCGCGAATTACCGGATTCAATACTCTTTCTGCTTAAAGAAATGGGCTCGAAACCGAACACAAAGGTTGTTAAGTCGCTTACAATCCATTGTTGGCTTTGAGGAGCATTTTCACTTAACCCAACATCAATTTTTAAGCGTTCCATATTTTTTGGGATATCTAGATAATGGTTCGTGAAACTAAAGCCACATTTCTCAAGATAATCCCGCACGGGTAGAGGTTAACACGCAGCGCGGAGATACTTATTCATTAGCAGTCATACTAGTCTTGGGATGTGAGCGTTCCTATTCTGCTAGCCTGTTTTGTAAGGCCGGAAAAACTCGCACAGGTAATCAAGCCTTTGATTGGGGTTAAGAATCCGATTTACGCGGTTATCGATGCCCCGAGAGACCATCGGGAAAGTCTTAGAATTGCCGAAGTGCGAAAGGTGTTAAGCGATTCAGATTTGGTAGTGAGAGATATTCTCACGTTCCCAAAAAATCAAGGAACTAATTCGGTCGCAATGGGAGTCGATTGGATTTTGCAAGATTTTGAGTCTGTAATCGTGATTGAGGAAGATATTCTTGTTTCAACTCAATTCATTGAATTCGCTGAGGTTATGCTCGAAAAATACTCAACGGACTACCGGGTCGGAAGTATCACTTCAATGAATTTAGTTCCGAAGGATCAAATGACAGCGCCGGAATTCACGTACCGTTTCAGTTGCTATTTTTATGCTTGGGGCTGGGCTACCTGGAAAGACCGATGGTCACAAATGATTCCTTTAGATGAATGGAATATAGATTCTTTGCGCACGCCAATCACAGCTAGGAATCGCTTAGCCCAGGAGAGATGGAAGTCAGGCATGAGAGAAGTTCATTCGGGTCGATCGCCAGGTCTGTGGGATTACAGATGGATCTATACCTATTGGGTAAAGAAATGGCTAACGGTAGTTCCTAACACAAATCTGGCAATAAATATTGGCTTTGACAATGAGGCCACCCATACGAGGCAGAAACCCTCATGGGCACCAAAGGAAATCGAGTGCCTACCCGAGGCCCTCATCCCAACGAACATTGTTAAACAAGACTTGAAAGCTGACAAGTGGAGTGCAAGGTTCGTGCACAACACATTTTGGCTCACGTTACTGAAGACCAAGTTGAAGAAATTAGTGTTGAAGTGGGTGAATTAACTTGATAAAAGCAGTAATCGTCCATTTGGGTCCAGCAAGGGCTCCATGGGTTTTCACAAATATTAGCCGTCATTTAAAACTATTCCCAAACGTTCCAATGCTGTTTATCTCTGACCATAAGTCTCATCTGAAAAAGGCTGCGGGGCTTGGTGTTGAGACTTATCTATATCTTCCAACGCGAGAGACGGATGACTTATTTAAGAGTACCGTTCATAACATTACTTTTAGGCATGATTTTTGGCGCACGTCAGTTGAACGAATAATCGCAATTCAGCAATATCAAACTGAATCAAATCATGAAAAGCTTCTCCATATCGAATCAGATGTTATGTTGATGCCGAATTTTCCATGGAGCAAGGTAGAGAGATTAGATAAACTCGCTTGGTTGAGTGCCAATTCATTCTTAGACTGTGCCGCTTTTCTCTACTCCCCCTCAATTAGTGCAACAGAGTGGCTAGTTAAAGAGTTGAAAAAAGAAATTATCCTTCATGCAGATGCTACCGATATGAAAGTTTTGTACTCAATAAGGAAAAAGTTTCCCGGGGAGATAAAACTGTTTCCTAGTACATCGGTGGCTTTAGCTGATGAACTACTAAGAAGTGACAAGGAAAGATTTCTTGAAAATACCAAATTGACATCCTATTTTGGAGGGCTGTTCGACGTGGGGAACATGGGGATGTGGTTAACGGGCCAAAACCCAAGAAATCAAGGCGGCAAAATAATCCGATACGAAAAGTATTTCACCCAGGATAACGACTTTGATCCAAACTCGTTCTTGATTCACAATAGCTGCTTATCGGTCGGAGAACAGCCGCGCGAAAGTGTTTTCAATTTGCACGTGCACAGCAAGAATTTGAGGCTTCTTTCTCCCCGATGGGAATCCGAACTGAGCAAGTTAGTTTGTGAGTCTAGGACTTTATCGGGAAAACAAAGGTTCTCCCTTTCCGGTTACCTCGGAAGTCAATATGACATTTTTGCCAGTGTGGAGCGGAATATTCTAATTTATCTAGTGATTTTACTGAAAATGGATGGATTTATCTCTAGAATCAGGACTTCTGTTAAATTGATTTTTAGAAATTCTCCGAGAAACTAGCAAGGGTCCTAATGAGTGCTTCAAGTAAAAAACTTAAGTGTGTACTTTGTAATTCCATAAAGTTAGAAAAAATCACAAATTTTCCGCCTACTCCTATTGCAAATCAGTTATTTGACCCGGAAAGTCTTCTTCCGACGGGTCAAGAATTTTTCCCTTTGAATTTGTGCCTGTGCTTGGATTGTAATCACCTACAAATTGATACTCTCGTTGACCCCACTATTTTGTTCGCAAATTATCCATATGTATCTAACTCAAGCTTGGCGATGGCAAAACGGCTAGATGCACTCGCTGAAAAGTACATCTCCCAATTCCAATTGAATAATTCAGATTTGGTAGTTGAAATAGGTTCAAACGATGGATACCTCCTCTCCCAGATTAAGAGTTCAGGTTGCGAAGTTCTAGGAATTGACCCCGCAATAAATGCGACAGATATCGCAATTCGGTCCGAAATTCCCACAATAGTCGATTTTTTCTCCTCTCGTGTAGCGCGAACTATTGTTGAAGGTTACTCAACACCCAAGTTAATAATTGCAAATAATGTCTTAGCCCATTCTGATAGCCTGCAAGATATTTTTGGTGGGATCTCAATACTGATGGGTTCAGATTCAACGGCTGTTATTGAATTCTCCTACGTTGTTGATGTTTTTGAGAAATTACTTTTTGACACGATTTATCATGAACATACGTCTTACCACTCTATTGCTCCACTTAAGGCATTCCTGATTCAATTTGATTTGGAAATTTTTGATGTTGAAAGATTTGATGCTCATGGTGGCTCTGCCCGTGTATACATTAAGAAAATAGGTGCGCGTCAGCCAATTTCTCAGTCAGTGGAGCTTGCGATTGATCATGAGGCAACTTTGGGAATTCACGATGCGAAAACTTGGGACGGCTTTAATCAGAGAGTCTCTGAACTTGCTCAGAAACTTAATGAGGAGATAGCTGAAATCAAATCTCGCGGTGAAACGTTACTTGGATACGGTGTCCCCGCAAAGTTCACTAGCCTTTTTCATATTCTCGGACTTAGAGAGTTAGATTTTGACTTTATAGTGGATGACAATCCCCTAAAAATAGGAAAATTTGCTCCAGGAACAAAGATTCAGATTTCTTCACTTGAAGAGATCCCATTGGTCGACAATGCGGTGATCTTTTCTTGGAATTACTCAACTTCAATCGTGGAAAAAATCGTTAAGGCAGAACGTGTTCGAAGGACAATTCTGCTTCCTCTCCCAGAGTTCAGAGTAATTAAGTTGTCTGAGGATCGTCATAGTCTATAAATAGCCACTTATTATTGCTTACGGTCCATCGAACAATTTCCCCAATTTGATCTTTGATCGGTTTCTTTTCAGACCATCCTAAAGCCCTAATCCGTTCCGTAGATAGTTCATACCTGAGATCATAACCAGGGCGAGGAGAAGGCGAAATTGTTAACTTAGGTTCCTTGTTTAAGAATTCTCCCACATAATTCACGAGATCTAGATTGCTAATTTCTTCCGCACCCGAAATGTGAAATCGGAGTGGCAAGTCTGATACAGAGTTGTGGGAGCGTGATTTGAGCAGCTCCAGAGCTGAAAGCCAGACAGCATTTGCTACATCCCAAACATGTACATACTTACGCGTGCCAATAACTCCGTCATCGTTTGTGTCAATATTTATCGAGTAATCGTGTTCAATCCGATTTATAACCTTTGGAAGAAATTTCTCTTGATTCTGAGTTTCACCAATCATATTCGTTGAATTTATAATGACGAGAGGTATTTGATAAGTCTTAAAGTAAGCAATCGCCATGCTTTCTTGTGCTGATTTACTTGCGCTGTAGGGATTGCTTGGAAGGTGAGGTCGCTCCCACTCTCGATTTGATTCTCCTTCTGGAATCGACCCGTATACCTCGTCAGTGGATATGTGTACAAAGTGTAGATTTTTCTTATTGCGGGCGAATTCAAGCAAATTAATCATTAAATTAGTGTTATTCAAGGAGAAATCAATAGGGCTTACAATTGACCGATCTACATGGCTTTCGCTTGCAAAATTGATAATTAGGTCAATATCCCGAGTGAATTCATTATCAGGTAGTTTATCGAGTGCTAAATCGTGTTCAAAAATATGCACTCGGCCCAGTTCGTCAGCAGAGACAAGTGCTGGAATCCTGTCTTTGTGACCGCCATGTTTATAGGTCACCGGGCAAATTATGTTGCTATCGGTTTCAGAAACTAGGTACTTTAGCATATGTGCACCGGCGAACCCTGATGCGCCAGTTAATAGTATTTTCAAGTTGATCCACCTTATTCCGCGATTTTGAGAATTGTTTAAGTTTACAGATATTTTAGGGTTTGATAGAGATTTAGGTACTGAGCAGCGACGATATCTTGCCTCCAGAGAGCCAAAGCTCTTTCTCTTGCATTAACTCCCAAGTTTTTTCGAATGTTAAGGTCTAATTTGAGCCTAGTGAGAATAGAGATTAACTCCTCTACTCCTCCATGGATTAAATAGCCTGTCTTCTCATGTTGGATCACTTCTGCCGTGCCGGTATCCCTTATACAGATAACCGGCACTCCACAACTTTGCGCTTCCTGCGCAATAAGTCCAAAAGTTTCTAAAGTGCTAGGGAAAAGCAGAACATCCATTTGGCGATACAGGTTGACCAGTGTTTCCTCATTCATTACTCGCCCCTCCTGCCTTATTTCATAATAAGGGGAGGAGAATGCATCAGAAATCGGAGAGCCGAAAACAATTATGGTGCTTCCTACTAAATCTTTGTTGTAAGTATTTAGGAATTTGTTAAACAATTCCCATCCTTTTCTTCCCGATAGCGCACCGCCGTAACCAATCACAAATGTACTTCCTGTTCTGTCAGCACTTGGCTGATTGATCACTGGTGAATAAAGATCGATATCTAGCGCAGCGGGAATCACTCTAATGTCGGCTCTTGCAAGTCGCTGACTCTGGACTGCCCTGTCAGCCAACCATCTACTTGGTGCAACATAGGTAATTTTTTCATTTAAAAATCGATCTTTAAGGTGAGCTGAAATCCGACAAATATCAATCCCACGGTCAAGCTTGGGGCGATTACCCCTATTAAACGTCTCTGTCATTCCTCGTGCTTCAATTTCTTGCGTGTAGTGCTCGGCTCCTAAAAAGGGCCACATATCCAACATCGACCACACAATGGGCTTCCTGATTCTTCCAATCTCTTTTATGCTGATTAGACCACCATTTACCCAGTGAAGATTTATGACATCGAAATCAGATCTATTGATCCAATCAGCACTCACTGCACCAATCCAGCCCGCAGACTTGAAGGATTTTATGCTAGTTCTCTCAAGTAGCTGAACTTTGGAATCTAGGGTTTGAGCTGCTTTTGCTTTAAGTAGACTTAGGTTGTTGGACATCACTGGGTTTACTCGAAAAATTCTTTCGTTCTGCAACCTAACGGATGAACAACACATATAAGAATCTTCGCCAATAGCTAGAATTGAATTGTGCAATCTTTGTGCGAACTTTGCTGCACCGCCAATGGAATCAGAGTGATTTAGATGCAAGACTTTCATATCTATTTCTTTTCCAGCAAGAATCGAGAGTTAAGGTCAATCAACCTTAGTTGTTCCAAATCAGAGGATTGGGTCAATACCCAATTCGTGAAATTCAGGATTGGAAAATCAGGAACTCTTTGCTCTGACTCTTGGAATATGATTTCCTCATTGAATTTTATCGATCGCCTAACAAAGTCAAGTTCAAAACAGTCACCATTCTCAGAAATAGTCTTCCAGGAATTGGATCTCTCGGTGGAGTATCCGACCCTCAGGTTCAATTTAGACAAAGTTCCGATTAACAACGACCCAACTATGATTTCGTTATCGCTTTGCCAATCAGATGCGACAACTTTGATTTCCTCATCAAGATTTCTGGCCAAATCTGCTACCAAATAGAGGTCATGTGGGAGCCAATCTAATGGCGGCAAGAATTCACTCCGCTTCTTCTCTCCAACCCGCAAGGCTGATATTTGAAATTTACAACCACTTGAGAGGATTATTCTTAGGTATTCTTTCCAGATCCGACTTTTTGCCCAGACCTGAGATAGGAAAATTCTGTTTTGGCTTGATTCAATCAGTTCTATAAGAAAATCTTTTTCTCTTGCCGTGGTGAAATAAGGTTTTTCTAAGATGATTTTTCCTTCAAAATCACTTTGGAGCAGCGAGTTCGCTAATTCTAGTTGTTCGGAGTTTTTCGAAGTAATCCAAACCACCCTGTGTGTGACATCTATAAATTGTGTGTGACTTCTGAAGGCTCTTGATGAGTACTCAACAACTTGGTGGTGCGGTACTAAAGAGGAAGCGACTTTCTTTGACCAGTCTCCAGAACCAAGAATTCCGATTTTTTCCATCTGGGCTAATGTGAATGAAAAAAATCTTCTTTTAATTTGAATGTGTCTCTTTCATAGTTCTCCGAGATTCTGCTCAGTTTCGATATTGAAAGAAACACTGAATTCTCGTTAAAAACTATCTTGTGTGGGGTCCCGGCTGGAGTAAATACCATTTCTTTGCTCGTGACTCTAACACTTTGGAATTGATGATCATCCACGCTGGTTGACCAAAAATACTCCATTTCTCCCGACACCAAGTAGCAAAGATGCCAATCCTCGTGATGAAAATGGTTTGCTCGGATTGCTCCAGAATTAGAGGTGATAATAGCTACGTCTCCGATGTTTCCATCAGCCAGATTCCTTATCTCTCCTCGCGCATCTTCAAATATCTGAGGCACAGTGACGAAAGGATACTTTGAAAAATCTGATTCTCTGAAGTATCTAGATAATTCTTTGGGTATGATTGCCATTTTTAGCACCGCTCTCTCGTGTCCTCTCTAAATAATACTATAGCGGGGCACATTTCAATTGAATCAAAACTCGGCATGACTGATAGTGTTTTGGTGTGAGTAATAAGTTTCAAAACAGAAATGTAATTCCTTGGTATTTCTGGATCTCCCGAAGTAAAAATGAATCCAGAGGCGTAGTTATCTATTTCTTGAGTCGTCGCTACGGAACAAGTCCTAGATTTTTTCCACTTTACAATGAGTTGAGAGAAACCGATATCGTTCTCTTTAGAGGCTCGCGTTTTCCAGGAGTGGACCGATTTTACCTTAAGTTACTTCCTTTTTTCATTATTTGTTTTAAGCGCAAGTTGGAAAAATATGATTACTTCATTGCGCTAAATTCAAATCCGAATCTCGTGATTTCTACGAACATGATTCTCAATCTGGATGATCCCCTTTATAGTGTTGGCGAGCTCGCCGCGATCAAGAATTGGGAAAACTGTGTTAGGAACCGGGGTTTTACGTCATCAATTGTTTGCACAACGAAATACATACATGATTATTTAAAATCGAATGAGGTAATTTCGAGTATTCACGTGATACCTCAGGGTCACAGTAGTGTCGAGCTTCCAAATATACATGAAAGTTCAACATCGAAAGGTAATCTGAATTTCGTATACATATCGCCCACAATTGATGTAAAAGGTGACCCACATGAGGGACATAACATGTGGGATGCAAGCACATTGCTTCTGGATATCTGGCCCAGAGTTACTGCTTCTAATGCTCGCCTGCATTTAATTGGGCGACTCGGACAAAATGCATCCTTATCTCTTTCAGATAGTCGTGTTATCTCATACGGGCTTATTTCAATTAAAGAGTGTTCTACATTACTGCCTAATTTCGATGTTGCTCTCTACCCAAGGGTCCACGATAACGCGTGGTTTCCACAGAAGTTAGTTGAGTACATTGGAGCAGGGTTACCTATTTTGGCTTTTGACTTAATTGATACAAATATAGTGAGCCAATTAAATGTTGGTCTCTTGGTCAAAAACGCCGAAGAATTTGCGCGAACAATGGATGAAATCTCTTGCGGCCTATTGTCTATGGAAGATTTTCAGAAGAATACGGTTCGAGCAGCCCCAGATTACTCATGGACTGCTCTCGCGGAAAATTTTGAATCAATATTTCAATAATTTTTTTCGAATCTTGTGGGTCCATATGTGGAGCATTCTTGAATCTCCTGCAATAGTCATTGAGTCGATGACATTGCCGACATGATCAACATTCTTTTTCAGGTTATTTGCTGGCGTGATTGCCCTTTTTGGATCTGAGGTTCTGAACCAACGGGGCTTATTGAATTTAGTGTGTACGGCTCTTGAATCATTAAAACCAAGGTTTTCGACCACGCGAAAAAGGGGAACGAAATTTGCGTAATCATGTTGGAAGCTGAAATATTGCATCTGGATATCCCAAGTAAGAAGAGGGTCTGACTTTGCGCGATTAAATCTTGATAACCAGACGGACTTTTGAAAACTACTCAACTTCTTCCAGGAGCGAGATTTTTCAAGTTCTTTTGAAATATCGATGTTACTTAGGTCAAAAGTATAATTCCTCCAGTTTTGTTGAGTAGCTACCCATCCCCACACAGAGAAATAAGGTGTCCTACGCCAGATATTTTTTTGAAACCACGTCGGCTGAGCAAGAGGTGAAAAACCAGAAACCACACCTGTCAGTTTCATGCTCATTGACATTAGGTGCCCAGCTTTAAAGGCGTTATATGACTGAATTGAGAGTGAAATGTCATCTTCAACAACAATTACTGCTTCATCTACTTCCAAAACGCGAGAAATTGCAGAGGTTATGTGTTTAGTTAAGCCTTGGTTTTTCGATTCAAAGTTTACCGATACCTGAAATTTTGGTTCCGATTCTACAAATTCATTTACTATTTTTTTAATTTCGGAGTTGATTTCGTTGCCTATCGAATCTACTGAAATATACAGTTTCTTAATTGGCAATATCCTAATTTCATTTAAGCGGTCTTGAAAAAAATCTGGCCTGTTGTACCCAATCAACAAGATAGGAAGCGAGGCAGTTTCATTCATGCCAACAGTCTATTACTTGGTAACATAATGTGTTCAAACGACAGGAATCACTTTATGAATATCGCCCGAATCTTAATCAGCGCTCGTATACGGCTCAAGGAATTGCCTCGTCGCACATTGCGGGATAGCTATGCAGTCGAAGCGAATGACTGGAAAATACCAAATGTTTGTTATCAGACTTGGGTCAATCATAAATTTGGAAGATCTCATTTCGCAGAAATAAAGAATTTTCGAGAGATAAATAACGATATTTCATTTGTTCTCTTCGATGAAGGAATGCTCAATCGATACATGCGTGATTCTTGGGGGCATCATCGGATTTATCAAATTTTTCTTGACTCGAAATTTGGACCAATGAGGGCAGACATTTTCCGCTACTGCATACTTTTCGAAAAAGGTGGGTACTACTTCGATATCAGCAAGGGGTGTCATCTCCCTCTTAGGAGCATGCATAACTCCCAGGCTGACGCGGTTATTTCATTTGAAGACAACTACCACGGTTGGGAGATTTCAGATAGCGTCAAAAAGAAACTTGATTATCCGGACAATTTAGTTATTCAGTGGGGATTCGGGTTCGCTAAAGGTCATCCGATTCTTAAAGCAATTATTGATTCTATAGTGGAGAATGAAGCAGGCTTTCGAGGAAAAACCTTCACTGTTCCCAAAGAAGCAATTCTTGAGTACACCGGACCGCGAAGTTTTACTAGAGTGGTTCACGAAACAATTAGGTCTCTTTCAAACGAATCGCTCACCCAGGTCGGTGTTGATTTCTTAGGGCATGGGAGTTACGCACTCAAAGGCTCTTACGTGCGATACTTCACTAGGAAACACTACACAGAATTCTCTGACTCAGTTATTTTGGGAGGTACTTCTTGATTTCGAAAGTTGAGACTTCGCAATCTTTGAATTTGGAAGTAGCCGTTATTGGCTCTGGGCCAGTTGGGCTTTACATATCGCGTCTGCTTGCTCGAAGAGGTTTTAAGGTAGTGATCATTGAGGCAGGTGGATTCGAAGTTGAATCGAATCATTTGAATCAATCGAAGTATATTTTTCAGACACCCTCTACTCTCCCCGAAAATGCTCATGCGTTTGGAGGGGGTGGGAATTTATGGTTCAGGCGGGTTGGTGAATTCCTAGAACGTGATTTTTCAGCGGTCTCAGGTGTTCGCGAACAATGCTGGCCAACTGATTGTGACCAGCTTTCAGATTACGCCTCTGAAGTATTTCAATATTTTACTGGGTCGCCAATTAGAGACTCAGATATCTCAAGGCAGTACATCTGTGAAGTTGGTTTGGAATTGCCGCCAATATTCAGTGTGCGTGTCCACAGGTCTTTCCCGGTAGAAAGCATGCTTCGACTTAAGGAGGAAGTGACTAATTCTCCCAACATTCGTGTTCTTTTGAATACATTCTGTGAATCTATTGGGTCATACGTGAGTGAAAATGGGTTGAAATCAAATTTCTTGAGATTATTGGATACAACTGGACAATCAAGTGAGCTATATGTATCAAAGGTTGTTGTGGCCGCAGGAGCCCTTCAATCGGTTGCACTACTTGAAAGATCAATCTCAATTGTAAATTTAGAATCCAGGGGTCTAATTGGTAAGTATTTAATGGAACACCTTGAAGGGTTTGTAGGGTATTTAGATTTCAAGTCGGAGGGATCCCGGGATAAATTCTTAGAACAATTCACTCCAAGATACCTTGCTGATTCCGCTGAAGGTTTAGTTGGAGCAGGTTTGTCGTTTCAGCCCGATATCCTGAATACACTCAGACTTTCTACCTTTCATTTGGAATTCTACGGTGAGAGAAGCTATCCATTAATTGAAGATTGGGATTTTTTGTTTCTTAGAAGATTTGGATTTACAAAGATGTTCATTTTGACAAATCGGTTGTACAGATTCTTAAGTAAATGGCTAGAAGGGCTTAGGAAACCCCATTTTAGAATTTCGGTCTGGGTCAAGGCTGAGGAAATTCCTTTCTCTCTTTCCAATACTAGATTCCAATCAAATAGTGGTCGAGTTATCTACGAACACTATGTTTCTCGGCATAGTGCCTCGTTACTTAAGAGAGGTTTGGTTGGGATTTCTCCGGGTCTCGAGGAGTTTACTGATGCTAAATTCCGAATCCGTCCCAGAATTCGCTATTTTTACAGATGGCTCAAAATGCGCCCGAATTGGCACCCTATGGGGAGTCTCAGAATGGGAAGTGATCCAAAGTTATCGGTGTGCAATGAAAATTTTGAAGTTTGGGGATCTTCAGGTGTCCACATACTTAATGCTGCAGTTTTTCCTACCGGTTCTAATGCAAACCCAGTTTTTATGTCTTGGGTGTTGGCTCATAAACTCACGCATCATTTAATTAATTCGTCTGTTTAGTCAAACGCCTTTAGGAAATTGAATGTCTGGATGATCCAAGCTACTCACGCTATCCAATTTGTTTGGGAGGTTCCGTTTGCCAGAGTAGCCGTTAGCCCTGTCTTTACGGTGAAATGTCAGTTCTATTCCTGATGGGTGTTTGACTCCATGCCAATTGAAATTCAATCCACCATTATTTGGATGCAAGTGGACGATATCAAATAGCTCTGTAAGTTTGCCAAAAAGGGGGGCTACTACTTTTGAAAAATATGAGTTTATCTTCCACATTTCTAAATCATGGAATTCGATTACAGCGATTCTGAATTTTGACAATAGTTCAAGATCAGTTGCCATTAAGCATGCATACTCTGCGCCTTCGATATCCATCTGGAGGAGAAGTTCATGATTCCCTAATTCAAGTTGGTTTCTAATGATTGAATTCATGCTCAAAGTATTTTTATCGTTGGATGGTCCTAGCCAAAGCTTTTGAAACTCAAGGCCTGGCTGCAATTTCGGTGTCTCAATACTGGCATCTATCATCAGTGACCTTATTTGATACATAGACAAAAGCTCAAGTTCAAATCCCCAGTTATTTGCAACACCTGGAGAAACGCACATCTGTACGCCTGACAAGTCATCCGGTAATAAATAGCCCCCATCAGCCGAACTCCCAATTCGAATTAGCTCCACGTTGTTATTTACCGGAGTGAGCAACTGAAGTATTTGTCGGTGATTCTCTAAAGTAGTGCCAGGGACTATTTCATGGTCTAGTCTTTTTTCCAAACCTCGTGAAAGCAAATTGAAAAGTAATTCCACTAATTTTTGCACACTCGGATTCTACGCCATTATTAGATTCTTCCTAATTGAGGTCGGAGTTTCATTGAGATAGTAGAAAGGCGTGAGAGAATGCGGGTTATGGGACCTCAAGTCTTTCATAATCCGGTAGTAGTGATTTTCTGCCACTCACGGGCCGAGCTTCTAGAAGTTGCTATTCAGTCCTTCATTGCTGCCGAAGAATCTGAGGATTGGTCTTTAGTCGTTATTCAACAAATTGGTCACCATGAAGTTGATTCAGTTCTGCAAAAATACAGTAAGGAGATCGACTACCTGCACTCGTTCTTACCTGTGTCTAATCATTATCTCGCAAACATCAATCACAGTAGATTGACTGGCTGGAAAATTGCATTTACAGATCTAAAGTCAAATTTTGTAATAGGTATAGAGGAAGATACCTCTATTTCCCGTGATGCACTTATTTTTTCGAAATTTGTCTTTCTTAAATACGCCTCACACCCAAGATTTAGAGGAATAAATTTCACTTCGTTCTATGGCTTGAATCAAGATCTACTTCATACCTACACCTTGCGAAGATTTGGTCTAAGTGGGCAATGTGGGGGTTTACCTAGGAGTACTTGGAAGAGGTTCGATTTGGCTGCTCTATGTACGCTGGGCTCAGATGAAGAATGGGCTTCCCATATCGAACCGATAATGAAAACTGGATTTACTGTCTTTCCAAACCAAAGCCGGGCCTTAGACCAAGGTTGGGGTGGCACTTCAAACCCTAGTGGACAATCTACAGATGAGTATTTCCTTCGCCATAAACAATCCTGGGTAGGTGATCATGCCTGTCGGGAGAGTTTCTCAAGATTTGATATCCGTGAGGATATTTGGCGATTTGATGCAATTTTGTATAACCGATTGCACAATCTGTATTTTTCCTTGAGGGAAAATAGTTCACTTCAACTTGTTTACAAGGTCTTACGAAGGTTTGGTTTTCCTAATCTTAAGACAATGATTCACGGAAACAATTAGTTATCCAAAGAAATCCATTCTTTAGGAACGTTGCGAATTTGGAAATCCGGGTTTGCTGAAAATTTCCTAGGAAACATCACAGGTCGATTATGGCTGCTAGTTCTACCAGCCCAGTAGCTAAAAGTAGAGTTTGAACAAATCAATCCACTTCCCTCCCTCATTAATATTAGGGTTTCGGTAGATTTTTGATCATTTGCAAGGAATTTCACCCTCTTAGAAGTTGGTATGTCCAGGAATTCTCTAGCTTGATTCGGGGAATCTGAAAAAACCCACACATCGTCACTTTCTACAAGTCTATACATTTCACGAAGTGCTTCGTTAAAGTAATCCTTTGTGAGGATTTGCATACCATTTTGTAAATAGTCCCCGAGTCGGATGTGAATTATTATTGGCCGCAAGGATGCAGCTAGTTCCTTCTGGGAGGCTAACCAATTTGAAGGATTGGCCAATTTGAAATCTGGCAAGAATTCGTTTACCTTGTTGAAGTATGAGAAATCTTGAAAGAATCCATCTAGAAAAAGCGTGCTTGGTTTGGAATCAAGAAGATTAGCTAAATCTATGAGAGCCTTTTCCCAGTTATTTTTTTCATGATACCTAACTTGATTCAAAACTCCTGATTTAAATCGAATGTTTTCTGATATTTTTCGAATATGTTTATTGTTCTGTAATCTTTGGCTTAGATTCCTGCTTGCTACTAAGTCTAAATCTCTTCCGTACTGGAATGCAGTTGCATCTGTGTTGCCACTTCTATGATTTAGATCAATTCCGTATGTATGGATTTCGCAGTTAGTTTTAAACTCCGCTTCAAGTGCCATTGCTGCATATATCCCGAAGAGTTGATTACCCAAGCCTCCTTTTAAGTTGAGGACCATTTTTCCCGTTGACATGTAGCGATTTCCTTTTCTTATGCGGACCAACTCACTTCTGTAATCTCAATTAAGCGAGCGGTTTCCCGCTCGTGTTTTGGTAAGATTTCTAAATGAGTCGTCTTGTGTTAGGGGGCGCTTCACTAATTAACTTGTCCCTTTCAGAGGTTGATAGGCTACTTCAAACTGCTGCAGAGCATGGGGTTCGGCGTGTAGACACGGCGCCGCTTTACGGAGATAGCCAGAAATTACTAGGTAGGGTACTTAAAGACTATCCTTGTTTTCTTGTTTCTTCGAAAGTGGGAAGACCAAATTTTTCTGATTTTAACCCACAGGGGATACGAAAAAGTGTCGAGCTGACGCTCAAGGATCTTGGAATCTCTCAGTTAGATACTCTGTTCGTTCATTCACTTCCCAAGAGTTATTTAGAATCGCAAAATCTTGTGGTGCTAGAAGAAATTCGGCGATCCGGGGTAGTAAATAGAATAGGGTTCTCTGGCGATAATGAAGATTTGCGAGCAGCGTCTAGTCTTGAATTTTTCAGCTGTCTGATGTTTTCACTCAACCCTTTAGATTTGAGTAACTTAAAATTTCTGAATGAGAATAGCAAGAACCCCCCCCAGTTGTATTTAAAGCGAGTCCTTGCAAACGGTGTCTACAATATTCACCTTGAGCGTGAGTTAAGAAATTTCTTAAGGGTAATTTCTAAGAAACCGACGTTTACAGCCCACGCTGAATACAAAAGACGATACCGGGTTCTTTATGGATCGCGACTAAACCCCACCCATAAGTTTAGATTTTTCATGCAGTTCGCACTAATGGCAGCGGGGTTAAACTCCTTGCTCACCGTAGGAGTTAGTACCCCACAACAGCTCTTGAGATGTCTTCGGGAGGAAAAAAGGTTCAACGAACGCTTCAGGGTTAAGAATTTTCAAACAGAGTTTAACAGGGCTAATATCTTCTCCGAGCTATGGGAAGCGATTAATTAACTGTCCCTTTTAATAGTAATCTTGTTAGTCGTTGTTATCATTAATGTATGGGGCCAACAAGGAAATTTTCTATTCTGCATTTCTTGGGATTATTAGCAGTCTTGGCTTCGCGTTGGCCAGGTCATGATTCTGAAGATATCAAGAATTTGCGCCTTAATGCCAACAGTTCCAACCCAACGGATTTTTGGGGTGGAGCTTCTTCGATGTTTTATGGCCATTTTCCCAATTTTTACCCCGGGTGGGAATCCCTTCTTCTAGTATTTCAATGGGGTATTACAAGTGTTGGTTTAATCCTGTTAACGAAGAAGGTGCAACTCGGCTGGAAAGTGCAGGCGGTTTGGTTTCTAATTTCATTACTGGTCGTAGAGCTAGGAACATTTCTCACAAGAGATGGGTTGATGCTCGCGCTGCTTGTATTTGGTTTTGGACTAGTAAATGCGTCTGGCGGTTTATCTCCCAGACGCAGGAATGCATTGTTGAAAACGTCCTTAGTGGTCTTTTTGATTGCCGCTTGGTTCCGACCATGGGTGAGCCCTGCCATAGCAGTCCTTTATATCTACAGTAGTAAGTTCGCTTCATCCATTTCAACTTGGCGACGTAAATTACTCAGTCGTTTTGTACTTGTATTAGTCTTTATCTCTCTTGCCCTCGGGTTCGAAATTGGGGCATCCAAGATTCTTAATCTAGAGAAAAGTTATCCCGAGCAACAAGTTATGATGATGGATCTTGCATCGATGGCATGTTGGAGCACAAATCAAGCCACAGTTGATAGGGCAATTTCGGGTTTAGAGAATTTCTACCAAGCTGAGAAACTTCCAACTTACTTTTGCAATACCTTCCGACCTACGAATTTGATTCATCTATTTCACCAAGACCTGGTTTCGAGGCAACGGCCAGTCTTTACGCTGATTCAAATAGGGGATTATGAGACTTATGCGAATGTGAGATCAGTTTGGTTCAACTCAATATTATCAAGCCCCATTGATTATGTTCAGAACAAGCTTATGTATGCGTCCCAGACATTACTTGGGGGTGATACTCGAGGTATTAGATTGTTCAACAGTAATTATTTTGAGAATACTTCAAGATCAGCATTCTTCACTTACTTTTCGGCACTAGTGCTAATGCCACTTGATGCGGCAATTACTATCCATTTGTTTTCTCCGCTATTCACTTTCTTATTGTTCTTCATGCTTGTATATGCTTCATCAAAACCATTGAGTCGATATAAGACTCCCGATCTAATTGGCTTATCGCTATTTTCCTTGCTTTGGTTTGCTGGAACAGTAATCGCTTACATAGGAGAC
>JACCDN010452941.1_pt1 | contig 18472 bp, 15 predicted proteins | sample 7441691 | NCBI WGS metagenome assembly JACCDN01 (sample SAMN15323439, study PRJNA562643) | freshwater metagenome | isolation source: river surface water | place: USA:Blue River Watershed | collected 2017-08-16
AAAAACCAACACGAAGTCAATTGTTTTGAACGTATGTGAAAAACCAACACGAAGTCAATTGTTTTGAACGTATGTGAAAAACCAACACGAAGTCAATTGTTTTGAACAAAAGGCTAAAAAAAATAAAAACGAGTATTGAAAATGGCAAATTTTGCCGTAATTTATTGATTTATTTCAATTCAATAAAATTTTCTTTTTGCAGTAATTCAAACCATTTTTCCTCTTCTTTTTTCTTGCTTTCAGTTTCAATCTTTTGTTTTTCTTCTTCTTCTTTTTTCTTGCGCTCATTTTCAATTTTTTGTTTTTCTTCTTCTTTAAGTTTCTCTTCAAACCATTTATTGAAATTAATAAGAGCATCTTCAATATGTTTAACATTTTCCGCCGTATGTGGAACCCGCCATTCAAAATTTTTATCATCTGCAGTTCCATGAAAAACTCCAGTTCCAATTTTTAAAACTAAATTATCATTGCCTTTAAGTTGTCTTAACACCGATTTCGATTTAGTTTTTCTTAAAATAATTATTTGAATTTTAGCATTATTAAAATCAATGCATCTACGGCCGATGCCCTTAGCGCGTTCCGTGCCAAATTTTGCCATAATTTGGCGATACGTATCTGGAACAACAAACTTAATATTATGTGAAATGGTTGTATCTTCAGTTCTTTTGACATACATTTTATTGAGATCATATTGAGGCGGCTGTGTCTCATTTGTATTTTCAGGAAGTTGATTATTGGTTGTTGATGTATTTGTTGTTGCTGTTGCATTTGTTGCAATTCCTTTATTCAAATTTGTATTCTTTGGATTTTGTGAAAATAAATCAAAAAGTTCATTTAATTCCATATTAATTTCGTTAAATAATGATTTTTCAATCTGGACTTGGAAAATTTCGATGATCCGATTGATTTCTGACATAAAACATTGATGAGTCCAACAACATGTTTTATCCGCTTTACTGAGATTAATTTTATAAAATGGTTCAGATCTAATACAGATATTTAATTCATATGTTGATCCTCTATTATCCATAATGATTGAAACCCCTGTATTTTTAGAAACATGCTTACAAGGAATAGCAGAATCCATTGCGAGTTGCGATAATTGTTCAAAAAGTTTGTAATCGCAAGATAAGCAATTAGTTTCAGAACTCATATAAATGAACTTAAAATTACTTTTGGTTTTGTTATCAGAGGACATATTTAAAATCGTAGATGGGTCTAAATGTTGGGGCTGTGGTTTGTTAATATTTTATAGAATAAGGGATTCAATTGTTTTTTACATAAAAAAATAATTTGTATATTTTTGATTTTTTTCAAAATAATTTTCCAAAAGTTGTTGAAAACCAACTATTTTTTGAATCGCTTTTTGGCTGAGTGGATTCTTTCTCACCCAATGGCTGTTGAATTTGTTGACAGCATTTTTCCGCGGTAGGACCCATCGAAGAAAGTTCATTGTTTTCAGACAGATTCGTATTGTAATCTTGAGCAAATTTTTTCATAAATAAAACAATTTGTTCAAGAAACCAAACACCGCGATCCGCACTAAACAAATTGATTAATTTTAAATTTGGATCTTTGCCCTTATTGGACCCAAAGAAATTTCCATACATATCAAATGAGCATCTATAATCGCAATTTTTATTGCCGTAATCCGTAGACCAAGTATCAATGTCCATTTGAATATGTGTTTGATTTTCACATATCACAAAACGGAAACTAACTTTGATTTTTTTGAAATCCAAATAGGCATCATACTCCTTTGCAAAATTATGATTAATTGGGGTTTTAAATAATGAAATCCATTTTTGCATTTCATTATTATTGAACTTAAAAACAACATCAGTTCCGAATTTTTGATCAAATTGCAAAATATCCAAATAAGAATATTCTTCGGCGTTATCTTGGGCTGGGAATGCATGGCTCAAAATTTTAAATGGAATTGGTTGTTGAACGCTGAAAAGCATAACGAATTCATTAAATTTTAAGTTCATCATAAGAACAATTAATCCAGTATTATAAAAACTAGCGGATTTAATATAAAGATCGCCTTTGATTTCTGTGTTTTTTTGGATTTTTTCAGGATTTAAAAGATCAAAACAATGCACGGAAAAGATAGAAACCCCAGTTTTCCCAAGCACCCCCGATAAGTATTCGAGCGATAATCGCATTTGATCGATGCAAATTTCAATATGAAAATGGAATTTTGTGAGTTGATTGCCGACATAACAATCAATAATCGCGGTGAGCTTTTGACATTTTGGTTCCCTTAAAAAGGGTGCAAGCAATAAAAATTCATCGGGATTAACAACAATACGATCGATGTTGCGGTCAAAAACGGTGAAAATAGGCCAATTCAATGAATCTGCGGTTTGCATAATGGTTTGCTAGGGTTAATAACTTGTTTTTGTGTTCCTGTTAATTGGTCAGGTAATCTAGGTAATTACAGTTCAATTGTTTTGCGTTGTATACTCAAAACAAATATCGAAAAAATAAAAACGAGTATTGGATATGGCAAAATTTGCTATAATTTATTGATTTATTTCAATTCAATAAAATTTTCTTTTTGCAACAAGTTAAGGTATACTTCCTCTTCTTTTTTCTTGCGCTCAGTTTCAATTTTTTGTTTTTTTTCTTCTTCTTCTTCTTTTTTCTTGCGCTCAGTTTCAATTTTTTGTTTTTCTTCCTCTTCTTTTTTTTCTTTTTTAACTTTCTTTTCAACCCATCTATTGAAATTGATAAGACAATCTTCAATATGTTTAACATTTTCTGCTGTATGAGGAACTCTCCATTCAAATTTTTTATCATCTGTAGTTCCATGAAAAACCCCTGTTCCAATTTTTAAAACAAATTGATTCTTATCCGTTCTACATGATCTTAATACGGATCCTGATTTAGTTTTTCTTAAAATAATAATGGAGATTTTACCATTAAGTTTCACAACACGAGGAAGAATATCTTCGGATTCTTTACGAATTTTTCCAAATTTTGCGATAATGCGACGATGTTCATCAAAAATTACAAATTCAATATTATCCAAAATGACCTCAACTTTAATTTTCTTGGCGTATACTTTATCGAGCTCATATTTTGTTTTTGATTCGATTTTGCGCAAAGAACCCTGGTTTTCCGTTTTTTCAATATTTTCAATGTTCGATGACAATGTATCGAAAATTTCATTTAACATTTTATTGATTTCTCCAAATATTGATGCATTGAACCCTAATAATAGCACTTCAGCTATATATTCATTCTTTGGTGCAAATAATTCATGAACGTCATGAGAATTTTTATCCCATTTAAAACAACTACATTTGTAAAACAGGTCATCGCGGATTTTAATTATTAATCGGCAATCTATGCCAGAATTATCAATAAATATGTATGCATCTTTGTTCCATCTAACAATAAGATTATTGTTAGCAGATTTATAGATACAAAGTTGCAATAATTCTTCAAAGTATTTTTTATTACAATCAATGATTGATTTTTCTTCATTAAGAAAGAGAAAAATAAGATTGCTCTTGGGTTTACTGTTAGAGGACATATTCAAATAATAAATGGATATAAAGGCGCTATGCTTGGGTTGTTAATATTTTATGGTAAATAGTATTCAATTGTTTTGCACAGAACTCACAGCACAGAAATCTCACAAAACATACCACGCAAAAAAATATAAAATTGTATTTTTTTCAATAAAATGTATTGAAAATTCCATTATTCCATTATTCCATGACAGAAAAGCCCCCTTTAATTAAAAGCTCTAATGTATTTTTTTGCCGCAATTTTTCTTTTTCATCAAATGATAATTTTGGATCGATTTTTTTCTCTTTTTCTAGCGAATCTTCATATTCTTTTTGAGCGCTTGCTAATTTTTTCTTCTCAAGTTCAGACTTCTTTAATTTTTCATTAAACCATTGCTGCAATTTCATCAAAGCAAAATAAATATCATCAATCAATGTTTGATCAATTTCAACACAAGTATTCGCTAACATGCTCGTGTTAAACATCAGATTTGTGTTAATAATTAATAAGTATTTGCCGTTCTCTTGTCTTAATGTATGTGGTGATACGCAATTATTTTCAAATTTAATATGTTGAATTTTTCTGCCTCCGGTATTAAATAATTTACAATAAGAATTTTGCCAACTATAGTTATCTCCTTCTTTCTCAACCTTATCCACTACATTTTTCGGAATATAAGCACGGAAGTGTTCAAGCTTGACTGTTTCAGTGAAACGAGAAATGCATATTTTATTCAGATCGATAGGTTTGTCGGTTGTAGTAACAGAATTGTTTGAAGTAAGGTTTTTTTCAGAAGATTTTTCTTGGGTTTCATCACTTTTGTTGCCAATAATATTATCAGAAGGAACAAATTTTGGGTTTTCCTTTCCCATAAAATGAGTCAACAAATAATTCAAACTTGCGTTGATTTCAATAATAGATTTTTTGATGGTTTCAAGTGTATCGAGCGAACTAGCAATTCGCAATCTACGAAATGATTTTGTTGTGTCGACTGTGTTTGTATCCAAATCAAAGATAATAAGCAATTGAAATTCTTTTGTATTGGCTGGTTTGGTAGAGAAAATGCAATATTTATCACCCAAAATGACATTGAGAACACGATTCATAAGCTGAAAGCTAGTGACGTATAACCCAGCGCGACTCAAATAGTTTGTTAACCCAATGGAAAGAGTCTTGAGATTTGTTTCATTGAAATCTGGGATATGTTGCGAATCGTTGTTGTCGATCAAAAATTCTCTAGTATCAGAAGAGCCCATTATAGTTTTTGAGTGTTGTGAGTGCTATGAATATTGTTAAAATAATGCGATTTGTTCAAAGGTGTTGTGTTTAAATACTAAAACAAAGGATTCAATTGTTTTGAACATTGGTGTTTTTTTGGGGAAAACAGACTATCAAAAAACAAAAATATGCAAGTTATTTAGTTTTCTCTATTTTGCTCTTTTTAAGAGGAATTTCTTGATGTGGCTCCTTTTCATTAGCCTTTTTGGGGTCTTCTGTTGCGTTAGCCGATTGTTGAGCGGATTTGTGCAAGACAATGGTAGTAGAGATTATTTTCTCTTGTTGTTCAGATGATTCAATTCGCTGCCAGTTATTACATTGTGGTATTTTTACGTTTTGTAAGTTTGGTGAATTTTGTAAGTTTGATGAGACAACCGACACCATTGTATTTTTCTGAGATTTAACGTATTCAGTCACACTTGTGGTGGTTCTGAATTCATCACAAAGATTTCCAAGTTTAATCATTTGCTCCGTAAATTTTTTACAAGAAATGGATGTATTTCCTTGGATGTAAAAAGTCTCGACTTCGCTGCCTCCAACCCAGCAACAAAATATTGAAGAAGTCCCAATTTTTAATATTTTGTTTAAAAGGTCTAATTTTGTTCGGGGATTATTTCGTCTGAATTTGAAAGAATTAAAATATTCACCACTTATCATGAATGCAATATCATTTTTATCAGTACTTAGCAGATGCTCATTCAAAATTTTTCTGCAATTTTCGGGAATGTATACAACAAGAGAACAATTGCTTCCATTTACCAGAATATCTGAATTAACAAATTTTAATCCTGTGAAGTTGTTTATTTTAATCCGGTAACATGACTCTATGTATTCTTTTTTTGTGATCAAAGATGTTCTCGATGGCACATAATTCGATAAAATATGCATTCCATATGACCAAGGTGTTTCATAAAATTTGTGCAGTTTTTTATTAAAAATTTCGCAGACAGAACAATCACCTGATTTGATAGGTATTAGGATTCTGTTGTAATATAAATTGTTCAATGTTTTATCAGCAATATTGTAAATTAGCTCAAAATATATATCTGTGTTTTTTTTAACATTAAGCCGCAAAATACAATAAATTACCCCAATGTTTGATACTTTAAATTCAAACCCAAAATTACGATTCGAAGTAATTGTGTTATAATAGAAGCACCTATTAAAAATTGAGCCAAATAATGTTGCGATTTTTTCAAACAATTTAATACAATTATTTTCGTCGATGTATACAGTCACAACACCGTTGTTGCTGCTGAAGCGAATGTATTCTGGTGTGTCTGATGCTACATTTGTAGATTTTGGAGATTCTGTGCTCAACACATCGGATGCTGTAGAAGAATTATATGACTGTGAGTCAAGAGTTTGCATTCGCGGAAGTTAACTGTCTTGTTATTTCAAATAATTCAGGATTTAATATTAAGACATTTCGATTCAATTTTTTTGTTTTGTATAGTTGGCAAAAAAATATATAGTTTAACAAATTTCTTCTTTTCGCTTTTTTAATGGCAAAGATGATACTGGGAAACTAAAATTGCCAGAAGACGAATGTTTAATAAAAATTTCTTTTATTGGTTTGCTGATTCTTGGTGGGGTTTGTTGTGGCTGTTGTAACTGTTGTGGTTGCGTTAACACTATTTCAGAATTAGCGGAATTTGTTAAATTTATGGCTTGTTCGTCTTGTTGTTTAACAGACTGTCTTTTAGCGGGTTGTTTGTCGGACTGTTTGTCTTGTTTTTTATCTTGTTGTTTAGCAGACTGTCTTTTGTTTTGCTGTCTTTTGATCCGCTGTTGTCGTTTTCTTTCCCCTGAATTTGGAGGATGATATTCTTCTTGATCAAGGTCAATTGTAGTGTTTTTTGTAATTGTTGTGTTTTCACCTATTTCATCATCTCTTTCCATGATTGTTTGCATTAATGATTTTTTCACAGGTTTTTCTTCGATAATCTGTTGTGGCTTCAAAGGCTGTTCTGGGGTTGTTACGGCTGAAACTGCAACTGTTTTGTTTTCAGCCGTAACTGTTTTGTTTTCAGCCGTAACTGTTTTGTTTTTAACCGTAACTGTTTTGTTTTCATCCGTAGCTGTTTTGTTTTCATTCGTAGCTGTTTTGTCATTGACAACATTATTGTTTTTAATTTTTTCTGGTAAAATAATGATTTCTTCAGTTTCTATTATTTTTGATTTACCGATATATTCAATACCAAAAACTGTGTTGTTGTCTCTAAATTCTTTTGGCGGCAATTCGTAGCTGAGTTTGGTTATTTTAGCAAGATTGTCATGCAAATCAATCCAATTATGTATAATACATTTAGCGAGATGAATTATAATTGGCTCTAAAACACTAGCAGCCGTTACAAACCCATTAAAATTAGTAACGCGAGTTGACAAACGTATAAATTTTCCAGTTCCGATTACAATAGTAAGTTTTTCCTTTTCGCACCCAATACTGCTTCGTCTATGCGACGAGTCTTTTACAAATTCTACGCTTTTTATCTTTAAAACTTTGCAAAGTGATGCACCAAATTTTTTCAGCGTTGTAACATGCTCATCAAATAAAGCTAAAATCGTAACAGGTGTGTCATCGATGTTATGCAATGTTAAAAATGGGCTTGCTGCTGTGATTTTAAAATCATTTTCAAATAATTTACGCATAAATAAATCATAAGTCAAGCCATTATTTATATTTGGATTCAACTGAAAACGTCGCAAATCATAAGCATACAAATATAAATAATCGTTAAATTGCGATAAAAATTTGGCATTAATTTGTTTGAGAAACTCGTGGTCTGTTGGTGCCATAATTATTTCATTCTTACATGATCTCGAATTGCTAAATTTATTGATATCGATTCTGTAAGAAATGTTGAAATATATAACCATATAACCAAATGATATCGTAAAATTGCAGTAAATTAGAAATTTAGGATCTATTTTTACCATAATAGAAAAGGAGAAATTTGAAGATGCAACAAAAAGTGCAATATAATTCAAAATTCCATTAGTTTCGCTATAGTTCAATAATTTATCAAAAATAGGTTTGAGTGCTGATTCATTAATTGAAATTTCGGTAATATTTGTACCACTTCTTTTCTCGGAGGCAAACACGCCAAAGTCAGACATTTTATATGATTTCTTGCTAAAATGATTTCTTGCTAAAATGATTTAATGCAATAGATAAATACGATTCAATTTTGTTGATAAATCCGATTAATTCGGCGCCAAAACAATTGAATCGCATCTATCATAGGAAACAAACCAATCCCACTGTATTAATCTACAATTTTAGCAAAAAATCATATAAAATGTCAGGTAATGATCAATTAAATAATTTGAACAAGAAATCATATAAAAAGCCCAGTTGTATTCAATTAAAGCATGTGAGCCATAATATTAGCCCTAGTATTTTGACAATCACAATTTCAGCATCGAAATTAGAGGAAATTTTTAAAAAATTCCCCAAAAACGTGCATGGATTCCATTATGTTTCTATTAATGGCCCAAACCGCGCAAAATTGGGTTTAGAAATTCTGGGTGGAATTGCTGAAATTACTCTAGACTTTCACGATTCTATCCCCGATGGAACCGTTATTTTTGATTTTAATTCCAAAACTAATACGGATTCTGTGTTAACTTTTAGTGGTTATGGCAAAGAATATTTAATGAAAATTTACCGATGTGTTCCCGAATTAGATAACTTTTTAAATGATATCTCGAATGGCAAATTTAATGACTGTTTTGCAGCGGATCTTGTGAATCCTGTTTGTGAGCCTCGTCCAACAGCTAATAGCTCAATTATTGATTCAAAAAACAAGGATATTTTTGATTTTCTTATCGAACATAAACTGCGACATAAATTCAATTTGGAACGAGGCTCTGATGAAAAATATTGGATTGGAATTCCTGAACAATATGTATTTAAGGTTACTGTTGGTCGTGGGAAAAATTGCTCGTTGAAATTAAATGGAAACTATGTTTTAAAGATCTCGCGATTTTTAGACAAAAGACCGGATGTATCCATTGATGGAAAAAATCTTGGGATTTGCGTGGCTACATCTGTTGATGAAATTTCGCATCCTGTTATTTTGCGACACGGTTCATACGATAAAATTAAATTAATGTTGGTACGGGGGAATAATTATATTCTTTTCGGCGATAATAACACAAATACTTTATCTTATAAATGTTCTTACGAGCTCAATACAGCCGAGTTGATTTTAGGCTTGATGAACTTATTTGATCGGATTGATAATTATCGCGGATAGGAATTAAATTGATGCGCTTTATTTCAACTAAATTTTTATTTTTTTTATTTTTTCATACAGGACATAAAATAAAACAAATAAAAAAATAAAAAAATAAAAATTTAGTTGAAATAAAGCGCATCAACTTGAATGCAGATCAATCGCAAATCTTCATATAATTCTTTGATTGTAATCCCACATTTATGCAACAAATTAAACTTCGAAAATGATTCATTGAATGGTCCTTTTTTTGGCAACAGGAGTTGGTATTCTCTAACATCATTGATGGTTTTCGTCACAATTAAAATATTAGAACATTTTTCAGTCACAGAAATACCGACGCCATGCATCTTAGTAGTAGGATTTTCCTTCAAAAACTGAGCAAATTTTTCCAAATAAATTTTTGTCATTTTTAAATTAATTTGCTCAGTTTCTTCGTTATAGGAAAGTGTGTATAAAGGCGGATCATTTTTAAATGAACATACGAGAGAATTATTTGGTTTTTCCTCAATTTTCTTCGATTCTTTATCGATAACATTATAGTTGATTGGCAATTTCGGACAATATACGATATTTTCCACAAATTGTACCAATAACATATCAAATGCACTGCAATCAATAATAGCTTGATTAATATTCTTGATGTCCGAAATTTTTAAAGTGCAATACAAATCTTTATTATAATCACAAGTCTCAGCATTATAATAAAAGCTAAACTCGCGAACAGCTGAAGATTTAAATGTGAGGTTTATATCATTTTTATTCAATGTATACGAAAGAGAAGGATGACCAGAATAGTGTACAAAAGGAACCGGCTGAACATAATGACCAGAATTAACAATATTATTAAGCTTCACTGCTTTTTTAATAGCATTTAATAAAAGAGATGTAATAATTTTGAAAATAAATTCAGTTGGAGTTGTATTAATTACAACATATTGTAAATTGCGTTTGTAGAAATCATCTGTGTTTTTTGGATCACTCATTTCGTTGGCGGGATTTTGTGAATATTTATTGATTATTGTTGATTTTAACTATAAAATAATGCGATTCAATTGTTTTGAGCGTATGCGAAAAACAATGCACGTAATTTACGCGAAAAACCAAAATGAAAAAATAAATTGTATCAAAAAATAAATTGCATGAAATTGAGAATTTATAATTCCACGGGTTTAACACACTTAATCAGCTGAACGTATCCCAAATTAGGCGACTTAAATGTGTCGGATGCTTGTTCAACCTCTTTCCACTGAGTTGCAGCAAGATATCCTTCTAAAATATCCGTTTTGCTCACAAATCGCGAATCAAAATAAATATTGGAAATTAATTCACGGAATTCGTTAAGGACAACAACAGAAACGATTCTTACGTTACAATTCTGTGTAAGATCGTTGGATTGCAATGCAAATAAATGGCTAGCATTGTTGATTTCGGTTGGTTGATTTTCTTGTGTCGATTTACAAGCTTCCGAATACCGCTTTTGCAGCAAATACATGCCTAACGGGTGTTGAGTCTGCATGGATGGCGCAACAACACAACATATGCAGAAATTGCGATCCTGATAGTTTACACTATGAAATTTCGCCTCAAGTAATACTTTGTAAATATTAGGCACATCATAAGATTTATGCGAAATACACGTAACCGCGTTTTTGATTGTGGCACCACTCGCGTTACGATGGCCGCCTCCGCCCAAGAAGTCTTTGGAGATCTCGCTGACGTCAACCCCAGTTTCGCTCGAACGCAAACTACAAAACGTTAAATTTGAATACGGATTATACTGCATAACAACCGAAAAATCCGTGGCTGGATAGTCGCGCACTAGTTTATTGCCAAGCTCGGATTTAAATTCGGCAGCTTCGGCGTGCGCGACCAGAGAGTAAATTTTACGGTTAGTGTTTTTGAATTGCACTAATTTAATCACGGCTCTTTTTGATGCTTTTTCAATGAGGCTGTTTTCATATTCCAAATAAGACTCGCCCTTTAGAATCGCTTCGCGGAGAAACTTTTCGTCTTGTAATGCGTCAAAAAGCTCAAAACTAATTTGATTGATTCTTAAGTAAGCAATTAATGGCTTAGTTCCCTCGATGCTGTGTTTCCAAAGATCATTATCTTCGATCATGCGCAAGAATAAAGGCATTGGCGCCGCGCCAAAGAAGAATTCCCACACCAATCCGCAGCCGCTGCGATTCATGTTGAAGATTTTCTCAACTTTTTCGTGGTTTAAGGATTCCAAGCCCGATTGTGCCGTTTTATGATGGTCAATAATGATTACCTGTTTTGGTTGCTTGTCGCTGGTAATGTTTAACGCGTTTTGCATCACTGTCAACGGATATGAGAAATCGGCGATTAAGACATTTTTGCCAGCCGTTTGTTGCTGTGGCCAAACATCACTATAATTGGCGCCAACAAAATCAATACTGCGGTTGTTCTGCATTAATTTATAATACATATGCGCGATATAGGCGGAGGCAAATCCGTCGTTACATGGGTTGTGATAGATGATCACGTCTACTTCATCTTTGGGGAAATTCATGGCTTCTGCGATATGAAATGGCGGGTTTACTGTTTAAATTAATATAACATGTGAATCAACTGTTTTTTATGGCCCTTTGAACCACCAAAAAAAAATAAAATGATTGTTTAGAGTGAAAAATTTTCCATGTATTGTTGATTTATTTTATTGCAACAAAATTTTCTTTTTGCAATAAAACAACGTATTCTTTTTGTTTTTCTTCTTGTTCTTTTTTCTCAAGTTCGATCTTGAGTTTATGTTTTTCTTCTTGTTCTTTTTCGCATTTGAGTTTCTCTTCAATCCAATTATTGAAATTAATAAGAGCATCTTCAATAAGTTTAATGTTCTCTTTCGTATGCGGGACTCTCCATTCAAAATTTTTATCATCCGCAGTTTCATGAATCAACCCAGTTCCAATTTTTAAAACAAATTTATTCTTGTCAATTCTGGATAATCTTAATACGGATTTCGATTTATTTTTTCGTAAAACAATACCATCAATCTTGCTGTCAAAATCCAGTTGACGGCCGAGTAAAGAATTACGGCGTCTCCCAAATTTCTTAATAATTCGCCGATGTTCATCTGTAATACAAAACTTGATATTACTTAAGGTAACATCGTCTCTAGTTTTTTTGGCATATACCTAGTTGAGATAATATTGTTGCGGTTTTTGCTCAGTAGCATTTTCAGAAGGTTTGTAATTGGATGTTGTTGAATTTGTTGAATTTGTTGAATTTGTTGTAGTTTGTTGCACATCCTTTAAAACTGAATCATAAATTTCATTCAACAAACTATTGACATCATTAATTATTGATTTATCAATGCCAAAAACTTCAGCGATTGTGTCGAAGTTTCCTTCCATAAAACTCCCATAAGACCAGAAATCGCTTCTTCCTGACCGAGGACCATTAATTTTATAAACTAACTTAGAATTGATATAAACTTTCAATTTATATCCTGAGTAACAATCATTGATGATTCTACATCCGTATTTCATGGGAGAGAATTCTTTGTGAATAAATGTAAGAGTTGATTTTAACACGAGTTGCGATAGCTTTTCAAAAATATTGTGATCACAATTCACACAATTATTTTCAGGATTTATAGAGATAAATTTGAGGGGTTGGGCTGTCATAGTTAGTATTATAGGCTTGTTCTTGTTGATACCTTGTAGGATATCGCGATTCAATTTTTTTATACAAAACATAACATGTGGGATATTGAAGTTTCACATATAAAACAATTGAACCGTATAAATCTAATAATAAAATTGGAATAAAGAAACCCAATTGTTCCGCAAAAACATCAATATGCCTATTCCTTATTATCCCCTTTTGTCAACTGTCAATTCTTTGCAGAAAGAAATGAAGATTTGTAACGATTACAGAAAAAATCAATATGAAATCGAAATCCCAGTTGATGTGATTTTAAAAATGAAAAAATATACCGAGAAGAATAAAGATAAGCAATCATGCAGAACCATCCGCGTTACGTTTGTTGATGAAGATTGTGGGCCGATTTTCGCCGAGGATCAAGATTCGTATATACTCAAAATTAGCACAAAAAGAGATCTTGTTCTTAGATCCGGAGATTTAACAACATATTCAAATGAAACTGACTATGATACAATGGGCGGATATCAATTTATCACCGATTTTATGACGTTTGTCGGAAATGTTCTTGATTCCGCGTGTTTTGATTAAAAAATAAAAATTTGATTAAAAAATAAATCAAATTTTTATTTTTTAATAAAATAAGATTTTGTTTAGCACCAATATACAATGAGTACTAAAGAAAATATTATTTTAGTTTTAGCAATTTTAATTGTTGCGTATAAATTATACGTATCCAAAGAAGGGGTTGTCGCAAGATCTCCTGTTGGTGTTGGTCCATTTGCACCAAGCAACGCCCAATATGTAACCGAATTATCGCCAGCTGCTATGAATGCTATGGGTGGAGTTTCGGGTTTTAATCCCAAAGAATATCTTACAGTTAAAGCAGGGCAATCATTCCAAGAAGTTGGAGATAAAGAATTAGCTGTGCAAGTGTGGACTGGTGCATAAGGATTTATGCGATAATTTATATGGTGTTGCACCGCAAGGAAACATTTTTATTTTGTTTTTAATGAAATTTTGCCATAAATATACATAAAAATGTGGAAAGAAATCATCATTTTAATCCTATTAATTTTAATCATTTTCTGGCTCTATTTAAAGCGCAATCAAACCGAGGGTTTCCGCCTTCAAGCCCGCGCATATCATTCGTGTCCGCCATTAGATTGTGGCAGCAAAACTGTGCATCCATCGCAATTGTTGCGTGTTAACCCCTTTATTTGGCCCTATAGCGCCACAATGTATATGAATGAATTTAACGTATCAAAAGATGTTGACCCAGCGCATATAACGCCGTATCACGAGGAATTAATGGATCTTAAACCAACATATGTTGAACCGTCTGCGTAAAATTTTGAATTTAAAATTTATATTTTTTTTGTTGTTTACAAGAATATATTTGTGTTTTTATCAAAGACAGTTAAAGTAAAAAATAAAATGTGTTATTGCGCAATTAGTATTTTCATTGTTCTCGTATTGATTTATGCTTTGCATCAACAAGGCTACATCACAATTCCTATGAGATCAGCAGATTCATTTTCTAACCGCTTGTGGACACCCGCGGAACGTTCGTATTACACGGGGGAGGCTGTAGGGCTCGTGCATATGCCTATTGTGAACAATTATAAGCAACTTGCTAACAGCCGCGGTGTTTTTGGGGTTCCGCCGCAAACTCTCCACACTAAAGATCCGCGCGTAATCAGTTCGTATTATAAATCGGGGCTTGGTGATCCTGAAACGCTGATTCCACCCGCTGATTTCTAAAAAAAATAATAAGGTAAATTTTTAGAAATGGGGTGCTAAAAATTTGATTCGCCGCAGCATAAGTCGCAAACGGCGCCACACACAAAACCGCATAATTTTTCTATGGTTGCATTTGAGTCGCGATATCCAGTGGAATTTGTTTTGCTTTGTTGCATTCCGGCCGAATTTGACAATTTAGGCGTTTCAGATCGTTCTGTGTGATCGGCATGTTTCGCGGTGTTCACAAATACGTTAAAAAGCTTTTCCCCCGCGGATTTTGCCACTAAGATAGCAAGCTCCGTTATTTCGCTCAAATCACGGCTGCGATCTTTCCTGGGCTCATTTAGCCGCGAAATAAAGCGTTTGACATTTTTAAATTCATCAGTGCTGCTTATTAGTTGCTCATAGTAGTAAATTTTGTATATTATGAAGCTTACCGCAATATAAATAGGTATGAGCAAAAACAACATAGAAATTTGGACCAACAACAATGATACACCATCCATTTTGGTGCCTTAAATTAAAATTAATTAATTAATTAATTTTTCTTAGATGTGTCTTTAAATAGAAATTATTTTTCCAACATGATCAATTAATTATTTTTTTCCGTAAAAAATTTCCCGGATATAATATATCAACCCTATCTTTTATTATACAATGCCCGGAATTCTCGGTGGAAAACGTCGCAGACGTAGCTCTCACAAATCTGAAAAGAAACACGCTAAAAAGCGTTCAACTAAACGCCGCTCATCTCACAAGAAACGCGGAGGACGCGGAAGATCTCACAAGAAAAACTAAATTAGCATAACTATGCTAATTTAGTGCGATTTAAAATCGCAAAAAAAGAACTCAAGAAAAGCATTATTACCAGATAACAAACTATTTAAGATTTCTTTTTTTTGTTTTTTCTCTTTTTTTAAATCGCGAAAAAAAACTAAAAATAAAGAAATTAAAAAAAAGAATCTTCAAAAATATAATAAGTTAAATTAATATCTACGAGTTTAAAAATGTTAGCTCTAGAAAGAAATTCAACTAATTTCCCCATGCAAATTTATGAATACTTAACTAAATGCAAACGCGAACTAGAATCCGCGGAATCTGAAGATGCCAAAAAATACGCATTCCTCAAATACCATCAAAACATAGTTCGCGCTTATATTACGAACGTACTAGTTGATACACGCGGGTTGCTAGTGTATCACACAATGGGTATGGGAAAGTCTATTATGGGCGTAGCAATTGCTTTTGAATTAATGGAGAAGACATCCGCGGATATCATAGTTTTGCTAACAAAATCGCTGCAAGAGAATTTCAAAAAAGGCATTTTAAAATATATTAAATTGCGTTCTGCCGCGAATCCCGGCTGGAAATACGCAAATATGTCTCAGGGCGAAATTAGCACCTTTATCGCGAAAAAATTCAGCTTTGTATCTATGAACGCCAGCAATATGATTACGCAGCTTTCTGCGGCGGCCACGCGTGATGATACACGCGGCGGGTTCAGCTGCGACGAATCGGCGGTTGGGGGTCGAAATGACTATTTGATCAAAACTCTAAATGGAAAATGCCTAATTGTCGATAAAGCCCACAACTTATTCCGCGCTATTACGAACGGAAGCCAAAACGCTAAATCGTTATATGATATTGTTATGTCGTCGCGGACGGTTAAGGCTATATTTTTGACAGGAACGCCCATTTCTAATGATCCGTTTGAATTAGTGCCTTGTTTTAATATGTTGGGTCCTTATGCCACAAACGGTCCCCACGCAAACGATTCTAAAAATCAGCCTAAAACTTTATTCCCTGAAATTTGGAAGGACTTCTATCGAGATTTCGTTGATATTTCGGCAGGAACTATCAAAAATAAAGGGAAATTCCAAAATCGCATTATGGGGTTGGTTTCATATGTGTCGCATTTGAGTTTTGCGGGCGTTAAAAATTTAGCTAGCGTTGAATTCCCCGAGGAATTGCCGACTGTTATTGAATTTGTACCCATGGAACAGCACCAATATTTGCTCTACCAATTGGCACGTGAACGCGAAAAGGAAGAATCGAAACGCGGGAAACAACACCCGTTTGCGCAAACCCCGCTGATGCAGAAGCCTAAAAGCGAAGTTTCAAGCAGCTATAGGCAGAAAACGCGGCAGATTTCAAACTTTTGCCCTGAGTATTTCACACAAGGCGATTTAGAGAAAAAGGCAACAACTGCATACGCCGCGGAAGAAATGCAAAGTGAACAAAGTGAAGAAAATACGGGCAAACCAGTTCCCACATTTTTAGATCAAAAATACAGTCAAATTGATGTCGATAAAATTCCAATCAGTGGCATCAAAAGCGCGAAATTTGATGCCATTTTAAAAAATATAAACAATTCGCCAGGGAATGGCTATGTTTATTCACAATTTGTAGGCGCTGGTGGGATTGGAGCATTTCGGCGGTATTTAGAAAAACACGGATGGGAATTATGCGACTACCAAAAGAACATTGGACTTTCACGAGGTTCCACTGCGCAAAAGTCGGGGCTAATTGACCGCGTCGTTTCAACTTTGGATAAAAGCGACAAAACTAAAGAATTGATAACCACTACGCAAGATTCTTATCCACCTAGCGCGGATAATCCAATTGGCGAAGATGAAGAAGAAATTAAAGAGGAACTTGTTCAACTAGATGATACAGAACATTTAAACACAATCCCTACGCCGGTTGCAGAACAGGAAAAAACTGGGGGGTTGTTGCTAGCAACAAATAACGGCAGCAAAACAGGAAATACTTTTGAAAATTCGCATCGTTATAGTCTGGGCATTTTGAACAATCAACAAGAAATAGAGAATGCATTTTTGGCCGAAATGAAAAAAACCGAAGAAGATGAACATCGCCAAATTTTGCGCTATTTTGAGCTATTCCCGCGTTCGAAAAGAGATAAATTTGGCGGGGATGCGCTCGAAAAGAATATTCATATTATTACGAAACAAAATTTGCTGCATCCAACTGGGGTTTTACGCAAATTTAATGAAATAGGATTTTGCGATTGCGAATTCTCGTTTTGGACGCTTTATGAATCCGAAAGTGAATTATCAAAATCAAAAGATATTAATATCAGCATCAACTTATTTGGGTATTATTACGATTCTGGCAATAATCAGCCAACATCGTGTATTATTGTCGATGTTCAAAAAAATGATGTTCAATTAGTGTTTATCGCCGGCGATAAACAAGAATTGTCGCTAATGTTGCAAAAGCTGCGAAAATTATATATTGAAAATGAACGCGAAATAATCAATGTTGTGATGAATAATGTTGTTTTCGCGAAAAATGCTGAATTATTAAAATCGCTTAGATTTATTACATTGTCGCCATCCTTGTGGCAGTTTAAATTGCATCCTGGGGGAACCTCTGAAAAACCAGAAACAAAACACGCCGGGTTTGATACGCGGAAAAAAGATGCTGTTTTGCCCAAAACAAAGCATGAAACAATGCAAAATCAAACGAAACAACAGAACGAAGTGCAAAAGCACCACCGTAATTCTCCCAGAAAATTCGCAATAATCAGCGGAGAAGTTGCCGTGGAACACCGCCAAGAAATAGAAAACATATTAAATTCTGAAGAAAATAAACATGGTGGCATTATTGATTTAGTTTTAATTTCTTCGACTGGGGCTGAAGGGCTCGATTTCAAGAACATGCGGCATTTGCACATCATGGAGCCTTACTGGAACTATGCGCGGCTGTTACAAATCGGATACCGTGGGAATCGTAATGATTCGCATATAGCGCTTGAAAAACCCGACCGCAATATTCGCATGTATATTTACCTGGCTGTGAAACCCGCGCAAGAGACGGGGGTGTTAACGCAGCTTGAATATCGCAAAATGCTGGATACGGCAACAACAGGGGCGGCGAGTTCCGCCGTAATTGACGAATATATGACCACTGATTTAGAGCTCTATATTACTTCTGTAAAAGACTACAAGCCTATCGGATCGTTTTTAGCGGCGCTGCAAGAGGCTTCTATCGAATGCGCCGTGAATAACGCTGATGCCGAGGGCGGTGTGGTGGCACAT
>JACCDN010653485.1_pt1 | contig 18464 bp, 33 predicted proteins | sample 7441691 | NCBI WGS metagenome assembly JACCDN01 (sample SAMN15323439, study PRJNA562643) | freshwater metagenome | isolation source: river surface water | place: USA:Blue River Watershed | collected 2017-08-16
ATTGTCGGTTCTCACAAAGCTCTTGACTCTATCTAATAAAAAATAAGAGACAGTCTCTGTAGGAACCCATATCATTTCCCACCGACTCTCTTACCTTCCACAATTCTTCTTAACTTTTCAAACTTGCGTATGCAACTTTTCTCTGCTGCATCTGCATAATCTAATCATCTCAGTACTGATTGTCAACGCGTTTTTATGAAAAATTACAAAATAATCAGCAAAATGTTTGCTCAGCTGACAAAATATAAAAAACTCTCTAGGCTTTATGTCAGCAATTACATTATTCAAGAGCTAATTCATGCAGCAAACAGTCGGCTTTATAACTCTTGGCAACGGCCCAGAAACTATTTTCATTCTTCATGATTGGTTTTGTGATCAAAGTTCTTACGATGGTGTGCGCCCCTATTTAAATACCGGGTTCTATAAATATGTGTTTGTTGACTTGCGTGGATACGGATTATCAAAAGGTGTTTACGGAAGCTGCACCATAGAAGAAGCATCACAAGATGTAATTGCCATTGCCGATAAACTTAATATTGAAAAGTTTCATCTAGTTGGTCATTCAATGAGCGCGCAAATTGTGCAATATATTTCAACTATTGCCCTAGAAAGAATCAAGAGCATTACAGCCATCTGTCCTGTGCCTGCTTGCGGAAACCCTGTGCCTGATGATGTGATGAGTTACTTAGAAGCTGTCACCACGGGAGACATCATTAACGCAAAAGAAATCATACGCTTTATGACCCAAAATCGCTATCACGATTGGTTTGTTGAACGCAAGGCTCTTCAATGGTTTAGCTGCTCTAGCCCACAGGCACGCGCTGCTTATTTGCATATGTTTTGCGAAACAGATATTTCAGATTTAGTCAAAGGGTGTAAAATTCCAATGCTTGTTATTTGCGGAGATTACGACTCACCCGCCCATAATGCTGAACGTTTACAAGCAACCATTTTAAAAGATTTTAAAAATACACAGTTTGTGTGCTTGCCTTCTGGTCATTATCCTATGGAAGAAACACCCGTTATCTTAGCAACAACTCTAGAATATTTTTGGAATGCTATTACGCTAAAAAATTAGTGCAAAGAAAACGTGAATTCCGGAGTTTTGACTGCATTTGGCATTAAAGGCCCACCAATACCGACCTTAACTGAATGAAGTTTGCCTTCGATTTCTTTTAGCCAAAAAGCCAAAAATTCATGCAGTCGCGGGTACTGCGGAGGCAGGTCAAATTCTTGCCAGATATAAGTCTGCAAGAGAGAGGGATGATCAGGGAGATGATAAATAATTTCTGCTGTTGTTAGGCGGTATCCACACCACGCATCTTCAAAGTCAGCCATAAAAACCTTTGCAGCATATTCCTTATACTATAAGGATACGCCGCAAAAGGTTAACGAAGCGTTTAGAAAGAATTTAGATCCCTAACTTACCCTTAAGACTTTTAAAAGTATTCTCAAGCACCTGCTTATTTACTCCTCCAACTCCCTGAGGAGCAGGCGTTATTTTTCCAGTTCCATAATCTTGTTCACTGGGATTGGTAAAATCACTAATATACTCCCGACGCTCATGCCTTACTCCAGCGGAAGTTTCGCTGATTATAATTTCTTCGGCGCTATCAGCAGCACGCTTCAATACCCTAACTAATGACTCTACACCTTTGCATTCCCAGCATTTAAAAAACTTCTTTTTCTTAAGCTTTGATATTTTTTCATACGGCTCTCCAAAATGTGCATGGATACTTTCTCTCCCATCAAGAATAATAAAACTCAACTCAGCAATTACATTTTCATGAGAAAGACCAATTACTTCTTCGCTATTATCTATGGACCGCAAATCAAGAGTCATTGTTTGAATGACAGGATACCAAGTGCCAGCCTCAGCCCCTTCAGGCAGGGATTCAACAACAGGATTCAGCCGTTCACGACGTATATCGAAGATCTTTTCTGAATCTCCGGTTCTTCTTATTGATTTTCCTGCATGAAAATCGTGCTCCCAGACAACGTCCATAGCAGCTAAGCTTGCAAATCCTGAGATTAGCGCCCCTAATAGTATATTTTTCATTTTTGAATTCCTTTCATTAAACATACTTCGCAAAAAGTGGCTGCGGCTCGTCAATTTTCAAGCCTGGCATCAGAGCCACTTCAAGCGCAGAAAAATCACTTTTTTCCTGGCTCAATATAGCCAGAATTTTTGCACTTGCAAGCGGCAAAATAGGTTGCGTTAAAATTGCAATTTGCCTAATCAATTCGCATAATGCATACAAAACTGTTGCCATACGTACTGGATCCTCTTTTTTTAAGCTCCATGGTTTTTGCGCATCAACATAACGATTACCTTCGCCAATAACCTGCCAAATAGCTTCTCCATAACGATGCAAGTGAAAATGATCGATCGCATTTCTAAGATTCCCCAATACAGATTTTGGCATTGCCATCAATGCTTTATCTTCCGAAGTAATTTCTGCTGGCGTTGGAATAACAGCATCTGCATTTTTATAAATAAATGAAAGCACCCGCTGACATAAATTACCGTATGCATTAGCCAAATCTGTATTCAAGCGATTGATGAAAGCTGTTTTAGAAAAATCACCATCCTGACCGAAAGAAAGATCGCGCAGCAGAAAATACCGAAAGGCATCAGCGCCGTAGGTTTCTACCATTTCAACGGGATCAACTGTATTGCCTAGAGATTTTGACATTTTCTCGCCCTCAACAGTCCACCAACCATGGGCAAAAACAGTTTTAGCGGGCGAAATTCCCGCAGCCATTAAAAATGCCGGCCAGTAAACACTATGAAAACGAATGATATCTTTACCAACCATATGAATAGCCTGATCCCAGTATTGCTGATACCCATCATCGGGGTAACCAAGCGCTGAAAGGTAATTTGTTAGGGCATCAAGCCAAACATACATAACATGATCAGCATCACCAGGCACAGGAACCCCCCACCTTAGTGTGCGGCGAGAAATGGAAAGATCTTTCAATCCACCTTCGATAAACCTCAAAACCTCATTACGACGGGATTCCGGCTGAATAGCTTCGGGGTGCTTTGCATAATATTCAAGCAGCGGCTCGGCCCAAGCGGATAATTTAAAGAAATAACTTGCCTCCTTAATCCATTCAACCTCGGCTCCTGTGGGCGCCTTGCCATCTATTAACTCATCTTCTTGATAAAATGCTTCATCGCGCATCGCATACCAACCAGCATATTCATCTAAGTAAATATTGCCACTCGCTACTAATTGATTCCATAAATGTTGCGCAGCTTGTTTATGACGATGCTCGGTAGTGCGAATAAAATCATCGTTTGTAAGATTCAAAACTTGCGACAAATTACGAAATGACTGCGAAACCTCATCAACGAACTCTTGCGGGTCCACACCTTTAGTAGCAGCAGCTTTTTCAATTTTTTGGCCGTGCTCATCAGTCCCAGTTAAAAACCTCACATCAAACCCATCTAAGCGTTTGAAACGCGCTATCATATCACAAGCCAGACTTGTATATGCGTGCCCTATGTGCGGCTTATCATTAACGTAATAAATAGGCGTTGTAATGTAAAAAGGCTTCATGATTTATCTTACATAATTTTTTTTAACCATAGGCGATGCCACATGCGCTCAGCAAGCAATAAAAATTTTGTAAAACACTAAGGCTTAAATACTACACTCTATTCGGGGCGCCATCATCAGTTATCTGAGGAATTAAAGATGGAATTGGCCTCCCTAATAAAGATGCTAGGTTAGCTTCTCTTTCCCCCACCTCACGAGCACTACATTTTGCAATACCAATAAGCATAACGTGAACTCCAAGAGCCACAATACCGCAAGCGGTAATAGTATCGGCCATTGAAGGGTCAGTAGGGCGAATAGCCGCAGCAACTGCAGGAAGCACTGCACTTACATACAGTACTGTGTTACCGCTAGCTTCACTTATATTTGCTACTTTTCTGAAAAACCAACGCGTGTTAACTAGGTCTGTTAAATTTCGAAGATAATCCTTGTTCAAAAGATCCGCAGTCGCACGACTTAAAGTTGCTGAGTTGGTTAAAGCCACTTGCCTGCTTTCTAAATCTTCTGATTGCCGCAATTGGGAAGCGGCATTAATAGCAAAAACCGATAGCAAAATAGTAAAAAAATTTGCAACTTTCATAAGCACACAATAACCAGTTTGAGATAATTATATTATCTATGGTTATTGTTAAATATTAATTAACGGCTCTTGTGCTTAAAATGCAAAAGCCTGTGCCTATGAAATTGCCGCTTTCACAACAGAAGCTTTAAATTTTTATTACCCAGCTTTTTTTGACTTATCTTCTGCGGGACCTTTCATAATTTCATTAAACTCGCGCTCTAACTCTTGCGGAGAGGAACTCTTAACTTCTTCTTCTTTCAAGAGCTTTAATACATCTAATGCTGCTGAAACCCCAGCCATACTAATATTGTTATCCCCGCCAGAGGGGTTATCGCCAGGAAAATTTTGCATTATGCGTCGCTGTAGGATTCTAAAACACTTATCCGCTGCCTTCTCTATTAGTTCTTTGTCAGAAGCAAAGGCAGCTCCTATTGCGGTTATTAAAATTGCTGAATATAGTGTTTTTCCTAATACTTTCATCTGAATTCCTTGAATATAAGCGTGTGCAAGGAAGAATCTACCAAATAGGCAACCCAACGTCAATCGACTGAATAACTTATAATGCTTTTATAAAGCAATGGCCCACAATTTTTGTGCCTACAAAATAAAAAAGAGGGCCGTAAAGCCCTCTCTCGAAATCAAAATTCTAATTCTTATGCAGCAGCTTCTGTCCCAGAAACCTCAGCAACAGCTGCAACGGGGTCAAAGTCTACAAATTCGATAATAGCCATTGGCGCATTATCACCATAACGAAAACCGCTCTTCACGATCCGCGTATATCCACCCGCGCGAGAAGCAAAACGTGCTCCCAACTGATCCATCAGTTTTTTTACAACTGCTTGATCTTGCAACTGTGATACTGCTTGACGACGACAGTGAAGTCCACCGCGTTTTGCCAACGTAATCAGCTTCTCTACAACTGGGCGGAGATCTTTTGCCTTTGGCAAAGTTGTTTTGATCTGCTCATTTTTAATTAAAGCCTGCGCAAGATTTTTAAACATAGCTTTTCTATGTTCTTTTGTTCTATTGAACTTGCGTCCTGACATTCCGTGTCTCATGACTTTTCTCTCACTTCTTAGTTAAAAGGGTCTTCTAGCGATTTTGCTAATTCATCAATATTTTCTGGTGGCCAGTTTGGAACGGTCATTCCAAAGCCAAGCCCCATCATTGAAAGAACTTCTCTAATTTCATTCAATGACTTGCGGCCAAAGTTTGGTGTGCGAAGCATTTCGCCCTCCGAACGTTGGACCAAATCTCCAATATAATAGATATTTTCGTTCTTCAGGCAGTTAGCTGAACGAACTGAAAGCTCTAGCTCATCAACTTTTTTAAGCATATTGCGGTTGAACGGTAATGGTTCACCGCGACGCTCAGTCATTCCTGCTGGCTTTGGCTCTTCAAAGTTAATAAATTGTTGCAATTGGTCTTGCAAAATACGCGCTGCGTAAGCAATTGCATCATCTGGCTTTATTGAACCATCTGCTGCTAGCGTTAAGGTTAGCTTATCATAGTCAGTACGTTGGCCCACACGTGTTTGGTCAACTTTGTACACAACTCTCTTGATTGGACTAAAAATAGCATCAATAGGAATAAGACCAATTGCCTTATCTTCTATTTGTTGTGCAGCTGCTGGAACATATCCCTTACCTGACTGCACTGTCATTTCCATAACAATATGCCCGCCTTCATCCACATGGCAAATTACCAAATCTGGATCAAGAATCTCAATATCTGATGAATGTTGAATATCTTTTCCTGTTACAACGCATGGCCCCTTCATATCAAGAGTCATACGTTTTGGCATATCTGAATTCAGACGAATACCTAATGTCTTAAGGTTAAGAATAATATCAGCAACATCTTCACGAACGCCAGGAATTGCTGAAAATTCGTGCAATACGCCATCAATTTTAATTGATGTTATAGCTGATCCCTGCAATGAAGACAGAAGAACACGACGCAAAGCATTTCCCAAAGTAAGACCAAAACCTCTTTCCAAAGGTTCAGCAACTATACTTGCTTCTCTAAGATTTGAGCTCAAATACTGAACTTGAATCTTAGAAGGTTTAATCATCGATTGCCAATTTCTTTCAATCACAGCTGTTCTCTTTCATTATTTAATATGTAAACCAAAATTATACGCGGCGACGCTTGCGTGGGCGCACTCCGTTATGCGGCACTGGTGTCACGTCGCGAACTGATGTTATAGTAAAACCAACGGATTGCAAAGAACGCAACGCGGTTTCACGTCCTGATCCAGGGCCCTTCACAATAACACGTACGGTTTTCATTCCATGCTCTTGAGCTTTTTTGGCTGCATCCTCTGCTGCAATTTGCGCAGCATATGGAGTTGATTTACGCGACCCCTTAAAGCCCATCATTCCCGATGTAGACCATGATAAAACATTTCCAGCCTCGTCAGTTACGCTAACTAATGTGTTGTTAAATGTAGCATTTACATAAACAATCCCATTTGCAATATTTTTTCTCTCACGACGACGAACACGTGCAACAGTCTTTTGTGCCATAATTTAATACCTTAATTTTTACTTACCAACCATTTTCTTACCAGCAATCGCAACTGCCTTACCCTTACGTGTGCGAGCATTCGTATGAGTACGTTGCCCACGAACTGGCAACCCCTTACGATGTCTCAACCCACGATAGCATCCCAAATCCATCAAGCGCTTGATATTCATGCTGACTTCACGTCGCAAATCACCTTCAACGCGGTGCTCAGCATCGATAAGCTCACGAATTTTCAATACTTCTTGGTCAGTCAAGGCATGGACACGCTTTTCGCCATCAATGCCAGACTTTTTAATAATCAAATTGGACTGGTGTTTACCAATGCCATAAATATAGGTTAAAGCAATCCATACCTTTTTTTGTGTTGGAATGTTTACACCAGCAATACGTGCCACGTTTAGCTCCTTACAATGCGTTTACAATTTGTTTTGTTACTACTTCTACCGGCGCTCTCGCATCCACCACCGTTAGAATACCTCGCTTTTGATAAAAATCCTTAAGCGGAGCAGTTTCTTCAAAAAACGACACAATACGATTTCTTAAAACCGCCTCACTGTCGTCACCTCGTCTCTTCAACTCGCGACTACCGCAACTATCACAAACACCCTCTTCTTTAGGAGGTTTAGTCTGCAGATTATACACGGCTCCGCAATCATTACAAGTTATTCGACCAAGAATACGCCTATAAAGCTCTTCTGCGTCTACATCAAAATAAAACACACGCTTCAGAGCGCCACGACTCTTGCTTATCACCGAATCTAGAAACTCTGCTTGATCTAGCTTCCGCGGATAACCATCAAATAATATACTCATTTGCTTATGGTTTTCAACGTCTTTCTTTAACAATTCATTAACTATTTCAGAAGCACCCAAAGCACCTGCCTTCACGCATTCCTTTAAATTAGTTCCCAGCTCTGTCCCTGCTTCTATCTCTTGGCGTATTAGATCGCCTGTTGACAGATGATAATACCCATATTTCTTTACAAAAATTGCAGACTGAGTTCCCTTGCCGCATGCTGGCGGGCCCAAGAAAATCAGGTGCATCACATCTTTCCTTTTGCTTTCGCCTTCTTGATCAATCCTTCATACTGATGAGCAAGCAAATGTGATTGAATTTGAGTAATTGTTTCCATGGTTACACTCACAACAATCAATATAGTTGTTCCACCGAAATAAAATGGCAGGTGCACACGACTTAGTATTAACTCTGGTATTAAACAGATCGAAGCCAAATAAATAGCACCAACCACAGTTAATCTTGTCAAAACATAATCCAAGTAATCTGCTGTAGCTTTTCCTGGACGAACCCCTGGAACATAATTTCCAGCTTTGCGCAAATTTTCAGCAGTTTCATTTGGATTAAACATCAGAGCTGTGTAGAAAAATGCGAAAAATATAATAAGTGATGCAAAGCACAACATATACACGGGGTGGCCGTGAGAAAATATAGCCCCAATATAACCCATCACAGAATCTGTCGAACCAGAATTACCAGCAAAACCTGTTATTGTTGCAGGCAAAAGCAATAATGATGAGGCAAAAATAGGAGGTATAACACCAGCACTATTTAATTTCAAAGGCAAATGCGTTGTTTGTGCAACCGCTGGCATATTCACCGCAACTTGTCTTTTTGGGTATTGAATTAAAATCTTGCGTTGAGCTCTTTCCATAAAAACAACGTAGCCAATAACCGCCGCTACCATTGCCAAAACCCCCAAAATAACCACAGCAGACAATGCACCCTGACGGCCCAACTCAAATGTACTAAACACGGCATGAGGAAGGTTAGCTACGATACCCGCATAAATGATCAATGAAATTCCGTTACCAATACCACGCGAAGTAATTTGCTCACCCAACCACATAATAAACAAAGTACCACCAGTCAACGTTACAACCGTGGAAAGTCTAAATATGAAGCCTGGGTCAAGAACAGCCATTCCAGTTGCGCCTTGGATTTTTTCCAGCCCTGCCGCAATTCCATATGACTGAATTACCGCAAGAAGAACAGTTCCGTATCGTGTGTATTGGTTAAGTTTCCTGCGACCAACTTCGCCTTCCTTTTTCAAAGCTTCAAGCTGCGGAGAGATGGATGTCATAAGCTGAACAATAATGCTTGATGAAATATAAGGCATAATGTTCAAAGCAAAAATTGTCATACGCCCAATAGAACCACCGGAAAACATATCAAGAATTCCAAGAATTCCACCGGCATTACTTTGAACAAACTCTTTAATAATGCCAGGATTGATCCCTGGCAAAGGGATATAAGCCCCCAGCCTGTAAACAACAAGCACTGCTAGAGTAAACCAAATGCGTTTCTTTAGGTCTTCTGCTTTTTTAAAAGTAGAAATATTTACGTTAGCAGCCAGCTGTTCAATAGCAGACGACATAGTGCTCCCTTTATTCTAGAATTAACTCGCCACCACTCTCACTTACTAGTGACTGTGCTGATTTTGTAGCCTTTGTTACCGCATAGCTAAACTTAGCTTTAGGTTTCCCATTAGCAAGTAAAGCAATTTCTTCAAGATGCTTTGGCATAAACCCAACCTTAACTAAAAGGTCTCTATCGATTTTTTCGCCTGCTTTAACCAATCCATTGTCTAGCAACAAATTAACTTTATGAAAATCTAATTCATATTTTTTTGTCGCATGGATATTCTTAAACCCACGCTTTGGCAAACGACGATAAATAGGGTTTTGACCACCTTCAAAGCCGTTCAAGGAAACACCTGAACGAGCAGTTTGGCCCTTACCACCTTTACCGGAAGTTTTACCTAAACCAGAGCCGATACCGCGACCTAGCAATTTTGGCTTTGTGCGCGCACCTGGATTATCGCGAATTTCATTAAGTGTAAAAGACATACGCTTCACCTACTCACTAACAACTTGCACCATGTGGCGCACTTTACGAATTAAACCTCTCACTTCAGGAGTATCTTCTAATTCCCGAACTGCATTTATTTTTCCTAATCCTAAGCCCTTAAGATGTAATTTTTGCTTAGAATCACGACGGATCGGACTGCCAATTTGCTGAACCGTAATCGCATCTTTTGTTTTAGCTTTCTTATTTGCCATCATTACACCTATTGAACAGTAGTAGTTGCTGCAGCTTGTCCATCACGGCGTACAAGAACATCAGAAATCTTTTTGCCTAATTTCGCGGCAATTACCTTTGGTGATGAAACATTTTGCAATGCATCAAACGTAGCACGAACCATATTGTGATAATTGTTAGTACCGTTTGATTTGCTTACAATGTCATGAATTCCTAAAGCTTCAAAAACAGCGCGCATTGGTCCACCAGCAATAACTCCTGTACCAGCCGGAGCTGAACGAAGCACAACAATACCAGCTCCACAACGTGCACGCACATCATGATGAAGAGTACGTCCTTCACGAAGAGGAACGCGAATCATAGAGCGCTTAGCTTTATCAACTGCCTTTTTCACAGCATCAGGAACTTCGCGCGCCTTACCAGTTGCATAGCCTACACGACCCTTACCGTCGCCGACAACAACAAGAGCAGAAAAACGCATGGTTTTACCACCTTTTACAACTTTTGTTACACGGCGAACGTTTACTAATTTTTCAACAATTTGATCGTCGCGATCATTGTCGCGCTCACGCTTCTCATTATTATTTTTTGTTTGCTTAGCCATATTTTATCCTTAAAACTTCAAACCAGCTTCACGAGCTGCATCAGCCAATGCTTTGATACGTCCATGATATAAATACCCTGAGCGATCAAAAACAACTTTTTCAATACCTTTAGCCTTAGCTAATTCGGCAACTTTTTTACCAACGAATTTTGCAGCCTCAATATTCGAACCATTCTTCAATGAAGTTCCAGGCTTACCTGAGGTTCCAAAAAGAACAATACTTTTAGTACCGCTATCATCTGTGATTTGTGCGTATGTATGCAAATTCGTACGGTGCACACACAAACGCGGCAATCCTGTTGAAATTTTACGTAATTTAGTTCTAATACGCTGTTTACGTCGTTGTTGTAGCTGAGCTGAACTTAACATGACTACTTCTTCTTTCCTTCTTTACGAATGATAAACTCGGTTTCCCTAAGAACACCCTTACCTTTATAAGGCTCTGGCTTCCTATATTCTCGCAAATGCGCTCCAACTGAACCAACTAGCTGCTTATCAAAGCCAGTTATTGCAATCATTGTAGGCTTTTCACACTTAATTTCAATTCCCGCAGGAATATCGTAGACGATATCATGGCTAAAACCTAATTGCAAAGTCAATTTACTACCCGCAACTGCCGCACGATATCCCACACCCACAAGCGTGACGTTTAAAGTGAACCCCTTATCCAAACCTTTTACGATATTGGATAAATTTCGCTGTGTCGTGCCCCAAAGTGAACGACCACGTTGTGTTTTTTCTTTAGGTGTTATCAAAAAACCCTTTTCAGTTTTTTCAAAATTTATGCATTCTGGAACCTCATAATTCTTAGAACCAGTTTTCCCCTTCAAAGTGACCACTCTGCCTTCTTGAGTCATCACAACTCCTGCAGGTAGCATTACTTCGTGTTTACCAACGCGTGACATGATTTATCCCCTTAAAACACTCGACACAAAACTTCGCCACCAACTGTCAGTTCGCGAGCTTTAGCATCAGAGAGAATACCTTTGTTTGTTGACAAAATTGAAATACCAAGACCGTTAGCAACTTTCGCAAGCTTTGCAATTGGAGAATAAACACGGCGCCCTGGCTTTGACACGCGGTCAATTGATTTGATCACCGGTTGATTTTCATGATACTTTAATTCGATTTTTAATTCTTTATGTACACCTTTTTCATTCTCAACCTGATAATGCCTAATATACCCTTCATCTAAGAGTACTTTTAAAAGGCCTTCCTTTTCAATTGAGTACGGACACATAACTGCATGTTTACGTGCTCTTTGTCCGTTACGAATGCGTGTCAATAAATCTGCGATAGGATCTGTCATTGTCATCTTTTTTTACCAACTTGATTTAGTTAAACCAGGAATCATTCCTTGGTTACCCAGTTCTCGCAAAGCGATACGAGACATATGGAATTTACGATAGTAGCTTCTTGCGCGACCAGAAATTTCACAACGATTTCTAACGCGTATAAGTGACGAATTTCTTGGACGCTCTGAAAGTTTCATTGTTGCACGAAGCCGATCTTCTAATGGAAGATTTTTATTATAAATAATCGCTTTCAATGCTGCGCGACCTTCTCTTTGGCTTTTAGCTAAAGCGGCTCTGTTTTTATTTTTTTCTATAGAACTAGACTTTGCCATTTCTCTTATCCTTGAATTGGGAAGTTAAGCGCTTTCAACAAAACTAATGCATCTGCGTCATTTCTTGCGGTTGAACAAATCGTAATATCCATACCCCTAACTTTGTCAACCTTGTCATAGTTAATTTCAGGAAATACAAGTTGCTCTTTAAGACCTAAAGAATAGTTACCTTTTCCATCAAAACTCTTTTTCGACAAACCTCTAAAATCGCGCACGCGAGGCAAAGCGATATTTACTAAGCGATCAATAAACTCATACATACGGTCTTTGCGAAGCGTAACCTTCACACCAATATTCATTCCTTCACGCAATTTAAAACTTGCAATAGAATTTTTCGCTTTGGTGATAACAGGCTTTTGACCAGCAATAAGCATCAAGTCATCATACGCTGATTGAATCTTTTTGCTATCTTGTGTTGCCTCAGAAACGCATATGTTGATCACAACTTTTTCAAGTTTTGGAACTTGCATAACGTTTTTGTAACCAAGATCAGCTTTAATAGCTTGCTTGATTTTTGTTTCATATAACTTTTTAGTTGCACTCATAACTAAACTTTCAAAATTGCGTTACCGGTTTTTTTAAAGTAGCGTTCGTTCTGACCATTTTTATTTAGACGAACTCCAACTTTTTCAATCTTATCTGACTGCGAATTAACAATAGCAACGTTAGACACATGAATAGGATGAATTTTCTCAACCTGCCCACCTTGTGGATTTGCAGCCGATGGCTTCACATTGCGAACAACCTTGTTGATTCCTTCTACAATCAATTTTGCACTATCAAGCAAAACTTTTTGCACGATACCACGTTGACCTTTGTTGCGACCTGTTGTCACTTCTACTAAGTCACCTTTTTTCACTTTAAATCTAACTTGCGTCATTACAGCACCTCTGGAGCAAGAGAGATAATCTTCATATAACCAGCTGATCGTAATTCACGAGTTACTGGACCAAATATGCGACTACCAATTGGCTCACCTTGTTTATTGATCAACACAGCAGCGTTCTTGTCAAAAGAAATTGTAGAGCCATCAACGCGGCGTACTGGTTGCTTAGTCCTAACAATCACTGCTCTAAAAATTTCACCCTTTTTAGCTTTTCCTCTTGGCACAGCATCTTTTACTGTAACAACGATAACATCGCCTACTGATGCATAGCGTCTCTTTGAGCCGCCCAACACTTTAATACAAAGGACTTCTTTTGCCCCAGAGTTGTCAGCTACTTCTAATCTACTTTCCGACTGAATCATACGTCACCCTACTTCGCTACTTTTTCTTGAGCTATCCAAGTTTTTGTTTTTGAAATTGGACTCGACTCAACAATACGAACAATATCGCCAATATTATATGCATTATTCTCATCATGAGCTGCATACTTCTTATGACTCTTTACGTACTTACGGTAAACAGGATGCATCACATCTCTTTCAACCTTAACAACAACAGTCTTTGCAGCCTTATTGCTGACTACTACACCCTGTAATACACGACGCGGCATATTCTAACTCTCTCTTTACGCTGACTTTATTTGGGTCAACTTGGTTTTTACACGAGCATAGTCCCGACGGCATTCACGCACACGAGACGTCTTCTCTAACTTTCCTTCAGCTTTTTGCATACGCAGGTTAAATAGCTCCTTTTTAATAGAAGCTAGGGATTCAACCAAAGCCTTCGGAGCCTTATCTTTTAATTCAATAAACTTCATAGCAATCACCGTCAACTAATATAGGTTTAAACCAAACGTTTTACAAATTTTGTTTCGATTGGCAATTTCTCAGCCGCCAACTTAAATGCAACTTCTGCAACTTCTTCAGAAACACCATCTAATTCAAACATAATTTTTCCAGGCTTGACTCTGCATGCCCAGTACTCTACTCCACCTTTACCACTACCCATACGGACTTCCGCAGGCTTCTTTGATATAGGCACATCAGGAAAAATACGGATCCATACTTTTCCAACACGACGCATATAACGCGTAATAGCTCGGCGCGCAGATTCAATTTGCCTTGCAGTAATGCGTGCCGGCTCTAATGCTTTCAATCCATAAGCGCCATAGCTTACTGAAAAACCAGCCTTAGCAACTCCGTGTATTTTCCCCTTAAAGGCTTTACGAAATTTTGTTTTCTTTGGTGATAACATGGCTTAATTCCTTATACTGCAGCAGCACGTTTATCATGGATCATAGGGTCATGCTCTTTAATTTCGCCCTTATAAATCCATATTTTTATACCAATAGCACCGTAAGTTGTCTTAGCGGTAGCTGTCCCATAGTCTATATCAGAACGCAATGTATGCAAAGGCACACGACCTTCACGATACCACTCCATGCGCGCAATTTCAGCACCCGATAAACGGCCTGAAGAATTAACACGAATACCAAGAGCTCCCATGCGCATTGCAGTTTGCATCGCCCTCTTCATAGCTCTTCTGAAAGAAACACGGCGTTCAATTTGCTGCGCAATACCTTCCGCAACCAATTTAGCATCAAGCTCAGGCTTGCGAACCTCAACAATATTAATAGCAGCTTCTGCATTTGCAAGCGTGCCTATAGTTTTCTTTAACTTTTCAATGTCCGCGCCTTTTTTCCCAATTAGAACACCAGGACGAGCCGCGTGAATTGAAACTCTAGCTTTCTTAGAAGGTCTTTCAATTACAACACGTGAAATCCCTGCTTGAGCGAAATTTTTCTCTACATATTCACGGATAGCAAAATCTTGATGAAGAAAATTTGCATATTCTTTATCACTGAACCAGCGAGAATCCCATGTCTTGTTAATTCCAATACGAAACCCAATAGGGTTAACCTTTTGACCCATACTAATTACCTTCTTCTATAGCTTTTTCAGTCACGACAATACGCAAATGGCTAAAAAACTTTTTAACAATTCCGTTTTTTGAGCGACCACGCGCTTGAAAACGGCGCATACACAACCCTTTACCAACAAACGCTTGATCAACATACAAATTATCCACATCAAGACCATGGTTGGTCTCAGCGTTAGCAACGGCTGAGCGTAAAGCTTTTAATACATCGTGCGCTATTCTCTTTTGAGAAAAGCGAAGTGCATCCATTGCTTTATCAACTTTTATACCACGTATTGATTGAGCCACTAAATTTAATTTTTGAGGACTCACCCTAATGTTACGAAGTTCTACTTGTGCTGACTTTTCACCAATTTGCATATTCTAGCCTATTTCTTAGCTTTCTTATCAGCGCCATGACCATAGTAGTTTCTTGTTGGTGAAAATTCACCAAGCTTATGACCTACCATATTCTCAGATACCAATACCGGAATAAATTTTTGCCCATTATAAACACCAAATGTCATTCCAACAAACTGAGGAATAACCGTTGAACGACGAGCCCACGTTTTAATAACATCTTTACGACCTGAAGCTTTCACTGCTTCTACTTTTTTTAAAAGATACCCATCAAAAAAAGGGCCTTTCCAAACTGACCTTGGCACAACTTCCTCCGTTACGCTTTACGACGACGTACAATCATTTTTGTTGTACGCTTGTTAGTACGAGTTTTCTTTCCTTTTGTCTTAATACCCCAAGGCGTCACAGGATGACGGCCTCCAGAAGTACGCCCTTCACCACCACCATGAGGGTGATCGATTGGGTTCATAGCCACACCACGAACAACAGGCCTATTACCTAGCCAACGCATACGACCAGCTTTACCGTAAGAACGGTTGGAATGATCTTGGTTTGACATAGCTCCAATTGATGCAAAGCATTCACCATTAACAAGGCGAACTTCGCTAGAAGACAATTTCATAATCACATTATGACCATCACGGCCCATAATCTGAGCATAGCTACCAGCAGACCTTGCTAGCTGACCACCTCTTCCAATCTTAAGCTCAATATTGTGAACAACAGAACCTATTGGAATATTTTTTAATCGCATTGAATTACCAGGCTTAATATCAACCTTGTCACCAGAAACAACTTGATCACCAACAGACAAACGTTGAGGAGCCAAAATATAACGGTGCTCTCCATCGCTGTATTTAACCAAAGCGATAAACCCAGTACGATTCGGATCGTACTCAACACGCTCTACCGTTGCAATCAATTCGTGCTTATCACGACGAAAATCAATCATACGATAGCTTTTTTTGTGACCACCACCGCGATTCCATGAAGTGATACGACCATAATTGTTGTGACCGCTCTTAGAACATTTTCCTGCCGTAAGCTTTTTTAGCGGAGAACCCTTCCACAATTCTGAGCGATCAATATTTGTAAGCTGACGCTGTGATTGGGTTGTTGGTTTATATTTTTTTAGTGCCATAACTTACCCTCCCACACCAACTGCAATTGAGTCGCCGTCTTTCAGGCGGACAATCGCTTTCTTTGTATCTTGGCGCTGCCCACGGCGGCCCTTGAAAATTTTATTCTTACCGAACTTATTCATTGTGTTTACAGAAAGCACACTTACATTAAACATTGTTTCAACCGCTGTTTTAATGTCAGCTTTAGTAGCTGCTGGCAACACATCAAATGTATATTGATTCATTTGCAATCCCATTTGAGATTTTTCCGTAACTAAGGGACGCTTAATCACGTCATACAAACGCAATGCTATTTGCTTTTCTTTGCTCATTTCAAGCGCTCCTCTAATGCCTTAGCTGCATCCGATGTTATAATGACTTTTTCTTTACGAACAATATCATAAACATTTGCCCCAATCTGAGGTAACACATCTAACCCAACGATGTTGCTAATTGAACGAGCGAAATTTACATCCACTGAATCATTAGCCACAAACAACATTGACGCCGAATGAAATGTTGCAGCAATTTCTTTATTAATTTTAGGTTCAGCCATCATTAAATTGTCAATAATGATCAAATTTCCTGCCTGCGCTTTCGCTGAAAGCGCCATACGCAGACCTAATTTACGCACTTTCTTTGGCAAATCATATTCATGAGAGCGAACAACTGGGCCAAATATAATTCCACCCTTCCTAAATTGTGCTCCACGCCTAGCGCCATGTCGTGCGCTTCCCGTGCCTTTTTGCTTGTAAATTTTTCTAGTAGAACCACTTACTTCGCTTCTAACCTTTGTTTTATGGTTGCCTGAACGACGCTTTGCTAGTTGCCAAGCAACTACACGAGCCAAGATATCCTCACGAGGAGTTAATCCATAAATAAGATCATCTAACTCAATATCGCCAACAGCTTTGGCACTTTGATTGACAACTTTTAATTTCATGACAACAACCTATCTTGCAACTTTAATTGCATCGCGCACATACACGATACCATTTTTAGGACCTGGGACACTTCCGCGGATAAATACAAGGCCGTGCTCAGTGTCAACATCTTCAACAACCAGATTTAAGGTTGTAACACGATCCACACCCATGTGTCCAGCCATTTTCTTATTCTTAAACACTTTTCCTGGGTCTTGACGGTTACCCGTTGAACCATGAGAGCGGTGAGAAACCGAAACACCATGAGAAGCTGGCAAACCACCAAAACCATGACGCTTCATTCCACCAGCAAAACCTTTACCAACAGTGATTCCAGCAACATCTACCAGCTGACCTTTCGAAAAATGGTCTGCTGCAAGCGATGCACCTGTATCCAACATATTCTCAGCAGTTACGCGGAATTCGCGCAAATACCGCATTGGTTCTGCCTGCTTCTTTTCAAAAAACACACGCAAAGGCTTTGAAAGCTTATTTGCAGCAATAGGATCTGTTCCTAATTGAACAGCATTGTATCCATCTTTTTCAGCAGTTTTCTGAGAAACCACAACACAAGGCTTCACCTGAACAACAGTTACCGCCACTTGAGCACCTTGCTCGTTAAACAACTGGGTCATACCCAACTTACGTCCGATTAATCCACTACGCATAGGACCCGCCACCTTATAACTTAATTTCTACATCCACACCAGATGCCAGATCAAGTTTCATTAATGCATCAACAGTCTGAGGCATCCAATCAACAATATCAATAACACGCTTGTGTGTACGAATTTCAAACTGCTCACGTGACTTTTTATCAATGTGTGGTGAGCGGTTCACTGTAAATTTTTGAATATGAGTCGGCATAGGTATAGGTCCGCGAACATTTGCACCGGTACGCTTTGCCGTATTAACAATTTCCTTCACAGACTGATCCAATAAACGATGATCGTATGCCTGCAAACGAATTCTTATGCTTTGATTCTCCATAAAACTCGACCTTTATTCCATCCCGTCTTTATTTTTCAATTTTAGCAACGACACCGGCACCGACGGTACGTCCACCTTCGCGAATCGCAAAGCGTAATCCTTCATCCATCGCAATTGGCGCTATCAACTCTACTTTCACATTCACATTATCTCCTGGCATCACCATCTCGGTACCCGCTGCCAACGTCACTACTCCCGTTACGTCTGTCGTGCGGAAATAAAACTGTGGCCGATAATTCGTGAAAAACGGCGTATGTCTTCCGCCCTCTTCCTTCGTTAAAATGTATGCCTCTGCCTCAAAATTCGTATGTGGAGTAA
>JACCDN010231832.1_pt1 | contig 18447 bp, 20 predicted proteins | sample 7441691 | NCBI WGS metagenome assembly JACCDN01 (sample SAMN15323439, study PRJNA562643) | freshwater metagenome | isolation source: river surface water | place: USA:Blue River Watershed | collected 2017-08-16
AACCTCGGATATGAGATTGTGCTTATTGGCGGAGAAGCTAACGAAACCCTTTTTAGAACAAACATACGAAATGCGGCATATGCCATTTCGAATGCTGAGTACCATGTTGGGGTTGATTCAGGTTTCATGCATCTTGCCTTTTTGTACAAACCTTACTCTTCAATACATCTTTACAATGAACCGCATGGTTTTTGGAGCCATCACCTCCTTCGAGCTAGAGACAATAAGTGTGGCATAAACGTCTATTATAAAAAGATTAATTGGATGGGAAACTTAAGGATAAAACTCGTTTATGATAGTAAAATAGTATTCAGGCTGGCTAATCAAAATTCGCATATTGCACGTATTTTGCACTCAAATAATTTATTGAAGCGACTCTTGAAAGCAAAAGTGGAGGAAAAATGAAAATTATGTTGCCAAGCAGCGTGGGGGATTACATGGACAGGTTATCGATACTTCAAATCAAAGAGGAGCACGAATTAGATGTATCGATAGAAAAGTCCGCTTTTGAGGACAGTATGGAGTTGCTTAACCAAAGAGGATTTGATTATTACCTAAGCATCATTAAAACGATAAATCAATGCCTATGGAGTTTAGAGGATGAAAAACGTACCAACGTTTCTAGATACTCCTCCGACTATAGCGACGTAAGCACTCTGATTACCCAACTCAATGATTTAAGACACCATACTAAGAAGAGAATTGACGAGTACTTTAACAGTGAATTCACCGAAAAGAAGAGCCACAAAATTTAGAAAGTATTTAGAGTTTTACGCCTATTCTCCCCGTGTAGTCCAACGGAATAATCAGCGGCTTAAGAGGTAAAGTTTCAAAGAATTCATCAACCGCTTTTCTAGCACCTTCCCAATGACCATAGTCGTCAATTATCAAAACCCCACCTGAAACTAATCTGGGATAAAGAACTTCTAATTCAATCAATGTGGATTCGTACCAGTCTGTATCCAATCTAAGTAGCGCAATTTGATCCGGTAGGCGACCCTCCTTCAGCGTTCTAGCCACATCGCCGACTATAAATTCACAGAGATCTAAATCCACTCCGATATCAAAAAGGTTTTTCTTAACATTTGCCTCGTTTACTTCGCACCATGAAGAACCATCATTATCAACATGCTTAGTATCTAAATATCCTTTGATCGCTTCTTGTGGATCATTGATGCTCGGACGTGTCATGCCTTCAAACGTGTCAAAAAGCCAATACTTTCTTTCAATAGAATCCGCGCCGCCAAGCAAGGCAGCTGCACCAATCGAACCTCCGGCCCAGACGCCACATTCGACAACATCGCCTGCAATCTTATTCTCCTTTAAGTATTTCATTGCAAGGGCAATTCCGGATAAGCGACCTGCAGATGTCATTGTGATGGGTGAAACTTTTCGAAGAATTGCGACTTCTGACGAGGAAATTTCTACCGGGAATCTTTTGCTGACGTTTCTTGAAATTTGGATGTCCAACTTCCTTAGAACCCAGAAAATCCAAGATTTTGGTTTCATTGCCTTAGAATAACACTCGAAAGTTTAAGAAAGTCAGACATGCGCGACCAATTTTGAATTTCAAGGAGCAAAATGGGAGTTAAGCAAAACGAGTACAGATTCCTCAAGATTATGCGTGAATCTTTAGGAAATTTCGGTGATGTTCTTACTCTCGGAAAACAACAAATTTATACCCTGGAACGAAACGAGGAAATTGACGCTACGAGCAAACGTTTCTTAGACGAACTCTTAGTAGAGGAGTTCGGTGCGGCAAGTGTTAATTCAATCGATTATTCGAAATATGAAGGTGCTGACATTATTCAAAATCTGGCTGAGGAAGTTTCAACAGATTTGGATTCAAAGTTTGATCTAGTCATAGACTTTGGAACAATAGAACATATTTTTAACGTAGAACAGGCATTCAAAAACTGCATTAAGTTGGTCAAGAAAGGGGGGTGGATAGTTCATGCCAACCCATCAAATAACTCTAACGGTCATGGATTTTACCAATTAAGTCCAGAGTTATTTCTGTCGATTTATTCAGAGGCTAACGGTTTTTCAAAAACTAAAGTTTTTATCGTTGATATGAGCAGGAACGGAAAGTGGTACGAGGTTCGAAACAATCAACTTGGCGATAGAATTAATTTAATTTCACGAAATGAAACCTATGTGTTTTGCATGACTCAAGTGATTGACAAGCCGATGAAATTGAATGTTTTTCAGTCGGATTATCAAAAACACTGGAATGGAGGAGGAAATTTAAGTCTCACCAGGGAGACGAACAAAAAATCAAGAATTGTCTGGAAAGTTAAGCGATATCTCTTGAGGGCCCCAATTCTAATGGCCCTCCGCGAGAACTATTTCAAAAGACACGGCATCATTCATTCTGTGCCAGATGCATCAAGCATTAAAGAATTCAGATAAATAAATTACAATTTCACTTATAATAGAAAAATCCAACTCCAGATTTTCTCCCGAGACGGCCAGCTTCTACTTTGTCCATCAGTATCTGAGCGGGTGAAGAGAAAGTTTCGGGACTACTAAAGTGCAAATTCTCTATTATTTTTAAGGAAACATCTAGTCCAATCATATCTAAAGTAGCCAAAGGCCCGAGCTTGTGGCCACAGACATTCCTAATCGTTTCATCGATCCTCTCCGGTTCCAAACCGGTAGTCTCTGCAACTTTGGCAGCTTGATTTAACATAGAAAAGAGAATTGAATTTACCAAGAATCCAGGAATATCTGGTATTTCTATCGGATTAGAGCCAATTTCATTGATTAGGTCTATTGCCCGCCTTTTACAGGGTTCAGATGTTAGTTCCCCAGAAATAATTTCAACCGTCTTTATCAAAGTCGGCGGATTCATAAAATGGATCCCCAGGAAATTTTTCGGATTAGGAGAAAGAAGTTGGAGGGAATTAATGGAAAGCGACGAAGTGCAGGTTCCAATCAAATTTCTATATTCTAATCGCGCACAAGCTTTTAAGAAGGCACTCTTAATTTCATAATTCTCGGGTAGGCACTCGATAATTAGATCACAGTTCTCGAGAATCGATTTGAATTCATTCGGATTCTCGAGAAATGCGCGCCCAGAAACCAAATGACTATTAATTTCCTTGCGTGAAAGGAGGCGACTTATTCCCGTTCCCATAACCCCACTGCCGATAACAACTAATCTCATTAATAAATCCTCCCCTAGACTCCAATTAGATCTTTTCGTTTAAAGAGCATCAAAATCGGGGAACGACCACGAAGTAAGTAAACATTTCTCCTCTGCCATTGGCTTAAAAATCAGGTGCAGTGGTGAGGGCTTGAAACGTTTTGGAAGGGAAAACTTTGGCGACATCCCTAAACGCCAGTCCACAGTAATGCCAAGGCGGTCAAGACCGCCCGAACAACCGCATTTGCCATCACTACGCTCCATCTTTACCAGAGATTTCAAATTAAATACTGCGAAAATCTTTCTAGTAACAACTGCATGGCATTCTGATTTCGAAGTTTTTGCAGTTAGATATCCGGCAGGATTCCTAGATCTCCAGTTTAATTCATTTGAAGTGTATGTTCGCTGACCATTTTGCTTACGTTTAATTCCACCAATTCTTAGATCTAATTCACCTAAATGCTCGAAACCCAAATGACGAGTAAAACCTCGAAAACTCTTCCTATTAGCGACGCCAATTACGCAGGAGTAATTGCTCGTATTGCTGTCATAGGTTTTCATGGCTAAAGATTTGAAAAGTCCTTTTCCTTGAAATTCTTGCGACACCGCTGTGTTCAACGAAAGTAATGCAGGAAGTTGATATGTGTCCAACTTAATGGGTATACATGCATAGTGACCAACCAACTTATCGGCAAAGTATGCATCGTAACCAACTACATCTCCGTTCGGATTCTGAAAATAGAGCCACTCAAGATAGTCAGCGCTGAAATGTGATTTTTGGAAAATTCCCCTTAAGAAATCAGCGTAATCTGAAAGATTGCCCCGTTCTATCGGCCTCAGTCTGAGACCCGGATTTGTTTCCATCAATCCAAAAATCCAAGAATCGAATCCGTTATCTTCATTTGCCGCTCTCAGCCCATAGCCTAATTCCAAAATCTTCCAAGTCATCCGAAGTGGCCGTCGATCTCTGCTCATAAAGAAATGTATGAATTTTCTCTGGTGAAGATTCGCTTGACGAAAACCACGATCTAAAAAGGTAGCTAATAATTATTGGCAAGCCAAGAAATGCGAAAGTCGAAAATTGGCTTCGGTATACCAAAATCAGTCTAAGTGCAATATACGAAGTATAAATCCTTCTATGTGGGTATCTTAATTTTGCTTCCCTTGGTCTCATGGTTATGAAGAGTGGAAAAACAAAACGCGATGCTCGGTACGTAGAAAAATGTACAATTTTAGATTTGCAATGCTCCGCCAATAAATATGAAATCAAAGCAGCTGCATCATGATCCTGATGACCACCTTCAAATGCTGGCGCGAAAACGTAAGTAGGCTTAATCAAATCTACGTAATCCATAAGTTCATTCAATATCAGATTAACGTCCGATTTATACAAAGAACCATCAAAAACCTTCCCAGCGAAATTGATTTCTGCCTTAGATACTCTGTACCCCTGTTTTCGAAGAAACTCTATTGACCGATCAAACTCTTTCGAGCGCCTCTGAATCATGTATGGATCACCCAAAGGATCTCCATTTGTTAGTTGAATCAATTTAAAATCCAAATTTGGAAAGTTTTGAAACAATGGCAATGCGAAAATTTCATCATCTGGGTGAGGAATACATACGATGGCGTTCATGACCGAGAGTCCTTATTCTGAATTTTAGAATTAAGCAATGCAATTTGTGTGGCTAAAATTTCAATACGCTTTTCTTGGCGAGACATTTCGACACTTAACTGCAAAGTTAAGGCTGAAAGTATTAGGAGCCATCCAAAAATCAATAAATTTGAACCAACCTTGAAGCCAAAAAAACTGACTGATGAAGGCGCTAGAAAAACAAGAGAATAGGAGACAAGTGATGTAATCAAAGCGATTAGCCATAAAACTATGTACTTCTCGAGCAATTTCTTTGAAGCAACTAACTTGAATAGTAAATAAAAGGCACTTAATTCAATGAAAACGAATAAAAGTTGTTGATTTGTCATCTTTTTCTCCCCAAAATAAAGAAAAATATGTTTAATATCGCTCGCAGAAGAAAAAGAGAAGACTTAAATCGGTTTTGAGATCGCTTGCCACTCAACCTCGGCAACATAACAACTGGAATCTCCTTGATTTGAAACCCTCTGCCCTTAGCCATAATTAGGCTTTCCAAGGTATCACCCAAATACTCAGAGGGGTAATCTGAAGCGAAATACTTCATAAGATCCGAATTAACACCTCTAAATCCGGATGTTGAATCAGAAATCTTTTGCTTGCATGCTAGTGACATAAATCTAGAAACTATCTTCAGGACCAAAGACCTCCTTCTTGACGTATGAGATTGAACTGAATCTGTGTTTGAGCTCAGAAACCTACTTCCAATAACCAAATCTTGACCAGATATAAGCGCTTCCAAAATGCTGTAAATGTGACTTGGTGAATGCTGGCCATCAGCATCGACCTGGATTGCAAAGTCATATTTGTTTATAGCGGCGTACTCAAAACCAGTGCGCATAGCAGCACCGACGCCGACATTGAATGGTAGATTCAAAGGGATTAATCGGAGGCTGTTCGGACTTGCCTCTAGAACTAAATTTGACACCATTTCCATAGTTTCGTCCGTAGAACCATCATTAATCAGAATCAAATCAAATGAATGTTTTTTGTCCGTCAAAGTTTTGTTCAAAGCTTCAAAAAGGGAAGGCAGATTACGTGCCTCGTTAAATGAAGGTATTAAAACAGCGATTCTCATTGGATCAGGAATCTTTTCTCTTAAAACCTAATTCGCGCATATTTGACAATAAAACCAAGGCAAGAAAAGGTATCACGGGCAACTGATAGCGAAAATTAACACCTAGAACCCCATTAATTGCACCGAGACTCCAAACGGAAAATAAAACGCTAAAGAATAATTTACTTTCAAAATTTCTAAAATTTCTCAGAGCAAACACGAAAGATAATATAAGCAGAAATAGAAGCAATCTATCCAAGACAGCAAGTTCCGCAATTTCTATAAAACCAACTCTTACAAACGACTGGGGCATGAACAATAATTTGGAGAAAAAAGATGTCCCGTTTCTTTCTGGCAAGAAGGCGGAATTGCCTCCCGGTTGTGTCAAGACTGCAGGGAGGCTTATCAAAATGCTAATTACAATCCAAAATGCTGTTCTACCAATTCTTTTGGATTGAAGATAGTAAGAAAAGAATAGAGCCACCCAAATAGGAAGACAAAAACGTGTAAAGGAAGTAACCATTATCAAAACTAAAGTAACTAAATCTTTTTTCTTTGAATCTGGAATCATTAAATATATCCAAAGGTACAGGGCAAAAAAACCAACTAATATCGAATCAGTGCAATTTGCAACCATCCATCTAAGGAGTGTTGGGGAAGAAAGTAAAGCAAAATTAATTGCAAGTCCCAAATAGGGCTTTTTCATTGATGATGAAATGGATTGAATCACAAGCACAAGAATTAAAAGTGAGGCTATTGGCATGAATAACATTCCTGGAATTCCGAATACCAATACAGGAAGAGTCGAAAGTAGTGGATAAATGATCCTTGGCAAAGATAGTCCCCAAAGTGGATTTGTAGCAGGAACAAGATTCTCGATAGTTAAATGCTTAGTATCGACAGAATGGATTCGGTACCATTCAATGACCATACTTGCCGCTTCAACATCTGGAACACCTAAGAACAGCAGAGTTCGAAAAGTGTAATGCGCACCATCCGGCTGGTATATCCCAAAATCAAATTCAAAAATTTGACCGTTGAATAACAAGCGTGAACAGGTTGCCACAAAAAACACTAAAACTAGCAAAAAGTAGCAAAACTTAATTTTGTTTATTGAACGAAAGCCGTACAGGAAAGACATATGTGAGCTCCTGTTCAAAAACCAAGAAATATTGTGATCCTTAAATATACCTTGTGGTACGGCGAGAAACCGATATTGAGTTTATTTACTGAAAAGGCGCCGAATCTTCCTAATTGATCTTAAGACAATTTTGTTAGAAAAGAAATGACTATAAAACTTAAGATAGCTAATCCGAGTCGATGCGAAGGATCCACCCAAACTCTTCAGATACCAAATTATCCACTCATGATGAAATTTAGATCTGTATGGATTCAACCAGGGCTTAAACGGGCCAGCGAAATGAACTATCGTGGCCGCCTTCGTTTTGGACTCCCGTCTAATTGCACTTTCGGAAAAGTAATTAAATTCTTGCGGCAGAGCAGTGAAATTATTTTCGAATATTATATTCAATACATCTTGATCCATGTACTCAAAAGGGCCAAATTCTCGAAAAACTCTAAAAACTCTTGAATCGACATCCTCGTCACGCCATTGTTTCAAATTCAATAACAAAACACCGGCATTAAAATAATAATCAAAAACTTTACCAAGGGAATGAATCTTAATGGGTTTTTGAATTACTGCGGCTATAGGTGTATCAAATTTTTTGTTGAGTATTTTTGATAAATCATTTCGTATCAAAATATCACAATCCAAAAACAGTACAGTGTGAATGTTCTTTGGTAACACTTTCGCAATAATCAATTTTCCATATGATATCAATGTTACGCCGCGATTTTCACTCAGATTAGAGAATTCTTGTAACACTTCATCAATATGGTAAAAAGAGAATGACACAGTTAAATCTTTAGTGAGCTCTAGAATTTCACTTTCGGAATTCTTTGTGCAACCGAACATTAATACGTGAACGGCTTCAATTTCTGTAAACTTGCATAATTGTCTTGCTAAGACACCGGCTTGAACAAGAAAATTGGAATCAACGTTAATTACAACATTTTTTATTGTCGAATAATTCACATTAGAAGCATAACCTAAAATCACTAGATAAAGGTCATCACTCTACTATTTATTGTGTTTAAGTTAAAGTTTCAATTTTCGTAAACGTGATTTAATTGACGTTTTATATTCCGTAAGTGAAGAATTGGGAAATCTTCCCAGAAGCACCCTGAACAACAGATAGTGAAAGAAGGCACATGTTTCTGTTGTATTTAATGGTTTACGGTAAATAATGGGATTTATAGAATCTCCTTGAGAAAGACTCGATATTAGTTCCAACCACTGTTTGATGATTGATTTAAAGTTGAAGTCAGAATTCACGTACTCAGTCGCATTCTTGGCGAGAGTATCTCTTCTAGACACATCGTCAAGAAGTGAAACAATAGTTCTGGCTAGTTCGCGTTCTGATCTAATTAGCACGCCCGTTTCATTATTTCTGACTACATCTATAAGCCCATATCGCTTTCCGGCAACTACCGGAACACGCGCAATTTGAAAGTCCAGTGCCGAAGCTGGGCAATTCTCTGTATTACCTGTTGGATTTACTATCCCAAGATAGGTTATTGCAATCAGCTCTGCTTTTGTCTTAGAAGAAACCCGCCCAAAGAATTTTACAGAGTCAAGTGAATTTCCCAGATTCTTTAAAAAAACCTTTTCGTAGTTCTCTTCCGCCAAGCCGAATTCGCCCATCCTCAATGAGTGATTGTATAAATTTCCACTCCCTATAACATTCAACTTGGCATTTGGTGAGGCTTTTAGGACCTTAGGCCAAGCCTTAGCTAGGACATGGAAACCTTTTTGTGGGACGAGAGCGCCAAGGTAGGTCACGATTTTCTCTGATGGCTGTGAAAACAATGTCGCAGGATATTGGCCATTTTGAATCGTAAATGTCTTCCGAACTACCGGGTTATCAATCCAGCCGTAATACTGTCTCTCCCCAAGAGCAACCACAGCACACACTGAATTAGAATTAGCAATGATTCTCAAATGAGAAGGAGATGGCGTGACGTGAGCCCAAGCTATTAACTTCGCCTTTGTGTTTAAATAAATTTGATGGAGTTTATGATTTGCGTCAATCGTTGGTCTGAATACCAAATAATGACCTTCAACTATACTCAACATGGCTGCTTCAGAAAAGCTTTCAACCTTAATGAATCTAACAGCGGGATTTAGAACTACATGAGAATTAGATATAATTGTCACATCTAGAAATCCATCGAGTGACATTTCAGTAGCAAGACTTACCGTTGCGTACTCGGTGCCTCCGATTCCTGGATTACCCAAATCTGGACGTGACAAGTCATAACTATCACCCGAGGCAAAGTTAACATAAAAAAAAACTCTGAAAATTGTTTACTCCTTACTCAAAACTAAGCCGCCGATCAAACAAGTAGGTTAAGACGAATAAGATAACATCATCTCGTGAACAACGACAAAACACGAGTAGTTTTTTTCACAAGGAAACTTAACCTGGTAATGGGCGGTCTAGAACGACAGATTATAAAAATTGCTGAAACTCTTGCCGATTCCTCCTACTCGGTGTTTATACTAACTCTTGATACAGGAGAAGTTCAGACTTTCTATCAGTTTAAGAATGAAAACATTCAAATTATTCCAATTAACCATGGAAATCCAGACACAAAAGCTAGTTTTCGCTGTCGTTTAAACCGCCAGCGACTTATTTATAAAGAATTAAAATCTATAAACCCAGATATAGGAATCTCGTTTATGTTTGGCGGGTACCTCATGTCGATATTGAGTATGAGAATCTTGCGACGGCCTTTAATTTTAGCAGAACGAAACTCACCCGAAATGTATAGATTGACAAGCGCAAGAAAATACAGACTCTTAATTTTCGCATTAATGTTACTGTCTTCAAAAATTACCGTTCAATTTGAATCGTACAAAAATAAATACCCTATGTACCTGAGAAATAGAATAAGAGTTGTTCCAAACGCCATCGCAAAAGTAAATTTATCTAGGAAATCTAATTCAACGAAAGTCAGATATGTCTTTGCCGGTCGCTTCAGTGACCAAAAGCAAGTCGTGCGCCTCGTCGAAGCCTTCCACGCTTTTCACTCAAAATACAATGATGTCTCTCTTCACTTATTTGGCGAAGGCGAATTGCGCCATGAGGTAATCCAAAAGATAGGTATGCTTCAAGCCCACGAATTTATCCAATTGAACCCCCCAAGTGATTTGAAATTAATTCTAGAAAACGCGGATATTCTTTGTATTCCCTCGAAATGGGAGGGGTTCCCAAACATTCTGGCCGAATCTCTTTTGGCTGGAATTCCTGGTCTTGGCTTTTCAAACTGCGACGGAGTGTCCGATTTACTGACTGAACAGGTGAACGGTTGGATCTCTACCGATGATGGATCAATCGAATGCTTATCTAATCTGCTTGAGAGATCATTTTTAGGATTCAAGAGCGGAAAGTTAGATCCTAGAATAACTGTTTCCTCTGTGACTCAATATAGTGACGAGAGAGTTAAGGAAACGTGGTTGAAAGTGCTGAACGAGTGCAGGAGAACGGTTTAGATTCGTTCGCAATTCCACATTATTTCAAAATCTTCGCGAGATCACAACCATCATCAAAGTTATGAGCCAGAATTAAAGCAAAAAATGATGGCTTAGAAACTGAATTCCTTGAACGATCCTTTTCAATCACAGAACGAAGATCATCCGCGTATCCATTTTTTGAAGTATACATTTTGCTGTATCGATGAAGCGCCTGATGTTTTGTGATTGAATTCAGATGAAAACGATTAACGCTTCCAGAACCCAAATTTACAACTAACGCAATAGTGTCTGGACCTGATTCTTTAATTATCTGACGGATCGAGCGAAAGTTATATTGCCGAATGCCATGATACAAATAAGTCCATAAACAAGATTTCGCCGGAAACAGATGGATTTGAAGAAGCTTTTGATTTTTAATCTCTGCCAATCTGCTTACTTTTCTAAAAAAAAGTAAATCTTTTTCAAAATGCTCCAGCGCTGATTGGGTAATTAAAAGATTCTTGTCCGAAAGATACTGATCTACTTGCAAAAAATCAATTTCTACAAAAGAGGTTGATGCATCTTTCAATGATGCCCAATTAGGAGATTCGAAAATATCAACTCCGAGGTAAGTGTCCCCATCGGATAACTTTAAAATGTTTCTATAATTACCTGAACCACATCCAACATCTACGATTTTCAAATTTTCTTTGAGAATCTCACGAATGTAATCAAAATTCAATGAACGCCAAAACATGTTACTTAAATAACGAGAAGGCGATGTTCGAGTCAAGGTATGAAAAAAATCATCTTTTGTTCTAGTTGGTACAAATTTGATAATTCTTAAACTTGCAAGTCTTGGAGGTAAGTCAAACAAATTATTCACTATATTCAAGACAAAATAGAAAAATTTCTGAATTAATGTCATTTTGTGATCAGCATTAATTACATGCAGACTACTTGAATTTAAATCAAAGTAATTTGTCAAATCATCTACCGTCTTCCTAATTCATTGACATGAATATATCACCAGGCACGAAAAAATTTGATGACTTTTTGTGGGAAAAGCAAACCTTAGTCAGAGTACTTGAGATTTCTAAAAAGGTTTTTAATATAACGGATTCTCCAAATAAGATTGGTCCTGAAATGTCCCTTCATATATGGCTTCGGCTCAAATAAACGAAAAGCATCCCTGTTGCTAAATTGAGGAAATGCGCATTTAGTTGAATAGTCTTCAAAGATTGACACCAGATCATCCTTCACGTTTGGCATATGAGTAACTGCTACAAGTCGAGTTTCAAACGCATTCACATTCCCATCAACAATATTGGCAGCGAAAGATCCTTTTAGAACTTCCCCAGCGACGCCAACATCCGTGGTGATGGGGATTGTTCCCATTGACAAAGCTTCAAGGACGGGAAGACCAGTTCCCTCTGATTGTGAAGTTTGAATTAAAAAAGAGGATCTCGCGATTTCTCGAAGAACTTCAATGTTAGAAATGGGACGAGAATTACTGTCTATAATGACAAAAGAAAACTCACTTTTACTAATTTTCATTTTTTTCATTAAAGGTTCTACGAGACTTTTCAAACCCTTGTGATCATTGAATCCATAGTTTCTACCCCATGCGCTATTGCCCACCCAGACAACTTGATATGGATTCTTTTCAATTGACTCACTTTGAACTTTCTTAATGTTATCAAGATTAGGCAAGTCTCTATATAAATCAACAGGGGGAAAATTTGGGTATATATCCTTGTATTTGTTAAACAAAATTTTACTTGTTGTAAAATATCCATTCGAAAAGTCAAACAAAACTTTTTCCTGTGATAGATATTTCTGTTCAAGCCCTAGATGATCGGCTATGACAAAGTAAAATCCGATGTTTTTTTTCAAGCTCATCAACTTTTCATGAGTTTTTTTCATTTCCAAGAGCTCAAGAAGAATACGCCTCCAAACAAAAATTATTTTTTCGGGTCTCTGCCTACCAACATATTCTAAAAAAGATTTAGGATTAGAAAACTCAAGCGCACTAACAATTTCACATCCGGAAAGTTTCGCAAATCTTGAAGCGGATATACCCATAGCTGAGTTCTTAGTATCAACAACTAAAAGAACCTTGGTACTCATGATTGCAGTACCCTTAATCTGAACGAATCAATTTTGTGTTTAGTTTTCTTTACGATGATCCATTTGAAATAGATTTTAAGGGAAATCGACCGCGGCGTTCTAAATAAAATTTGAATAGGAGTGATTAATTTTGAAATACCTTTCGCTTTTCTATCGTTTCGAACGCCACTAAAATCAATTACGCTCGAAGTGGTAATATCGCCATGGTAAACCAAGGGTTCAATAGTTACGAAAAAATCCACTTTTGAAGATGGCCAATCTGCTGTGTAAATTATAGTTGAATTCGATTCGTAGAGCAGTTTTCCAGCTAATGGAGTAACGACATAACCAACAGCCAAGGGTGGTTCGCCAAATAACTTTGAGATTCTCACAGGCTTTTTGAAATCAGATTTTATTTTGCTGTCTAAAGGTTTAGGTTCCCACCCGGCAAGAGAAAGCGCGCGTGCCTCATTAAACTGTTGATCAAGGAAATTTGTAGCTACGTTGACAAACATCTCTACATCATGAATGCGCGCATCATCTTCGAGGATTACACCTCCGCGCGAACTTTGAGAAATAAATCGACGAGCAATGTTGTGCGAATGCGCGCAGCCAATTTCAGTCGGTAGCATCGGTCTTCCAATAAGATTTGTAGCCAAATCTTGGTCAAAAATGATTTGCTCGTTAATGCAATCTTCTATGTTTGTAGTCAACTTTGCACAAATCAATCTAGTTTCAATGTTCGTTGAGGTAGACAGCTGATTAATAAGCTTATCAACTCGAGTTGAACTTGGAGTTGAAATAATTAAAACTAGGAGAGGTAGTTCTTGGGGTTTCAGGTTCAAATTTATCGCCTCAATGATTGGTACAACATATTCATATCAAAATGACATATTATTTTAACAATCATTTTTTAGATCTTGCAAAGTAGCTTGGTATCGTTTATTCGAGAATATAAATTTTCCGGCGGCGGTGAGAAAATCTAAACTATCTGAAGCTTCAAAACTTTTTGCAATTTCTGCATAAGTTCCACCCACTGATTTTTTATAGTTATTCCAATCCTCAATGTTGTCAAAGTAGTCGGAGGTATCTATGGCTCCAAGTTTTTTTGCTGCAATAAGCGCAAATGGAATTAGAATAAAGCTATACACACGAGTCGTTGTTGAATGATGGCCCCTATTCCTAATCATGGACCAAGTGAATTCACTGACCTTAACGTCCGTTCGAAAACCATCCCTTACAGAATAATAATTTCTGACCAAGGCTTTCAATTTATGAGTTTTCTTTGGTAAGGGCATTCGCGTGAAAAATGGAATATGGTCAAGCGGAAAATATGCATCTTTTTTTGCAAGTCGCATCCACATATCGCGATCTTCACCTGTTGACCCATTTCTGTACGGGCCATTACTAATGAGAAAACTTCGTTTTCCCATGTTAACTTGTTGCCCGGCTAGCAAGAAATCGCGTGGAATAATTTCTTCCAACTTGTGAAAAACTTTTATAAACTCGTCGAGGTAAGGTTCCCAAATATCGTCACAGTCAATATGGAGCAGACAGTAATCACCTGAAGCTGTAGCCACACTGATATTCCTTGCATCGGAAATAGTTCTTTTCTTGTCTGGATCAAGAAAAACATTCTTTAACATCGGATATTTTCTACTCAACGATATGAGAATATTTCTGCTTTCGTCGGTCGATTCATCAACAACGATCATCTCAAATCTGTTATCTAGTTGCACCAACACGCTAGTCAGCGCTTTCTCTAATGTGTTTTGCATGTTCTTATTCGTAACGCAAATTGAATAGCGAGGCTTAATCACTCTACGACTTTATCAGGTAGTCGCCCGTTCACACTGGAACTCTGACCGAAAACTCAAAATGCCCTGGATAATCATGATCGGTTAAAACCCAGATATGATTAAGTATGTTTAATTTGATTGTTGGAGGCCAAGGCTTCATAGGACAGAATTTAGCCAGAAAATTGACTGATTTAGGCAACTCTGGCTTGATAGTTGATATTGGTGTTTGGAAAACAGAGACCTTGCATTCCACAGTAGGAAATTTTCAGATTCTGAAACCACATTCGTCAGAATGGTCTGAAGAGTGTCTCGCAAAAATAGGAAATCAGGGCGAGACTCGCATTTGGCATTTGGCAGCAAATTCAGATATCGAAAAAGCGTCAAAAGATTTGACTATTGATTACAAAATGACATTAGGTTCAACTTTAGAAGTCTTAAATGTAGCTAGCCAGGTTGATACCCATTCAATCGAATTTACGTCATCTAGTGCTGTATATGGAAATAGAATTCTAGGGGCGAAATTTAAAGAAAGTGACGCTCTAAATCCGATTTCAACCTACGGAGCGATGAAAGCGGCATCAGAGTACATGCTTAAAATATTCTCTGAGCAGAATCGAGTGCCTATACATATTTACAGACTTGCAAATATCATCGGACCAGATATGACGCACGGGCTTATTTTCGACCTAGTAAATAAATTGAGAACTAACCCAAAGCAACTGCAAGTCTTGGGAAATGGTTTGCAGCGAAAAACCTACATGCATGTTGACGATTTAATTGATGCGATGATTCGGATCTCAATAAATGCAAATAATTTGGTACTAAATGTTGGACCAGAAGATGATGGACTTCAAGTAAATGCCATAGTTCTAAAACTGCTTGAAAAATTTGGAGGGAACGCAAAAGCTGAGTATGAAGACAAACCAAATGGCTGGCCCGGAGATGTAACAGATTCTGTAATGGATACATCAAAATTACATAGTTTAATCGGCAAGCCAATTAGGAGCAGTGCAGATTCGGTTTCGCTGGCGATTGATTCAAGACTCAAAGAAACAATTTAATGCAAGTTGTTATTCTCGCGGGAGGACTTGGTTCGCGATTAAATCCTCAGGGATTTGGTGTGCCGAAGGCTTTAAGGGAAATTTCTGGAAAAACTATTCTGGAGTGGCAGTTAAAGGCAATCAACAACCCCAAAGTAGAAGTGTTATTGCTTATTGGCGAAGAAAAAAATAGGTCAGCGTTTATCAATATTGTGAAAATGTTGAGTTTAATTTATGGAAATCAGATAAAGCTTGTAACTGAAGAGAAGCGAATGGGAACATTGGGGGCAATTGTCTCTGCAGAACAATATTTAGAAAATGAGTTTGTCGTTTTACTGGGCGACATTTTGCTCGATTACCCTATTGTCAACTTGTTGTCTGAAATAAAAAAAAGTAAATCACAAGCTTTGGTAGTAGTTCGAGAAACCGATCACCCCGAAGATAGCGACGTATTTGAAATTGATTCAGAGGGAAAAGCGATTCGTTTTTCCCATTATCCGCACACTAATAAAATAGAAGATGGGGTCTATGTCGGCTTAACCGGTCTTTATGCATTTAAGAGATCTTTCATTAAAGGATTTGAAAAAAAGGCTTTTATTGATATATGGGAGAGCATGAGCAGCTCGAAAAAAACTGACAAGAAAATCAATTTAGTTTTCACTTTTCACAATTTTAAGGACATAGGAACCCAGAAACGACTAGAAGAAGGCGCTGATTTCTCCAAAAAATTAAAATTTTCGACAGACTATATTCTTTATCTAGTCGACAGAGATGACACGTTAATGGTTGATCCGGGAGATTCAAAGTTCTCAAAGGCAAATTTAAATCAAGATTTAGTTGAGAAATTAAACTACATTTCTACAGCAGAAAAAAATTCGATTGTGTGTATTACAACGAATCAGCCCGTCATAGCCAAAGGCTTTAAATCAGTTGATGAAGTCGTGGCAGAGAACGAAATTCTTATCTCAACTCTGGTGAATTTGGGCTTAAATGTTTCGTCGATCAAGTTTTGCCCACATCATCCAGAAAGTGGATTTGAAGGTGAAGTAAAAATGTATAAAAAACCTTGCTTTTGCCGAAAGCCTCTTCCCGGAATGGGGATAAGTGTTGTCAAGGAATTAGGGAATTATCCAGAGCGAATTGTCGTATACGGAGATTCTCACTTTGATTATTTTTACGCGAAGAATATGCGAGCTGAATTCCGATGGGTATTTTTTAAAACAGAACGACAGGATAGTCGGATAAAAGCGGCTTACAAATTAGCGAAAAAAATTTCATCTGGAGTAGGCTATATGGAAGCAATAAAATTTCTAGTGAAAAATTATAAGGAAAACAAGCAAGGAGGTTATTAGCATGATAGTGGCCAAAGCTCCTATGCGTTTTAGTTTATGTGGAGGGGGATCTGATCTACCAGAGTTTTTAAAGTATGAAGACTCTGGATTAACACTCACCACAACTCTAAATAAGTATGTTTATGTTGCGCTACATGCAAGCTCCAACGATAAGTACCGCTTTGTTTATAGCTCTATAGAAGAGTGTGATTCAATATCACAAATACAACATCGAATTTTAAAGGAAATATTTACTTACGCCAATACTTTGGACAAGGTTGAACTTTTTAGTATTGCTGATTTGCCCGCCAAGGGAACTGGATTAGGCGCGTCCAGCGCATTTTGTCTTGCATCGATTGCCGCGGTAAGCGAATACAATAATAATTTTCGAACAAATCTGGAGTATGCAAAAATTGCAAGCCATGTAGAAATGGAAATGGCGCAGAGTAGTGCAGGCTTTCAAGATCAATATGCTTCCGCAACTGGTGGCCTTGCTCTTTTGGAGTTCGCCAAATCGGGATTAGTGCGCCATTCGCCAGCTTCGTTTGACGTTCTGTCTGAGCGCTCTGACCTCGCTTGGTTGGACGAACAAATCGTATTCGTAAGGGCTAATGGCTCTCGAGACAGCAATAGAATTTTAAGTGAAATTAGATTTGAAGATACTAAGGTTCGCAATCTTCAAATCGAAATTCGAGATTTAGTGACAGACGCTCTTAAATCTATACATTCTCGAGACATAGAATCGCTTGGCGCGATACTGCAAAGAAATTGGGAGTTAAAGAAACTACTTAGCCCGGCGTCTACAACTGAAGAAGTAGATGATTTGTACAAAAAGGGAATTGAACAGGGTGCATTGGGAGGGAAACTTCTCGGTGCTGGCGGGTCTGGTTATATAGTTTTCATCGTCAAATCAAAGATAGACTTTCTAGCGAAAATGGGTTTAAAGGATTCGGGGATAAGAATCACTGGCGATAAATTAGAGGTAAGGAACATTTAATGTATTCGGAATACAAAAGCAAGTTTATAGAAGTGTTGTTAGCTATGAATGAATCACCATTTAATGAAGCTCTGAAAAAAATTGTATCCGCGATAGAAAAAGAAACCCCAATTCACATCTTTGGAAATGGGGGGAGCTCCGCTACGGCATCTCATTTTGTGGTCGACTGGAGAAAAGGAACAGGCAAGAAACTTGGAGTTGCCGCACCAATCTTTTGTCTTACAGATAATGTTCCACTTTTTACGGCATTTGCAAACGATGAGAGTTACGAATCCGCCTTCGCTGAAATTTTAAAGATATCCGCAAAAAAAGGTGATATTGCCCTAGCGATTACCGGAAGTGGAAATAGTGAGAACGTAGTTCAAGGAATTCTTAAAGCCAAGCAATTAGAGTGCTTCACGATTGCACTAACAGGCTTTGACGGTGGTAAAGTTGGGTCACTTGTTGACATAAATTGTCATGTTCCGAGCGATAATATTCAAATAGTAGAAGATATACATTCCACGTTTGGCCACGCGGTTGTCAGATCAATTATGTAACTCAGAGGTTTTATTTACGCCAATCATGAAAGAGCCTATTAACTACCCTATTAATTCTTCTAAAGGATTGAATCCAAACCCGGGGATTTGAAATGAAAAAAAGGGAAAGTTGTAAAAATCTCCCTCTGAAATATAGAGATCTCACCGTTTTCCATGATCTAGCCATTTGAATATCAAAATTCGAGAGCAATCTGGCG
>JACCDN010383821.1_pt1 | contig 18442 bp, 22 predicted proteins | sample 7441691 | NCBI WGS metagenome assembly JACCDN01 (sample SAMN15323439, study PRJNA562643) | freshwater metagenome | isolation source: river surface water | place: USA:Blue River Watershed | collected 2017-08-16
AATTCATTAATCATCCGTTCGCAAATGAGCATCTCTATGAAGGTGCTGACATCCAGGTGAGAAGATTTCAGTTTGTACCGGATGGGAAAGCGGCGGTTTATGTGGAATATGTGTTAGAGAATAAGACAAATCAGACACAAGAGATTCAGTTTTCGATGGAAGCGATTTCGAATCTTCGTCCGGTTTGGTTAGGAGAGAGAACGGGGATGGAAGATGGGACGGATCAGCTTATTTATGAAAATAATCAGGTGTTGGCCAAAGACGCAAAGAACTCTTGGTTCACCGTTATGGGCGCTTCACAAAAAGCTATTTCTAATGCTCTTGAAGTTGGGAAGAAACAAAACACGGCTTTGGCACGAACATCTTACGCCTTACAAATTCCGGCGCATAGTCATCAGTCAATTTCCTTTGTATTCAGTGGATCCTCCGTCTCTAAAGAAGCGGCAATCGGAACAAATTTCGATGTTTTAGCCAATGGATTCATGTATGCAAAAGCAAAAAAGGAGCGTTACGAAAAATTAGCTTTGCAATCTGAAATCCAACTTTCTGATCCTACATTAACCCAAGCAATGCGTTGGTTAAAGTTTAATGCAGATTGGTTGATCAACGACGTGGATGGAATCGGACGTGGAATCACGGCGGGTATGCCGGATTACCCTTGGTTTTTTGGTGGGGATATGACCTATTCGTTACAAGGATTGATCTCTTCTGGCCGAAAAGACGTCGCCTACAGCACCATCGATCTAATCGCAAAACTTTCAGAAAAGACGAACGGAAACGGCCGAATCGTCCACGAGGTTAGTTCAAATGGATCTGTCTTTAATCCGGGAAATGTAAATGAAACGCCTCAATTTGCCTCCTTAATTTACAAGGTATACTGTTGGACGGGTGATCAGGCATTTTTAGAGAAATATTTTCCCCTGGTTGAAAAAGGCCTCGAATGGTTAATGCAGCAGGACAAGGACCACAACTTAATTCCGAATGGAAATGGCATGATGGAAATCCACGGTTTGGATTCCGAAATGATCGATGTGGCGGCTTACAGCGCAAAGGCCTTTTTAGATGCATCGAAGATGGCTTCTGAATTAGGTCGAGCCGACCTAGCACGTCAATATGCAGCAAATTACGAGGCCATTCGATTGAAAATCAATAGCGATTTCTGGGTGCCCTCTGCGAATTCCTTTGCTGATTTTAGAGGTACAAAAGCACAGGCCTTAACCTTAACGAAAGAGGCGATCGAACGGGCAAAAGGATTGAAAAATGACTGGGCCGTCGAGGAACTACAGGCTTTAGAAAAGAAAATAGCGGCGGATCCAGATACGTCGATACGTGGATTTGTCCTACATCATAATTGGGTGGTAAACACGCCCATGGAAACAGGGTTAGCAGATTCTGAAAAAGCATCTCAAGCCTTAAAAACGGCTGAAAAGTTCCGAAATAAATTCGGGATGTATGTGACGGGAATCGATCGCTCAGCGAATTCAGAGAAAGCAGAATCTTATGCCGCGAAAGTAGGCAAGTCCGAATTTACCTACACCGGAACCGTTATGACCTTGCCCACCGGAGTACAAGCTATTTCAGAAAACAAGTATGGACATCCCAATCAAGCATACAATCTGGTTCAACGAATGTTGCGCACCTTTTCTTTTGCCCTTCCAGGTTCCATCTACGAAGTTTCACCTGATTACGGGATGATGACGCAGGCCTGGAATAGTTTCGCTTTCGAGGTGCCCGTGATTCAACAGTTTTTCGGGATTCAACCTTTGGCCTATAAAAAAGAGATTCATATACAGCCATCCTGGCCGGATTCTTTAAGCTCAGGGTCGATTAAGCAAGTGAAAATAGGGGATAATTTAATGGCTATTTCCTACGCAAGAAAAGCGCATAAATCTACCTATATCCTACAGCAGAAGAAAAACTGGACGATCTATTTTAGTCCCAAAACTGAAACATACAAACGCTGGGTTTTAAACGGCGAAATCGTGAAACCGAAAATGATCGATGGTCGACCAGGTCTGCGTTTAAAAGGTTGGAAACATCATCTGGTTTTGATTGACTAAATTAGGTTTAATCGACTTCGTCTTAGTCGCTGCTTCACAGCTTAGTCATCGCTTCGCGATTTAGTCGCCGCTGCGCGGCTTATTCAAGTAGTCTGGTTTTGCCAAGATTCGCAATAATATCTGATGCCACTAAACTGGATTTCGATTGGGTTTCGATCGCAATATCCGCTGCTAAACCATGCACATAAACGGCTAGGCAAGCAGCGTCTGCATTCTCATAACCTTGTGCGCAAAGAGCAGCCGTGATTCCCGTTAATACATCGCCGGAACCCGCCGTCGCCATTCCATCGTTTCCCGTCGTATTCACGAATTGCTGACCCGATGGCAAAGAAACCAAGGTAGGGGAGGATTTTAAGATAAGGTTCGTGTTGTGTGTATGTGCAAAAGCAAAACTCTGCTGCTCGCTGTTGCCGGAGAACTTTTGGATTCGAGCAAACTCCCCAATATGCGGCGTTAAAATATGGCGCTCATTCAACAGATTTAATAAGTCAGGGTTCAATCCCAAAATACTCAGCGCATCCGCATCAATCACTAATGGACCTACATAGGTCTCTAATAAATAACGAACATTGTTCACCGCGTCTTCTGAAAATCCGATTCCCGGTCCGATCGCAATGGCGTCAAAACTGCTCAAATCTAATTCGCGCAAACTAACAGAAGTATACATGATTTCGGGACTTCCTGCTAATAAAGCAGACACCCCTTCAGATGGGATCATCGCTGTCACTAGACCACAACCCGCATGCAGCGCAGCGCGTGCACTAAGAATTCCCGACCCCACCTTGCCAGGACTACCCGCGATGACTAGCACGTGTCCGAAAGTTTTCTTGTGTCCTTTAATTAGGCGGTGTTTTGTGTGGGCGGCCACCCAGTTTTTATCGATCTGATTCATGTTCTCTTAGGTTTGTGGAGAGCAATGTAAACAAAAAAAGGACACCTCTTTCGAAATGTCCTTTTTTAATGGAGTAGCCCCGGAAGGAATCGAACCTTCATCTTAGGTACCGGAAACCTACATTATCACAAAACAGGTCTTTATTTGGTTTAAAGACCATATTTAGGTCTTTTTGTGCAGCAAAATGTTAGTTTTTATGTGTTTTGCTACACAAGTGCTGCACAAATATTAAAGTTTAAAACTTCGTTTAAATTGAAGGAAGTAAACTATTACCTCTTTTTGATTTGTGCTCCCCTTAGATACGAAAGATGCAACTGTAATGCGATGATTGAGTATGTGACAATCAGGAAATTGAAGGGTTGAAATTTGTGTAATTCCGCAAATTGGAGGAAGTTTATGACCCCTTCCAACGATGAAAATTAACAATTTATCCCGCAAAGAACTCTATGACATTGTGTGGTCAAAACCGTAATTATATTATCATTAAGTTTGAGTAAATCTGAGTCGGATACCACAATCCTTCTCTTCTTTCATAAATATTACTAATTAATAGGAAATCCAAATCTGTAATAATTTGACGATTGAATCAAAATAATATTGAATAATTAAACAAATTCGTACTTTTAAGTGTTTTTAATTTTATGACAAGTAAAGTGTACATATTGCTAATGATTTCATTTTTCGTGTGTCTTATGGCACCTAAAAATGGGTATGCATGTGGAACTAATTCAAAAAAAACGGATAAATCTTGCTGTATTCAGGATAAATCAAACAATAGTAAGAAAAATAATTGTTGTGAAAGTCATAAAATGACAAGAGAAAGTAAAGATAAAAGTTGTGGTGGAAACTGTAATAATCCAAAATGTACTTGTCCAACTTCATTTGCGCTTTTTGCCTTACAGGATAGGGCTGAATTAATTAGAGAAATCAGATTCTCTGAGATTAATAGATTAAAATCTTATTACAATGAAACCTACAGTTCTTCAGGTTTCGGCTATATTTGGATTCCTCCTAATATTGCATAATTCAATACTTTGTAGGGATAGGTATGTCCCATCGAAAGCAATCTTTGCTCAAATGTAAAGTATTTTTAAAATCTAAATTTTTGAAAAATGAAATCAATAAAATTATTGATGGCAATGTCATTATTGCTGTCTATCACATCGTGTTATGCGAAAATAGCAAATGTTAGACTACCTGAATTTAATTCGTTTATCAATGTTGGGTCTCCGCAATTGGTTTATCAGGAGATGTCATCGCTAATTGATAAATCAAGTGAAGTGTCACAACTCAAAGCCCTTCTTGACAATTATTTTGAATTAAAAGATGCATTGGTTAAAACCGATGGAAACATTGCATCCCTAAAAGCTGAAGCATTGCTAAAAGCTATTAACTCCATTAACATGGAATCATTAGCAAAAAACGAATATGATGAATGGATAAAGGTTATGAAAGAATTAGCATTTGATGCTGAGCATATTTCAGAAACTAAGGATGCAGGACATCAAAGGGACCATTTTATTAGTCTCTCTAAAAACATGTACTCTATAGCAAAGGTTACTAAACAGGAAGAACCGGTATATTATCAATTTTGCCCAATGGCGAATAAAGGAAAGGGTGCAAATTGGTTAAGTAAGGAAAGCTCAGTTAAGAATCCATATTATGGAGCTAAAATGTTAGGATGCGGTAAAACGGTTGAAACAATTAAATGATGAAGCTATATATTAAAAATATGGTTTGTCGACGCTGTGAAATAGTGGTGAAGTCTGAGCTGGAGAAGCTTGGGCTACACCCTCTTTCGGTAAATTTGGGAGAAGTGGAGTTGGAAGAAGACAATATAAAATATCTAAAAAATGAATTAAATGCAGTTTTAAATTCATTTGGCTTTGAGTTAATTGATGACAAAAATAGTCGATTAATTGAACGGGTTAAGACCCTAATAATTGATTTGATTCATCAGAAAAACAATGACCTACATATCAATCTTTCAAGTTACCTATCTCAAAATCTAAAGCATGATTACAATTCATTAAGTAGCCTTTTTTCTTCTTTTGAGCAAATAACAATTGAGCACTTTTTTATAAAACAGAAAATAGAAAAAGTGAAAGAATTGTTGATGTACGAAGAAATGACATTAAGTCAAATTGCCGACCAACTTAATTACAGTAGTGTAGCATATTTAAGCAATCAATTTAAAAAGGAAACGGGTTTTACACCCTCAAACTTTAAAAGATTAAAAACAATTAAACGGAATGGGATAGATAGGATTTGAAATCCAAAATTTTACAATTTTTCCTTAAAATAAAGTAATACGATAATGGTTTTTAAAGTAGAACTTTCCATTACAGATAATTCAGTTAAACTCTTTAAACAATATAAAGATGAAAAATTTATTAATTGCCTTGATGCTATTTACTTCGTTTTGTTCCTTAGCACAAACTAAAGTGCCTTATGTTGATTACAAGGGGCATATTTATTATCAAAATAAACAAATTGGTAATTTAACAAAAGAGGGCAGCCTTGATAATAATGGAAAGGTTGTTACGAAAGTTAATGGTAATGGAGAGATTATCGATTCAAATGGAAAACAGCTTGGCAAACTGGCTAAAGGTAGTTCATTTGTGTATTATTTTAATGATAAAACCGAAAAGTATACAATCGGCAAGCCTTCTCATAATGGCATGTGTGAAGTAAAAAATAGTGATGGGCAAACAGTTATGCTTCTACACAATAATTATAAACAACAAGTCGCGTGTGCGATACATTGTTTACATGAAAATCATTGTATGCCTTCGGATGCCGAGCATAAGCATAAATAATTTTTTTGATGCATGTCTATTAAATGAGCGTAACCATTTTCGGTTACGCTTATTTCAATTTTTTTAAATAATGAAACACACATATCAAATAACAGGTATGACCTGTAGTAGTTGTGAAACTAAAGTGAAATCAGCGCTGCAAATGATTGAAAATGTGACTGAGGTAGTAGTTACTAAGGCTGATAATTCAGCCACAATTACGATGAATAAACACATTCCATTATCAGATTTACAGCAAGCATTAGACCCCAAGTATACGATTTCTGCCATTCAATTTAATGAAACAGAGGAACTAGCAAAATCATGGTTTGAGACCTATAAACCTATTTTGTTGATTTTCTTTTATATAAGTTTGATTGTTGTATTGGTACAAATTAATAGTGAACGATTTAATATTATGATGGCTATGCAATATTTCATGGCAGGCTTCTTTTTGGTTTTCTCGTTCTTTAAATTTTTGAATCTTAAAGGATTCGCAGAAAGTTATGTGATGTACGATGTATTAGCAAAGCGAATACCAATTTGGGCTTATTTGTATGCTTTTATAGAAGTTAGTTTAGGGATGGCTTATCTAATTAATTTTAATCCGCTAGTGACTAACATATTCACCTTTACTGTGATGAGTTTAAGTATCATTGGAGTTTTGCAGTCAGTTTTTAATAAAAGGAAAATACAATGTGCTTGTTTGGGAGCAGTTTTTAATCTGCCAATGAGTACAATTACAATAATCGAGGATGCATTGATGATAGTCATGAGTGGCTACATGATTATTAATATACTTTAAACATGAAATGGAACCCATTATTCGTTTTTTATAAATCGAATTCAATAGTTATCATATTACTTTTATTTTCATTTAATCTTTATTCTCAAAAAACGGTTCGCTACGACTTATACGTAAAAGACACGTTAGTGAATTTTGCAGGTAAAGAAAAAAGAGCGATTGCAGTTAATGGTCAAATACCAATGCCTACTTTAACATTTACCGAAGGTGATACGGCTGAAATACACGTTCATAACCTACTTAAGGAGGAAACCTCATTGCACTGGCACGGGCTTTTTTTACCAAATAAGGAAGATGGAGTTCCCAATCTTACACAAATGCCCATTCGGCCTAATACAACTCATATCTATCGTTTTCCAATTATCCAAAATGGCACACATTGGTACCATTCGCATTCAGGATTACAGGAACAAATAGGGATGTATGGCAATTTTGTCATGTTAAAAAGACCGAATGACCCAACGTTTAGAAAAGGGATAGACGATTTACCTACCCTGCCAATTGTTTTGAGTGAGTGGACCAATCTCAAACCCGAGAACATTCACAGGATGCTACATAATGCAAACGATTATCCTGCATTGAAAAAAAATTCCGTTCAAAGTTATGGCGAAGCTATCTCCGCTGGACATTTTAAGACCAAGTTGCAAAATGAATGGAAGCGGATGTTAGCGATGGACGTGAGTGACGTCTATTATGAAAAAATATTCATGAATGGTAAACCAAGTTCTGAACTTAAAAGTATCTCAGGAAAAGAATTAAAAGCAGGAGATAAGGTTAGGTTAAGGATTTCAAATGGGGGCGCATCATCCTATTTTTGGCTGACTTATGCCGGTGGCAAAATTACAGTTGTCGCAAACGATGGCAACGATGTAGAACCTGTAGAGGTCGACAGATTGATTATTGCAGTTTCTGAAACGTATGACATTTTGGTCGATATTCCTTCAGAAAACAAAGCTTTTGAGTTTTTAGCAACTACTGAAGACCGAACAAATTCTGCTTCTATTTTTATTGGGAACGGTGTAAAACAATTAAAATCACCATTACCTCGATTAAAATATTTTGAAGGTATGAAGATGATGAATGATATGATGAAGATGAATGGCGAACTTGATGATATGGGTATGGCTATGAGTTTAAATCAAATGGATATGAATGTGGTGATGTATCCCGAAATAACAGGTGATGCTGATGCTAAACAAGACGATAATAACCCAAATCGTTATAATGCTAATGCGCTAGGAGATATTATTACTTTGAATTATGCGATGTTGAAGTCTCCGATTATCACAGCTTTACCCAAGGAAGCTCCAGTCAAAGAATTGTTCTTCAAACTCTCCGGTAATATGAATCGATATGTTTGGAGTATAGATAATAAAGTCGTTTCAGAAGCAGATAAAATCTTAATTAAAAAAGGAGAAAATGTTAGAATTATTCTCTACAATGGTTCAATGATGCGTCATCCGATGCACCTACATGGGCATGATTTTAGATTACTCAATGGTCAAGGAGAAAATGCTCCTTTGAAAAACATCGTAGATGTAATGCCCATGGAGACAGATACATTAGAATTTAATGCCAATGTTGAAGGAGATTGGTTTTTCCATTGTCATATCTTATATCACATGATGAGCGGAATGGGAAGAGTATTAAGTTATGAAAATCAAAAGCCAAATCCTTTGATTCCCAATCCTAAACTTGCCCAACGTAAATTATTCGCAGACGACCGTAAATTTCATTTTATGGTAGAAAATGATGTTGCCACCAGTGGGAATGATGGAATGGCAATGTTACAAAGTACTCGTTGGAGTATTGGGTCAGAATGGCGATTAGGCTATCATGATTTTCATGGATACGAAGTAGAAACACATATCGGTCGATACATTGGTAAAATGCAATGGTTAATGCCATTTATTGGTTTTGATTGGCGTTATAGAAAGTTTGGAATTGATGAACAAGAAACAAATCTATTTGGTCAGTCAAATAGTAAGGACCAAAGAAGTCTTTTTACTGTCGGTGTGAATTACACTCTGCCATTGCTTATAATTGGTCAAGCTGAAATCTATCAAGATGGAAATGTTCGTTTTCAACTTATGAGGGAAGATATGCCTATTACGAAACGACTTAGAATGAGTTTTATGCTTAACACCGATAAGGAATACATGGCAGGATTTCGTTACATCGTAAACAAAAACATGGGCATTTCATCTCATTATGATAGCGATATGGGATTTGGTGCTGGAATAACTTTTTCTTACTAAAATTTATTAAAAGTCTGTTGAGAGAATTCAAAATGAAAGTTTAAATTAAACGAAAAACAAAATCATGAAAAAAATCATCGTTTTAACGCTTTTGGGGGCACTACCAACGGGTGTTTTTGCCCAACACGAAAACCACCAACCCAAAGTCGATACCAGTATGACAGCAGTAAAACCCAAAAGTCCTAAAATGACAGCAATGGCTATGATTGGGACAAATCACATACATATAGAATATGGTTCACCGAGTGTGAGAGGACGGAATATTTGGAATGGATTAGTTGCCTACAATCAAGTGTGGTCATCGGGAGCACACAAAGCTACATGGATAGATTTTGGTCAGGATATAATGGTTGAAGGTAAAGTTATTCCAAAAGGCAAATATGGATTTTTTACTATTCCTGATAAAGAAACGTGGACTTTGATTTTGAGTAAAGCATGGGATATGCATCTGGCTGATGATTATAAACAAGAAAATGACATCATTCGAATTAAGGTAAAACCCATCAAAAGCGATAAGTTAGTTGAAGCACTTATGTATGAAGTATTGCCGACCATGGCAAACGAAGGCAAGATAAAATTGAGCTGGGAGTTTTTGAGCGTTGAGTTTCCGTTTAAGAATAGGTAAATGTTGGGCGATGGAACTTATAAGATGTCCAATGTGTGGAGACTTCCTGTAAATTACAATAAGTTGTACTAATCGTCTAAATCATCCACATCATAATCCTCGAGATTGAATTCGGAGTCTTCATCACTTAAATGAATATTCCTTCTTAGCGGACCGGTATAGAACATGTTTTCATTAACAAATTCAATGTGTTGATTTTGGATTGATGAAATTATCGATAGATTAAAAATAAGTTCTTTCAACGAGGTACTTGTAATTGCTACCATGTCATTTTCTTCCAGTTTTAGTTCTTCCAATACTTTGTAGAATAACGCTTCATAGAACTTAACCTCCTTTAGAAGTCCAAGGTTTCCAATTGTATGCGAGGCATCAGGGTTAGTAAATGTTATATTCAAGACCTTTAATTTTGACAAATTCTCGCTATCAAAATTGTCTTCTATCTGAGTAAATCCTTGTAATCTCATTTTCGTGTATTCTTTACTTTCAATTCGTTTATTATGTTCTGAGATAAACGCTCAAATTGGGATTCTGAGAGAATGATTTTCTTCGAAATAGTCTGATTCTTGATGGTATTTTTCATAAATGTCCTTTACTATAAATACCGGAAAAAATGCCAAAATTTTTAAAATGGGTTTTCACCTTAAAAGGTGTTTGTATGGTTTTAGCGGGTAGACATTTCCAATTTCCACTAAAATTTGGTCCGGATTTTAAACGGGGAATTGACCAGGGTCTAGAAACGAAGGTATTTCATATATAAGGGGGGACCGGAATAAGGACTTCCGGCAGGACTCCTGGTAGGGGTCAAGGTAGCAGCCTCTACCCTGACCTTCACTTACCGGGATTATTTAGAATGACCTCTTTGAGATTTACTGGTGAGGTTTTTAGTGAATTCAATGATTGTAATAAATCAAACACGTTTACCGGGACGATTATAAATGACACGTGGTCCCGGTAAGACTCTAATGTGTAAGTTGAGTCAAATTACATTACAAGCATCAATTTTTTGACCTTGGTAATCGTATTAATATGAAGACCTGTAATCTTTGATATTTCAACGGATTTGTAGTTCTTCTTTAGTAATTCCATAGCATGTCTATTTTTTGACTTAGATAAGAATTTTAGCGGGTCTTCACTGGTACCATGTTTTCTTCCTAAAAATACGTTGCCTTTCAGTTTTGCCAGTTCAATTCCTTCTTTCTGTGCCGACTTAATCATGTTACGATTCATTTCCGCTATTACAGACATCATGGCAATACACATCTTTGAAATAGGATTCTCCGTTCCATCATGGTTAAGAGTTGATAGACCTTGTTCAATAAAATGAACTGGTATTTTCCTCTCGACCATAAAATGTAGAAAATCAACAATTCCCTTCAAGTCACGACCGCATCGGTCGATTTGCCAAAAGGATACAGAACCTACCAAATCCATTGAGATTAGTTTGAATAGCTCCATTCCTCCCGGTCTTTCAAATAATGCAACTGCTCCTGAGATTTTGTCCTCTATTACCTTATCGTAGTTGGCCTCTTGAACTCGTTGTCTATCTAAGTTTTGGTCAATCGAACTGGTACGGACATATAGAATACTTAGCTTTTTCATAATATTAGACTTATGGTGTTATAACCCTAAAATTATGCCTTAATGCACTAGAATGCTGCATTTTTTGTTCAATTTCTACATGTGAGTGTTTCACATTACAAGGTATACTCTAATATTATGTGTTTGAGTTATGTTTGAAGAAGTTATTCAAGGAATGATATGATTTCATTCTGAACTTGAACTCTTTCATTGAATAATCCCGGTAATTCTTTGCGTCAGGGTGGTCACTTGACATGAGGTCATGAAACTGTTCCTTTGTAAGTTGAGATAATGAAGTGATAGTACCTTCTGCCGGTGAATATTCCTCCGAGGAAATGTCATTTTCTGTCATTTTTTCTAAAATGGTTTGAGTTTCGAACATGGGTCAATTCCCACCATACCAAATTACGGCGAAATCTGTTCTAAAATAGACCTTGAATTTTGGCTGGTAATACCAGCATCTCAAATTTCAATTTTTTCACCTGTTAAAAGTTACACCTACATCCTTTACGATAAAAACCTCCTTTAAATTACAGGAAGTGGGGTTTGATTTCTTAGCAATTCCTTAGCATTGAAGCCTTCCCTTTTCAATCCATTTTCGATATATTTATTAATACGGTAAGAATTAGTTAGTAGTGGAGCTGATTTATACCATAAAGATTTGATTACCCCCTCATTAAAGTAACCGTCCATTACCGGTGAAATAATGGGGGATTTTTATTTACATGTTTTCTTATTTCTATGGCGGTATTAAAAACATTTACCCAAAAAGACATATCGACTTACCTACACTGGTAAGGTTGATAAAGAATAATCCTGAGAAATTTAAAATCGAAAAGGTTCGAGAACTTAGAAGAACCGGTAAGGATTACTCAACCCCTAAGAGTTATTTACCTTACATTACACCCAATTGTTTGGTGAAGATTCGTAACCTAAAAGAATCGGACTACAACCTGATTGCACCATCATCCTACATCTACTTTGATATTGATGATTATCCCAATTCTCAAAAACTAAAAGACCGGTTCATTGTAAAATATGGACACGTAGCTTCACTTATTTGTATATCATGTAGTGGTGGCGGTATTTCTATCTTCTTTAAGGTATCAAATAATCTTAAGAATGAGCATGACTTCCTTATTGCTCGGCAATACATTATTGATAACATATTGGTTAATGAAAAGATTGATACCAATGCTGGTGGTATTGCACGTGCGATGTTTATTTCTTCTGACCCTGATTTATTCTTTAACTACGAGAATGAATTAGATATACCTGTTGAATTATTTAAAAAGAGCAAGAAGAAGATTGATAACTGCCGGTTGGAAGACAAAATATCTAATGGTGGTATGATACGTATCCATTGTGCACCCCAAGAACCATTTATACCCATCCCAATCAAAGAAGTTTTAGAGCAATTGATACTGGAAACTCCAGTAATTGTGGAGAACCCGGTAGTAGATTACAATGAAGTCAATTACGTTGAGATTCGGTTCCAATATCTTATTAAGGATGGATTGAAACATAAAACATTTACCAATATGACTCACAAGTTGTTATTCCTAAATCCTTCTGCCGATAAACATTTGCTCCTTTCATATCTCTACCATGTGAATGAGGAATATACCGGTAATAAGAAGATGGAGCTACGTGAACTGATGGGTTTATTTGATACCGTATATAATGGTGCAACATTCCTTGGAAACTCAAAGGTCAAGCCGGTCTTAAAGCGTATCCATTACAACAAGAACTGTGATGCTACATTTAACAAACGTAAGGTGTCGGGTAAGATTCGAGGTATCCTAAAAGAGAACGAAAGCAAGCTGAAAATTAGGGCCACAATTGAGGAGATGGAAGCCAAAGGTATCCCCATTTCCAAGTCAAGTATATCCAAATATTCAGGAATTCACCGGGGAACTATCATAAAACACATGGATACGGACCTTCATGACATAAAAAAAATTATAGACGAAATCAACGATTCAATTGAATAGTGGCACATTTGGTCTTCGTTTAAATTACAAGAAGAAAAAAGTTGACAAAAGTATTTGTATGAAAATAAAACTTCATATACATTTGTAAAAAATTACAAGGGAATGAAAAATAAGGATTCGGATAATAAGGAGGTAAAGAATAAAAACCTTAAGATGTTGACAGAGGATTTGGCAACATTAGACTTCATTAATGGGAAGTCATTCATGGCATTTCCCGCTGATGAAATTGAAGGTATGACATTACCTCAAATGATTTCTGCATACGAGTCAGGTAAGTTCTCCGCTAATATTTTAGATGGGTTCAGAAAGAAGGTGTTTGCTGAACGTGATAGACTGGTTCAAGATGTTTTGAATTTTTACACATCGAAACTTGAATTCAAAGATTCTGAGTCTTCGATGTCACCGGAAGAAATATTTCAAGTAATTGAAGAAAAGAAGATTCGCGTAAGACGACTAACAATGGTTCTTAAACCTGATTGCTATCAAACGATTACCAAGAAGGCTAACGGTGATGAATATGACTTGGTTAAACTAAACTGGATTGATGATGACGGTAACAAGTTCATCAAGGTCTCGAAGACTTTTGGCCTGAAAGGAAAATTGGGTTTAGAGTTTTCCATGAAAAAAGTACTTAAAGACTACCTCATGACTGAAGCTGAACAAGTAACGGATTGGAAACAATTACAAAAGTTTGCCAGAGCAGTTAGAGCTGACCATGTTGCATCAATTGATGGTAAGGAGTGGGTTTTTGAGTTCAAACTTAGTGACAAGAACGAGTTCATCAAAACAGCGTTAAGGTTTGAGTTGTGGGATAACTACTATCAAACATATCTTAACACAGGAAAGAATTAAAAAAAACGAGACGGATGAAAGTCCGTTTTTTAAGACCCAAATATGGTTGACAAAATATTTTACCAACTTTTAATCAGATTTATTAACAATTAAATTTTAACGCATGAAAAATGTAATTAATGTTGAAGTTATCGAAGTCGATAATATCAAAATTCACCCTTTGCTTGAGCAATTTGTGAAACCAAAAAAGAAGGACCACATCGAATACACCATGAATCGATTGGGTCAGTTTACACCACTACTTGGTAATCTTGTTGGAGATACCTTTTATGTTACAGACGGAATCGTCAGATTGGAAGTTGCGAAATCCTTAGGATTGAAAACTTTGCAATGTCTGCACATTAACATTCCTGATGAGGATGTGGTAAAAATCAGATTAACCAGTAATCAGCGAACCAAAATGTCATACAGTGAGATGATGCATTATGGAGAGCATATGTTAGGACTTATCGGGAAATCTCAAGGTAAGAAAAGAGATTTAATGGGTTTTGATTTTATCGACAAGGATGAACATTATGGACTTATTGGTAAAGGGAGATGGGAGTTGGTTTGCCACTTGCTAGACCTTTCAATTTGTGCATCAACTTTAAGAAAGTTAATGGAAATCAAATGGTTTGAAGATGAGAATCCAGGGAATAAGGTAGGAATTATGGCTGGATTGGAAAATGGACTATTTACCATCTCAAAAGCACATGATTTACTTGAAGATAAGATTAAGAAAGAATCTAAAATCGAGGAGAGAAAACGTAGAGACTATGAAGGAAAAGTAAATGACGTCAGCTTTCATTTGTTCAACACTTCGTCATTTGACCTATCAAATATCCCTGATGGAAGTATGAGAATGTTCATCCAATCACCACCATATTTTCAGCTTCGTGAATACAGAAATCAACCTGATTATTTTATCCATGGTCAGGAAGAAACCTTGGCTGATTACATTAAGAACGAGGTTAAGTTTTATCAAGGAGCTAAAAGAAAGTTGCTTCCAAATGGAGTGATTGTGATTATCATTGGTGAGACTTACAGAGATGGTTATCAAGGTGTTTGTACCAAATTAGAAACTGCACTTGCTGAGGATGGGTGGTATATCCATGATGTAAACACATTTGTGAAGACAAATCAAAAGGCTACACCTCACGTGGCAAGATTTCTGAATTCAAAAGAAACCATCATCGTAGCAGGTTTAAAACCAGCAAATGAAACGTTATTTAATGACGTTACAAGACCCTCTTCAATTGGTGAGTTCAAAGTGATTCCTGGTTCATCAAGAACAACGGGAGGTAAAGGTTATTCAATGGCATCTCCTGAGTCATCAATTACTAATGTCTTTATTGAGTCAGTATTTCAAAAGTCAGAATACGCAGATGTGGAAGATGAATTTTATCACCAAGCTCCTACATCAGTTAACATTTATGAGAAATTCATCCTTGGGTATAGTAATCCGGGTGAAAATGTAGGGGATTTATTCGTAGGCAGTGGCTCGGGACTGGAATCGGCAATTTTAAATGGTAGAAATGGGTTCGGGTGGGACGTTGACCATGAGTCAATTGATTTTTGTAATAAACGTCTTACAAAGCGTCTTGAAGAAAGAGAACAAGCGAAAATCGAATTATCGATTGCCGCATAAAGATAGTGCCAACCTTGGAGTGTATAAATTTCAAACTCCGCTAAACAATTTAAATTTTAAATTATGAAAAAAGTTACCGCTGTGTGCTCATTTTCCATTTTTTGTTACACACAAGTTGATGTATCGGATGATTTTGAGTTTGAATCTTCTGACCCCTCTGAGAGAATTGATGAATTGGAGTCTCTTTTGGGTGTAAGATTTGATGAACTTATTCCTGAGCCTCAAGTGAAAGCACATGAATCTATTAATGATTTGACTTTTGATATGTGGTATGATGTCTCCGTGGACTAATTATTAACGGCAGATTAAAGAGAAAAATTGGGATTTACAGGTGTTGAATCTCTCATTAAAGTTTCAAAAAATAGTATATGAAATCACAAAATTTTAACAAAGACAAACGATTAGTCAAAGAACAACTTGAGAAGAGAGGATTTGATTTTAAGTTAAAAATCTTTTTAGAAACAAATAGAGGATTTTTGGAGAAACGAGGTCGATTCTTTAGTGATGAAGATTGGGAGAAACAAATGAAATTATATGATAGGATGGTACTTGAATACAGAAATCACCCTGTGTACTATGTTATCAAAAAATCTCCCAAAATGGTACATCACAAAAAAGTTAAATGACAATTTGAAGTACCAATATGAAATTAAAGGGACTTGGAATGTAATCGTTATTTATTGAGTTTTAATTAAGAAAAACTGGTAAAACCCAATGCAGTTAAAAATACAGAAAAGGCTTATAATTGCACTGAATGTCCTTTTTGTATTAAATATTGCTTCCAATTAAAGGACATAAAGTGAAAACAAATAATGAAGTTTTAGTGGATTTGAAGGAGGCCATCCAACCAGGTGGTCTCCACTCAAACCTTGGCTACAACCAAGGTGCTACAAGAATTTCTATTAATGAGCTACACGTTAAAAAAGGATACCATTGTAAGTTAAATGACGTACTGTATTTCTGTCAAAAAATAGAAAATGGAGAAGTATTAGAACCAATTGAAGTCAATCAAAATAACCTGATTGTAGATGGGGTGAAACGATACTTTGCCTACAAAAGGTTGAAGCAAAACTTCGTTCAAGTTAAAGGAAGTAATGTGTTCATCGAGGAGTTCATAGGTGAAGGATTTAAAATAATTAGGTGAGAGTCATGTACCAGTTTTTTTCATTAAGAAAGTCTCAAAAAGACAAGAACATAGGAACCATCATTGAAAGTATATTCGATGATAGAACACCTGTATCAAGAAAGTCAATTGGTTATAAAATACCGGTTAAACTTTGGGATGGAAACAATGAAAAAGTAAAGGTGAACGAAGATGTGGATTACTTTCTAATCAATAGTAGGATTCAAATGTTAAAAAACCAGTTCAGTCAAAAGATTAAAACTCAGAGGAGATTTGACCACCAAACACCTTCGTTAGTTGCTGAGAAGGAGATATGTTTTATTGAGTTCTGCAGGGAGATATTGGTAAAGGATTACGATTCTATCGCAACCCAAAATAAGTACACCACCATCGTCAATTCTATGGTTCTCTTCATCAAGGAACGCTACAACTTGGATAGACTTCCAATTGAAATTTTGCGTCGGTTTGACTTTATCTATGAGTATGCAATATTCATTGCAAAGCAAACCAATCGTATTAAGGACTCAACCGCTACAAAGAAAAATAACACGAGGTTCAACTACATTGTGGTAATCCAAACTCTTGTTAGGAAGTTTAATCAACACCATCCGCACCTTGAGACAATAAAGACAGACCATTACATTATCCAAGTACCCAAAAAGAACTTGGAGAAGATTAAGTCACGCATGTTGAAGAAGGATGAAATCGAAAAGATTATCAACTACCAAGAAATGGATGGTAAAAAGAGAATCAAGACAATGGAAGGGAAGTACCAGTTCCTGTTTCAATTTTTTACCTCAGGTCTTCGTGTATCAGATATTCTGCTAATGAACTTTAAACACTTCGTAGATGGAAGACTTGAGTTGATTATTCAAAAGAACGATGATTTGTTATCCGTTCCATTCTCATACAAATCTGCGAAGCTACTCTCTTACTTTTACCCAATGGAATTTCAACGAGCCTTGGAATTAAATCCAATTGGTCAGTTAAATCTTAGCGTGAGAGAATTAGAAACATTACTCAATATCCATACCGAGAAGGATTTCGGTTCCTTGACGGTTTTGGACGTTGTCAATCTCAACAACCATCTTAAAAGAAACAAGTTTGATGATTACAGTGAGGAGGTAATGATTATAGATGGTTTAATCCGTAGAATGGAGTCAATGGTTGCCTACTCAATGTGTGAAATCATGGGAGAGAAAGAACCGGGACATGTTTTTGACTATCTCCCTTATGAGGATTTTAAGGATTTGAAGATTTTCGACAAGAAAAGGTTGAATAGAGACCAAATAAAACTACTGACAAGAGGTCGTTCCCGATATAACTCAAAATTACGAAGAATCGGAAGAGATTTGGGTATTAAGGAATTATCAAGTCATGTTAGTCGCCATTCATTTGCTTACCACATGTTAGAAAGTGGTGCTTCAATTGAGGAGATTTCTTTTGCCCTTGGTCATGCAACGGTTCAACAAACACAGGGGTATTTGAAGCAGTTTCCACAGAAATTTGCGGATAAGGCAATCAAGGTTTTCGAGGACATCTTTGAATTATAATTCACACTTGCTACACAAATCTGCTACACAAGTTCCCTTTTTACCTAAAATACAAAAGGACATCTCGTTATGAAATGTCCTTTTTTGTTGACCAGAGGTCATTTTGTAGCCCCGGAAGGAATCGAACCTTCATCTTAGGTACCGGAAACCTACATTATCACAAAACATGTGTTTACTTGATTTAAAGACCATATTTGGGTCTTTTTGTGCAGCAAATGTAGCGTTTTTGAGTGTTTTGCTTCACAAGTGCTGCACAAGTTTTGAAGTTTGAAACTTC
>JACCDN010234104.1_pt1 | contig 18440 bp, 19 predicted proteins | sample 7441691 | NCBI WGS metagenome assembly JACCDN01 (sample SAMN15323439, study PRJNA562643) | freshwater metagenome | isolation source: river surface water | place: USA:Blue River Watershed | collected 2017-08-16
CAAGGGTACATACACCTGTTTTTAAGTTAGGCTGAAGAAAATAGGCGTCAGTTGCTGCTATAGTTTGCCCTTTACCTACGATGTAAATCCTGCTAGGATCTAGCCCTGTGTTATTCGTAATCACAAGAGGAGCATACCCAAGTTTTCCTGGTGGGGGGTGACCGATCCTTTGGTCTGAATCTCGATGAAACGCTTCATCTAAAATTTCTTTCTGATCTATCATAAAAAGATCATAAAAGGTGTTTAGTCTATCAGGAGAAAAGGGACTCGTATCGTAGATATCTGCGATAAGAGGCTGCGCTAAAAACCCTAAAAACGCATGAAAAATAAAGAATATCATCATAAAGGCCACGCTATACTTTTCTAAAAATAATTACAATGGATTTTCTAAAAAAATGAGACATGACTACCAGGACTTGATAGATATTTTTCATAAATGCTTCTTTGAAGAATACAATACCCTCTTGGTTCGCGGTACTGATGAGCCTCTTTATTTACCCTCTACCGAAACTAGACCCCACAACGAACTTTTCTTTGCTCACGGATTTTTTGCAAGCGCCCTTCATGAGTGCTCCCATTGGCTGATTGCTGGTGTAGAGAGACGCAAACAAGTAGACTTTGGCTATTGGTATCTACCCGATGGTCGAAATGCGAATGAGCAAGAGCTCTTCCAAAAAGCAGAAGTAAAGCCTCAAGCTTTGGAGTGCATCCTCTCCAGGGCTGCCGATTTCCCTTTTTACATCAGTGTCGACAATTTAAATGGCGGGGAGGTCGATACAATAAGCTTTCAACAAGCAGTCGATGAACAAGTAAAAAGCTACTGTGAGAAAGGGCTTCCTAAAAGAGCCGAAACTTTTCGACAGGCTTTGTGCACTTTTTACCACACTTCTCCCCGTCTTGCATTCGAAGACTTTACTAGTAAATCTTATTAATTATATCCTTGTGACAAAGGAGTTTTTATGTCTGATGCACTGCACGGTTTCATTGAGAGATACAATGTCTTGCAAAACCCCGAAAACATCTTAAAAAGGTTTTTCGCCTCTCATCGAAATCTCTATAAAGTCGTGTTAGTTGCAAACCATATTTTCCGTGCCCTTGCAATGACGGGCTTATGCCTCTTCCTCCCCTTCTCTCCCCTTGTAAATGCTGGCATCTGTTTGTTAGGTTCCCTTTTCTACAGGCTTACTGTTGAGAATAACTGCTCCTACAAGTTTGCACTCCCCGCCTTTGCCGGAGGAATCGCTTTTCCTGTAGGTTTGTATGGAATTATACAATTAGTTACAGGGGCTGCTTTCGCCTCTTTCGCTACGCTTGGCCTCTCTTTTCTCTCTATACTTCCTCTAGCGGCTTATCTTACCTATGTTGTGTTGACGGTAAACTACGATGTAAATCATCGAGGTTAAGAAAAACCCCTGTAAAAGCGAGAGCCTTTTGATTATGATATTTCCCTATGGATAGTTTACAGAAACGCCTATGCGCCCGTGTATTTCTTTTTTGCCTCATCGATGAGATCCCTATGACTCTAATCTTAAGACGCTCCTCTAACCAGCTTTGCCCAGGCCAAGAGGAATCTCCCGGAGGAAAAGTGGAACTTGACGAATCTTTAGAAGATGCCGCCATTCGAGAAGCCTACGAAGAAGCAGGGCTTTTTCTTAAAGGGGATCTCTTTCCTGTATGCCAAAATATTTTTCAAATGAAAGAGACAGAATTTACAGAGACCATTTTTTTGCATAAACTTTCCACACCGCCTGAAAAAATCACCCTCTCCAAAGAGCATGATTGCTATAAGTGGGTCCCCTACTCTCTTTTTTACACTGCCGATTTTCACCCGGATGTGAAAACCCTTTTACTGCAATACAAAGAAACTATTGATCAATGGATCACCATCAAGTTTTCTATAAGGAGAAATCCATGACTTTACTTAAAACAGAACGCTTAATTTTACGTCCCTGGCGAGAAGAGGATTTTGAGCCGTTTGCCCAAATGAATGCCGACCCCAGAGTGATGGAATATTTTCCTAAGACCCTCTCAAAAGAAGAAAGCTATCAGATGGGCAGAAGAATGAAGTCCAAAATTGAAGAGAGAGGTTGGGGATTGTGGGCTGTCTCTACAGAAGAGGATAATTTTATCGGCTTTATAGGGCTCAACGCTGTCGATAAAGAGACCTTGCCCACTTACTTTACACCAGCAGTGGAAATTGGCTGGCGTCTTGCCTTTGACTATTGGGGAAAAGGCTATGCGACAGAGGGTGCAAAAATCGCTCTACGCTACGGCTTTGAAACTTTAGGTCTCAAAGAGATTGTCTCTTTTACAACCGTAGAAAATCTTCGTTCACGTCACGTAATGGAAAAGATTGGAATGACGCACGATCCTAATGATGTGTTCGACCACCCTAAAGTTGCCGAAGGTAATCCTTTACGGCCACATGTCTTGTATAGATTATCTAGAGAAGTGCTATGAGTCTATCTAAATACAAAGCCAAACGAAATCTCGCCTCTTCTCCGGAGCCAAAAGCTAAGGTGAAAAAGAAGAAAAGCGAGGAGCTTATTTTCGTAGTACAAGAGCACCATGCAAGTCATCTCCACTACGATTTTAGACTTGAAGCTGAAGGGGTTCTAAAAAGCTTTGCAGTTCCTAAAGGCCCCCCTGTTGAGCCCGGGATTAAACGGCTTGCGATCATGGTGGAAGATCACCCCTATAGTTATAAAGATTTTGAAGGGACAATCCCTTCTGGTTATGGAGCTGGAACGGTGACGATTTGGGACAAGGGAACCTACACCGTCGATGGTGAAGGGGGAAAAGAGGGGGAAAAACTTTTACTAGCCGGTTTAAAAAAAGGCTCCGTCCAATTTTCTCTTAAAGGAAAAAAGTTAAAGGGGATTTTCTATCTCGTCCATTTAAAAGACTCCAAGAAACAAGAATGGCTTTTAATCAAGAAATAGCTATTCTTTACGTCTATGACCTCGCTTTTGGTAGAATTAAAAAAACTCCATGATCCTGTCCGCGCTCTAAAAGATGCTGCCTATCATAAATCCAAGCGTGAGCATTTAGGCATCCCTACCCCAAGCCTTACAGTGATTGCTAAAAGTTCTTGCAAAGGTCTTAAAGATGAAGAGATATTTCTTTTCGCTAAAGAGCTCTGGGAAACCGAAGTTTTCGATGCTATGATCTGCGCCACCAAAATGGTCACCCTACCACGCATTTCGGCATCTCCTGCTTTATGGAACACCCTCTTAGAATTTTTACAAAAAGTCGATGGATGGGCACTTGAAGATCAACTCTCTCATGCCGCCTGGAAATGCATTCTTAAAGACCTCTCTTTACTCGATCAGCTCGAAGAGTGGACAAAACATCAAAGCTTTTGGATAAGGCGAGCAGCGCTTGTTTACACACTTCCCTTTGCAAAAAAAGGAAAAGACCCAGAACGGATGCTCGGATGGGCATCTATTTACGCCTCCGACCCGGAATGGTTTATCCAAAAAGCGATCGGCTGGTGGCTACGCGTATTAGGGGCTCATAACAAGGAGCGGGTCCTTTCTTTCTTAGATGCTCATCACCATCTTTTAAAAGGGGTTGCAAAAAGAGAAGCGACCCGTAAATTATAAATTTTCATAACAAGATCCCCTCTTTTAACTAATTGACTTTAAAAAAATCTCTCCTTAAACTAGCCCTGTTTATGGAACGATCTTGTGATTTATCTAAAAAAGCGTGCACTCCCTGTAAAGGAGACACCCCACCTTTGAAAGGAGAGGCTCTCTCTTCCTTACAAAAACAGCTAGACCCTAGTTGGAAAGTTCATGAAGAGCACCATTTAGAAAAAGAGTATCTTTTTCGCAATTTTAAAGAGGCGCTTAGCTTTACAAACCGAGTCGGAGAGATTGCAGAGAAAGAAGGCCACCACCCAGATATCTTTCTCTCTTACGGGAAAGTCCAAATCAAGCTGTGGACCCATAAAATCAATGGCCTCTCTGAAAGCGACTTTATAATTGCGGCTAAATGTGATGCCCTCTTAAAAGAAGAGAGGAATGGGTAATGACAGAGAAGCTTGCTCTTGCTAGTGATAACCTAAGTCCAGCCCATCCTTTAATTTTAGAAGCTGTTTGCGAAGCCAACCAAGGTTGCGCTTTACCATACGGAGGAGATTCTTGGACTCTTCAAGCTGAAGAAGTCATCCAGACAACCTTTGGTAAAAAATGCAAAGTATTCTTTGTCCCAGCGGGTACTGCTGCAAATGTGCTAGCCCTCAAGTTTGCCTGTAAAAGTCACGAATCAATTCTATGTAGCGATATCGCTCATATCGATTGTCAGGAAGCAGGTGCCACTGAAGCGATTGTAGGCGCAAAACTTTTACGAGTCCCGAGCAAGAGTGGTAAAATATATCCCGAAGAGATCTTGGCAAAACTAGAAAGAGAACGCGGCTTTGGACGTCATGGAACATCTCCTCGTCTTCTCTCTATCACTCAGCCAACAGAAGTGGGCACTGTCTATACAATCAAAGAACTTAAAGATCTTGCAGCTTTAGCAAAACAAGAAAATCTTTTTCTCCACATGGATGCAAGTAGAATCTACAACGCTCTTGTGCACCTCGATATCACCTTTACAGAGCTTATAGAACTTATCCCCATCGATGTGCTTTCTTTGGGAGGAACTAAAAATGGTCTTCTCTTTGGGGAAGCAGTCCTTATTTTTAACCCTTCTCTTGAAGAAGGAAGCCACTTTATTCATAAGCAAACGCTTCAATTACTCTCTAAGATGCGCTATCTTTCTGCTCAATATATTGCCCTTTTTCGTGATGATCTCTGGTGGCAGCTAGCTTATGAGGCCAATCAGAAAGCTTGTGAAATTGCCAATATCATTAGAAAAATTCCTGGGCTCTCTTTGACCGCTCCTGTAGAAACGAATCAGATTTTTTTCTCAGCCCCTTCAGAATGGATTCCTCTTATTCAAGAAAAGATCTATTGTTATCTATGGAACAAGAAAAATAACGAAATCCGCTTTATCGCTTCGTGGAATACCTCAGATCGAGACATTAAAACTTTGGAAAACATCTTAACCGATCTTTCTCAAAACCTTACTCAACAAATAAGGGTCTAATGACTTCATTACCAAGAAATATCAATACCTCTGGACGTATTCTTCGTGCGAGTTTAGGCGTAGGACTTATCTTTTATGCAGTATGGCAAACAAGCTGGATAGCTTTTGTTTGTGCCCTCTTTCTTTTTTTTGAGGCTTCAATGAGTTGGTGTGCCGTTCGCCATCTTTTTAATAAAAAAAGCTGCTAAAATTTTCAAATAAAGCTATACCTTAAATTAGCTATTTCTAAAAATTTAAGGTATGCCATGTTGTATAAAGCTGTTTGTTCCACTCTCCTTTTGACTTCGATTCTCCATGCAGATTGCTGTGGACCTCTTCCTCACCCCATGAGAGTCACCCTTCGGGATATTCAAAATGGTGGCGTGGGTTACAATCAAGGTTATACTTCGCTAGATCTATTTTTAGCACCCTCTGACACAGATGCTTCTGTAGTCCCTTTTCTTGATGTGCGTGGACATGTTTTTAACAACGGAAGAGGCGCAGCTAATGCAGGTCTTGGTGTCCGTTTCATCTCTGACTGCGTGTGGGGAATTAACACTTACTACGACTATAGGCAAACTAAACACAAAAATTATAACCAGTTCTCTATCGGTTTTGAAGCGCTCGGAGAGTATGTAGATTTTCGTCTCAATGCTTATGTCCCTTTTGGAAAGAAAAGTAAGTCACCTCTCCAAGCAACGTTTGAAGAGTTTATAGGTAACTCCATGTTTATCTCCTATAAACGCGAAGCTGCCTTAAGAGGTTTGAATGCAGAATTCGGTTTCCATATAGACACTTTAGAGAATATCCCCTTTTATATTGCAGCCGGCCCCTATTACCTCACAAACTCTCAAGATACAACTTGGGGTGGAGAAGCACGTCTTGCTATCGACTTTTATGAATACTTCCGTGCGGAGGGTAATGTCTCTTACGACCATCTTTTTAAATGGATTGGTCAGGGTCAGTTAAGCGTTAATCTCCCCTTTGGGAAAAGATGCCCTGTTAAAAAACGGGCTAATCAGTGCTGTTCTACAACGCTTTCTTTACGAAGAAGAGCCCTACAGAGAGTAGATCGCAACGAAATCATCGCAGTAAACAAAAAGAAAACCACAGTGGTAGCTTATAATCCTCTCACTGGAAATCCTTTTACTTTTGTCTTTGTGGATAATACAAGTAGCTCTCTTGGTACGTTCGAAAGCCCTGTCCCTACTCTTGCAGAAGCAGAGGCTCTCTCCTCTCCTTACGACATTATCTACGCCTTCCCAGGAGATGGAACCTCTACAGGAATGGATAGCGGTCTTACGTTGAAAGACAACCAGATGCTTCTTGGATCTAGTCTTGCCTATCCATTCGAAACCCAGGTCGGCACTGTCACAGTCCCAGCATTTACTGAGACTATGCCTTTTATCACAAACTCTGGAGGGGCTGCAATTACAGCTGTTAGCAATAATACGATTTCTGGACTTCATGTGGGAGACTCACTTCCTGGAATTTTAGCTACAGGGATTGATAACCTCACCATCTCTAATAACCAATTCACAACCTCTATCATCCAAGATGCGGTAAACATTACTGATGTCACAGGGACCCTTTCCATCACCCACAACTCCTTTGTGAGTGACTCAGCACCGTACACTGCAATACCAATAGATACATACTCCAATGGAGTGATTGTGAACAATGCAAACGGTTCAGCCAAACTTTTCGTTGTAGGCAACTTCTTTAATAATCATGGCGGTTATGGGCTTGGGATCACTTTAAACCAGGAAGCTAAAGCTGATGTTTACATTACCGATAACACTGTGCTCGGTGCGGTTGGGTTCGAGTATCCTTTAAGCATTGCTTTTCCTGGAATCTCTCCTTCAGCCATCGGTATTGTGGTCTTTAGCCGCGGCAATTCTACATGCACCTCTTCTATCTTAAATAACACTTGTCAATATCAAGAAGCGGGTGGAATTATGGTTGCCGCAGCCGAAAGCTCATCCTGTTTTCCTCTCGTTCAAAATAATGTCGTTATGCCAGGTTTACTTGTCCCTGTCTCAGGAGATATCGCCGGTTTTGGAATTGTCTTAGAAACATTCCAAAACAGCGTTATGAAAGGGACTATTACCGAAAATATAGTCACCACCACAAAAACAGCAGGTCTTGGGTATGCCCATTTCTCTTTGCAGTATGGCTCTGTGAATATCACAAAAAATCATGTCACAGGCGGGGGGGTTGCCCCAGGGGGAACGCTTTTTGGAGCTGGGATAACTATCGCTAATGAAGCTTTAGGTAGCGATGCTGGCTCGATGTCAGCCTTTGTAGCTGATAACGTTTGTTTAGATTGCGAAGGCTATGGAGGAATTTTGTTTTTAAACCTCCCTATTTTCCAAAATATTGGCTCGATGTGCATAGAATTTGTTAACAACGTAAGCAATACAAATTACTCGATATATAACGTATCTACAGAATCTGGGAAAATCTTCTTAGAAGAAGGGTACCAAAGTAACATAGGGCCCATCGACTTTTCTCCTCCGCCCCCGCAAGGTTTTTTCCCTATCAATGGCGGACCTGTTGACATTGTCCCCCTCAACACCTGCAGCAAGGGATAGCCCCAAGGGCCGCACTGGAATTTCATTTCCAGTGCGGCCTCTCGACTTTGGACATTTCCAAAGAAATTAGGTTATCTCTTTCTATACAACCACACCGTCAAAAGTTATCTCTCTTTTTATGCAAAGGGGCTGCTCATGCATAGCCCCTCTGCACACCCCTTAAGCCAATTCTGGCTTCGATAAATCAAGTATCGCATCGGGCTCGCGTCTAAAAGACAGCCTCGCCTTTTGAAAAAAACCCGTTGGGCTCGCGATACTCGATTTCTCATTGCCATAATTGGCCTTGGGTTGTCCCTTCCACTTCGTTGCAGGGACAAAATTAACATAAAGGGCAATGCTTCGCTTGAAACTCCATTGGATATAGCATCCGCGGCGCTTTAAGTGCCGCGGATGAAGCGGAGAGGGCACCTGCAGTTCCCTCTCCACACCTCACCCTCCTTCCAAAAATGCGAGTGCATTTTTGGAAAAATCCCCTCAAACTCTATTTATGTAAGAGATCTTGAAATGTCCAAAGTCGAGGGGCCGCACTGGAATTTCATTTCCAGTGCGGCCTCCCGGATTTGCGATCATGATCGCAAATCCGGATAATTTCAAGCGAAGCATTGTCCTTATGTTAAATGGCTCCTGTTAGCGTAAGCGAAAAGGAGCCCCGATGGCGAGATATCGGAAAGAGAAATCGCTTTTTATCGCGAGGAGGCTGTATTTTCTACGCGACGAGAGAAATAAGCCCAGGCTTTGCCGTGGGCTTAAGGTAAAAAGCGATTTGTCGAACCAAGATTTCGCTTAAACCGGGAGTGCAGAGGGCTATGCGGGACCGCAGCCCTTTGCATTAAAAAAATTCTTCTTTTATAAGTTTATAAAATAAACAACCTCTAAACCCTATAAAACTATAGAGATTGGCTATCCTGTCATGGCGGTCATGACACGACGCTTGCCTGTGTATGTCGCTCTTCCGTGCATAGCTAGGATGTTGTCCAGGACCAGGACATCCCCTTTCTGCCAAGGAAAATAGACTGTCTCTTTGTCAAGTGTCTCTAAGATGTGGTAGAGATCTTGTTTTGGGATCTTCTCTTCATTTGCAAAAAAGACATTGTGCAGCTGGGTGTGTTTTTTAAAGTAGAGCATTTTTACTGCGATGTAATGCCAGAGTTTGAGAAGCTTTGGGTTGAAATCGAAAAGGTGAGCTTGGTTAAACCAAACCATCTCCCCTGTCGTTGGGTGGGCCATCACTGAAGGCCGTTTTTGAGCAACTTGTAACCAGTCGTTTTTATGCCAGGCGAAGTCAAACTCATTCTCATGACATTTTTTTTCGACAATCTCTTTATCTTCGGTTTCAAAAACATCGCTCCACGGCTTATGACTCTTATTAATTTTCCGAATCGAGTGGTCTTTTGAAGGATAACAAGAGACATAGCGAAGCCCTTTTTCTGCAAATCTCTCTCTCACTTTTTCATCCATGGCTTTGTATACTTGTCTTGCATCACTGATAATCGTCTCCCCTTTTTCCACAGGAGGGATGGAACAGTAAAAATAGATATGCTTTGGGTAATTTTTTACAAACGAGAGCTCGTTGTGTAAAGGAATTTTCACAGAGGGTGGCGCCTCTGTTGATGTGTAGACACCTTCTGTAACTTTATTTCTAGGACTATCTCCACCGACGTAATCGAGAAACTTACCGGTATCTAGATTTTTGATGAGAGCGACAAAATCGTGTTCGTTTTCTATCGGAAAATTACGGAAGAGAAGCCCGCCATATTTTAAAAGCTTTTGCTTAAAAAATTCGTTTTTTGTGCGCAAAAGATCTAACAAACTTGAAAGAGGCATCCCTTTCTCTTTCGGCTCTATCACAAGAGGAATCTCTTTATCACCGATGAATTTTAAGACGATTTCGTCCATTTTTTCTCTCTCCCTGCTCTTGCGGCAAAAGCATTTTTTAAGCTTACTACTTCAATTAACCCAATTTTATTCCTGCTAAAAACTATATAACCAGGCTGACTTTGGGGATGAAATTTTTTCCAAAATGTATAAAGGCCTTCAATCGGGGCTATTTTTCTTATAAGACGCAGACCATTATGGGCACACCATCTGCAAAAGCGATTAAGTCCAACAATTTCCCCAAGTTCTGCATTAGGCACAGCTCCCACAGTGGCAAAACGACACCCTTCTTTAGCTAGCACCTCTAACACAGCTGTAATCAAATATTCTGAGGTCCCATTGGGAGCCTCAGGTGTAACCATTAAGTGATTGATTAAGTACCCTTTGTGCTCTTTTAACTCATTGAGCAGGACAATCCCGACAATGGTATCTCCCTCTTCTGCATAAAACCACCGCTTTCCAAGACAGTTTTCAAAGAGGTATATATTAGAGATGTGAACCTGAGGGCCCTTACGCCCTTGTAACCATAGAGTTCCCACTTCTTCAATAGCTCGATCAAGCTCTACAGTTCTCTCTGTATATTCTTTAATCTTTACACCGGCCGCTTCTGCTTTTTTGACCTTTCTACGAACCAAACTTCCTAAAGTGCCTGACTCTTGTTTTGGATCGCAGGCAGGATCGAAAATCATTTCTCTTGCAAGTTCAACAAGAGACCCCCCAATTTTTTTCACAGCGCCATGTGCAAAAAGATGAGATGCCATCACATAAATCACTTCTTTTTTGTATTTTGCGGCAAACTCATAAAAAGCCTCTGCCAGAGAGACTTGATCTTTTAAAGCACAGATGGGGTCCCCAAAAACAACGAGCGCTTTTTTCGTAATTCGATAGCCAACAAACCCTTCAATTCCTTCTTTTCGAAACACATAAGTCACCGGATCTAGTACTGCATCGGTAGCAATCCCTCCAAAACGACGAACGAGCTCTACCGTACGGGTTCTTTCCTCCACCGTCATCTCTGAAAATGAGTATTTCTCAAGCATCTACAATTCCCCTTAGAATCACCAATAATTCATTCATCCATAATTAATCAAATGATTTATAATGTTTTTACAACATTTTGAATAAACTATAAGGTTATACCGAATACCGAGGGTATTTTTCTCTTAGAAAAAATATGGACAGCCTCAACCTCATCTGCTAAGATCCTCCTTTATGCGTTGGATGATCCCTTTAACCCTTTTTGTTACGCCGCTTCTAGCGGAGATCCAAAAGATTAAAGACTTTACCTCTGTGCAAGAAAAGGTAAACTCTACCGACTGGGTAGTGTTTGACGTCAACTACACAATCTTAAGTCCCAAAGATCCTGCTCTTTGGAAGAGCACCCTTAAAAAGTATAAACAGCATCTCAAAAAACATATGGCGATGCTGTCGGAGGAAGAAAAAGCCCTTTTCTCCACCTTTTTGATGACAGAGGGACCAAATGCCCTCAAAGATCAAGAAGTTTTAGCCCTTATACAAGGGCTACAAGAAGATGATATCCCCGTTTTAGGGTTTTCTGAAATCAGCACATCACTGCTCTCTCCTTTAGGAGAACTTCCTACCTGGCAAACCAAAGAACTACAGCAGTTTGGCATTTCATTCCATCATAGACTTCTCCCCGCAAAAAGGGTCGAGCTAGCCGAATTCCCCCCTTTCAGAGGCACCTATCCTCTTTATGCAGATGGAGTTTTGTATAACAACGCCCTTTCTTTGAAAGGCCCAGTTTTAGACGCTTTTTTAACAACACTTCCTGAAAAACCAGCCCGCGTTGTCTTAATTGATGATAGTTTAGAAGCGCTTACCTCAGCAGAAGAGTCGTTACAAAAAAGCGGCATCCCCTTTTTAGGGCTTCACTATCTACCTGTTGAGAACCCAGCCGACATCACTCTAGAAGAGTGGGAAGGGTCTTTAGAAAAGGTTGTGAAGAGCATTAAAGACGAAAATTTCCCAGCGGGAATGATAGAGTCAGAGAATCCCGCTATTATTTCCTGGGCCATTGGCGCCCTCCCGCCCAATTCTTTGATTATTTTTGATATTGGAGATGTGCTGATTCAAACCAAAGATGACCCTGCAGCGCAAAAAACTTCTGAGGAATCTGTATGGATGCTAACTTTAGGGAGACCTCAGATATTTTCTTTGGTAAACCCTATTCTTAAAGAGATTATTTCTCATAAAGATCCTGCAAAAAAAATGATTGCCCTCTCCCGTTACTGGGTACGGAGGGAAACAGAGATGGCAGCTCTTCTCAAAAATCTAGGCATTAGCTTCGATGATCCTTTTCCTGCTCTGAATCTTTGGTATTCTAGAAGGGATCGCTCAAGCTTCAATCGAGGCATCCTTGTCACAGAGGCTCCTTTAAAAGGGCCTGTATTACAGGTATTTTTAGAAAAGACAGGCTTTCGCCCTTCTGCTATCGTTTTTATCGATGATCAAAAAGAGCAGTGTGAAAGCATTTTTTCCACAGCTAAAACTCTTGATATTAAACCTCTTGTAATCCAATATACAGAATCTAAGAAAAGCCCTACTTCTAACCGCAACTAAAATTTTATGAAGAAAGCCAACTACGGAATCGACGCTCCGATCGTATTTCTCTCCCTGCTCGCTATTTCTTTGATAGAACTTATGGCTGCATCGGCTTTCTTTTTTCTGCCTCCCCCCTTTTCTTGGGTTTTATTAGTGGGCACCTTATCTTCATCGGCAAGTTTTTTAGTGGCCGCTCTCTGGATGCTTTATTCAAGTTTTTTCCTTAAACCCAAGCTGATTCAAAAGATGGTCTCTTCTTTGAATTTACAAGGGGATGAAAAAGTGCTTGATATCGGGTGCGGAAGAGGCCTTCTTTTGATCACCTTAGCTAAAAACCTCCCTCAAGGAAAAGCCTGTGGAATTGATTTATGGCGCTCAAAGGATCAATCTCGGAACAGCTTAAAGAACACCCAAAAAAATGCCTCTTTAGAAAATGTAAAAGAACGTATTGAGCTCAAAACTGCTGACATGCGCTCTATTCCGTATCCAGATCACTCTTTTGACGTGGTCGTCTCTAGCCTTGCAATCCATAATATCGCTGACTCCCAGGAACGAGAAGCTGCTTTACAAGAGATTAAACGGTTATTAAAACCAGGGGGGACTTTTGCCATCCTCGATATTCAATATGGTAAACAATACAGAACTTTTTTTGAGACGATTCCTTCTTGTAAGATAAATTTATACTCACAATTTAAAAATTACTGTCCCCCTCTATCGTTTATCCAAGGCTGCTTATGAAAAAAAATGTAGGTTTTGCATTACTTGCCTGCTTGATTTGGGGGCTTATTTTCGTAGTACCTGGGTTTATGCAAGAGTTTAGCTCTTTTGAGGTGGTACTAGGCCGTTACTTTTTCTATGGAATCATTTCTCTCTTTTTCTTTTTACGCGGCAATGCGAAAGGATACCCTGCCCATTTTTGGGTAAGAGCGTTTGGATTTTCCCTTGTAGCCTCTGTAGGTTATTATATCTGTCTTGTATTAGCTCTTCGTTATGCAACACCTCCTATCGCTGCCCTTATACTTGGGTTATGTCCTGTGCCCATTAGCTTTTACAGTAACTGGGAGAAAAAAGAGTTCGATTTTAAAAAACTTCTCATGCCAAGCGTGATTTTATTTCTGGGGCTAATCCTAATAAACGCCCCCCACTTTATGCATTGCAAAAATCTTCTTATGTTCGTCTTTGGTCTAGTCTGTGCATTTCTTTCTCTTGCTTCTTGGACCTGGTATGCGATCGTTAACTCTCGCTTTTTAAAAAAACACTCTCATATATCATCTCATCATTGGTCTACAATGATGGGGCTTGCAAATCTTGTATGGGTGATACTCTTAGGGATGATCTTTTTCTTAGTGTATAAAGGGACGCCCACGCTAGACAAATATCTCTCTTTTAATGAACCTCTTCAAAGATTTCTTTTAGGCTCTATGACACTTGGATTTCTCTGCTCTTGGGTGGGCGGATTCTTTTGGAATAAAGCAAGTAGAGCTCTTTCTATGGCGCTTGCAGGGCAACTCTTAATTTTTGAGACGATCTTTGGGCTTCTCTTTGTCTACTGCATCACAAAAGAAATGCCCCCTTTCTTAGAATGCTGCGGGATCATTTTACTTCTCATCGCAGTCTCTTATGGGGTGCATCTCACCTCGCAAACTACCAAGGAACCAACTGCCCCAGCCACTTTGCCGCCCGCTTTACCGAGCGAGCCTACTACTTAAGAAGTTTGCAACTTGGATTTAAACCCGGAGGGCAGCGAAGTAGATTAGTTGGTGCAGCCAGTGCTTAGGGCGAATAAGTGGCCAGCCGGGTTTTAAGCTCAGCAATCTCTTTTTCTCGAGCTTTAATAGACTTGGAAAGAGCTGCTATTTGGGCTTTATCCCCTTTTTGAGAAGCTTCTGCTAGAGTTTTATAGTCTTCTGTCTCTTTATCGGTTAACTTTTTCAAAGCAGACTCAAGAAGTTTCTTTTCTTTATCAGAAGATTTAGGGACCTCTTCTTTTTTGGGAGGCTCTTTAACTTTTTTAGGAGCTGGCCTTTCTTCTTCGAAACCAACTTTTTCTAGAAACTCTTCATAGCCCCCATAAAAAAGCTCATAGCGATCTTTGTGACAGACAACGAGTTTATCTAGAAGAAGCCTTTTTAAAATCAGTTCGCTGTGGGTTACAATGATCACAACCCCAGGAAACTCTTCTAAAGCATCAATAAGGGCTTCTACCGATTCAATATCGAGGTGGTGAGTCGGCTCATCGAGAAGAAGGAGGTTACAAGGATGCGCCAAGATCTTTCCTAAAAGAACGCGGCTGCGCTCCCCTCCTGACAGAACTTGTATTTTCTTGGTCGATAAATCCCCACTGAAGAGCATTTGCCCACAGATTGCCTTTACATCTCCATAGCTAAGCTTTGGATTAGCCGCTTTAATCTCCTCTTCGATTGTATGAGAGGGTGCTAAACGGTCAATATTCGTCTGTCCGAAATAACCGATCGAGATCTGCTCTGAATAACTGACTTCCCCACTTTTTGGGGCTAAATCTTTTCCGAGAAGACGGAGAAGGGTCGACTTTCCATATCCATTTTTCCCAATAATTCCAATCCGATCTTGAGGCTCGATTTCTAAAGAAAAGTTACGGACTAACATATCCGATTCTGGATAAGCAAAAAAGAGCCCCTCTGCTCCTCCCACCTTTTCTCCAGGGAAAGGTCGAGCTCGAAAATGGAAATCAAGATTATAGAGGTTTTTTAAAGCTTCAAGCGACTCAATTTTTTCGAGCGCTTTTTTACGGGCTCCGGCTTGCCCAGCTTTAGTAGCCTTTGCACCAAAACGGTCGACAAAAGATTGCATATGGGCTTTTTTCTTCTCTATATTCTGTCTTGTCTTCTCGTAGATCTCCTCTTCTAGAACTACCTGATTAAAATAGTCAACACTTCCCCCCTCAACTTTTTTTATCCGGTTACGGTGAAGACCCAGGGTATGCGTTGTAAAACTGTCCATAAACTCGCGGTCGTGGGAGATGATAATAATTTCCCCATCAAACCGAGCTAAAATTTTGCCAATAAAGCGCATGGAAAGAATATCTAGATAGTTAGTCGGTTCATCAAGAAGAAGACAATTAGGCTCAGAGAGGAGAATTTTTGCTAAATGGAGCCGTAATTGATACCCTCCGGAAAGATCTTTGGGGGAGCCGTCTATATAATCTGTATTGAATCCTAAACCAAAAAGGATCTTTTCAGCTCGGTATACCTCATCTCTTTCTCCCGGAGGAAGCCCAAGGCAAGCCTCCTCAAGCACCGTTGGTGAGGTGAGGTGGATGTGCTGATCGAGCATAGCAAGGCGATAGCCTTTAGCAATCGATATTTTACCGCGATCTGGAGTCTCTTTCCCCATCAACAATCGAAAAAGAGTCGACTTTCCTGAGCCGTTTCTTCCCACAAAACCGCATTTTTCCCCTTCATTGATGACAAAGGAGACATCCTCAAAAAGCGGTACCTGCCCGTAAGATAGTGATAAACCTTCTACTTGAATCATGGAGAGTGATTATAAAGGGATCCATCAAAAAGATCTACTTATAGTAGTAAAAGAACTCAGTCCCCTTACAGTGAATGCAACTAACAGGTGGGCTTTCATGGTCTTTGCTATGAGAAGAGGCTGTTTTGGTTTCAGATTCTTTACACTCACTACAGTCTTTCTGTGAGCTCTCCTGGTAGATCCTGCCACACTTGACGCATCTCCAGTATTTTTGCTGTTTTTTACTCGAAAAAAACAAAATTCCCGCATGACAGCCGCTTGTGGGCCCCAGAACGAAAAACGCTACTGTGAGACATAAGAAAGTACGCATAGAATTTTCGCCTACTAATATCTCATTTTAAAGGATCATTTGCAATTGAAAACAATCTAGCGAAAAATAGGTCAAATAAGCATAATTCTTTGCTCGATATGCGCTTAGTTTTCATCTATCTCCTCCCCTCTCTTCTTTGCGGACAAATAGTCGACTCTTTTTACGGACCTTTAGATATAGAGGAACCTGTCCTTTTGGAGTTGCTTGCTTCTCCTGCTATGGAACGTTTACGGCATATTCATCAATACGGGCTTGCTTACTATATTTCCCACAAAGAGGAATACACGCGCTATGATCATTCGGTTGGTGTATTTGCACTCTTAAGGAAATGTGGAGCCCCCCTAGAAGAACAAATTGCAGGACTTTTGCATGATGTATCTCATACTGTTTTTTCCCATGTAGGAGATTGGCTTTTTGATAGACAACATGAAGAAACCGATTACCAAAATAGCATTCATAACTCTTATTTGGCTCTTTCGGGGATAGAAGAGATCTTGATGCGTCATGGTTACACTACCTCTTCCATTTGCCCAGATAAAGAAACTTTTGTGATGCTTGAACAACCTCTTCCCAGTCTTTGTGCTGATCGCCTAGACTATAATATTCAAGGTGCATACTTTCAGAATTTTCTCACTAAAGAAGAGTGCTTAACACTCTATGAAAACCTAAGCTTTGAAAGCGGTTGTTGGCTGACAGAACAAATTGATCTCTTAAAAAAACTCTCTCGTTTTTCTTGCTTTATGACTAAGGATTGTTGGAGTAGCCCTTTGACCTCTACCTCCTCTGTTTGGCTTGCCCAAGCTTTGCGACAAGGTTTAGATACAAATCTTCTGTCTTTAGATGATATCCATTTTGGATATGACGACGACATATGGAATAGACTCTCTCATGCTGAAGACCCTGTGATCAAAAAGTTGATGTATATGATAACCCATGCAGAAAAATTCTATACAGAAACCGATTCTGAAAACGCCTCTGTAGTTTATCGCTTTAAGTGCCGTGGCATCGACCCCTGGATTGTGCACGAAAATAAAATAATTCGTTTAAGCTCTATCGATCAAGAGCTTGCACAAGAGCTCTTATCTCTTAGAGCAAAAGCAGAGGCAGGCTGGGCAATCAGCCTTAGAGACCCAAAACTCAAGTTATAAACAACCTCCTCATTCAGAGCTTATCTTGCCCGTTAAATCGTGAAGTTGTAGTCTATACTTAAGTTTCCATATTGTTTTATTAAAGAAATTTTATTATGAAAAACAAGTTTCCTAAAGTCGGAGTTGCAGCTGTTGTGTTCCATAATGGCCTTATTCTTTTAGGGAAACGCAAAGGAAGCCATGGCGCCGGTTCATGGTGCTGCCCAGGTGGTCATCTTGAGTTTGGGGAACAAATTGAAGAGTGTGCTGTACGCGAACTCAAAGAAGAAACTGGGCTTGTAGCCACTTCTTTTCGAACAACTTCCTGGTCGAATGATCTGATAGAGAGCTCTCATTACGTTACTTTTTTTGTTTTAATAGAATCTTTTAGTGGAACAGTTGAGCTCTTAGAGCCTGAAAAATGCGATGAATGGAAATGGTTTTCTTTAGATGCTCTCCCTTCGCCTCTTTTCCCCACAACTGAATCTTTTTTAGAAAAGGAGAAAACCTCCTCTTTATGTTAACCCTCTTCTTTATCCTTAAAGGGATATCTATTGGGTTTTCTATCGCGGCTCCAATTGGCCCGATTGGGGTGCTCTGCATCCGAAGAACTCTGCAGAAAGGGAAGGCTTCGGGATTTATCTCAGGCTTGGGAGCATCGTCTGCCAGTTTCTTATATGGAGTTACCCTGATTTTTGGACTCTCTCTTTTTTCTAATATTCTCATTAGTGGGCAGTTTTGGCTCCGCCTAATTGGAGGAATTTTTCTCATCCTAATGGGGCTAAGGATCCTCCGTTCCCAATTTGAGTTAGGGCAAGAGAAGTCCTCTTCTCGCAATCTCTTCCAAGATTACATCTCTACTTTCTTCTTAAACTTAACTAACCCAATCACCTTAATCTCCTATTTTGCCATTTTTTCTAGTTACGGTTTTGAAGATGGACAAGCGGTGAATTCATCAACAGCTTTTCTTCTGATGGGCATCTTTATGGGCTCAGCTCTATGGTGGGCGATATTGAGCAATGGAATTTCATTTTTCAGAAACAAACTAAGCCGAACAAGCCTTATGTACATCAACCGGATCGCAGGCTTGATTGTAATCAGCTTTGGTCTTTGGTCTCTCCCCTTCACACTCGAATAATACCAATTCTCAGAAATAACTTCACATTTGAGCGCGTCAAAGCGTCTAATTTCAACGATCGTAAATAGCATTGTATTGGTTTAATACTATGCTGTTTACGATCGTTGAAATTCGACAGCTTTCTCGACTTTGGACATTTCCATAAAAAGTTAGTTTGCCGCTTTCTGTACAACCACATTCCCAAAAGTTATCCTTCTTTTTAAGCAAAGGGGCTGCTCTCACATAGCCCCTCTGCACACCCCTTAAGC
>JACCDN010272982.1_pt1 | contig 18438 bp, 20 predicted proteins | sample 7441691 | NCBI WGS metagenome assembly JACCDN01 (sample SAMN15323439, study PRJNA562643) | freshwater metagenome | isolation source: river surface water | place: USA:Blue River Watershed | collected 2017-08-16
GTGGAGACTAGGGGGGTCGAACCCCTGACCCCCTGCTTGCAAAGCAGGTGCTCTACCAACTGAGCTAAGTCCCCTTGCGGGTTTGTTTCTTGCTTCACAGTCTGTTTCTAGACAATGAAGCGGCTGCTTGGTGGGCCTAGGAGGACTTGAACCTCCGACCTCTTCATTATCAGTGAAGCGCTCTAACCACCTGAGCTATAGGCCCAAGAGCCTAGATAAGAATAGTCGCTAATGACTGCAGAGGTCAAACCCTATTCGTTGGTGAAGCCAACTCTGATTCCGCCAGATAGCCGGGCGATGATGTTGAAGATCAAAGCCCCGAGACCCGAAAGAATCGTTCCGCCAACGATGTTGACGATGGCAAGGGTTCCGCCGAACGAAAGCACTCGCGGCAAGCTAAGGGTCTGCGCCACATCTACCTGAGTTGCGTCACCCGAAGCCGTGTTGAGCAAACTGTTTAGCGAACCAAAAAGACCGGTGGTGCTAAGAATCAGCCAGATAACAAAGAAACCGGCCATGGTTGCGATACCCATCGCGAGCGTGACAAAGAAACCGTTGCGCACTGCAGACCAAAAGTCGATGTGCACAAGCTTTAGCTTTACCTGCTTAACCGGCGAAACTGGTCGCTTGGCAGCTCTCGAAATGAAATTGCTCATTATGCGCCTTTCTTTGCGTCTTGCTTTGCCTCGAGATTACGCTCTGTGTTGCGAGCCAATCCAAGAATGCCGTCGCCTTCGTCGAATCGTGCAAAGACAACTCCCATGGTGTCGCGACCCTTCGCAGGAACCTCAGCCACCGCAGACCGAACCACTCTACCGCTCTCGAGAACCACGAGCACTTCGTCGTCTTCTGCAACGATGAGCGCACCAACGAGGTCGCCGCGCTTCTCTTCGAGTTTCGCAACCTTGATTCCGAGACCGCCGCGGTTTTGAGCGCGGTACTGATCAACCGATGTGCGCTTTGCATATCCGCCCTCGGTTACTACAAAGACAAACGCACCGTCGACATCATTAATCACGGATGCGCTGAGCAGAGCATCGCCCTTTCTGAAGCTCATGCCCATAACACCCGAGGTGTCTCGGCCCATTGCGCGCAGGCTGTCGTTTGCCGCCGAGAAACGAACTGACATTCCCTTGCGCGAGACAAGAAGAATTCCGTCGCTCTCGTTAACCAGCATGGCGTCGATGAGTTCATCGTCTTCGCGAAGCTTGATCGCGATGATGCCACCGCTTCGAGCGGTGTCGTACTGCGTCAATTCGGTCTTCTTCACGAGTCCGTTTCTGGTTGCGAGCACAAGATATGGAGCCTGGTTGTAATCCTTGATGTCGAGAACCGAAGCGACCTTCTCGTCTGGCTGCAGGGCCAAAAGGTTTGCCACGTGCTGGCCCTTGGTATCGCGACCGGCCTCAAGCACCTCGTGCGCCTTGGCCCGGTAAACGCGGCCCATGTTGGTGAAGAACAGAAGCCAGTGGTGGGTTGTAGTCACGAAAAAGTGCTCAATGACATCGTCTGCGCGCAGTGACGCACCCTTTACGCCCTTGCCGCCGCGATGCTGCGAGCGGTAGTTGTCGCTCTTTGTGCGCTTGATGTAGCCGCCGCGGGTGAGCGAGATAACCATCTCTTCTTCAGGAATCAGGTCTTCTTTGGTGACGTCGCCCTCGAGCCCGGCAACAATCTTTGAGCGTCGCTCGTCGCCGTGCTTTTCGACAATCTCGGCTAGCTCTTCGCTGATGATGTTTCTCTGTCGAACCGGGTCGGCGAGAATCGCCTTGTAGTCGAGAATCAGCGCTTCGAGCTCAGCAGCTTCGTCGATGATCTTCTGACGTTCGAGTGCAGCGAGTTGGCGCAACTGCATATTAAGAATTGCACGGGCCTGCAACTCGTCAATTTTCAAGAGCTTCATCAAACCATCGCGGGCATCGTCAACGGTTGCGCTCTTGCGAATCAATGCGATAACTGCGTCGAGGGCATCAAGCGCTTTGAGGTAACCGCGCAAAATGTGAGCGCGCTCTTCGGCCTTGCGCAATCTGAATTGCGTGCGACGAACAATTACCTCAACCTGGTGGTTAACCCACTCGCGAATAAAGCCGTCGAGGCTTAGAGTGCGCGGCACGCCGTCAACAAGTGCGAGCATGTTCGCGCTGAAGTTTTCTTGCAGCGGCGTGTGCTTAAACAAATTGTTCAATACAACTTTTGCGACCGCGTCTTTTTTCAACACGATCACGAGACGCTGACCGGTGCGGCCCGATGTCTCATCGCGAATATCTGCAATGCCCGAAAGCTTGCCGAGCTTTACCAGTTCGGCAATCTTCTCGGCGAGATTATCCGGGTTGACCTGGTATGGAAGTTCGGTTACAACCAGGCAGGTGCGGTTGTGAAGCTCTTCGACGTTGACGATTGCTCGCATGGTGATTGAGCCTCGACCGGTGCGGTAAGCGGCTTCGATTCCGCTGCGGCCGAGAATCTCAGCGCCGGTTGGAAAGTCGGGGCCTTTGACTCGCTCGAGCAGGGCCTCGAGCAACTGCTCTGGGCTGGCATCTGGGTTCTCTAGATACCACTGCGCTCCGGCGGCCACTTCGCGAAGGTTGTGCGGAGGAATGTTGGTTGCCATACCCACGGCAATACCAATTGATCCGTTGACCAGGAGGTTTGGAAAACGGCTAGGCAGGATGGTTGGCTCTTGGGTGCGGCCGTCGTAGTTGTCTTGAAAATCAACGGTTTCCTCGTCGATATCGCGAACCATCTCCATTGCGAGAGTTGCCATGCGGCACTCGGTGTAACGCGGAGCAGCGGCCGGGTCGTTGCCAGGCGAGCCAAAGTTTCCCTGACCATTTACCAGCGGATATCTCAGGTTCCAGTCTTGAACCAAACGCACCAGGGTGTCGTAAATCGCTCCGTCACCGTGCGGGTGAAACTGGCCCATAACGTCACCAACAACGCGCGAGCACTTGCTGAACTGCTTGTCTGGTCGGTAGCCGCCGTCGTACATCGCATAGATAACGCGACGGTGCACCGGCTTGAGGCCGTCTCGAACATCTGGCAGAGCACGGCCAACAATTACGCTCATCGCATAGTCGAGGTAGCTTCGCTGCATCTCGAGCTGAAGATCAACCTGCTCGATGTTGTCGTGCGGTGTTGTGGTTACTTCTTCTTCTGACATGTTTTCTTCTGCCTCTAGATATCGAGAAAGCGAACGTCTTTTGCGTTTTGCTGAATAAAGGTTCGGCGCGCTTCTACGTCGTCACCCATCAGTGTGCTGAAGATTGCGTCGGCACGCGCTGCGTCGTCGAGTGTTACCTGAAGCAACGTGCGCTTGGCCGGATCCATCGTGGTGTCCCAAAGTTCGTCGTAATCCATTTCGCCGAGACCCTTGTAGCGCTGAATCGAATTCTCTTTCGGAATCTTCTTGCCAGCCGCTTGGCCATCTGCAAGTGCACGGTCACGCTCTTCGTCGCTGTAAACATATTGGTGCGGTGCGTTCGACCACTTGATGCGATAAAGCGGTGGCTGCGCAAGGTAAACGAATCCGTGATCAATCAGCGGTCGCATGTGACGGTACAAAAATGTCAGCAGCAAAGTGCGAATGTGCTGGCCATCGACATCTGCGTCAGCCATCAAAATGCACTTGTGATAGCGAGCCTTGTTGATGTCGAACTCGCCGCCGATACCGGTGCCGAACGCGGTGATGATTGCCTGAACTTCTGTGTTGGCTAGCATGCGATCGAGGCGAGCGCGCTCAACGTTCAAAATCTTTCCGCGCAGTGGAAGGATGGCCTGAGTCTCTGGGTCGCGACCGCGCATGGCCGAACCACCCGCCGAGTCACCCTCAACGATGTAAATCTCAGAGCGAACCGGGTCGCGACTCGAGCAGTCGCGCAGCTTGCCGGGCATGCCGCCAGACTCAAGAAGACCCTTGCGGCGAGTGGCCTCGCGGGCCTTGCGGGCCGCCTGACGAGCCGAAGCGGCCTGAATTGCCTTGCGAATAATGTCTTTTGCAACGTTTGGGTTGCGCTCTAGCCAGTCGCCAAACTGCTCGTTTACAACCTTTTGAACGAAGGCCTTGACCTCGGTGTTGCCGAGCTTGGTCTTGGTCTGACCCTCAAACTGTGGCTCTGAGATCTTCACCGAGATAACGGCGGTGAGTCCCTCGCGGCAATCGTCACCGGTCAGGTTCTCGTCTTTTTCTTTTAGCAGATTTGTTTGACGCGCGTACTTGTTGAGCAGCGAAGTGAGCGCCGCGCGAAAACCTTCTTCGTGTGTTCCACCCTCGTGAGTGTTAATCGTGTTCGCGTATGTGTGCACCGATTCGTTGTAACCGTTGGTCCATTGCATTGCAATCTCAACCGACATGTTTTTTTCTTTCGTTTCTGTTTCGAAAGAAATAATTTCTTGATTTACGATTTCAGTTTTCTTAGTCGAGTTCAAATACTCAACGTAATCTTGCAAACCGCGCTCATAAAGATATGTGTCTTCGCGACCGTTGCGCTCGTCAAACAAACTAATTTGCAAACCCTTGTTTAAGAAACACATTTGCTGAAAACGCTGACGAAGAGTTTCGTAGTCATACTCAACGGTTTCGAAAATGTCTGGGTTCGCCAAAAATTCAATCACGGTTCCGGTGGTGTCAGACTTCGGGCCCTGCTTAACCGGAGCGGTGGGCACACCCATCTTGAACTGTTGTGTCCAGAGGTGCCCTTCGCGAGCAACCACTGCGCGAAGCTCGGTTGATAGTGCGTTGACCACGGATGCACCAACGCCGTGCAAACCACCCGACACCGCGTAGCCACCGCCACCAAACTTTCCGCCGGCGTGCAGCACGGTCAGCACGACCTCTAGGGTCGAGATGCCTTCGGTTGGGTGAACAGAAACCGGAATTCCGCGGCCGTTGTCGGAAACACGAATCCAACCGTCTTTGGTGATGGTGACGTCGATCGCGTCGCAGTAGCCGGCAAGTGCTTCGTCAACTGAGTTATCGACGATTTCATAAACGAGGTGGTGCAAACCACGTGGACCAGTGGAGCCGATGTACATTCCCGGACGCTTTCGAACGGCTTCAAGCCCTTCGAGAACCTGGATGTTGCCTGCGTCGTAATTTGATTCTGGGGTCGACATTTCGGTTTGGTGCTCCTTTTACTGGATTAGGCCCACTGAAATGCGCTTAAAAACGACTGATTTTCGGGGTTGCTAACCCCATAATTCTACCCCCGAATCTGACTTCTCCCTTGCCATCCACACCTGCGTCACGCCCTTTATTTATGCGGTATCCAGCGATTTTGGCAACCCTCGCGAAGAGCCTATTTAAAGCAAAAAACGAGCCCCAAAATGGAGCTCGTTTTTTGATAGTTCTTGTGCGAAGAATTACTTCTTGCCAACAACCTGCAGAGTGATTTTTGCAACCACGTCGCTGGTCAAACGAACGGTAGCAACGTGCTCTCCGGTCGAACGAATTGGCGAAGAGATTTCAACCTTCTTCTTGTCTAGTTCGCCGATGCCTGCGGCTGCGACAGCAGCAACGACATCAGCGGTCTTTACGGCACCGAATAGACGACCACCAACGCCGGCCTTGACGACAAGGCGAACGGCCTTCTCTTCTAGGCGAGCCTTTAGCGTTTGTGCTTCTTCAACGGTAGCCATTGCGCGAGCGTCGCGAGCAGCCTTGATCTGGTCGACCTGCTTCTCGCCACCCTTGCTCCATAGAACAGCGAAGCCGCGAGGAAGTAGGTAGTTACGTGCGTAACCGTTCTTAACCTCAACAACATCGCCAGCCGAGCCGAGGCCTGTTACCTCGTTGGTCAGAATTAGCTTTGACATTCTTATACTCCTTAGCGGCCCGCACCGGCGTATGGCATTAGCGCCATCTCGCGTGCGTTCTTTACGGCCTTGGCGATGAGGCGCTGCTCCTGAACAGAGACGCCGGTAATGCGACGAGAACGAATCTTGCCGCGGTCTGAAACGAACTTGCGCAACGTGGCGATGTCTTTGTAGTCAATGACACCAACCTTGATTGCCTTTACTGGCGCTAGCTTCGCATTCTTTGCGTTGCGATTTGGCTTGCGCTTTTCACCTTTTAGTACAGCCATTTGTTACTCCTAAATGAAAGTTTTGATTAGAACTTGATGTGGTCTAGAACGGGGTGTCGTCTGCGCCTGTTGAACCAACGCCTGGGTTTGCCCAACCCCCGTCGGCTGGTGCTGACTTAGGTGCGTCGCCCCATGGGTCGTTAGACGTCATGGCTGGTGCTCCCGCTCCGCCCGCTCCGGCCTCGCGAGCGCGACGGGTGATGGCTGCGGTTGCGTAACGCAACGATGGGCCTATCTCGTCGATCTCGAGTTCTAGCGAAGCGCGAGCTTCACCCGAAGCGCTCTGGTAAGCGTTTGGTGCCTTTAGCCGCCCGGTAACCACAACGCGGGTTCCCTTGGTTAGCGACTGTGCAACGTTTTCAGCAACTTCGCGCCATGCTGTGCAACGAACCCATACGGTTTCGCCGTCTTCCATGGTGTTGGTTGTGCGGTTATAGGTTCGAGGGGTCGAACCGACGTTCACGCTGACCACTGCGATTCCACCCTGGGTGTAACGCAATTCTGGGTCGCCACCGAGGTTTCCAACGATGGTTACGACAACTTCGCCGGCCATGGTTAGTTAGCCTCGGCTTTTGCCTTTGAAGGAGCCTTGCGAACTGGCTTGTCTTGAGCAACCTCTTCTGCGGTTAGCGCTGGAACTTCAACCGGCTTGATGCTGAAAACGGCCTCGTCTGCACGCAACACCTTGGTGCGCATAACAGCTTCAGAGATCTTCAACTGACGGTCGAGCTCAATCACATCGGCTGAGTTTGCGGTCATGTTGACGACGGCATAGATGCCTTCGGTCTTCTTGTTGATTTCGTATGCCAAGCGACGACGGCCCCAGATGTCAACGCTGTCAACGGTGCCTCCACCGTTGCGAATTACGTTGAGGAACTTGTCGAGACTTGGAGCCACAGTGCGCTCGTCGATTGCTGCATCGAGAATTACCATTAGCTCGTATTTGTGCATGACTAACCCACCTCCTTCGGACTAGAACGGTCATGGGATTTCCATGACAGGAGGGTTTTGCACGTTGCCGCAGAGGGCAACCTCACGAGTCTACCTTGCCGACCACCAGGCGAGCAAGCGTTTTTCTGCTTCCTCAGGGCCAAGCGGGCCCTCCTCGAGCCGCAATTCGAGCAAAAAGTCGTAGGCCTCGCCAACCTGTCGCGACGGCTTCAAGCCGAGAATTCGCATGATGTCTTCGCCGCTTAGATCGGGGCGAATGGCGTTCAGTTGCTCCTGCTCGGCGATAATCGCGATTCGCTGTTCGAGATCGTCGTATGCGTGTGACAGTCGATCTGCCTTTCGCTTGTTGCGGGTCGTCACGTCGGCTCGAGTTAGGGCGTGCAGCCGATGCAACTGCTCGCCGGCATCGCGCACGTAACGCCTAATCGCCGAATCAGTCCATGCCTGATCGCTGTAACCAAAGAACCTCAGGTGCAGTTCGATCAGCAGGCACACCGCCTTGATGGTGTCGTTGTCGAAGCGCAGGGCCTGCATTCTCTTCTTCGCGAGCTTGGCCCCAACGATGTCGTGGTGATAGAACGAAACGCCGCCACCGGGTTCGAGCTTGCGAGTCGCCGGCTTGCCGATGTCGTGCATTAGAGCGGCAAAACGCAAAACAAAGTCACCTTCGAGACCGTAGTCCTTCTCATAGTCGATTGCCTGGTCGACAACGGTTAGCGTGTGCTCGAAGACATCCTTGTGGTGGTGATGTTCGTCGACCTCGAGCCGCAGTGCCGGCAGCTCGGGCAGCACAAGCGCGGCCAGGCCAGAGTCAACCAAAGCCTCGAGACCCATTCGAGGGTTCTTGCCCTTCATCAACTTGACGAATTCATCATGGATGCGCTCGGCGCTTATGATCTCGATTCGATCTGCCATCGAGCGCATTGCGTCAAAGGTCTCTGGTTCAATCTCAAACTCGAGTTGGGCGGCAAAGCGTGCACCGCGCATCATGCGCAGCGGGTCGTCGCTAAATGAGTCTTCGGGTTTGCCCGGTGTTCGAATTACGCCATCCATGAGGTCGCGAAGCCCATTGAACGGGTCGACGAAAACCTTCTCTGGCAAACGAAGCGCCATTGCGTTTACCGTGAAATCTCTGCGCAGCAGGTCTTCGGTTAGGTCTTTGCCGAAAGCCACCTCGGGTTTGCGACTGTCTGACTGATATTTGTCTGCGCGATAGGTGGTGATTTCGATTTGGTCGTCACCGATGCGAGCCCCGATGGTGCCAAACTCTCGACCGATGTCCCAGTGGGCATCAACCAATCCATGAATAATCTCGAGAATCTGGTCTGGCGTGGCCGTGGTGGTGAAGTCGAGATCTGGGGCTCTGCGGCCAAGAAAAGCGTCTCGAACCGGGCCGCCAACCAGGGCCAATTCGTGCCCCGCCGCGGTAAATCTCTCGCCGAGTGCGACAAACAGCGGCGAATCGACCGTTTTCTCAAGATTCGCCAGTGCTTCGGCAACAGACTGCATGCTGTCAATCGTGCCACAGGGATAGCCGCGACCGAAGGCTTAAACTTTGCTTTATGAGCGAACGGCAGCACGGAGCCCCAAGGCCAAGGGTTGCCGAGACTTCGGCCGGCGGATTTGTGCTCTGCTCAGATGGCAGTTTTCGGGTGGCCCTGATCGGTCGTCGCAACCGTGCCAACCGCCTCGACTGGTGTGTGCCGAAGGGGCACCCCGAGTCAGGTGAAACCATCGAACAGGCCGCGGTGCGAGAGATCGCCGAAGAGACCGGTCTCATAGCTGAGGTGCTCGAGCATCTCGGAGACATCCAGTATGAATTTCAGACGCCCGACAAAGTAATTGTCAAAACTGTTCACCACTTTTTGCTCCAGCAAACCGGCGGAGAGCTAACCGTAGAGAACGACCCCGATCAAGAAGCCGAAGACGTTAAGTGGTTTGCGCTGACAGAACTTGAAAGGCAACTAACGCACGAAAACGAAAAGAGACTCGCTCGCAAAGTAATCGAGTGGGCGAGGGCAGAAGAGTGATTCAAAAACTTTTCGCCGTTGCGATTTCGCTCTCACTGGTTTTCTTTTCTTCAGCTTCGGCAAATGCGCAAACAACTACCGAGCCTGCAAAAGATTTTCCCCGCGTACACTTTGTGCCGGGGTCGAGCATCAACCTGCTTTCATCTTCATCAAACATTCCGGTGCGCATTCAAAATGATTATCAAGAAGATGTTGTTGTGCACGTTCACGCAATTGCGACCAACGGGCGACTGGTTATTCCCGCGGCAATCGCCGTAAAGATTCCAGGTCTTACCACTGTGACTGCGAAGTTGCCGGTAAAGGCCACTGGTGTTGGCAAAGTTGACTTGGTGGTTTGGCTTGAGAGCTTCGGCGGCTACCGACTAAACGAACAAACCTTTATCAAAGTTAATGTGAACGCAGATGCAGAAACCAACATCATCGTCGCATTCACCGCCGTGCTTTCTGTTCTCACCACACTAGGTTTGGTGCGAACGCTCGCTAAGCGCCGCAAGAGTCAGGCCGTCGATTGAGCGTCGTGAAGTCATCGCTGGTGATGGCAAGTGGCACAATCGTTTCTCGAATTCTTGGTTTTGCCAGATCGGTTTTGTTGGCTCTGGTTATCGGTGTAACCACCAACGCTGCTGACGCATTCGGTGTAGCTAATCAGCTGCCAAACAACGTCTACGCGATCATCGTCGGTGGCGTTCTTCAGGCGGTGCTGGTTCCGCAGATAGTTCGTGCGCGCGCCAACCTCGATGGCGGCAAGGGCTACGTCGATAAGCTGCTGACCTTTATCATCACGATTTTCTTTTTCACCACAGTGGTCACAACCCTTGCGGCGCCCGTTCTAGTGTCGCTATATACCTCGGGCTGGAGCCAAGGGCAGTTGGCACTGGCCACCGCCTTTGCATACTGGTGCTTGCCTCAGCTTTTCTTCTATGGGCTCTACTCGCTGTTGGGTGAGGTGCTCAACGCACGAAGCGCATTTGGGCCATTCATGTGGGCACCGGTGCTAAACAACGTCGTGGCAATCGCCGGCCTTATTGGTTACATCATGATGTTTGGCACCGACCCAACCGGCAAGCAGTCGGTTGAGTCTTGGTCGCAGTTGCAGATTTCATGGATTGCAGGCACTGCAACCCTAGGTGTGGTTGCGCAGGCACTCATTTTGTTTGCTGCCTGGAAGCGCATCGGCATGAAATTGAACCTCAATTTCAAATGGCGTGGTTTCGGTTTGCGACCCGCGCTAAAAGCCGCCTCGTGGTCTCTCGGAATGGTTGTCGTAACTCAAATTGGCGGGCTCGTTCAAACGGTTGTTGCATCAAGCACTGTTAGTGCTCGAAGCGATTCGGTTGCGATCGCTTCGGTTGCTGCTGCTGCAATTGCCTGGTTAATTTTCATGCTGCCGCACAGCGTGGCAACGGTTTCAATTGCCACCGCTTACTTCACAAAAATGTCAGCGCACGTTCAAGAAAATCGCACTGATCTTCTCAAAGCCGATTTAGCTCAGGGGCTCAGAACCATCTCGCTAATTTCGGTTTTCTCGAGTGCGCTTTTGATCGTGCTCGCGTATCCGGTTTCTCGAATTTTCATCGGCGAATATTTCGGCACGGTAGCGCTCGCAAATGTTTTGATTGCACTCATGATTGGTCTGTTGCCGTTCAGTTTTGTTTTCATGATGCAACGAGCGTTCTATGCGCTCGAAGACACTCGCACACCTTTCATCTTCACCTGCGTGCAGATTGCACTTCACATCGCGGGCTCGCTAACCATGTCTGTCTTTGTGCCTAGAGAATGGTTGGTGGTTTCGCTTTCTTTGGTTACGAGTTTCACCGTGACCGTGCAGGCAATAGTTGCTTACCTGTTTCTTCGTCGACGCATCGGCTCACTTAGCGAGCACCGAATAGCTTCGAGCACTGCAAAGTTTTTGCTCGTGGCGGTTGTCTCGGGGCTGGCCGGTTGGGCAACACTGCAGCTAATCGGGGGAGTTGGACAAGGATCGTTTGCCATGAAGACCATCCTCAATTCGCTTGTGGCCGACGCTCTGGTCGGTCTGGTCATGTTCATCGTTTACCTCGTTTTACTCAAGCTTTTGCGCGTCAAAGAAGTTGATGACGCGCTAGCGAAAGCAGCGGGAATACTGCGCCGCTAAAATCGGCTTTGTATCTGTGGGCATTCGCCCGGTTCTAGGAGAAGCATTGCGCAACGTAATCATCGTGGGTTCTGGCCCCGCCGGCTATACCGCCGCCATCTATGCTGCCCGAGCCGGTCTAAAGCCCCTGCTTATTGCGTCTTCGGTTGAGGCCGGTGGCGAGCTCATGAAGACCACCGAGGTCGAGAACTTTCCCGGATTCCCTGACGGTCTGATGGGCCCAGACCTTATGGCCAGCATGCAGGCTCAGGCCGAGCGGTTCGGCACTGAAATCTTGCTCGATGACGTCGTCGAAGTTGACCTCAAGGGCGAGACCAAGATTGTGAAAACGGGCGCGGGCGAGACCTTTGAGTCGAAGACCGTGATTTTGGCAACCGGTGCCGCCTACCGTGAACTCGGCTTGCCGCGAGAAAAAGAGCTCAGCGGCCACGGAGTCTCGTGGTGCGCCACCTGTGACGGCTTCTTCTTCAGAGAGAAGATCATCGCGGTGGTCGGTGGTGGCGATTCGGCCATGGAGGAGGCGATGTTCCTCAGCCGCTTCGGAAGCAAGGTTTACCTAATTCACCGCCGTGACTCTTTCAAGGCGTCAAAGACCATGCAGGAGCGCGTGCTCAACAACCCGAAGATCGAGATCATCTACAACTCAGCGGTCGATGAACTGCTCGGTGAGCTCAACCTAAGCGGAGTGAAGTTAAAGAACACGGTTGACGGAAGCATCAGCGAACTAGCGGTAGACGGCCTCTTCATCGCAATTGGCTCTGACCCGCGCGTCTGGTTGGTCGAGAACCAACTCAAGCTCACCAGTGAGAAGTTCATCGAGGTAGATGGTCGCAGCTCGCGCACTAGCCTGCCAGGTGTATTTGCCTGCGGCGACGTTATCGACCCAACCTACCGACAGGCGATCACGGCGGCTGGTTCTGGCTGTGTCGCAGCACTAGATGCAGAGCACTACCTAGCCGACCACTAAGTTTAAAAACAGGTTTAGAAAAAGCTTCACTAGAAATCGAGGATAAAAATGGCAAAGAACGTAACCACCGCAAGCTTTCAGGCAGACGTGCTAAACAACGCCAAGCCGGTCTTGGTTGACTTCTGGGCCGAATGGTGCGGACCCTGCCGCCAGGTTGCCCCAATTCTCGACCAGCTTTCTGCCGAATACGGCGACAAGATCGAAATCGTAAAAGTTAACGTCGACGAAGAGCCCGGTTTGGCTCAGCAGTACGGCGTGACCGGTATCCCAGCCCTGCAGGTTTTTGAGGGCGGCCAGCTGGTCAAGGCGATGGTCGGTGCCAAGCCAAAATTTGCGCTTGAGCAAGACCTAGCTCAGTGGCTTCGCTAGGCACATGCCTAATAGCGGCACTTCCCGCAGCACCAATTTCGACGGCTGGCTAGATTCCTACGCCGAGCGTGCCCACACCCTTTCAGTTTCTGAGGTTCGAGCCCTTTTCGCCGTAGTTTCACGCCCAGAAGTGGTGTCTCTTGCCGGCGGCATGCCTTACGTCTCGGCCCTGCCGAAAGAGCTGCTGGCCAAGTCTTACGAATCGATGATGGCCAAAAAGGGCGACCTGGCAATTCAATACGGTGGTGGTCAGGGCGACGCCGAGCTGCGTGAGCAGTTGCGAGACATCATGGCACTCGAGGGCATCCATGCGTCACCCGACGATTTGGTTGTAACAACTGGTTCGCAGCACGCTCTTGAGTTGGTCTCGGGCCTGTTTCTCGACAAGGGCGATGTGGTGCTCGCCGAAGGGCCGTCATACGTCGGAGCCATTGGAATCTTCAGGCACTACGAAGCTCACATCGAACACGTTTTCACCGATGACGATGGCATCTCGCCGGCCGCGCTGCAAGAGGCAATCGATCGCATGAAGACGCAGGGCCGAAGAATTAAGTTTCTATACCTCGTGCCAAACTTCGCAAACCCCTCGGGCGTGACCCTTGCTCAGAAACGTCGCCCCGAGATTATCGAAATCTGCAAGCGTGAACACATTTTGATTCTCGAAGACAACCCCTACGGTTTGCTTTACTTCGACAAGCCAGTGCCTGATGCTCTGCGAAGCATGGATGAAAACGTCATTTATCTCGGATCGTTCTCAAAGATTCTTGCCCCTGGTTTCAGAGTCGGATATGTTTTGGCACCACCGGCACTTCGCGACAAAATCATTTTGGCTCAAGAGTCTGCTCTGCTGTGCCCATCGATGTTTTCTCAAATGATGATCAGCGAATATCTCTCGATTGCCGATTGGCGCAAACAGGTGGATACGTTCCGAGGTGTTTATCGAGAAAGAAGAGATGCTGCTCTCGAGGCAATGACCGAGTATCTTCCGAATCTAAAAACCACAAAGCCCGATGGCGGCTTCTATCTTTGGGTGACCTTACCCGAGGGCATCAACTCAAAAACTCTTCTGCCTCTCGCGGTTAAAGAATTGGTTGCCTATACACCCGGCACCGCATTCTTTGGCGACGGCACGGGTCAGCAATTCCTGAGAATCTGTTACAGCTACCCCACTCCAGATCGAATCAAGCTCGGCATTAAGCGACTCGCTACTGTGATCAACTTGCAAACCGAGTTGCTCGAAACATTCGGCAAGAAAGCGAAGTAGGCGGCATGGTATCGAAGGCAAAACCAAAAGCGAAGCTAAGGGTTCAAATACTCGCTGGCGGAATTTCGCACGAACGCGAGGTTTCGCTTAGGTCGGGAAGGCGGGTAGCCGATGCCTTGCTTGAAGCCGGTGCCGATGTAATCATTCGCGAGCCAGACGAAAATCTGCTTGCCAACATTGCCAAAGACAAGCCAGACGTGATCTGGCCCTGTCTTCACGGTGCGACCGGTGAAGACGGCGCACTGCGCGACATAATTGCGCTAACCGGTGTTGCCTTTGTCGGGGCAACGGCCGACGGTGCTCGCCTCGCCTGGGATAAATCTGTTGCGAAAGTTCTTGTCTCGAAAGCGGGCATACAAACTCCTGCCTCTATAACTCTTCCTCGTGAAACATTTCGAGAGCTAGACGCCGATGCAATTCTGAAGGCAGTAACCAAAACAATCAGTTTTCCGTTGGTTGTGAAACCGGCACGCAGTGGTAGCGCGCAGGGAGTATCTGTGGTGAACAAGGCAGACGGGCTTTCGCGCGCGATGATCGACGCGTACGTTTACTGCGATGTTGTTCTTGTAGAGAAATTCATTGAGGGCACCGAGCTCGCAATAAGCGTTGTCGATTTAGGTTCGGGCGCCATTGCATTGCCCGCAGTAGAAGTTGAGCCGCTGTCTGGTCGTTTTGGTTTTCAAGAGCGTTACACCGCGGGCGAAACCAACTACTACGTTCCCGCGCGCGTTTCACGTTCGGTCGCAGATCGCGCCGCCAAAGTTGCGCTAGACGCACACGTGTCACTAGGCCTGCGACACCTTTCGCGCATCGACGCGATTGTCGACAAGAAGGGTGTGGTTTGGTTTCTTGAGGCAAATGTTTGCCCGGGTATGACTGAGACCTCGCTATTGCCTCAAGCAATTACTGCCGAGGGTTCTTCGCTTGCGAGCGTGTATCTGTCTATCGCCGAAGCCGCGTTGCGCACACGCTAACTCCGAATTCTTTTTCGGCTAGAGATTTCTCTTGATGCCGAACTTGTCGAGAATTCTGAAGAGATCACCCATCGTTGCAAATTCGATTTTGATCTCGCCATTCTTTTTTCCGAGTTTAATTTTCGCGCGAGTGTCGAGTGCGTCGCCTAGTTGCTGTGCTAGTAGATCAAGCGCGGCAGTCTGTGACCCAGGTCGCGCTGTTCCCTTTTTCTTTTTTACGCCATCGGTGTCAACAGCAATTTGCTCTTCGAGTTGACGCACCGTTAGGTTTTCGCTGATTGCTTTGTTTGCCCAGTGCTGCATGCGCTCTTCGGTTTTTGCCGAGAGAATCGCGCGTGCCTGACCCGCGCTCAGTGCTCCGCCCGCAACTTTTAGTTGCACAGCTCCCGGAAGCGATAGCAAACGAATCGTGTTTGAAATCTGCGGTCTAGATCTTCCGATTTTCGCCGAAAGCGCTTCTTGTGTGATTCCAAAGTCAGCCATGAGTTGCTGATATGCGCTCGCTTCTTCGAGCGGGTTCAAGTTACTTCGGTGCAGGTTCTCGAGCAGAGCGTCGCGCAGCATGTTTTCGTTCGCGGTTTCACGCACAACCACTGGAATCGTGGTCTTACCGGCGAGTCTCGAAGCGCGCCAGCGGCGCTCACCCATGATTAACTCAAACTTGTCGGTTTCATTTGGTAGCGAACGAACCACTATTGGCTGCAACACGCCGAATTCACGGATGGAGTGCACGAGCTCATCCATGTCGGCCTGGTTGAACTCTGTTCGTGGCTGGTTGCGGTTCGGAACAATTGCGTCGAGATCGAGCTCTCTGAAGCTCATGCCCGGAACCGGCACCAGGTTGGCGGCAGGGGTGTTGGCGGGTGTGCCGCCACCAAAGAAGATGTCGCTTGGGCGCTCGGTTGGTGAGGTTGGAATAAGTGCGCCAATGCCGCGACCTAGTCCGCCTTTTTTATCTGCCATGCTCTGCTCCTCTGATTGCTATTTCGCCAGCTGCTTCAAGATAGGCAATTGCTCCCGGCGACGATCCGTCGTAGGTAATAACGGTCTTTGAGTAGGAGGGCGCCTCTGAAACCTTGACTGAACGGGGAATCACCGTGTCGAGGGTGATATTCGCAAAGTGAGTGCGAACCTCTTCGGCGACCCCCGAGGCAAGTCTGGTGCGGCTGTCGTACATGGTAAGCAGGATGGTCGAAAGCTCGAGGTTTGGGTTCAGATACTGCTTGATTCGGTTGATGTTCTTGAGCAACTGCGAGAGACCCTCAAGAGCGTAATACTCGCACTGAATCGGAATCAGAACCTCTGTAGCGGCAGCTAGAGAGTTCACCGTTAGCAAACCGAGGCTCGGCGGGCAATCGATGAAGATGTAGTCGGGCGGGGTCATTGAGGTGTTGATATAGGTCTCAAGAGCATTTTTTAGGCGAGTTTCGCGCGCCACAACTGAGACCAACTCTAGTTCTGCCGCAGCGAGGTCGATCGTGGCCGGAACGCAGGTAAGGCCTGGCATTTCGGTCGAAATCTGCACCACATCGGCAATTGGAGTGCCGTCGAGCAATACGTCATAGACGCTGGGAGTGCCCTCTCGATGCTCGATATTCAGTGCCGTTGAGGCATTTCCCTGCGGATCAAGGTCAACCACAAGCACCTGCAGCCCTTTGCTGGCAAGCGCGGCGGCCAGGTTCACGGCCGTTGTGGTCTTGCCTACACCGCCCTTCTGGTTAGAAATCGTGAAAATACGCGTCTTTTCGGGCTTTGGCAGGCGAGTTCCCTTGAATCGAGCAAGCCTGGCGTTGTTTTCCGAGATTTCGCGTGCGAGCGGCGTATCAGTCAATCCCCCGAGGACATTCTGGTCTTCGCCTTCATGTTTCACGTGAAACATCGCTCCTAGTTCTTGTTTTCGTCGGCGGATTCAATCCATCCGGTTGGTTCTGGGCTTTCTTCCTTGCGATCAGCAGGATAACCAAGCCCGGCGACAACGGTCGCCTTGGTTACCGAGGTGTCGGTGAACAATTCTCGCTCAGACATTGAAATTCCGTTTCCGCAATCAGACTAACTTAGTACGAACAACCAAAGTGGGGTCAACTAAATATTTGCCGCCAACCCGCACGATTTCAAAACTCCCAATGCCAAGCTTCTTCTGGAGTTTTTTTGAATCTTCGATCTCTTCAGCAGCCTTGGATCCCTTGAGGGCAATTATCTCTCCCCCGTACCTCGTTAGAGGCACGCACATGCGAAGCAGGCTTGGCAGCGCCGAAACAGCCCTAGCCGTAACCACGTCATAGTTCGAACCCACCTCTTCTGCCCTTGCGCGTAAAACCTCGACGTTTTTGATGTCAAGGTCCAAAACTAAGCGCTTGAGCCATTCAGACCGGCGCTCCATTGGCTCGATAAGGGTAAAGTGCGCGTCTGGTCTGGCCAGCGCCATAGGTATTCCGGGCAATCCAGCACCCGAACCCACATCGGCCACCGAAACGGGCCCGCTCAGCAGCTCGGCAACCACGGCAGAGTTCAAGATGTGTCTGGTCCAGAGTTTTGGCATCTCCCGGGGCCCAAGTAGCCCGAGTAGGTCGCCATCTCTGACCAAAGCGGCAAAGTATGCCCTCGCTCGATCTGCCTGAGCACCAAAAATAGGCTCAACACAGCTTGGCTCAGCTTCCGGCGTGAAATCGCCTTCGAGACTCTTCAACTCTAGAGACCTAATGTTTCACGTGAAACTATGCAGGCTTGATAACGATGTGGCGCTCTTTGCCTTCGCCTTCAGACTCAGAAACTAGTCCGGCTTCGCTCACCAGATCGTGCACAATCTTGCGCTCGTATGAGCTCATTGGCTTCATCGGCACCGCCTCACCGGTGTCTTTAACCTTGGCAACCAGCTTGTTTACGATGCGGGTGAGATCATCGACGCGGGTCTGGCGTGAGCCGCCAACATCTAGGATGAGTCGGCTAAACGAGTTTGTCTTGACCTGCACGGCCAGGCGGGTTAGCTCTTGCAAGGCCTCTACAGTCTCTGGGTCAGAAATTAGTTTGAGGTTGCTATCGTCGCTTGCGGTGATTTCGAGGTATGCGCGGCCCTGCTTCACAGCGATCTCGATGTCGCCATCGAGGTCGTAAATGTCTAGCAATTCCTCCAGGTAGTCGGCCGCAATTTCGCCTTCTTCCTCGAGCTGTTGAGGTGACTCTGCGGCCTTTCTTTGCCCCCTAGTCTCTTCAGTATCTGGGGTCTCGTCGGCTTCTTCGGCTGGGTTCACGGTCTCGTCGCTCATGGTTACTTCTTCTTTTTCTTAGCGCGCTTCTTGCCCTCGGGCTGTGGTCGCTGGGTTGACACTGGTGGTTGCTCCGCCGCTGGCTCTTCGGTCACGACTGGCTTTGCAAGCTTGCCCTTTTTGGCCAAGCGCTCGTCGCGCTGTCGGGCGGCGATTGATCCCGGGGTGGGCATGTTTCGGATGACTACGAACTGCTGGCCCATTGTCCAGAAGTTTGAGGTGAGCCAGTAGAACATGACGGCTAGTGGGAATGAGATACCCGAAACCAAGAAGATGATGGGAAACACGTAGAGCAGAATCTTCTGGGTCTGCATGTACTGGCTGTTCTGAACATCAGGGTTCTGGTTCTTCGACATGATCTGACGCTGGGTGATGAACTGGGTGATGGTCATAACCACGACAAGAA
>JACCDN010293090.1_pt1 | contig 18432 bp, 21 predicted proteins | sample 7441691 | NCBI WGS metagenome assembly JACCDN01 (sample SAMN15323439, study PRJNA562643) | freshwater metagenome | isolation source: river surface water | place: USA:Blue River Watershed | collected 2017-08-16
AGACCATGTGAATTTCTGTAGACCATGTGAATTTCTGTAGACCATGTGAATTTCTGTTATTCCTGTTATTTCTGTAGACCATGTGAATTTCTGTAGACCATGTGAATTTCTGTAGACCATGTGAATTTCTGTTATTCCTGTTATTTCTGTAGACCATGTGAATTTCTGTTATTCCTGTTATTTCTGTAGACCATGTGAATTTCTGTTATTCCTGTTATTTCTGTAGACCATGTGAATTTAAAATAACTATAAATTCGAAAACGAAAAATTTTTCATTTTCGTTTTCGAATTTTTAAAAGTTTTTCTAAAAATTTTTTTCGAAAAACTTTTAAATTTCATTTTTGATTTTTCGAAAAAAATTTTTTTACGTTTTTGTTATTTCTGTTATTCCTCTAGACCATGAGAATTTCTCGAAATTTTCGTCATTATCTGTTATTCCTATTATGTCAGTAATTATATGGGAATTATTCAAAATTGTCAAATAACCCAAATTTGACAATGGAGTTTCGAAAGAAAAATATTTATAAAGAATGGGATTTCAGAGCTCTGTCTTCGAACCCAAAAATAACCATACATATTATATTAGAATTTCCGAATAAACATTGGAGTTTGGAAAATTTATTATATATACTATCATTTCATAGGGAAAATTTGTTAAATATTTTTGTTAATATTGACCGTCAACATTTCATGTCAGATTATGAATCCGAGAATACTGTTATTTATCCCACCCTGTAAAAATTTATTTTGAACTTTCAACATAAATTTTGACACTCTGTAAAGTCTCTCTGTTCCCCATCTTCGTAATGAAGAGTTATTTGAGATTTTCCCCAAAAACTTGGTAAAAGTTGAATTCCGTGAAAGTTATTATTAGGACCAGCAAATGGTAATATGTCTGTTAAAATATCATTATCATTTTCATCAAAAGCCGCGATGATTTTTCTATTCTCAACAGAAAATAACGGAAGTTTCCATAATTTACCCAAAAAGGTATAACAGAGAATAGGTATTTTTCCTTTATATGTAATAAACGTTCGAATAGGATTGCTAGGTTTATCACATCCGAAAAAATTTAATGTTCTTTTTCTTAGACGAAGACACAGTATTTTACATATCATTTTTGCCACTGGAAAAGTAATAAAGGAAAAATACTGTTTATATACTCTATAAATGTAATAGACTAATATTCCAAATAACACAGAAAATCCGTAGTAATACATTTTTTTATAAAAACTGTATTTTAAATAGGTTTTATAAAAATTTTTTATAAAATTTTATTCCAAAAATAATTGGAGAAATCAGAATAGCCAATATAGAACCAACGTTTGCAGGTTGAGACAAGAAAATGTTTAGGAAAACATTGTTATTTACTGAATAATGTTGGTTATTCAAGATAATGGGTCTTGACAATATTATTGGTTTCAACTCTATTGGTTTCAACTCTATTGGTTTCAACCGTGCTTTTTCATACCTTGTAACTAAACAGAGCTTTTGATTTTTTATTTCCCTATAAATAACAGGTTCAACACCAAACGGCATTTTACGAAAAACTGGTGCTTGAGTAATTTTTTTTGCAGACATTTCAAAATTTTTTAAAAAATTTAAAAAATCGTTTTATTCCAAAAAATCTCAAATCCTTTTTAATTCGCATAGATAGTTTTTTCCGTCGATAATGTCAGTATATTTCACACAGGAAACATTGTAATGATAGAGATATCTCTGACAGTGCTCGCATGGTTTGGAACAACCGTAAACTTGTTCTCCCTTTTTTAATCCCATTCCCATTGGACGACTCAGTCTTGCGACATATACAGTCGTATTTTTTAGACTAAATTTATCTCGCAAACTCATTTTCATTTTTCGAAATTTGCTCAACATTTTTTTTAGACAATTCATCTCAGCATGTAGACTTTTCCATATACTTCCAGCATACTTACTTCGGTGTTGGTTTTCTCCCACATAAAAGACACTGTTTGGATACTATGACCGAACCGATACGATGGCAAGGCTCAAACTTGCTATCATACGCGCTATTTACTGCTAGATTCAAATAGTGCAAGTCCTTGGCTGACAAATTCTGAATAGGGGTTTGCCTGTGCAACGAATACATTTTTATTTTTTTAAAAAAATTATTAAAAAAATCATTTTTCGGGAATTACTGTTGACGACATCTGTTTCCATTGTCATATTCCCCCACAACAGCTCCATAATTCGCAATAAACTCATCTAGATTTAGATTAGCGTGATGAAACACGGCTTCCAATACGCTTTCCCTGTCGTGATCGTATAACGCTACTAGCCCTTCGTAATTTATCTCGAGTATAGGACCTGAATTATGGTGAGCCTCTGGATTTCTATTATATTTCTTGATAATATTCCTAATGAAACGGAAATCTTCGGAAGGAAAAGTGAATAGAAAGAATGAATGAATAATATTTTCTGGGTTATTATCATCAGTTATTTCCTGTATAAAGTATTTTCTGTCAGATTCAGAGAAAAAATTCCTTATATCCCAAAAATCTGTTTCTCGACGCTTTTGTTCTATAAATTCAATAAATTCTGTTTGGGATAGTTCCTCGGAATCTGGGGGAGGATTATCAACTACATAGATGTTTTCTTGAACATCGTGACCATGAACTTGAGTAAGAGATAAAAAATCATCCAAGTTCTCCCTATATATACGCGTGTAATAATAGTCCTGAAATACTACAAAAACTATTTCTTTTTCATCATAAAATTCATTGCTTTCCTCCTCTTCCTCTTCGGAATCTATCTCATTTCGTCGGCCTCTATTTTGCATTTATTTAAAAAATTAAAAAATTTTTTTATCTGACACGTACTCCTCCTGCTCTAACGGTATCATTCGTTCTTCCAAAAGTCTGTTAGGATTTACGTGAGCAATGATAACATTTTCTGCCACAAACCCTCTTTCCCACAAGTCTATCAGTCTTTCTTCGTTTAAAATGACAAGCCTCTCATTTCCGTGAATAGAGCCACGTCTAAAAAATTTTCTAGATAGCTTAAAGAGGTCAGCTTCAGACATGTTAGTTGTGTACAGAATTCCATGTATAGCGTCACGAATATCGTCATTTACGATTATAAATAATTGTTGTTTGTTATCTTCCACATTTATCATTATATCTTGTATTCTATCCAACATGTTCTCTCTCTCAACAATTTCCCATATTTTGTTAATAAAGTCAAGTCTGTCAGGTATATACTGTTGAAAATCTAACGGAGGGCGACCTAACCCATAGTTAATATTCTGAGGTAAATCATTCACCATGCGAAACGCGTCGTCCTCATCCAGAGCTATTGTGTAATAATTCTCATAAGAGAGATACCAGATTTCCTGTTCGTCCTCTAAATTATCAACCTCTTCGTCAGCTATTCGCATTCTATAACGAATTGTCATTTATTTACGAGATTTTAAAAAATGATTTTAAAAATTATACATTGAAAGAAATAAAATGTCAGTAGTAAAACGTCAGAAAATTGAGAAAATTGAGAAAACTGGAAAATTTAATCCGGAAAACCTTCCTCCATTTACAACTATAGGTCTGTTTGTTTATCTGAGAACTTACGCGCGCCGCCATGATGAGACCAACGTAAATTCCACCGTTGAATCTTGGCAGGAATGTCTAACTCGTTGTGTGTTAGCATGTGGAACTCAATTGGGAGTTCCTTTTACTGAACACGAACAGCAGGAATTTTTTTCATTTCTGTATAATCTACAGATTTCTGTTGCTGGTCGTTTTCTCTGGCAACTTGGAACTCGTACGGTTACCAAGATTGGAAATATGAGTCTAATGAATTGCGCTTTCATTATTATAGATAACCCCGCAGCATTTCTCGCCGTTAAAACAAACCTCATGTTAGGTGTTGGACAGGGATATTCCATACGGTACGAACATGTGAATAAATTACCCATGGTTAAATTTGCGAATGCTCTCAGAAGAGACCAGAATGATAGCGACTTTATTGTTCCAGATTCCCGTGAAGGTTGGGTCAAGCTGTTCGAACAGGTTTTAAGGGCTCACTTTGAAACTGGAGAAAGCTTTACATATTCTTGCATGCTTCTTCGTTCCCATGGCGCGCCTATCAAGGGATTTGGAGGAACAGCATCTGGAGGTGAGGTTCTTGCGGATGGAATGAGACAGATAGATGCGATATTTAACCGACGTGCTGGACAAAAGCTAAGACCTGTGGATTGTCTAGATATTTTAAATCTTGTAGCTTTTATAGTAGTAAGCGGAAATACTCGGCGAAGTGCCCAGTTGGCTATTGGTGATGTCTCTGACTTGGATTTTCTTACAGCCAAAGACTGGTCAAAAGGAACAATTCCAAATAGTCGCTGTTATAGTAATAACTCAGTTGTCTGTGATGATATTCAGGAAGTTATAGACAATGAAACTTTTTGGAAGGGTTATCTTGGACAGGGTGAGCCATACGGTTTAATAAATCTGAGACTTTCCCGTTCATGTGGCCGTTTGGGAGAAACTCAATATACAGACCCAGAAGTTCAAGGATATAACCCGTGCGCTGAACAATCTCTGGCAAACCATGAAACTTGTTGCTTGTCAGAAGTATATCTTCCAAATATAAAGACAAAACAGGATTTTTTTCGGGGTATTGAATATCTCTATAGAGTAAATAAACACGCCTTGAGACTTCCTTGTAAGGACAGTAAAGAAACTGAAAAAATTGTACACCAAAATATGAGAATGGGAATTGGAATTACTGGTGTGTGTCAAGCGACAGAGGAACAAAAGGGCTGGCTTTCTGAAGGCTATGTTCATCTTCGTAAATATGATAAAGAGTACAGTAGGTTTCATGGCTTTCCGGAAAGCATAAAGCTCACTACATGTAAGCCATCTGGAACTCTGTCTTTACTCGGAAATTGCACATCTGGTATTCATGCGGGATTTGCACAGTATTACATACGTCGTGTTCGAATTTCATCAGAATCTCCGTTAGTAAAAATAGCAAGAGACCATGGCTATCCAATAGAGTTTGTGAAAAACTTTGATGGGTCACAGGATATGAAAACTTCAATCATCTCATTTCCCACAAAACTTCCAGAAGGAACACTATTGGCAGAAAACTGTTCAGCAGTCAGACAATTGGAAAATGTAAAGTGGATGCAGACAGTGTGGTCAGATAACGCAGTTTCTGTGACGGTATATTATCGCAAACACGAATTACCTGAAATCAAGGAATGGTTGAGAAAAAATTACAACAATTCTATAAAGAGTGTAAGTTTTCTATTACACAGCGATCATGGGTTTGCACAAGCACCTCTGGAAGCTATCACAAAGGAACAGTATGAGGAAATGGCAAGCAAGTGTTCGGTTATTAAAGACCTGCGGGGAGTCACGTATGTTGATGAGGATGTGACGCAATTTGAGTGTGCTGGTGGTCAGTGTCCGGTAAGATAAAAAGATATTTTTTATTTTTTTAAATAAAAAATGAGTGGTTACAAAAACCGTAGTAGAAATAGTAATAGAAAAAATGGAAATAGACAAAGAATGGGGATGTTAGATGAAGAAGATGAAGAGAAACAAGGATACGTGTTTCTATCGTTCGAAAATCATTACATTGACATTCCCGAGGAAGAGCTGCAAGATGTGTTAGATGACTTGCCTCTTGGGTATAACTATAACATTGGCCGTTTACCTCTTGACGGTCAAAGGCAAGTTTCTGTGGAACATTTTATTCGATATGTTCGGGAATTTGTAAGGAATCGAGAATTACCAATGATTTTACGTGTTTTTGAGGAAAATCCTGACAAAATTTTTTTTCTACAGGAAGTTCTGGGAAATTTCAACATTTTAAATTATTTACTTTTGGCTCTTCCACGAGAACATGAATATGTCATCAATAAAGTAGTTTCTCGATATAACCGTGTGAATGAAGACCGTGAAGGTCCGTTATATCCAGTTAATTACCGACAAATGGTAAGAATGTATAATGGAAGACATCCATTACGTGTGTTGCATGCGGTGGCAAATGCTCGGGAACTAACTCTTGAAGAATTTATGAATACATACGGGAATGTGGAAGAAGTTCCGTATGAAGTCAATAAAAGGTTTCAAAAATAAAATGATTTTTATTTTATTTTTAAATAAAATAAATGGGTGGTCAGAAAAATCGTAATAAAAAACGTATGGGAATTGGTGGGAATGACAGGAATGATGACCTTATTCGTGATGACGATGACTTGGATCCCGATAGGTTGGTGTATATTTCTTACAATGGTAGGTATATAAGGGTACCTGAAGAACATGTGGATGGTATATTAGAGGACCTTCCAGAAAATGACGATGATGAGAATTTTTATCATGTCGGGGAAGAACCTAGGGAAGAAGACATAGAAATGGATATTGATGAATTTATTGATTATGTAAATGAACATGTAGAACCTATCATACGTTGGAGATATTTATCTCTCGGAAATCATTATGCTCGTATAAGAATTCGAGACTTTGAGATGCTTTTAATTGAAGATCCAAGGCTTCGGATGTTTGTTGTTGAAGAACCACGAGAAGGACAGGAAAATGTAGGTAGGGGACATTTTCTTGATTTGGTTCGCCTGTATTTTTTATACATGGAGTTTATTCCGGAGGTCTTTGAAAATCCGAATAGAATCTTTTATGGTCATATCCATGTCCATCGAGGTCATCCTTTATTGTTAATTTATTCTCTACCTCGCCAAGAGTCCTATGTTATTCGGAAACTTGTCCAAAACTTTAATAAAAACAGAAATCTGCATACTGGTATGTTAATGGAATTCAACACCGAGAAAATAACAGAAATGTATGAAGATATTACTAGAAAGCCAGAACCAATTCAAAGAGCTATCAGATCAATTCAAGATGGAACAATGGTTTTTTCTACAGATCGTTTTCGGAGAATTTTGGCTGCTGACATGAGTGAAGGTAATATTGACATGAATCCTCGACCAGTAAGAATAAGGTTTTGAGTTATTTTAGCTCTGTTATTTAAACTGAGATAACAGAGATAACAGAGATAACAGAGATAACAGAGATAACAGAGATAACAGAGATAACAGAGATAACTGAGATAACTGAGATAACAGAGATAACAGAGATAACAGAGATAACTGAGATAACAGAGATAACAGATTAAAATGATTTTTTCGAAAAATAACAAAAAATAACAGAAAACATGGAAAATAGTGTTAATATTCTGATAGGTTATAATCCAAATGCTGATGATGGTGTTTATGTGTCTGTTTCACAAAATCAAGTAAATGATATACTTGCTCGTTTACATCCAGACGTTGAATACTCTGTGTTTAGTGAAGAACCAGCCGAGTGGCATCAACAAATAGAGGACATTCAGGAATTTATAGATATCTCTCATAAAATTGGAAATAATACAGTAAAGGAGAGCATAGTCTGTTAAAATGATTTTTTTGTGAAATATATAACATTTCACAATGACTATAGAAAACATTCAAGAGGCTGGGGATATGATGGAATATTTAGTATTTGAAAACAAACATGTTTACCTCTCAAGGCATCAATCATTTAGCATGCTGATGAAACTACCCACTGGTATAGACTTGTATTGTTACGACGAAGACGAACTACCAGATGAATTTCCGTATGAAAGATTGGAAATTCAAGAGTTTGAAGATTATGTGTTTGACCGACTAACTGAGGATGGTATGGTAGCATTATTATTTGATGAAATGACAACTATTGTTCATAACAGGGATATTGGAGGTGTTCTTGCACAGCTTTATCGCGAAATAGAAATTCTAGACGATATCCCAAGAAATGGCGAATATATCCAAATTTCGATGGGTAGATTTATCAGCGAGGTGAATGATTTTGGGATATAACTGGAATAGAGATAACTCGGTTAGAGATAACTCGGTTAGAGATAACTGGAATAAACAGAAAATTCGTAATTTTTCATAATATGAAAAATTTTACACACCCATTTTTAACGGCAATTCATACCAAAAACTATTAGACGATATACTATCCCAACAAACAAGAGTGATATTTTTCTGAATCATTTTCAAGGTTAGATTTGGGTTGAAACAGGTATGTCCGTTATATGATGAAGCATCATCCATAGCCAATTCTTGTTGAAATCTAACTGGAAAATTTGGGTTTGAACAGAGAAAATGTTTTACAAATGGAATATGCGGGTTATTTTTAACAATGGTTGGAGTTATATTTGGGTTTAGAGATAACAACATTCCAGAAATCATTGGTTTATTCTTTTCCTCGATTTCATTTAATAAATCCTCAAATGTTATCGCTGAATATTCACAAAAAGATGTTTTCATGTTTCGAATTAAAAATTTGACGGGAATTTCTGTGTTTTTTGTTAAAGAAATAGAATCTTGTATTTCTAAAAATATTGGTTCTATTTTTTCGAAAGGCAAATACGCAAGAATAGATTCGGTAAAATTATAAAGGGAAAAATTCAAAAAATTTAATTTCCATTTTTTCCAGAAATCTTGCAATGGTTTATAATAATGATAAATTTTTCCATCCAAATCCTGTTTATACAGACAATCACTAGGAAAGGAAGGATTTAACAGTAATTCGAGTATTATGTTAGGATTGCGATGAATATTACCGACATCCCATGACAGACCTCTGTTTGCTGATACCATTTCAGATGTAATATTTGGATTTCGAGAAAATATAATCAGAGAAAATTTGGGTCTTTTTAACAGAGAATATTTCTGTGTTATTTCCCATGTCAAGTTTGGGTTGTCAGTTATATAAACCATTGAGAGTTCATTCGGAAATTTTTGAATTATTTTTTCCAGTTCGTTAATAACAAATAACCGTTTATACCAATGAGAGTAAATCATTACTTTTTTAATATTCTTATTAAAAAATCACTTTCGAATATTTTTAAACCATTGCTCTCAGACGATAAACATATTTCTCAGACTTTTATGGAATGTTTCATCAAATAGGAATTTCAGGTTGGTGGTATTCAAGGTATTCGTGGAACCTATCATATGTGTTCCCCGTTATCGGTAAATTTCCGTTTGAAATATTTGGGTTATAACGGGCATACATTTTAGCGTGTGTATATTTTTTTTCTAAAATTTTCATCTCGTTTTCTTCAATAGACGGATGTTCGATGACATATATTGGATTAAGTCGGTCAAGATTTTTTAACAGAAAATCTGAAGGAACACAAGGATTTTGACATATGAATCTTCGTATGTTGGATAAGTGGTTGAAAGTTTCTTGATAATTTTCTGGAACTAAACTGGGAAATATTTTCTCAATAACCGAAAATTTCAGATGTTTAAATATTCTTGCATAAAGGTCGGATAAGCTTGTTAAATCTATCCAAAAACTATTGTGTAAAATAAAAAGAATAAAAGAATTCATGTCTAATTCTTTCGGAAAATTGGGATGGTCTATTAAATATTCAATAAAGTTTGGATTCGAATAGATGAATGAGGTCGAAAAATATTTTTCTTTCGATTTTTTCCTCAGCATTTCAACAGAAATATTTGAACTACTGTAAATAATCGGAACATTATGTTTAACTGAGAATTCATACGTAAAAAGTTCACAGACATATTCTCTCTGTCCTAATGGAAGTTCTGACAAAATTTTATTTGAAAAATAATTTCGCTTTTTTTGAAAGAGTCGTTTGTACCATTGAGAGTGAATCATTTATTTTTTAAAATAACCATTAAAAAATCATTTTATTAAATGAAACATCATTTTATCAAACGAAACATTATTTTTTTGTTTTACTCATCAACCCAAAACAGCATGTAGCAACTGCATCCATTGCTTGTATAATAATTAGACCTTTTTCGATAGCAATACTCTTATCTATCAACGAAGGCAGTAGAGCTAACAGACCTTGCTGTTCCGAATTAGTTCCCACATACTCTGTGAGAGCTGTTATAACTAACTCACGCCTCTGAAGCCCTGTGAGATTGGGAAGTTTCTCAGAAATCTGCATTAATTTAATAACAACTGTATAAAGATTATCGGGGCCTAACGGAGTTTCTGATAGAATTATAGGAATATTAGTTTTGAGAGTTTCCAGATTTTGGGATTGTTGAGATGGTTGGGTTGTTTGCATTTTATAATTTTTTATAAAAATTTTTTTCTTAAAATAAAAAATGGACAAATATACGAACGTATTACATCTTGACGTGGATGACCTAAATAAGCTGAAACACCGAGGAGTTATTGTTGTTTATGCTCCATGGTGCGGCTACTGTAAACAGCTAAAGGGAACTTATGAAGCACTTGCAAGGCAACATCCATACAACTTTCTGGCCATAGACGCAACTAACAAGGATAGACAAGGGGATGTTCTTGCAAGACAAATGGGCGCAAATGGCTTTCCAACGATTCTTGTATTTGCTGATGGCCGTATTATTGGAACTCACAACGGAGATAGAAGTGAACAGGCTCTGAGACAATCAGCCGGAATTTAAAAATAAAAAAATTTTCAAATAAATGGAATTTGAAAATTCTGTAATAACAGTTATAGAGAATATACAGGACTCCCAAGAATCGAAAAATAGAATGTTTGAAATTCCCACATTTTTTTTCGATAATGTGAAAACTATTAAAATTCGTATTGCAGCTTTTCTGAAAACTATTCCAGAATTGTTGAAACTAAACATGGAAAACCCCAAAACCCCAGTCGTGGAAAATTTATTACCGCTTATTTCAAACCCAGATTTTCCGTTGAATAAAACAACCAAAGAAACCTTTCCCTATTGGCTAGCATATAGAAAAAATATTAGCAAGGAAATGGCCAAAAATATTGAGGCGAGGCGCAAAGAACTACATGTCAAACATGAAACCAATATCGATAATATACAAACCGAGATAACTAATAACAAGTGGCAGTCAAATAAATTTATAGAATCTTCCAAAAAGATTGTTTCTATTGAAAAATATCCAACCTTTACAGGAATGATAATAACTCGGGTTGCTCTCGAACTGGAATTTAAAGAGACAGCATCTATACTAGAGATTTTTAACAGTATTGTTCTTAATTCCCAATCTCCCATATGCAATTGTAGGGATTATTGGAAAATTTTAACATCCCTGAAAGTAATAGATATTGATGAGTTAAAATTTGATAATGATTTAGCTCTTGAGGAAATTCCCTATTTGCTGTATAAAACCATGAATAAATATGGCAAGTATGTAGATATTCGTGTTAGTATTCATCCAGAAGGGAGCAATTTGGGTAAAGATACCATTTTTGGTAAAGATACCATTTCGGTGTTTATGGAACTAGACACAGATAAACCCAATTTTGACAGACAGTCTTTTATAGATGGAGCTCTTCAAGTTTCACCGCTGTTTAGATCCGAATACAAAATAACTGAAACATCTATAAAAGCCAATTTTATGTTTTATCCGTCAAGTTTCATTGATATCTATGTTTTTTCAGACATGGTTATGAATGATCCTTTTTTTTCTGAATTCATGAATATTGATGAGTCTGTGAAAGCTACAAAGAGAAAAAAAGAGGAAAATGGTGGCCAACCTTGGATTCTGATACATTTTTCCCATCCTTCCACAGGTTTGATAAAAGCGTCTATTCTTCAGAAATACGTTGACAGAAGGTCTCCAGAACTAAGAAATACTGACCCTAAACTTTTTCCAGAAGGAGAACCATACATTCAGATTAACGGTATTTCTGCAAACAACAAAAAGTCTGTTGAAATTTTTCAGAAACTTTTCGCTCGTTTTATTCAGTTGTATGTGAATGATTACGATTCAGTTGTGGAAATTTACAGAGATTACCTGAATGACGAATATTTTGGCCTTCCGGAAGAAAGGGAAGTTAAACAAGTATCTGAAAAAATGAATGAAACGGCTCGTCCAAAAGGTCATGCCCGTCAGTGTCCAAAGGCAAGAGCCATATCTTACTATGAAGGAGAGGTTAAAGACCCCAGTGTAAATTATAGCTATAATAAAGGAAAATCATATCTGAAATTTCCTCGGGATATTCCACAAGATGGAATAATATATGAAAGTGATGGCAAAAATCAAAATTACTATACATGTATAAACAACGAAAACGGTTATACTCATATAGGACTTCAGGCGAGCAAACTCTCATCATCTGCACCTTTTCTTCCATGCTGTTTCAAGGACCCACAAATAACAAGCAATTCTAAAAATAACTCAGAATATATTCAGGAATATTACGACGGTAAAACGAAACAGGTAAAGAAGGGAGTTGGAAAAACTCTGATATCTAACAAGGTATTGCTTCAGGGAAACAAGGGCGTTATTTCGAAACAACTATCTCTGTTTTTTGACATGGGAAATATTTCTGATATTCTTCGGTTTGGAATTCATCCAGTAGATACGGATAGTCTGGTGGAATGTGTAAAATATGCCGTATCATCAACAGAAACTCCGTCATTGAGACATGTCCATTATGCGAAACAGCATTTATATAACTTTACTGGTCGTCAAATAAAAAAAATGTTTGAATCTGGAATACTTTACTATGAATATTTTTGTCAACTTTTAACTACCTTTTATGAAACCCATGTATACGTGTTTCGCGATGACCGAGAAAAATTTGAGATAGTTATACCCAAATTTACGCATGGTTATTATCACAGAAATTACGACAGGTGTGTTATTTTATATGAAAATTGGAGTAAAGTCCACTACCCAGTCTATGAGATTATTGGAACAGATGGAGAAAAAATTTTTTCAATAAACTCACCAATGGGAAAACTCTGTAAAATGTTCTTTGAAAACTATACAAGCTATTATATATTGACAAATTTTCTTGAACCTGTGAATTTTCCTCTCAGAGATGTTGTTGCACAATATATAGATTCTTTTGGCAAGACGAGAGCAGTTTTATTGAAAGATAACACAGTTTTAGAGACATCTCCCATGAATCCTCTTCCAGTTCCAGAATTAGACATGTTTTCCAATAAAACTGAGACTATAGAAAATGCTATAAAAATTATAACAAAGTATAACGGAGATGATATATTGATAGAAAAAAATGAGAATGGTAGGGTTGAAACTGTTAAATCCCAAATAGGAAATGTTTCAGTTTCTATTCGTATACAGGAATCCAAGGAATTTGACAAGTCATTTCTAACAGATTTTGACATGAAACGTAAAATTGCCAGATATATAACTGAATATACTTTTTGGTTCTTTTCACGGTATTTAAAAAATGGAAATAAAAAATTTAGTAGAAAAACTATAGAAAAATTTTTTACAGAAAAAACTGTTATTGGAAAAATAGACAGAAATAATATTCCAAAAAATTTCACGACGGACTGTGGACTGTTTGGAAACGACAAAATGCTAATGGAGTCTACAGAAATGGTAAAAAGACTCAAATATGTTATAGAGCTATATGGAAATCGAAATTTGAAAAAACTAACAGAATATGAGTCTCTGACAGGAATTCCTAATTATTATCTAGATATAACAGATTTTGATACTCGTAACGACCAGTTAATACTTCAGGGAGACGATTCTCTGTATAAATGGATCCTTGAAAATAACCGAAAAATGTTAATTTATACCAAATTAACAGAAAAGACTCAAAATGGAAGTCTAGTATTTTCTCAGGATGAACCTTTCTTTTTAAAATTCCAAGAAAGTGTGTATATTGCTCAAAACACCGATACCATTGAAAAAGCATATGAAATAGCAGAAATATGGGAAACTCAAGGAATAAACATTGGTTATAGGTCTTTATTTGAAAACTCTGAAAAGAATCCAGAAATCACAGTCGACAACTTTATTCTGTATGTCTCAGAAAATTTCTCAAACCTAAATGTGGAAGAAATAAATGTTGGAGAAAATCCAGATGCAAGAAAAAAGATACTTGGATATCGTGTGAATAACACTGACCGATTCACAGTTTTATTAAAAAAGTGATTAAAAAATGATTAAAAAAAGGATAGCTTGTCTTTTTCTGATAATTCTTGCCACTTTTTACTCAACTCTTCAGCAGTTATATTTGGGGTTTCCTCCAGTTCTTCTAACTCAAAATTTTCTCTTGCCTTTCTCAGAGTTTTCTTGAATTTTATTTTTTCCAAATCAACAATACTCTTGTATTTTTCCTTTTCCTCTTTTGACAGCGTGTTCCATATTTCTGTCAATTTTATAGTTATTTCGGTTGGTTTGAGTTTTGGGTTTTCAACAGAAATATTTTTTCTTTTTTCGTTACAGAAAACTACAAAGGATGACGGAAACTTTTTAGGTTTTTCAGTTTTTTCTTTATATTCTTTCATTTCTTGTTCGTATACAGCTTTATACTCACTTTTCAGTTTTTTATCAATATTTTTCCATCTTTTTGATAACTCTTTAGTTATTTCCATGGATGTCATTGTTGGATTTTGGGATTTCACCAAATCTCTGTTATCTTGACAGAACTTGATGTACATGTTGGAAGGTTTGCAAACAGCCTTTACAGTTTTTGGTTCCTTTTTAAGAAGGTCGTTTATTTCCCTTCTTTTTTTCCAACTGGCTGTTATCTCTTTTGCGAGAGGTTCTGAACAAAATGCTGAAATAACTTCTCCAAAAATATTATCCAATTGATATCTATACATTTTTGTTAAAATGTATAATTTTTTTAAAATCATTTTTTCGAATAGTTAAATCATTTTTTCGAATAGTTAAATCATTTTTTCGAATAGTTGTTATCCATTTTTAGGAAAGCTTTTGCAAGAGCTCAGAAATTTGGGTAAGATGAGTTCGAATTTCTGTTAGAACAGTATTCCTTTCAAAGGACTGGGTCTTGACGGTTGAGTTCTTGTCTTTGGTTTCCAGTTTCTTTTTCCCATCGGATTCACTTTCCTCGGATTCGCTTTCAGACTCCTCTTTTGGAGAAGGTTTGGGCACAGGTTTCTTTTCGGCAGGTTTCTTGACGGGCTTTTCCTCCTCCTCTGATTCGCTTTCAGACTTTTTAGGAGAAGGTTTGACTGGAGGTTTCTTTGTGGTTTCCTCAGACTCGCTTTCAGACTCCTGTTTCTTTGGTTGGGGTTTAGGCACAGGTTTCTTTTCGGGAGTTTTTTTGACAGGTTTTTCATCCTCCTCTGATTCACTTTCAGACTTTTTGGGAGAAGGTTTAACGGAAGGTTTCTTTTCGGCCGTTTTCTTGACCGGCTTTTCCTCCTCAGACTCACTTTCAGACTCGTGTTTCTTTGGTTGGGGTTTAGGCACAGGTTTCTTTTCGGCCGTTTTCTTGACTGGCTTTTCCTCCTCTGATTCGCTTCCAGACTTTTTCACAGCAGAACCAGTGTCGTCTTTTATTTTCCAGCCGTTTTTCTCACAAGTTTCCCTCGCACTTGAAGTTAGAGGACTAACCTTTTCATCTTTCATTACTCCACATGCAAACTGACCTTCAAATACGATTCCAGTTTCCTTGTGATAGATAATTCCAGTCTTTTTATGTTTCGTTAGTGTTAGAACTTTTTCGTTAGACATTTTTGTAACGAAATAAAAAATAAAAAAAATCATTTTGTAAAATCTCAGCCCCTTGAACATTTTCCACACTCTCCAGAAAACCAGATACTATACACAAGAAATATAATTGCGATAACTGTTATAATCAGAGTTATCCAAAACAATTTACTGTTTTTTCTCATAGTCATGCTTGAACCAGCCCCAGACATGGCAGCTATACCAGCTATACATGGAGCGCAAAATTCTTCCTTTTGTGAATCCATCTTTATAAGAAAAAATATTTTTAGGTTTAGCGTGAAAAAGTTTTTTTGTATCGCTCTCCCAGTAGAACCAAAGATTCAAACCATTCCCATATTATTTTCTTGTCTTCCGAGTCAAGCTTGTTAGATTCCCATATTTCTTGAAAGATATTTCTCGAATAATTTTCCAATAATTCAAACAGAATATTTCTCAACCCAAAAAATACTGGATTTTTTGTTTTTATCATTTCTGATAGAGGACAGAGATTTTTAACAATGTAATTCATTATAGTTTCTACAGAAATTCTATTTTCTATCGAGACACGAAAAACCACAAAGTCAGTTTCCGACGGTATAGTTTCTATCAACTCATCAAAAAAACTTAAAAGTTGGGTTTTAAGCATTTCTAACATCTCGGTTTTATTTATGACAGCTGTCATTTATTTGACGGCGTTTTTGTTTAAACTAAAATTCCTATGGCTTTGATTCCACCGTTTCTTATTCGAAATTCCTGAAGTTCCACGTTTACCGTGGAATCCATCTCAATTTTAACGAACTTTCCGTTAGTTTTCATACGAGAAAAATTTTGGAATGTTGCATCATATTTAAATTTTCCCATCTTTTTATCAGTAATTATTATGAAAATATTTTCTGTTATTTTCACAGAAATAAAAGATGGGTCAATACTCACGACTTGACCAGTATATATAGTTCCAACAACTGGCAGAAATCTTTCGATCTCTATTTGAACAATAAACTCTATACCTCCAAAATGAATACACCTATTACATATGAGACTAACACCTTTAACTTTTGAGATAAATCCATAATTGATACTGGAATGGTTGGTAAATTTCTCAATAACTTTTTTTTCTACAATATTTCGTATATTAAAATCTATAAATCTGTTTGGTAAAAAAATTCTTTCCGTTATTTTAACAGTATTCATTTTTCAAAATGATTTTTTTTATAAAAATCATTTCGAGAATTAAATGAACCACTTTCTGGCATGTTTTCTATTTGGAATAACAGTTGGAATAATAAGCGACAAAATATATGACAATTTTTTAGATAAAGAAATAGAAATTTAAACTTTTTTGAAATATACTAAACAATGAATATTTCAAAAATTCTTTACAAATGGGATAGAGACCGTGAAAAAATATCTATTTTAACCAAAAGGGTGGATGAGTACAAAAAAGCCATTAACAGCGAGATGAATAAAAGTGGCAAGGAAATCCTTGAGAACGACGACTTTTCCTGTGTTAGACGAAAAATTACTCGAGAATATATATCGAAAGAAACAGTTCCATCAGAAATATTTCAGAAATATAAAACTAAAACTCGGTTCGAGACTATTACTCTTAAAAAGAAAGGTGGTAATCAAAAGGAACGATAACATCAAAATCAATGTGATATATATTGGTAAATTTCAATAATCTTGGTATATTCCTTATATTCGTGTTTTCAGATACTGCATACCAATCCCAAGGTTTATTCGAATATTTCTCTATAATTTCTAACGTCAAATCTCTGTGTCCTGATAAATTTGTCCAAAATTTTCGATTAACTTTTTCAAAGGTTTTCAAATTTTTCAAAATATTCTCCAGAGATATGTTTGTTATATTTGCCCATTCCCATTCCAACTGTGGATATTTCAGAACAAACTCTAGATTAATATTTGGGTTATAAGAAACATTGGTCATTATACCTGAGAACAAGTTTTTCGGTTCTAAAATTTTATCCAAAATATTCCTAGATACTGGAAGCATTGACAGAACTATCCAGTTCCATTCTTTATTAGGAAAAAGAACCAATAATTTCTCAACAAAGTCTATTTTCCCAGATAAGTGATTCCAATCCCAATCTTTATCTGGAAATTCAATAACCATTTCTGGTGTAAGGTTTTTGTCACGAGAAATATCATGATGCCAATCCCAATCTTTGTCCGATAATTTTCTCACAATATTCAAGTTTACATCTTTTTTCGATGACAGATGACACCAGTTCCAATTTTTATTCGGAAATTTTAACACTAATTCGAACGGAAAATATAATTTTGAAATATAATACCAATCCCAAGGTTTGTCGGATAAAAATATAACAACATCTATCGTTAGATTTTTATTTTTTGATAATTCTAACCAATCCCAAGGTTTATCAGAGTGTGCAAGTAATATAAATGGTGTTATTTTATTATTTTTCGATAATTTTTTCCAATAGGAAAAACTTGATGGTATAATATCCCTTTCAAATAACCGTGTGTAATATTGAGAAATCATTTTCTATTAAAAAAATTTTTTTAAAAAATCGTTTCGAACAATAACGAGATTTTTTGTAAGAAATTTTTTCGAAAGTTTGAAAGGAAATTAAAAATTTTTTATTTTTAATTTCTAGAAATTACAGAAAATCTATGACCTAGAGAAATTCGCAGGGACTTACAGGGAAATCATAGAAATTCACATGGTCTACAGAAATAACAGGAATAACAGAAATTCACATGGTCTACAGAAATTCACACGAATAACAGAAATTCACATGGTCTACAGAAAATCTATGACCTAGAGAAATTCACATGGTCTACAGAAATTCACATGGTCTACAGAAATTCACATGGTCTACACAAATAACAGGAATAACAGAAATTCACATGGTCTACAGAAATTCACATGGTCTACAGAAATTCACATGGTCTACAGAAATTCACATGGTCTACAGAAATTCACATGGTCTACAGA